>SXGT01508114.1_pt1 | contig 12156 bp, 10 predicted proteins | sample 3176221 | NCBI WGS metagenome assembly SXGT01 (sample SAMN11356862, study PRJNA531348) | freshwater metagenome | isolation source: freshwater sample F1-120 | place: China: Fuxian Lake, Yuxi | collected 2017-12-25
CACCACTCACCACTCACCACTCACTCCCAACCTCCCATGACCGAACAAGACGACGTTGCCGCAGTACAGCGGTGTGAGAAAGCCTATAACAAGCTCCGCGACGAACTGTCCAAAGTCATCGTCGGGCAGAGCGAAGTCATCGAACAGGTGCTGGTGGCGATGTTCGCACGTGGGCACGCCCTGCTCGAAGGGGTGCCCGGCCTGGCCAAGACGCTACTCATCAGCTCGCTCGCCAAGTCGCTGCACCTGACCTTCAAGCGAATCCAGTTCACGCCGGACCTGATGCCCAGCGATATCACGGGGACGGAAGTCATTCAGGAAGATCCGGAAAACCATCAGCGGGCGTACAAGTTCCTGCCCGGGCCGATTTTCGCCAACATGCTGCTGGCGGACGAAATCAACCGCACGCCGCCGAAGACGCAGGCCGCCATGCTCGAAGCGATGCAAGAGCGGCAAGTCAGCGCCGGTGGCAAGATGCACAACTTGCCCAATCCGTTCTTCGTCCTGGCCACGCAGAACCCTCTGGAGCAGGAAGGGACTTATCCGCTCCCGGAAGCCCAGCTCGACCGGTTCCTGCTCTACATCAAGGTCGATTACCCGAGTGCCGCCGAGGAATGGGAAGTCGCCCGCCGGGTCACCACCGGTCAGCTCGGCGACATCCAGTCCATCATCAGCGGCGACGACATTGTCGAAATGCAAAAGCTGGTCACCCGCGTCCCGGTCAGCGACCAAGTCCTGGGCTATGCCTGGGCCCTCGTCCGGGCCACTCGCCCCGGCAGCAAGGAAGCCCCCGAGTTCGTGAACAAGTGGGTGAGCTGGGGAGCCGGCCCCCGCGGTGTCCTCACGCTCGTTTCCTGCGCCAAGGCCCGGGCGATCCTTTATGGTCGCTACCACGCGACCGTGGCCGACGTGCAAGCCGTCGCCAAGCCCGCCCTCCGCCACCGTATCGCCGGTAACTACGCCGCCCAGGCCAACGGACTCAACAGTGAGAAACTCATTGAGATGCTGTTCCAAGCGGTGCCGGCGGATAAACGATACGAAAAACCAGCAGCCTAGGAAATGACGAAATTCGAATGGCGAATGACGAACTCAGATGCGTCACTCGCCGTTCATTCGCCATTTAGAATTCGAAATTCGTCATTCCCCCCATGCCCCAAACCGTATTGAACCGTTACCTCGACCCGGAAGTCCTCGGCCATGTTGCCGAGCGGCATCTCAATCCGCGCGGGCTGGTCATCGGAAATCTGGCGGGGGCGCATAAGTCGCCGCTGGCTGGTTTTGCCGTGGAGTTTGCTGGGCACCGCGAGTATGCGCCGGGGGACGACCCCAAGCATATCGACTGGCGGGTCTACTACACTCGCGACAAGTATTTTGTCAAACAATACGAGCTCGAGACGAATTTCGTCTGCCACCTCGTGCTCGATGTTTCCGCCTCCATGCGGTACGGCGAGGCCCGCGAGCAGAAATTGCTCTACGCGGCTCAGATGGCGACCATGCTCGGTTATTCCATCGTGCGGCAGAGCGACAAGGTGACCCTTAGCACGTTCGACAGCCGCGTGCGAGGGTTCGTGCCTCCCAGCAACTCGATGGACCAAATCGTGCGGATGACGCATCACCTGGACGAGATCAAGGCCGAAGAAAAGACCGCCATGGCCGATTGCCTCAACGAAATCGCCGGCCGGATGGGCCGCCGTGAGATCGTGATGATCTTCAGTGACTTCTTCACCAATCTCGACGAACTCGAGCCCATCCTGCAGCGGCTCCGCTACAGCCGGCACGAGGTTGTCCTGTTCCAGGTGATGCACCACGACGAGCTGGCCTTTGAAATGGACGGCATGGTCAAATTCGTCGGCCTGGAAGTCCCCGAAGAGCTGCTGGCCCAGACCGACGACCTCAAGCGGGCCTATCTCCTGGCCGTGAAGAAGTTCAACGACCACTTCCAGGAAATCGCCCAGCGCAACGGCTGCGAGCGAGTGCTCGTCGATACCAGCCGCAGTATGAGCGAGCTGTTCATCGACTATCTCAATCAGCGGAGCATGCTGAACCGGGGACGGTAGGGGAGAAGTCCGAATGACGAATTGAAGACGCGGTTTCTAATCGCCTCGCAATTCGCCATTCGGAATTCGAAATTCGGATTTCCGCATCTCTGTTCCGCTGGCTAGCACGAGAGAATAGACTAGCGGTTATGTTCTCCCTCCCCCACGGCCAGTTGCGCCTGCATTGCCCACGCCGGGAGTTTTTGCGCTTTGGGGCAGGGTTGGCGGCGATGGGGGGATTGATAACTCCGCTGTCCTCCGCGATGGGAGCGGCGGCGAAACCAACCAGCGGCAAATCTTGCATCTTCGTTTACCTGCTGGGCGGACCTCCTCATTTAGACACATTCGACCTCAAACCGGACGCCCCCGCCGAGATACGCGGCCCCTTCCAGCCGATTGCGACGAGCGTCCCCGGCGTCTCGATTTGCGAGCACTTGCCTAAGCTGGCGAGTTTGGCCCACCGCTATGCCTTGGTGCGGAGCGTGAGCCATCCCAACAGCAACCACACGCCGATGATCTATTACACGCTCACCGGCCGCGTGACCGCGCTTCCCGCGCAGGACAACGACATCCGCCCGCCCTTGCGGGAGGACTTTCCGCACCACGGCTCGGTCGTCTCGCATTTTCGCTCTTCCCGCTCGGACATCCCCGGCTACGTCGCCATCCCCGAGCTCGCCATCCGCAGCAGCCTCTCCGGCGAATACAAGCGGGTCCGCAGTCCGCTCCGCGGAGGCAATGCCGGCTTTCTCGGCTCGCGGCTGGACCCGCTGGCGGTGAACGGGGAGCCGGGGACGCCGCAGGCCATCCCCGCGCTGGCCCTGCCGGAAGGGATGTCGCTCCGGCGATTCGAGGAGCGGGCCGATTTTCTCGCGCAGCTCGACAAGCGTAAATCGCCCGCCACCGCGGATGGCTTCGACGCGGTTCGCAAGCGCGCAATCCTCCTCACCGGAGCCGCCAACGACGGCCGTTCACCGCTCTTCTCGCTCGATGAAGTGCCGGCCAAAGTGCGTGACCGCTACGGCCGCCACCGTTTCGGCCAGGCCCTGCTCCTCGCCCGCCGGCTGACCGAAGCTGGCGTTCCCTTCGTAGCCGTCCATTTCAACGAGATGACCGTCTGCGACGGCTGGGACACGCACAGCAAGAACTTCGAAGCCTGCCAGACCGAGCTGTTGCCGTTTTTGGATCAGGGCATGTCGGCCTTGATCGAAGACCTGCATGACCGCGGCCGGCTCGACGATACGCTGATTGCTTGCCTGGGAGAATTCGGGCGAACTCCCAAGATCAACGCCAACTCCGGCCGCGACCACTGGGGAGATTGCTCCTCGGCCTTACTGGCCGGCGGCGGCATTCGCGGTGGCCAGGTTCTCGGTGAATCCGACCGCCACGGAGCATTCCCCAAGTCCGATAAAGTCGACCCCGTCGACCTTCAGGCCACGATGTATCACTGCCTGGGGCTGAATCCTCAACAGCCGATCTATGACCAACTTCACCGGCCGCACGCGATCACGACCGGGAAGGTGGTGAGGCAACTGCTGTAGTAGAATCAAGGTATGGCACAAAACCCATACCAGTCTCCACGAGAACCGCCAGAGCAACGAACAAAATCGCCTGCCACGAATCGCATCTTTCTCGGCGCACTTGTGGCGACTTTATTATTCTCGCTCCTCTATGGATTCATCATAATGTTTGGGGTAAGCCCATCTCGTCCTCATGGGCTGCGTCTTCCTTCGGAATTGCTACTATTAGCACTGGGCGGATTCTTCACGAGCCTGCTTGCTGCGTTTATCGCCGGCATCGCGAAGATGATTGCCAAGTAGCAACTGGTCTTTCGCCGCACAATCCCCGCGCGGTCGCGGGGGCTAAGCGAGTCCTCCCCCCAGCTTCTCATTCTCTTCCTTCACGCTGCTGCCGTCGGGGGTTTCGTCGCTGGCGAGGTCGTACCATTCGTCCTTGAAGGCGAGGTAGCCTCCCTTGCCGCTGTTGGCGTTCTTGATGGCGACGTTGGTAGCGAGGGCGATGACGGCGTCCCCCAGGGCGACTTCGGGGCGGCAGCGGAGGTCTGACTTCGGCGCACCCGTCCGGATGCACCAGGCGAAGTGCTCCATCTCTTCCCGATAGCCGCGGCTGACGGGGCCTTGGTTTTCGGCGGCCTTGGCGAGGGCCGGGCCCTTGCCGCTGGCCTGGGTATCAAGGGTGGGGCCGCCGCCGTCCGCCTTCACGCCGACCTTGGTGGTGGTCGCGGAGTCCTTGTAGAGGAAGACGTCCTGTTCCCGCTCCAGCACGATGGTCCCCTTGCTCCCCATCACCACTTCGCCGTAACCGCCAAAGCCGTTGCCGTTGATGGAGGAATAGGTGACGACGATTTTCTTCTGCGGGTCGTGGTCAAAACCCGCAATTCCCTTGGCCGGGTCGGGATAGTTCATCTCCCGGTCGTAGTAGCCGGGCTTGAACCCAGCGTCGTAGCCCGGGCCGGGGAATTCGAACATGCAGTAAACATGGTCCTCGGCGTCGCGGTCATAGGGGAAGGTGTGCCGCCCGCCGACGGCATGCACGGAGAGGGGGTGGGCCTTCTTGCCGTCCTTCCGCAGGGCGCTGCAAAAGATGCTGGCCGCGTCGAGCTGATGGCTGCCAAGCTCGGCCATCAGGCCGCCGCCAGTCCGCTGGAACAGCCGCCAGCGGATGAGCTCTTCGAGGGCGGTGCGGGTCTTGCCGTCGCCGGGGAGCTTGAAGTCCTGATAGCCGTGTTCGTTGGCCTTCACGCCGGCGTCTTCCAGCCAGGCCTTCCACTGGGCAACCTTTTTGTCGAGCAAGTTTTTCTCTGCGCCTTTGGCACCTTTCACGTCCTTGACGAGATCCTCGTATTCTTTCTGCACGAAATTGATCTTCTTTAGTGTGCCCTTTTCATAGGCTTCCACTGTCACAGGGAGTGGCTTCTGCCAACTGTCCCTACCGGGGAGATTGCCGCGGTGCCATTGGGCCCGGATGTGGTGGATTTCGCCGAGCAGGCCCCACTGGATCATGTTGACCGCGTTGTCGTAGAGGACGCTGTAATGCCGCTGGTGGCCGACGGCGAGATACAGATTGTGCTTGTCGGCCACGCGGGCCATGAGCTTGCACTGGGCCACGTTGTGGGCCATCAGCTTTTCGGTCAGAACGTGCTTGCCCGCCTTGCAGGCATCGATGGCGACCGGGGCGTGCAGGAACAGCGGCAGGGCGATGATGATCGCCTCGACGTTCGGGTCCTCCAGCACTTTTTTGTAGTCGCTGTAAACCTTGATGTGCTTCTCCGCCTCCTCGCGGCTCTTGTAGCCATAGACGGCGTTGAGGCCGGGGCGGGCGGCGGCAGCGGTTTCACTTTCCCAGTCCCCCTCGAAGGCCCGATGCAGATTGAACGGGCGGATGTCGCAGATGGCGACGCAGTCGATGTACTTGGGGTTCATCGCCCCAATGAGGACGCCCCCCTCGTCGCCAGAACCAATCAGCGCGACGCGGAGCGGCTTGGCGAGTCCGCCGCTGCTGTCGCCATAGCCGAAGTAGGCCGCGCCAAGTCCGGCTCCACTGACGATGCCCAGGCCGACAATGTCCTTGAGGAACTTGCGGCGATTGGCGTCCGTGGTCTCAGGAGCATTGGCGGCTTCGCCTTGCCGCTTCTGATCGAGAGCTTCCACGGCAGAGAGGTAGTTGTCTTTGCCGACGGTTTTTTCTTCGGGATTCAGGTTCATCGCTTGGTTCCGAGCTAAGGGGTCGGGAGTCTTTGGCGTCAGTGATTGTTGATTATCGAGTAGTCTTTGACGCCAAAGACTCCCGACCCCGTTTCGTGCGGCAGCAACTCCTGCAGCCGCAGAGCAGGGCATCAATGCTCGCCACTTTTCCAGCCCCCACCGCCGCCAGTGCGAAGAGAGCCAGCATTTCAATAGATTGATAGTAAATGGGTGCCGCACCGGGATAGCCCGGCCACTGCGAGGCGCATACCGAGGCCAAAAAGAGTCCCGCCATGACGGCAACCGTGCGGGTGAAGAGGCCGAGAATCAGACACAGGCCGACGAGCACATCGAACCACGGGATGATGACATCGACACAATCGGACGACGGCCGTGGAGCGGACAGTTTTCCAATCGCCAGCGGCCCGCCGGCAGCCTGGCGCTGCTCCGAAGTAGCAACGTTGTTGAAATCAGTCTCGACGTTCTTCCAGAGGGCGTCGATTTGCGAAAGCAGTTGCCCCTTGAGCTTCATCCGCTCGCCGGTGATCCGGGCATCGTGCGTTTGCAGCGTCTGCATCCCTTCGCGTTCGGGCCGCGCGGAATTGGCGTCGCGGCGCTCCACCTGCTTGGTGTATTCGTCGAGCGTCTCCTCATTCTCATTGTAAAACTCCTTGAGACGGTCTTCCGCTTTCGCCAGCAGCGCCTCGCTTTGAGTCACTTGCGTCTCGTCAAAGCGGTAATGGCGAGCCACCCGGTCTCGATAATTCGTCCAGTTCGCCAGCGTAGCTTCGGAATTCAGCTTGTGATACCCATCGGGGTCCGCGACCATTCCCTTAAACAGCGGAGCGAGCGGCCCCTTGGCGTTCCCCAAAAATCCCGCCGACGAAAACGGCTTCGTACCGCCGAGCTTGTCCAGCCCTTCGGCCAGAAAATGCAAACCAATCGCCAGCCGCAAGACAACGACCACAACCGCGGCAAGCGGGCCAAGCTGAGTGCGAGACATAGGTGGGGAGCGCAAGAGGTGGGAGCTTAGGGCCACCCTCCATTATGGTCCGAAACTGAGGGTTCGCCAACGGGATGGCGAGGGGTGCTCGTCAGGGTTGCACTTGGCGTAACAGAGTCCCGACACCAGCCCCACGCGCAAGTTTTGATGTTGCGCTCACTTTCGACTTTCATAGTTTTGCACGGTATTCAGCGGGGATGGCGTGGCGGAGCAGCTTTTGGAGTTTGGCGATTCCGCCACGGGTTTTCAGGCGTTTGGAGAGGTACACGAGTTCGGACTTCAATTCCTTGAAGAACAACTCGATCTGCCACCGCAGCGAATCCTCCCCCGCCGCCTGCAAGCATGACGTCCGCCCCATAGGATGCACAAACGCCCCAATCAAACGTGTCACCATTAAAGCGTCGGAGGAAGTCAGACCCAGCGGCTTGAGCCACCGCTTGAGGCCCGGCAAAACATCGGCGACCAGGACGAGACTCCTTCCTCGACGGGAAAGAAATAACTGATCTCGTCGTTGTGATGGGTGCCGCTATTTTTTCAAATATCAATCGCCCGACCGCTACTAGCGGAAATGGCGTAACATCAAAACTGGCGAGTCGGGTTAGTTACGCACTATGCCACAGTAGGAGAAGACGCTCGTCCAGCCTAGCGAGGCAAGCGAGACGAGAGGACGCCCAGCAGCGAAGTCGCCGTGGCAGCGGGGATGAGCTCCAAGCCGGGTAGCAAGCAGTAGACGCCGGCAATCAGCGCGCTTATTAGCCGGCCATTCCGCTTGAAGCCCAGCGCCGCGGCGACGGCCCAGCCCAGGGGAGCGGCAACCAGCACGGCCAGCGGGACCGCTTGTGGCCCGAGGCTGAAAAGGTCCGCGAGGTCCAGCAGCATCGCTCCGAAGAGCGGCGCGGCAGCCGCGGCTGCTCCTTTCCAGCCGTTAGCGAGGAGTGACGAAGTAGCGGGGGCGATGGCAGTTGGTTGCATACACGTTATTCGCTCGCCAGCCAGCAATCTTGCCATTCTTGCCAGGGGTGATTCGCCGCTCCACAATGACGTCATTCCTCGATCTCAAGCCACTCAAACCGGAGACGCCTCTCATGTTTCGCCCTCTGTTTCTTTCCAGCCTTGCCTGCGCCCTGCTGGGCATCGCGGCAAGCGCCTTCGCTGCCGGCCCCACTTACACCGATCCTGCCAAGGCCGACGCCGACTTTGCGTTTCAAGGAGAGTTCAGCGGCACCCTGACCGACGATGGCAATGAGGTGAAGGTTGGCGTGCAGATCATCGCGCTGGGTGGCGGCAAGTTTCACGGCATTGGATACAAAGGTGGATTGCCCGGCGACGGCTGGGACAAAAGCGGCAAGATTGAAGCGGATGGCGAACTGAAGGATGGGGCCGTTGTTCTCAAGGGTCCGGACGGCGGCTCGGCGACGGTCACGAAAGACGCCGCGACAGTCAGTAATCCCGACGGCAAAGAAATGGGGAAGCTCAAGAAAATTGTTCGCGACAACCCTTATCTTGGCGCGAAGCCGCCGCAAGGCGCGGTCATTCTTTTTGACGGCAAGAATGGGGACGCATTCGATGGCGGCAAGGTGGAAGAGGGCCTGCTCGCCCCCGCGGTCACCAGCAAGCAAAAGTTCGGCAGTCACAAGCTGCATATCGAATTCCGCCTCCCCTATCAGCCGGAAGACCGCGGACAGGGGCGCGGCAACAGCGGCATCTACCTTCAAGGGCGATACGAGGTGCAGATGCTGGACTCCTTCGGCCTGGAGGGAAAGGACAACGAGTGCGGCGGCATCTATTCGGTGAAAGCTCCAGATGTGAACATGTGCCTGCCGCCGCTGACATGGCAGACTTATGACATCGAATACACCGCGGCGAAGTACGACGGCGACAAAGTCGTGAGCAAACCTAAGGTGACGGTGCTGCACAACGGCGTCGTCATTCACAAGGATGTCGAGCTTCCCTCCGACCGCAACACCACCGCCGCCCCGGTGAAGGCCGGCCCTGAGCCGGGGCCAATCTATTTGCAGGACCACGGCAATCCCGTTCGCTACCGGAACATTTGGGTGGTGGAGACGAAATAGCGATGTGTCATCATGAACGAGCAGCCGATCAAGCCGAAGGATGAAACGGAAGAGCAGCTTCGCCTTCGGCCCCCCGACTGTCCGTCCCGTGAAGAACAACTGCTGGAGTTTGAGCCGCCGCCACTCCCCGTCGTTACGATTCCCGCCGCGCCGCCATTCCAGTTCACGGTCTTCGATCTGATGATCGTGATGATCGGCGTGGCGGGAGGGCTGGCCGGCGGAACCTGGATGCCGTCGGACATCTTCGCGGCAATTCTGGGCCTGGTGACGCTGATCGGCCTTGCGCTCATTCACTTCTTCCCCCCCGAGTCGCACTTCGCCCGCCTTTTGTGGGGGACGCTGGTGCTCGCGTACATCATCGCCGTGGGCGCGGCAATTTTTAAGGGGAATTGAGAGCGGTTACCGCTTTGTCGCCAGTTTCGTCGCCGTGAACTTCGCCAGCGGCCGGCTGGGATCGGTTTTGTTTTCTTCTAGCCAGCCTTGCAGTTTCCACTGGTCGTCCACCGTGGTGGTGAGGACGCTACGGCCGTTACCGGCTTCCCAGTGGTAGCGGTTCTCTTCCAGCCCAAGCATTGTCTTGAGAGCGGGGCGGTCGGTGGAGAGGACCAGTTGACCTTCTGCGTTCAGCGTCCCCCATAGCGGCCGCTCGGGCGCAACCATGCGCTGATAGAGCACTGGCAGCGGCGCGGATTGGCTTTCCACCTTGCGCGAGAGAACGGTCATCCCCTTCTCTTTGTCGAAAGCAGTGATGCGAGTATGCACGGCTGCTTTTTCTGTCCCGGCGAACCGCCGCGCGAGCTTGAGCACGACCGCCATCTTCCGTTCTGCCTGCAGCACTTCCGCGGAAGTGTTCTCATCGGTCTCCAGCCTCGGCTGACCGGACAGCGGCGCTGTTTGCCATTGCTCGAATGGTTTGGCCAGGCTGGCGGCCAATTGATCGAGCGGTCCCAGTGCCGCCGGCTGTTCTTCGCCGGGAGCGGCGGAGACGAGGTTTCCTTGAATGCGGCGCTCTTGAACTGCGGCGATGGAATCCTGGATGGCGGCAAAGAACGCTGGAGCATGGGCGGCGTCGCTGCCCGTCAGAAGGAACTCCACTCTCTGAGCGGCGGCGGCGTGGTCGAATGCCGGCATCTGCAGCCCATCCTGCTCAGCCCGCTTGAACCGCCACTGTTGACCGGCGAGGCGCGGCACGCTGGGGGAATTGTCCAGCGCCATCCCCGCCTTCCTTTCCTCTGCGCTGAGCCCCTCCGCCGCCACATAGGATGCCAGGCCATCGCAGGCCCAAGGCGGTAATTGCCGATCAAGCTCCGCAGTGTGCAAAAACGCTTGTCCCGCTGCTTTCCGGAGCCGATAGAGCTGGTCCTCGAGCGCCGGCTGACCGGGAGCGACATAGAGCGTAATCTGCGTCTGAATGCCGACGACGCTGAGCGTGGTCGGCGGCAAGTCCCGGTCCTTGGGGGTGTTTGCGTCAATATAGACCTGCACCGCCCCAATGCCAAAGTCCGGCTGATGATGCCCTTTCATCCAGGCATCGGCCAGTCGGCCGAAGTCGGCCCAGGCGGTCTCCATTTGCTGCGCAGCCCAGCGGGCATCTTCCACGCGTGTATTGGCGATGACAATGAACTGGTTGGTCCGCACTTCATAGCCGCGATGAGACCAGCGTTCCTTGTTCCGCGGTCGGTCGAGTTCATCCGCCGGCCGGTCGCGCTCATCCGCGGTGCTCCGCTGCACGCGCTCCTGTCCACGGGCCACATCGGCTGCCAACGACGCTAGCGAGCCGGCAACCACGAACGTCGGCGCAAGGCAAAGGGAGAGTCGGCGAAGATTTGTGTGGCGGTTCATACCTAATTACTCCTGTTCCAAGCCGGCGCGCTGGCGGATGTTTTAGGCTTATCGGCGAGGGGAGAGCCTCTCTTGGATACCGATTGTATGGATTGACGAAAATATGCCGCGCTCTCAGGAAAGAGAGGCAAACTTTGCGGCCGCACCAACCATTTTTCAAGCATGGATGGAAGAACTCAACTATCTCCTACGACTGGATTTAGCGACACAATTCCTCAATTCGTTACGACCGGAAATTCGATAGGAATCTGCGAGGCCACCAGCTATTGCGCGGACAACTGCGCGAGGGAGGGCCGAGGCTTTAGTGCCGCGATTGAACTTGGGGGGACGGGTGGTTTGCCCGTCCAGTCGTGGCGCGGGGTCCATTGCAAAGGGAGAAGACGATGCACAGGTCGTCCAAAGAGCGGCGTCAGAAGTTGGCGCGGCTGTGGAAACGGACTTTGTTCGCCACGATGTGTGCGGCAAGCTTTGCAACAAGTTCGTTCGTGTTTGGAGAAGGAAACGCCCCGGCCCCGAAAAAACTTCCCCTCCGCGCGGTGACGCCGGTGTCGATGACGGGGGAAGTGGCGGAAAGGCCAGTTGCCCCCGCGCAGAAGCTGCTGGGGGCTAAAAGGAGCCCCTTTCGTTCCGTGGCCATTGAGTCGATTCCGGCAGTGACGCAGGCCGACACGAGTAGCAGCACAGAGCCAGCGCCCAAGCCTGAAGTAAAAGCTAAGCCAATTCCGAGCAAGCCACTGCCTGCCCAGATCAAGTTGGAAGAAACGCTGGCTCCCATTGTCGCTGCCGGTTCCATTCCTCGTCCCGCGCCGCAGCTCGTCGAGGAGCCGGTGGAAGCGAGTCCCCAAGAGGACCTCGCCACCGCTCCGCAGCTTCCGTCCAAAGCAACTGTTTTCGATCAGGCGGCGACGCCGGCGCTTCCCGAGGCCGCCGCGGATAGCGCTAATCAAGCCGAGTCTCCCGCCCTCGAAGTCGCGCCGATCGTGGCAGCGCCAGAGCCTCAGCGTTTCGTCAGGTCCACCAAACCGGCAGCGGCGAAACAGCTAGCGAAGCTGGAGACGAATGCCGAGCCACTGGTCCTCGCCGTGCAGAATGCTCAGCCCGCCCCGGCACCAGCTCCCGCTGCCGACAAGGACGCCGATCTGAAGAAGCACTTTGAGGTCATTCAGCAGTCGGGGGAGTTCTCGGTGCAGGTGCATCGGAGCAAGCTGCTGCGGACGGCCAAGGACATTTACCGGACTGCGGTGGTCGATGACGGCGTGCTGGAGATCATTCAGTTCACGCCCCGCGAAATCTCGCTCATTGGCCGCAGCCAGGGAGCGACCCACGTCACCTTCTGGTTCGACGACCCGCTCGTCCAGCCAGTGACGTACCTCGTCAAGGTCGAGCCCGATGCCGGCCAGGTGAAGATCGACGAAGAAAAGTACCAATTGCTGGAGGACATGATCAATGAGATGTTCCCCGACAGCAAAATCCACCTGCAGCTGATCGCCAACAAGCTGGTG
>SXGT01211744.1_pt1 | contig 12154 bp, 14 predicted proteins | sample 3176221 | NCBI WGS metagenome assembly SXGT01 (sample SAMN11356862, study PRJNA531348) | freshwater metagenome | isolation source: freshwater sample F1-120 | place: China: Fuxian Lake, Yuxi | collected 2017-12-25
CGGGAGTGCCTGAGGTGTCGATTACCACGCATTCCTCCTCCGGAGGTCTTGGCTTCCGGATATACGGCGGTTGGCGCTCCCAGGAGGGGGCCGGGATAATCGGATCGCCGCCACCACAGTTCGCGTTCCGCCCGCCGGAGGGTCCAGATGGAGAAGAACCGCCGCCAGGATCGTTTGCAGCAGCGCCGCGCGCAGCCGTCGGCGGGGTCGACTGCGCGGCCGGCGCCGAAGCCGATGGCGGCGTGGCGGCACACGCTCCAGCAGTGGGGCGGGCCGTGGGTGCTCGGCGTAGGGGTCGCGGTGCTGGCGTTCATCGGGTGGATCGCGTGGGAGAACCGGCCGGTCGGCGTCTCTTCGGAGGGGTTGATGGGCGAGGAAGTCACGTACGCGTCGAGTTCGCATGTGTCCTCGCGGTCGGAGTTGCAGATCCAGCCGGGGGCGCCTCCGGCGGGTGGCCCGCACTTCGTAGACCCGCTGCCCGGCGGCGTATACGACCAGCCGATCGACGACGGACGGGTGATCCATTCGCTGGAGCACGGGCTGATCTGGATCTCGTATCAGCCAGGGGCGATCTCCGAGGGGGACCTGAAGGCGATCACGGCGATCGCCAGCGACCGGAAGCGCGACATCGTGCTGTCGCCGCGTCCGGACAACAAGGATGCGTTAGTCGCTGCCTCCTGGGGCCGACGCCTCACGTTGAAGACGGACGACACGAAGAAACTGAAGGAATTCATCTCGACGAACCTCAACCGTTCGCCGGAGCCGGGCGTCCGCTAGCCAGTTCTCCCCCGCCATGTCACAAGGGCCGCATGCCGGACAGGAAGCACCATGAGCAGGCGCCAGCCACAAAAGCCACGGAAACCGCAGTCGGTTGGGTGGCGACACACGCTCAACCAGTGGGGCGGGTTGCCCGTCCTCGGGTCCGTGGCGGTGGCCCTCGCGGTGGTGATCGCGATGGTGTGGGTGAACCGACCGGGTGGCGGCGAGCCGGCGAAGATCGAGTCGGGTGCGCGCAGCCAGGTGAGCGGACGGACGCAGGGCGACCCGAAGGCGCCGGTGAAGATCGTGGAGTACGCGGACTTCCAGTGCCCGTTCTGTCAGAAGTGGGTCCTCGAAACCGCCCACGCGCTGGAGCAGGAGTTCGTGGAGACCGGCCAGGTGCTGCTGGAGTACCACTACTTCGCCTTCCTCGGCGAGGAGTCGAAGAAGGCGGCGGAGGCCGCGGAGTGCGCCGCCGATCAGGGCGCCTTCTGGCACATGCATGACGTGCTCTACTCGCACCAGGGGGCCGAGAACTCCGGCGTCTACAGCGCGGGCAACCTGAAAACGTACGCGACCGAGGTGGCGAAGCGCGTGGACGGGTTCGACACCGGCAAATTCAACTCCTGCCTCGACTCCGGCTCGAAGCGCCAGGTCGTGGAGACGCTGACACAGCAAGCGAGGCAGGCCGGCGTGAGCAGCACGCCGACGTTCACCGTGAACGGGCAGGCGGTCGTCGGCGCGCAACCGATCGACGTGTTCCGTACGGCGATCGAACGCGCGAAGTCCGCGAAGTAGTCGAGCCGCCTCGGTGCTCGCTTCAACACGGCAGTGGGCGCTGATGCTGCTGATCCTGCTGGGGATCGGCGTGGCGACCTACCTCGTCTATGTCGCGTTGGACGCGAGTGCGGAGCCGTATTGCAGCGGCATCGGGGATTGCCACGCGGTGCAGACATCCGAGTACGCGAAGATCGGACCGATGCCGGTCGCGGCGTTCGGGCTACTGATGTACCTCGGATTGCTCGTCCTGTTCGCCGCATCGAACACGGGCCCGTTGAAGAGGGCCCCCCTGCTCCGCGTCTGGCTCACCGTCCTCGCCGGGAGCGGCGTGCTGTACTCCGCCTATCTCACCTACCTCGAACTCGAGGTCATCCACGCGATCTGCGTCTACTGCGTGATCTCAGCGTCGATCGTGACGGGGATCCTGGTGCTCTCGCTGCCCGACTTCACGGCGGCGCGGCGGGAGCTCGCGGCAGCGGCCGAGGAATAGAGAGCGAAGGCCCGCGCGACCCCGATGTTCACGAAGCCGGCATCCTCACGGCGTCCCTGACGGCCAGAAACTCGCCGTTGCCGACCGGCACGAGGGACGACGTGAATTCCGGAGCAGCCCTAACCAGTGCGACGAACGGCGCCATCTGCTCCACATGAGAGGTCGCGTTATTCACGACCAGAAGGCCTCCGGGGTGCAGCACGCGACGCAGGTGCGGCCACCAACCGGGGTACTCGGGCCGCTCCGAGTCGAGGAAGATGAGGTCGTATGCGCCATCGGCGATCCGCTGGAGCAGGCGGCCCGCGTCGTCGTGGATCAGGCTGATGGACGACGACAGCCCCGAGCGGGCGAAGTTCGCCGAAGCCAGACTGACCTTGTACTCAGCGGCCTCCACGGTGGTGACTGATCCCCCGATGACACGCGCCGCCTCTGCAAGCCAGATGGTCGAGTAACCATTCGACGTGCCGATCTCGATGACCTTCCGCGCGACCGTCGCGCGTACGAGCACCGACAGGAATTCACCGGTGTCTCGAGTCATGTTCAGCATGGGACGGGGGGCGCTCGCCCGTCGTCGCGTCGTTCGCCACACCGAACCGCTCAAGATCCGCCTTCAATGCATCGAGTTGATCCGCCACCGTTGCCTCCAGATGTCGTGGTATCTAAGGTCTGGAATATACCGTGCTTACGTCGCGGGCTGGAGCACCTTCGCGGGCGGCTCGCGCGACGAGAGGATGAGCAGGCCACCGACGATATACACCGCGGTGAGCGCGCCGAAGGCGATGCCATAGCGGCTGGTGGCGTCGAAATAGAGGGCGATCGAGATCGGACCGAGCGATCCGAAGAGGATCGTGAACGGGACGGCGAGGCCTCGCACCGAGCCGAGGTAACGGCGGCCGAAGTATCGCGCCCAGATGAATTCGCCGATCGGGATCGTGCCGCCGAAGCCGAAGCCCCAGACGAAGAAACCGCCCCACATCAACTCGAGCATCTCGGCGCGCGCGGCGAACACGATGAGCGCGACGCCGGTCGCCGAGGCGGCGAACGCGCTGCCGGAAAGCCTCCGCACCGGGAGTCGCTGAAGCGTCCAGCCCCACACAAACTTCGAGGAGAGGTTCGCGGCGCCCGTGAGCGCGAGGCCGATCGAGGCCTGGGCGCGCGTGAAGCCGGCGTCGGTCACGAACGGGATCGCGTGGACGAGCATCGCGGACATCGCTGCCTGGTTGAGCCCGAACGCGACCACGAGGAACCAGAGCGCGCGGGTGCGGCGAGCCTCGGGGCGCGTATACGAGTTCGCGAAGTCCCGGCGCTGCGCCTCCATCTGCGCCTGCTCGGCGGCGGTTGGGTCGGCCTTCTCGGTGCGTCCGTCCGGGAGCAGGCCGTAGTCCTCCGGACTGCGGCGCATGATGAGCGCGACGGGGATGACGACGACCCAGATCAGGATGCCCATGAAGACGTAGCCGCTGCGCCATCCCCACGCGTCGACAATCCGCGTCATCGTCACCGGCATGACGAGCCCCGCGAGCGAGATCCCCATCGAGCCGATCGAAATCGCCCAGCCGCGGCGCTGCACGAACCACTTCGACAGCGTGACGTTGACGACCAGCGGGCCGATGAGCGAGAAGCCGAAGCCACCGGCGAGCGCCTGCAAGGCGATGAACTGCCACGCCTCGGTCACGCGGGAGACGAGGATGAGCGAGAGGCCGCACATCGTCGCGCCGGTGAGCATCAGCGGCCGCGCGCCACGACGGTCGATGAGGGGGCCGACGAAGAAGCCGGTAACGCCGCCCATGATGAAGGAGGCGGAGCCGCCGAGGGTGAACTGCGCCGCGCTCCAGCCGAGGTCGTGCGTGACGGGGCGCAGGAAAACGCCGGCGACCTGGCCGCCCGCTCCGATCGCCGCGAACTGGCCGGCCACCGCGCCGAGGACGATCCACCAGCCGTAGTAGAAGCGGGGCTTCCTCACCGGTTCCGTCAGGGGCGGCGCGCCCGCGGGGGTGGTCATGCGGCGAACCTCACAGTGCGGGAGTCGAAATAGTCCGAAATATGTAGTCACTATGGTCTAACGAGTCAATCGTGCGGTAGTATCGAGCGCCAGACAGCGGCCTCCGGAGGCCCCCCGATGGCTCGAATCTATGACAAGCAGCAGGCGTGCCCGATCGCGCGATCGCTGGACATGCTCGGCGACCGCTGGACGCTCCTCGTGATCCGCGACCTGCGGCGGGGGCACTCGAAGTTCGCGGACCTACTGGTGTCACTGAGCGGGATCTCGCCGACGGTGCTGTCGGAACGGCTGCAGTCGCTGGAGCGGGACGCGATCGTCGAGCGACGGTTCTACTCGGACCATCCGCCGCGGGCGGAGTACGTGATGACGGCGAAGGGCGACGCGCTCGCGCCGGTCCTGCAAGCGTTCTACGCGTGGGGCACAGAGCACGCGCCACGAGCGCCTCGTGTAGCGGCGGAGGCGTAGCGGCCCTCGGCTGGCCCGGGCCGCGAGCGGCGTCTAGAATCACGGCGCACGCAGCACCGCCGCCCGAGGAGTACCTGATGGCTGAGATCAGCACCGCCGACCCGACCAGCATGACGGTCACGTTCGACGAGTTGTACGTCCTGCAGAGCGGCGGGGTGGACTGCTTCGTCCTCGACTGGAACGAGGCGCCCGCGCTGCCGGCGTACTACATCACGGTGGACGGTCGCCGCTTCGCCTACACCGGCACGTCCTACCTCGTGAAGGGGCATGGCGCGGCGCTGCCGAAGTGGGTGCAGGCCGAGGAGGCCGCGGGGCACCTCGCGCTGTTCGTCGAACGGGAGGGGCGTCTGATGGCCTACCTCCACGATCCCAGCGCCGTCGAAGACGACGAGGCCTAGGCCCGTCTTCGCCGACGCGCGGCTGATGACGGCGCGCGCGTGACCTCGAATACGTGACCTCAAATACTTCCGTGCCCGCCCCGGCCGCCCTGACCTGGCGACAGGTGCGCCGCCCGTACTTCTTCGCGCTGTTCGCCGTCCACTCCTTCTTCGTCGCCTACTCGATGTCGCTCGTCGAGGTGCCGCGCGCCCTCAAGGGGGAGCCAGAGTGGGTGGTCGGGTTTGTGGTGGGCGTGTTCGGCATCGCCGGGATGGTGACCCGGCCGCTCACCGGCGTGTGGGTGGACCGCGGCGGCAACCGGCAGCGCTGGGTGCGCGCCGGCGCGATCGGCGTGGCGCTCTCCTTCGTGGGATACGCGTTCGACTTCGGGCCGTGGGTGATGGTGATCTTCCGCTGCATGCAGGGCGTGGCGATGGGCGTCTTCACCACCGCGATGCTGGCGATCGTCGGCAACCTGCTGCCGCCGGAACGTCGAGGCTCCGGCCTCGGCTTCTACCAGGCGGCGAACGCGGGTGCGGCGCTGTACGGCGCGGCGCTCGCGATCTTCATCATCGACCGCTTCGGCTTCGCGGCGGCGTTCCTCGTCTCGGGCGGCACCGCGGTGCTCGCGCTGATCCTCGCCGCCGGCACGGGCGATCCGGCGGCGCCGCCGGTGCGCGAGGCCGGGTCGCGCCCTCGAGGGCTGCGCGGGCTGATCTCGCCGACGGCGATGGTGCCCGCGCTCGTCTTCGCCTGCGTGACGACGCCGTGGGGCACGGTGACGGCGTTCCTCCCGCTGTTCGCGCTGGAACGCGACCTCGGCAACGGGGGGCTGTTCTACACGGCGGCGGGGCTGGCGCAGCTGACGGCGCGCGTGTCGGCGGGCTGGATCGGCGACCGCATCGGGCGGGACGCTGTGGTGATCCCGGCGCTCGCCGCGGCGGTCATCTCGCTGCTCGTGCTGAGCCAGGTGGAGTCAGCGTGGCTGCTGATCGTGTGCGCGCTCGCCTTCGGCTTCGGGCTCGCGGCGACGCAGACCTCGATCGCGGTGATCGTGATAGACCGCACGCCGCCGGCGATGCTCGGATCGGGGATGGCGACGTACACGATGGCGTGGGACGTCGGGCAGGTCATCGGCGCGATCCTGCTCGGCCTGCTGGTGGACGCGACCTCGTACGGCTTCGTCTTCGCGCTGTCGGCGGTGTTCCCGGTGATGGGAATCGTGTTGTTCCTGACGCACGTGAGCGAGCGCCATGTTACGGAAGGCAGAACCCTCACCCCCCAAACCCCCTCTCCACATGGTGGCGAGGGGGGCTCCGAAACCCCCATCCCCTAACCCCTCCCCTCACGGGGAGGGGTGTTGGCTTCGCACTCCCTGTGAACATCGACGCGCACACGGGGACGTGCCCATGGACTGCGCCGTCTGAGCGCTACACTTCGTTCGCGGCCTCATCGAGGTACGTCTCGCAGAAGCGACGACGGTGCTCGCGTCGCAGGCGGGCGAGGCGCTCCACCGCCTCCGGAGCCGAGAGGTCACCTGTGATCATGACGTGGGCGTCCTCGTCGTTGTCCTTGTAGTACTGGTGCAGGGTGCCCTTCAGGCGGAAGCCGAACTCTTCGTAGAGGCGGCGGGCGCGCGTGTTGGTCACGCGGACCTCGAGAACGGCGGTGTTGAGCTCGGCGATGCGCGCGAGGTCGAAGAGGTCGAGGAGCAGCCGGCGCCCCACGCCCCGGCCCTGTTCGGCGGGGTCGACGGCGATGGTGACGAGGTGGATCTGGTCGACCATGTACCAGCAGCCCATGAAGCCGATGATGCGTTCCGGCGCGCCGGCGATCATGCGGCGGATTGTGGCGAACGTGCCCGATGTCTCCGGTTGCAGTTCAACCGCGACGCGGTAGTGGGCGAAGGCGTTGTTGAGTTCTTCTTCGAAGGTTCGGGCGGGCCAGGCGTCCTCGTAGGCGAGGGACTCGATGCGGCGGACGGCCTTGATGTCGTCCGCGGTCATGTTGCGCACGATGATGCGCGCGCGTTGTGCGTCGTCGTTATCGCCGACAGTCATGGCGTGAGTGTAGGACAGGGCACGCGTACCGCCGTCGCGTTGCGACGAGCGGCCCCATCCCCTGCCCCTTCCCCGCGGGGGAAGGGGTTCGAGAAAAGGGATCGCCCTCACCCTCCAGCCCCCTCTCCCTCCGGGAGGGGGGAGCCGGATGGGGAAAAGAAGTCATCACCCCGCTCCCCCCAAGCCCCTCGATGGGCGAGGGAGCCCAGAAGAGACGCGGCCATTTGTCCATCGCCACGGGTTAGGGGGTGGGGGTTCCGAAGCCCCCTCCCTTTCCATGAGAGGGAGGGATTGGGGCGAGAGTCCCAGGATCATTGTGACCGATGGCGCGATCGGGCGAGTCAGGCGTTCCCGGCGGTCAGACCTCGATCACCCGATGGGCATCGAGGCCACTCCGGCTGCTAGGCGCTCGGTTCGGCTGCGGCGGTCGCGATGAGCGGCCGCTGCAGCACGTAGTACGCCGTATCCGGGCGCAGCAGCTGGATGCCGTTCAGCATCCAGCCCTCCTTGCCCATCGCGGACAGGTACTTCGACACGAACGCCGTGCGATGCTCCCCGCTCTGGCGGATGAACTCCACGCCGTCCGCGCTGATCCGTCCGCGTGTATCCACGTACACGACGCGGTACTCCCACTGGTCCATGACTAACCTCCTCGGAACTCACAACTGAGAGGAGTAGACAGGACGCCTGAACATCCACCACCGCCCACCTCAACGCCCCCGGGTTGGGACTCTTCGCCCACGCCTCCAGAGGCACTGGGCCTCGTGAGGATTTGGCGGTTCGCGAGATGAATGCGGCCCGTCCGCTGCGAGGCCTCCTCAGACCGCGACAGAGACGGCAACCGGACGCCACCGGCCTGGATCCAGTGTGGCAGGGCCGTACAGCCCTCTGCGTCTCCCCTCCGAGGGAGATCGGGGCTCCGCCTCGTGTCGCCTTTGAGCCATCCAGCCCTCGACAGGTCACTAGAACTGGTGTTCTATGACGATCTACCCGGCTGACGACCCCTCGGCGGGGGTGGGAAGGAGCAGGCGATGGCCCGCATGCTGACCGACGTGATGGAGCGCGAGGCGCACGAAGACGCCCTCGACCCGCTCCCCGAGGACGACCTGACCGAGTCCGACATCGATGACCCCGACGATGCCTTCGACGACCCGGACGACCCCTTCGAGGACGAGCCGGCCGCGCTCCTCGACACTGAGCCTGACGACGCGCTCGACGTCGATGCCTTCGCGGACGCCGACGGCGAGCCGCTGCCGGACGAGGTGCAAGCGGAGATCGAGGCGCTCGCCGCCGAGGGGCTGGCCCGCGAGGAGGCCGAGGACACGCGCGGCCTGGAGCAGGCGCTGGCGGCGACGCGACGCGAACTCGAACGGCAACGCGACCTCGCCTGCGCGGCGGTGGCGCGCTACCGCGAGGCGATGTTGGCGGCCGAGCCGGACCTGCCACCCGAGATGGTGCGCGGCGAGAGCATCGAGGAGGTGGACGCCTCGATCGTCGCCGCGCGGACGATGGTGGCGCGGGTGCGCGAGCGGGTGGAGGCGCGCCGCCCGTCGGAGCGCGGTTTTCCGGCGGGCGCTCCCGCACGGGAGTCGAGTCCGCCCGGGCACCTCACGGCGCGACAGAAGATCGCAGCGGGGCTGCAGGAGCGGCTGATCTAGCGTTTCAGGGGTCGGTGGTTTGCTACCTACTCGCAACGGCGATGAATATGTGATCGGGCTAATCCGAATTGCATCCGCTACTCGTGCGTCCCTACGGTGGCGGGACAGGTAGACGGTCCGTGACCAACCAGCCTCGGATCGGGCGACGTTTCTCAATCCCCGTGTGCGCTCTCGGATGGAGTTGCGGGGCATCACCGCAGAAGCGATCGACTGGGTTCTCGTGAACTATCACACGCAGTTTCCAGCCGCTCCGCGACAAGGCGTCAAACCTGCAGTCATCTACCAGCGAACGTACAATGGACGAGAATTGCAGGTCTATGTACAGCGGAGTTTCACCCGCCGTACGTGAAGACCGCGGCATGGAGGGACCATACAGCCAGTCTCTTACGATGCCGATGCCGATGCCGATGCCGATGTGCTGTACGTACGTCTCAACGACGGTACATCTGTCCGCCAGTCTCGGCTTGGCGATCTACGGATTATCGATTTCGACGCCGATGGCACGATTCTCGGCGTCGATTTTGTTGACGCCAGCGGCGGCGCCGACCTTCGGGATCTCCCGTTCGCTCAAGGGGTGGAACAGCTGATCCACGACAGCGGACTACCGATCAAGCTCTACGCGTAACCGTACGCTGCAACCTGAAACAAGCCCCGCAAACGTGGGGCTTGTTCATGCCCGCGACCCCGCTGCTCGCCCTTGAGCCGCAAGACGCGCCTCGGAGATTCGAGAACTACACCGCCACCGGTGTCTTCGCGAGCGTGATCGTCAGCGTCGTCTCGATCTTGTCGCCGAGCGTGTTGCACAGCGGGCATGCGCACGACGCGGCCTCGAGGACCTCGTGCTGCGCAACCAGCGCCTCGTCCGCGACCTCGAGTTCGATGCGGTTGATGATCCGCTCGATGCGCGCGGGGTTCGGCACCATCTCCGCCTCGAGCGTCGAGCGGCACGCGGTGACCGCCGCGTCCTTCAGCAGGTCGTGGTTGAGGAAGGCGCCCAGGGAGCAGTTCCCCACCGCGATCAGCAGTAACTCCGTCGAGGAATACCCCGCCGGCCCGTCCGCCACCATCTCGCGCACATTGGTCATCGCCCGCCCGCGCGCCGTGAACATAATCCGCTTCCGATCCTGATAGTCGGCGGTGACAGTGGCCATGTGAACACTCCTCGATCGTTGGTTCGGGAGTGCAGGGTAGCGACTTTCGCGCCGGGCGTGGATCACGAGCGCGCTCGATCTCCTACTCGTTCAGTCGGGTTTCGCGTTCGCGACGCTGGACTGCATAAGTCCCGCCTACTGGTCGTTGGGCTTCGGCTCGGGCGGCGCGAACGGCGCGTATATCCACTCCTGAAGCGAGGCATCATCCAGATCCGCCGGGAGGTGATCCGAAGTCAGTTCAGTGCGTGCCGGTCGCCTTGTGGATCGGTGTTCGCGTCTGACGACCGCGATCAGGGTTCGTGTAGCGCGGCGAGTTGCTTAATGCGCGGCGCGTAGTCCTCGTCGACCAAAGCAGTCGTCCACGCTCTCACGGTCACAAAGCGAGTGCGAGCCAGACGAAGAAGTGGTCGGGCATCTTTCGGATTCCAAAGGGAATCCGCGAATACCGGGTCGCCAGCCTGCTTGCGTCGCAGGTCGAATGCGACCTTTGTCTGTGCAAACTCAACGTGCGTTCGTTCGCCGAGCACGAATGGGCGCAGGAACAAGAGGCCTGATTCGATCGAGGTTGCGCTGGTCGGATCGATCGCGTCGGGCACAAACAATGCGAGCTGGACTAGCGGTTCTAGGGCGTACACGTGATAGTGCAACGAATCGCGCTCGTGAAAATCGACGGAACTGCCGTCCGCCCGCAGATTGCGGGTGACATGTGCCGTGACGAGATCGCGGGTCGAACGCACCAACGACGAATCATCACCAACCGCTCCCGCCATCCCTCGGATCAGTAGTCGCCAGCTCGCCCAGTTGTTCGCGTACCTCCCATCGGTCGGTTTGACCTTCGCGTAGAACTCATCGCCCCGGAGCGCCAGATCGAGAATCCATCTCCGCCAGCGAGCGCATCGTTCAGATGATGTCACCGGGCAGGCCAGATCGACTGCCTGGATCGCCGGTACCAGATAGCTGTCGTTGATTGGATTTCCAGTCGATCGATAGGTGTTAGACCATGTGTCCAGTCCCTCGCCCACCCGTTCAGTGCATCGGGCGGCGACCGATGTTTCGGCGGCGCGGGCGCACACCGCCCACAGGTACAGGTCGCTGATCGACTGGATGGCTGCGTCTGACGCCCGATACCGAGGATCGCTGAACACGACTCCTTCGCGATCGATGGTAACCACGACAGCCACCGGGAGATCGATGTGCCGTGTGGCGACCTCGATGACACGGCGCGTCGTTCGACTGATATCACTGGCAGTGCCGGCGGACGCAGTTCGCAGTTCCGCGTCCGTCCGCGGCGCGCCGTAGGTTCCGTGCCCCCAGTTCAAGTGACCGAGCGGCACTCCATAACTCGTGAACGCGGTGGGAGAGGCAGCGAGGGACTCGTGCGCTGTCGTGGGTAACGCGGTGGGAGAGGCAGCGAGGGACTCGTGCGCTGTCGTGGGTAAGGATGCCGTCGTGGCTCCACTGCACGCCGCCAAGCCTGCTGCAAGCATCAGCGCAACGCACATGTACACCGTGCTGCCGCTAGTGAATCGGTGAGCTCGAAGCCAGCACAGCGTCGGCGAGGTGTTCGTCACGGTGGGAGTATATCTCCACCCGGTGGAGGCGAGGCTGACCGACACGCGGGATGGAGTCGCCGCACTCGCCGGCACAGACACATTCAAGGACGGGTATCCCCCGCGCGGGCTGCGTTCCCCCGAGTGGTGTAGAAACCGGGACCCACCCGTAGGGTGGGTCCCGGGCGATCTTTGGTGTGAACAACCAAGCACACATCGAGGAGGACCCGGTGACTCTGGAACAGTCTGACATCTCTGAGTTGCTGGACGCGATCCGCGCTGGCGACGGCATCGACGTGGTCCGACGGGGCGTGGATCTGGTGCTGCAGGCGCTGATCGCCGTGGAGGCGGGCGCGGTCATCGGCACAGAGCCGTTCGAGCGGACGGCGAGCCGCACCAACCAGCGCAACGGGACACAGGAGCGGCTGCTGTCGACGAAGACCGGCGACGTACAGTTGCAGATCCCCAAGTTGCGCAAGGGCAGATTCTTCCCCGCCGGGCTTCAGGCGCATCTTCGCCACGGTGCCGAACATCGCTTGCTCCAGACTCCGCTGACTGCCTGCCAACGGGCCGGTATGCCTCCGACGTGACGCCGAAGGCACTCGAACGTTCGTTCGCAGCGCCGCTATACTCGCCCCATGGCCGAGCCCCGTACTCCCCGGTCCCCGAAGCCCGCGAAGCCGGCCGCCAGCGAGGCCGCCCGCCCCGGCCCGCTCGCTCCCACCGCAGCGCCCGAGGAGGCGCGCACGGAGGCCAGCCTGCGCCCGCGCCGCCTCGAACAGTACTTCGGGCAGGAGCGGATCAAGGAGAGCCTGCGGATCAGCATCGAGGCGGCGAAACAGCGCGGCGAACCGCTCGACC
>SXGT01331253.1_pt1 | contig 12154 bp, 6 predicted proteins | sample 3176221 | NCBI WGS metagenome assembly SXGT01 (sample SAMN11356862, study PRJNA531348) | freshwater metagenome | isolation source: freshwater sample F1-120 | place: China: Fuxian Lake, Yuxi | collected 2017-12-25
GAACAGCACGACGATCTTCCCTTTCACGTCGGTGCCCGCATAGTCGTCCCACTCGAACTCGGGCGCGGTGATCCCGTGGCCGACGAACACGGCCTCGGCGTCGAACTCTTCGAGATCGGTCTGCGTCTGGCCGGTGCCGGAGAAGTCGTCCTCGCACACGAAGTCGAGCGCGTCCTTCCCCTTTGTCGCGCGCAGCGTGGACTTCGCGCTGGTGACGACGCGCACGAGCGGGACCGGTTGGAGGTACGAGCCGCGTGCCCCGGCCGGCTTCAGGCCGGCCTTCTTGAACTCGGCGGCGATGTGGTCGGTCGTCAGTTCTTCGCCGCGCGTGTCGGGGCCGCGCCCCTCGAACCGGTCGCTGGCGAGTAGCTTCACGTCGGCCTTGATGCGCGCGGCGGAGACCGCGGGCGGATCGGCCGCGCCCGCCGGCACCGCCACGAGCAGGACCGCGGCGCAGAGCGCCGGCAAGTATTTGTCAACCACGGGTGAGCCTTTCACGAGGGCGTGCAACGGGGCGGAGCGGTCGTGATTCCCATTATGCGGAATCGGGCGCGCCGCCGCGAGCACCTTCGGTTTCGGTGGGCGGATCGAGGAACGGGCCGTTGAGCGTGTCGGTGGGCATCGGGTGGGTCGTCGCCCAGAAGACGCGCCGGCCCCGGACGTTCTCGTCGCGGACGACCGCCACGCGGGTGTCGCCGCGGCCCGGGGGCGTGCCGTTGCAAATCGGGTGCGCGCCGCCCCACAGGTACACCTCCGCGAGCGGCCCGGTGAACTCAGCGGCCACGCGCTCCTGCCCGCGCCAGAACGCGTCGTTCATCTGCTGCTCCTCCTTCTCCGTCAGCGGCCGGTCGGCCGGGTCCGGCTTCTCCGCCTTCTGTCCGCGGGCCGCCGCGCGCAGCTCCTCCACCTTCAGCCGGGTTTCGCACCGCAGGTTCTCGATTTCGAGTTTCGCCGCGAGCGCCTCGCGCTCGGCGTTGCGCCGGTCGCGCATCCGCTCCAGTTCCAGCCGCGTGTCGCACTTCTTGGTCTCGATGCGCTCCTTCGACTCGCGCGCCTCCTCCGCGAGCACGATCTCGGCCAGCGCCTTCGCCGCTTCGAGGGCGCGCTTGGGGTCGGACGGGTCGCGGATCTGCATCTGGAGCCGGGTGCAGGCTTCGGACGTGCGCTCGTCGCGCAGCTCGCGCTTGGCGCGGGCGAGCGCCTTCTCGTAGCGCGTGTCGTCGTAGCACGCGCCGGTCAGGTCGATGGCCCGCCGGCCCAGGTCGCGGGCGACGTGGTCCCAGCCGTACCCGCGCGAGCGCAGGTCGGCGATGCGGGCGATTGTGGCGGAGTCGAGGGTCGGGGCGTCGTATGCGGACATGGAATGTCCTCCGAAGATGTGATACTGAACAAGTGTGCGCGTCACTTGTGCCGAAGTCAAGTCGGCCGCGCGGAAAAAGCGCCGAATTGTTCGACACGGTTTCTTCGCGCGCGGCGCGGTTCGACTCGGTATAATCGCCCCGACCCGCCGCCAGTCGCCGCGCTCTTATTTACCTTCATCCCCGCGATCGCGGGGTCGCGTCGCGCGCGCCGGGCCTTCCCCCTGTGAGTCGCGCCCCATGAGCTTCGCGTGCCCGTACTGCAAGGCGGTGCTCAACCCGAAAGGGTTGAAGCCCGGCAAGTTCCAGCCCAAGTGCCCCGGCTGCGGCAAGGCGTTCCTCCTGCTCGTGCCCGACGATCCGAACGGCACTGTTCGGGTGCAGCAGCTCGTGCCAAAGACCGCGCCGGTGGCCGACACCGCGCGCAATGTGGTACCCAAATCCCCAGGTGCGAAGCCCCCAGCGGCCAAGCCCAAGCGCAAGCTCTCTGATGAGGACCGCGCGGCGCTCATTCTCGAGGGCAAAGACCCCGACGAGTTCGAGGACGCCGACACCGGTACGGAAGCAGAGCCGGAGCAAGAGCCAGAGGTCGATCCGAATACAACGGTGGCGCGCGGCCCCGCGCCGAAGCCTGTTGCGAAGCCACAAGTGGCCGCGCCCAAGCCCGCGCCGGCGAAGCCTGTTGCGAAGCCCGCGCCCAAGCCCGCGGCCGATCCCAACGTGACGGGCGATTTCACCGCGGCCGACGTGGGGCCGAAGCCCGCGCCGGTGGCGAAGCAGCCCGCCCCGCCGAAGACCCTGGTGCGCGAACCGGACGCCAACGCCACCGGCGATTTTACCAGCGCCGACGCGCCGCCTCCCAAGCCCGTGGCCAAACCCAAAGCCGCGCCGAAGAAGGCCGATCTGGGTGTGACCGGCGAGTTCACCGCGAGCAACGAACCCGGCGGCGCGGCCGACGTGGGCGGCGCGACGGGCGACTTCACCTCGACCGACGAGGCCGAGCCGGCGCGCGACGACACCGAGGCGAGCGCGTCGCGCGTCGCGCCGAAGAAGCCGAAGACCGACCCGGCCAAGACCCGCGTGCCCGGCGCACCCGAACCCGAAGAGGACGAGCCGCAGGCGCTGGGCGACGACGTGCCCCCGCGCCTCGGCGGGTACGAGGTGCTCAAGGTGCTCGGCAAGGGCGGGATGGGCGCGGTGCTGCTGGGCCGGCAGATGTCGCTCGACCGCAAGGTGGCGCTCAAGGTGATGCACCCGAAGATCGCACAGAACCCCAGCTTCGTCGCCCGGTTCACGCGCGAGGCCTACGCTGCGGCACAGCTCACGCACCACAACGTCATCCAGATTTACGACATCGGCGAGGACAAGGGGCAGCACTTCTTCAGCATGGAGTTCGTGCCCGGTCAGTCGCTCATGGACATCGTGAAGAAGGAGGGCAAACTGCCCGCGGACGTGGCCGTGGGGTACATCTTGCAAGCCGCGCGCGGTCTCCGCTACGGCCACAACCAGGGCATGGTTCACCGCGACATCAAGCCCGACAACTTGATGCTGAACCTCGAAGGCGTGGTGAAGGTCGCCGACCTGGGCCTCGTGAAGTTGCCCGGTGGCGACCTGCCGGAAGCGGCCGGCGCGCTGCCCCCCGCGGACGACGACACGCCGGGCAACTCCAACCTGACCCGCGCCGGCGCGGTCATGGGCACGCCGGCCTACATGAGTCCCGAACAGTCGACCGACAGCGGCAGCGTGGACGCCCGCGCGGACATCTACTCGCTCGGCTGCACGCTCTACGTACTCATCACCGGGCGGCCCCCGTTCGAGGGGAAGACCGCGCTCGAGATCATCAGCAAGCACCAGACCGAACCCATCGTGCCGCCGGAGGTCGTGGTGAAGCGCGTCCCGAAGGCGCTCTCGGCGATCCTGCTCAAGATGATGGCGAAGAAGCCGGACGACCGGCATCAGTCGATGGACGAGGTGATTGCGGCGCTGGAGGGCTTCCTGGGGCTGGAGCGCACCGGGCCGTTCAACCCGAAGGAGGAACAGGCCGACCAGTTGGAGAAGTGCGCCCACCAGTACCAGTTCCGGTCGAAGGGCGGGCTGAAGCGGTCGCTGGGGTTCGCGTTCTTCGCGGCGTGCGCGCTGGGCGTGGTCGGGGCCGCGTTCAGCGGCATGACGGCCGTGGCCGGCGGGTTACTCGGCCTCGCGCTGATGACCCCGCTGGCGTACTTCGTCGCCCACGGCACGCTCACCGGAAGCGTGGTGTTCACGAAGGTCCGCGCGGTCGTGTTCGGGATGCGGTTCTTCGACTGGCTCACCTGGGTCGGCGGAACCCTTTTGTTGCTCGTCACCCTCTACCTGTTCGGGTTCCTCTGGGCGTGGCTCGGGTTCGCGCTGCTGTCCGTCGTGCTCGCGCTTTTGCTGTGGTTCATCACCGACCGGGCCGCGACCAAGACGCAAGCGGCCCCGTTGGACGAGGCCCGCGGGCTGCTCAAGTCGCTGCGCCTGGCCGGGCTGGAAGAGGACGCGGTGCGGCAGTTCGTGTGCAAGTTCAGCGGGCCGCACTGGGAGCCGTTCTACGAGGGGCTGTTCGGGTACGAGGCGATGCTCGCGGCGCGGGCGTCGCGCAAGGGCGACACCGGCGAGACGTGGAAGAAGCACGGCACCTGGCGCGAACCCATCGTGCAGTGGGCCGACGCGAAGGTCGAAGCGCGGCGCGTCGCGAAGGAGCGCGCGCACTTGCAGAAGGTGGAGGCGAAGGCGCTCGTCGCGGAGGGCGTGAGCAAGGCCGACGCGAAGGCGCAGGCCGAAGAGATGGCCGCGCAGATGGTGGATCAGGCCGCGGAAGCGAAGCAGGACCGCAAGGAGGGGAAAGAGGTCAGCATCAAGGAACTGGTGGCCGCGGCGAAGGCCCGGCGGCGGCCGGAACCGGGCATGACGCTGGCCGGCAAGAAGCACCGCAGCCTGTGGCTGAAGGACTTCATGAACGACTGGCTCGGCCGCCGGTTGCGGCTGGCGCTGGGGGCGGTGCTGTTCGCGGTCGGGCTGTTCTGGCTGCACCAGAACGATTTGCTGAAAGAGAGCAAGGCGGCGAACGCTCTACTCTCAGGGGACTTCGACGGCGCGTGGAAGGCCGCGAGCGCGACCAAGCCGCTGGCGATCCCCGGCGGCGTCGAGGTGCCGGCCCAACTCAAGCCGGTGTTGAACACGTGGGCGCTGCCGCTCACGGGTCTCCTGGTGCTGCTGAACGGCGTTTGTTACTTCGGGTGGCGGCCGACGCTGGTGACCGTGCCCGGCGCGGCGGTCGCGCTCTTCGGCCCGATGTTCGGCATCCCCGACGTGGCCCCGCTCACCGCGCAGCACCTGAGCCTCGCCATCGGCGCGGTGTTCATCGTCGTGGTAGCTTGGGTGTTGCGGAAGTAGAGGAGTCTCCCATGTTCCGCGTCGTCGTCGCGCTGTCGCTGTTCGCGCTCGCGCTGGGGTTCGTCGTCGCGCAGGACGAGATCCGGCGCGGCACGGTCAAGGCGCTCGACGCGGAGAAGGGCACCGTGACCATCACGGTCAACGGCAAGGATCAGACGTTCCTGCTGACCGCGGACGCGGACGTGCGGTCCGGCGGCAAGCAGGTCGCGAAGCCGTTCGAGGACAAGGACCTGAAGCCGGGCGCGGCGGTGATGTTCAAGAGCGCCGCGAAGAACGGCAAGGACGTGCTCACCGCGATGCGGTTGGGCGCTCCTCCCGGCCAACCGCAGCCGAAGGTCGATACGTCGAAGCTGAAACCGCTGCCGGGCCTCGGCGCGGAGAAGTATCAGGGCTACGAGGGCGGCTTGTACCCCGGCGGCAAGAACGAGCGGCCGAAGGCCCACGACGACGCGGGCCTGACGTGGGCGAAGGCGCTGCGCCCGCTCGACGCCGACGGCAAGCCGGCCGCGACCGGGAAGGTCGTCATGCTGTCCGTTGGCATGAGCAACACCACACAGGCGTTCTCCACGTTCAAGCGGCTCGCGGACGCCGACAAGGAGAAACACCCGGCGCTCGTGCTGGTGGACGGCGCGCAAGGCGGGATGACCGCGGCCCGCATCAAAGACCCCGACGACAAGGGCAGCGGCACGAAGTACTGGGAGGTGGTCGATCAGCGGCTGAAGGCCGCGAACGCGACCCGCGAGCAGGTTCAGGTCGCGTGGATCAAGCAGGCCGACGCCGGCCCCCGCGACGGGTTCCCCAAATACGCACAAACGCTGCGCGACGAGTTGCGCCAGATCGCCCGCGCGATGCAGGTGCGGTTCCCGAACCTCAAGATGGTGTACCTCTCCGGCCGCACCTACGGCGGCTATGCGACCACCGGCCTGAACCCGGAGCCGTACGCCTTCGAGTCCGGCTTCTCGGTGAAGTGGCTGATCGAGGAGCAACTGAAGGGCGACAAGGAACTGAACTTCGACCCGAAGAAGGGGGCCGTGAACGCCCCGTGGCTCTCCTGGGGGCCGTACCTGTGGGCCAACGGTACGACCAAGAACGCGGACGGCCTCGCCTACGAGCAGAGCGACTTCGCCAACGACGGCACGCACCCGTCGCCGGCCGGTCAGCGGAAGGTCGCGGAGCACATGCTGAAGTTCTTCAAGAGCGAGCCGACCGCGAAGCCGTGGTTCGTGAAGCCATGAGCCACATGCGGCCAACGCCGACGCCGGCTCGCCGTATAATCGGGTAGCGCATCACGTCAATCGCCCCAGGAGCGCGCATGTCGCAGGCCATCGTGGACCCGGCCGAGGTGCGCCGGTTCGCCACCAACTTGAAGCGGTTCAACGCCGATTTGCAGGCCGCGCTCGCGGGCCTGCACGGGCAGCTCGTCGCGCTCGGCGATAGCTGGCGCGACCAGGAGCACGACCGGTTCCGGCAAGAGTTCGAGTCCACGATGCAGGTGCTGGAGCGGTTCCTGGAAGTGTCCGACGAGCACATCCCGTTCCTGCTCCGCAAGGCCGAGCGGATCGAAGAGTATCTTTCCCAGCGGTGAGTCATGTCCGCCGACGTTCGGAGCATCGCCGCGGTCGTCGACTGGCGGGCCGATCTCGCCACCTACGGCGATCTGCTCGCCGAGGCGATGGCGGGCGTCGATCTCGAAATCCGCCGCGCGTTCGACTGGGTCGAGGAGCAAGTCGCGCTCTGGCGGCGGGCCGTGCGCGACTGCGAAGACGGGGTCGTGCGCGCGAAGGCGGAACTGTCGCAGCGCAAGTTCCCGACGTGGGACGGCCGTGAGCCGGACTGTACCGTGCAGGAGAAGGCGCTGCGGCTGGCGAAGGGCCGGCTCGAGCACGCGCAAGACAAAGTGGAGACGTGCCGCCGCTGGCTCGGCCGGCTGCCGAAGTTGGTGGACGAGCTGTTCACCGGCGCGTCGCGCCGGCTGCGCTCGATGCTGGAAGCGGACCTACCCGTCGCACTGGCGGAACTGACGCGGCGCGTCGCGGCCTTGGAGAGCTACGCCGGTCTGCGGGCGGACTACGCGCCGCTGAGCAGCCGGGAAAGCAACCCCACCCCCCAGCCCCCTCCCCGGAGCGGGGAGGGGGAGGAAAGGCAACCTACCCCCCCGGCCCCCCTCCCTGAAGGGAGGGGGGAGAAAGAGTTACGTTCCTCGTCAACGTCAGACGGCGCGCGGGAGGCAGAACCCTCGCTCACCCCCCTCCCTGAAGGGAGGGGGGCCGGGGGGGTAGGTTCTTCGGGGGCCGGGGGGTTAGGTTCTTCCCCTTCGGAGGAGTCCCCCTAATGCGATTCGGCACCACGCGCAGCCAGATGTACGACGCACAGAAGACCGCGCGCGCGAAGTGGGAGGCGTCGCAGGACGGCTGGGACGACGAGGTGCGCCGCGCCCACGGCGAATCAACCGTGGAGCCGCTCGACGCGGCCGTGAGTGACGCCCTGCGCGCCATCGATCAGCTCAGCGTATTATTCACACAGGTGCGCCAGGAGTGCGAGTTCGGTTCGTGACCGCCCGGTTCTTCGCCCGGAACAGCTCATGTCGGCCATTCGATTAACCTGCCCGTGCGGCCACTCGTGGGACCACGACTTGGCCCTCACCGTGCCCGGCGACGTGCGGCGCGCCTGCCCGGTGTGTTCGCCGGGCGCGCGCCCGCCGGACGAACCGGGCACGGTGCTCCAGTCCGTGGAGCAGCGCGCGGCCTCGGCCGTCGCCTCCACAACGCGCGAACCGGGGCCGGTCCTCGCCGGCTTCGAGCTGCTGGAGGAACTGGCCGTCGGCGGCATGGGTGTCGTGTACAAGGCGCGGCAGCTCGCGCTGAACCGGCTCGTCGCGATCAAGACCATCTGCCCGCCGGGGCTGAGCGTGCCCGGCGTGCGCGCCATGTTCGAGCGCGAGGTGCGGGCCGCGGCCCGGCTCAACCACCCGAACATCGTCACCGTGTTCCACACCGAACTGAACGGGCCGCACCCGTACCTCGCAATGGAGTTCGTGGACGGCACCGACCTGCGCCGGCTCGTCGAGAACTCCGGTCCCCTGCCGGTGGCCGACGCCGTTTACTACATCCGGGAGGCGGCCGAGGGGCTTCAACACGCGCACGAGCAGGGGCTGGTTCACCGCGACGTGAAGCCGAGCAACGTGATGGTCGCGCCCGCGCCCGGCACCGACGGCGCGAAGCCGGGCAAGCCGCCGCGGGTGAAGCTGCTCGACCTGGGGCTGGCCCGCGTGCTGAACGCGACCGGGCGCGACGCGGAGGCCGCGGCCGAACCGGGCACGTTCCTGGGCACGCCCGACTTCGTGGCCCCGGAACAGGCCGCCAACCCGGACCGGGCCGACGCCCGCAGCGACCTGTTCAGCCTGGGCGGGGCGCTGTTCTTTCTGCTCACCGGCGCGGCCCCGTTTCCCGGCGACACGCTGCCGGAGAAGCTCCGCGCGATGGACACCGGCGCGCCGCCGTCGCCCGCGGCCCTGCGGCCCGGCGTGCCCGCGGCGCTCGACGCCATCGTTCGAAAGCTCCTCGCGCGCGACCCGGCCGACCGCTACCAGACGGCCGCCGACGTTGTCGCCGCGCTCGACTCCCTCTCCCGCGCCCGGCTCTCCGATCCCGCGACCGGGCCGCCCGTTCGCGCCGCAGGCGCGACGCGAGACGCGGACCGAACCAGTACCCCCGACCTTACGGCCGGACTTCGCACGCACGGGGCACCCATGTCCGACAACCTGTTCGACCGGCAGCGGGCCGCGCTCGCGCGCCTCACGGACGCGGCCCGCGCACGAGCCGCCGCCGATGCGGAACTGACCGCGGCGCACCAAACCGCTACCGAGCGCGGCGAGCGCGAACTGGCCCGCGCGCGCCAGACGCACGCCGCGGGCCTCGTGAGCGAGGTGGGCGCGCTCGACGCCGAACACGCCGCGACAACGGAGCGGCTGGCGAAGGAGCACACCGCGGAGCAACTCGCGGCCGACCGCGCCCGCGACGACCGCCGCAAGCAGACGCACGCCCGGTTCACCGCCGCGCAGCAGAAGGGCGACGACGACTACAAGGGCGACGTGTGGAAGCACGATTCCGTGCTCGAGGCCGGCGAGAAGACCGCGAAGGAGCAACTCGAAGCGCTCCAGCGCAAGGCCGCGGCCGGCGACGAGCGCGCCGCGGAACTGTGGGCCGAACTGGAACCGCTGCTGAAGCGCGGCCGCGTGTCGCGCGCGGACGTCGAGTTCACCGGCGAACTGCCGCCGCCCACGGACGACGACCCCATCAGCCGCATGAACAAGTGGCTGGCGCGCGCGGAAGACGGAATCGCGCGACTGGCCCTCCGCCGCTCGCCGGGCTGGGGCCACCCGGCGCGGCTTTTCGTGCTGCTGGTGCTGTTCGGCGCGGTCGGCGCGAGCGCGTTCGCATTCGTGCCGGACAAGGTCACGGCCGGGATCGTCGCGGGCGCGGTCGCCGTCCTGTTCGGCTTCGGCACATGGGCGCTGCTCCGCTGGCTCGGCCGGCGCGTGACCGTGCGCGAGGGCAAACAGATCGCGGAGCGCATTGCCGAGGCCGGGCGCGCGGTGAAGTTGCTCAACGAGTACGCGACGGCCGAGTTCGTCGCCCAGATCGAGCGGCTGCGCGAGAAGCACCGGAAGGAACGCGAGAAGACCGACGCCTACTACATCCCGCTGCTCGAAACGCAGCGCAAGCAGTACGAAGCCGAGATGCTGCGAATTGAGTCCGAGTTCGCGACCGCGAGCGAGAACGCCCGCCGCAAGCGCGGCAAGACCGGCCGCGCGGTGGACGAGGATCACCGCACGCGCAAGGAAGCAATCGAGGCGCGGCTCGGCGGCGAGCTGAAGGCCGTGGGGGACGCGGTCGCGGAGCGCGGGGCCGGGGCGACCGCGGCGCGCGATTCCGCCTGGGGCGCGATGGCCGAAGCGTGGAACGGCACGACCGCCGCGGTCGCGAACACCTTCACCGAGTTGCGCGCCGCGGGCGCTGAGGCGTTCCCCGAGTGGGACGAGTTCACCGCGCAGCGCCCGCTCGCGGCGCGCGTGCCCGCCGGTGTGCGGTTCGGCGACCTCAGCGTTGACCTGAGCGCGATCACGGACGCCGTGCCCACCGACCCGCGGCTCGCGCCGCCCCCGGAACTGGCCGGCGCGGTGCCCGCGTTCCTGCCGTTCTCCGAACATTGCTCCGTGCTGCTCCGCTGTCGCGACGACGGCCGCGCCGCCGGTGTGACCGCGCTGCAAGCGATCATGCTCCGGTTCCTCACCGGCCTGCCGCCGGGCAAGGTCCGGTTCACCATCGTGGACCCGGTCGGGCTGGGCGACAACTTCGCCGCGTTCATGCACCTCGCCGATTTCGACGAGAAGCTCGTCACGGCGAAAATCTGGACCGAGCCGCGCGACATCGAGTCGCGCCTCGCGGACCTGACCGACCACACCGCGAGCGTGATCCAGAAGTACCTCCGCAACCAGTACAAGAGCATCGAGGAGTACAACCGGGCCGCGGGCGAAGTGGCCGAGCCGTATCGCGTGCTAGTTATTGCGAACTTCCCAAGTGGCTTCACCCCGGAGGCGGCCAAGCGGCTCGTCAGCCTCGCGCAAAGCGGCCCGTCGTGTGGGGTGTGCGTGCTCGTGACCGCGGACACGAAGGCCGCGATGCCGCGCGACTTCAACATCGCCGACCTCGAAGCCGCCAGCTACACGGCCGCGTGGAAGGAAGGGCGGTTCGTGCCGAAGGACGCGGTGCTGGCCGCGTTCCCGCCGGCCTTCGACCGGCCGCCGGACCCGGCGACCGTGGCCGCGCTCGTGCAGCGCGTGGGCAAGACGAGCAAGGAAGCCGTGCGCGTGGAGGTGCCGTTCGACTACATCGCCCCGAAGCCCGACGACGTGTGGCACGGCAGCGCGGCGAAGGGCTTCGAGGTGGCCGTCGGCCGCGCGGGCGCGACGCGGAAGCAGGTGTTCGCGCTCGGTCGCGGCACGGCGCAGCACGCGGTCATCGCCGGCAAAACCGGCTCCGGCAAATCGACGCTGCTGCACGCGCTCATTACGAATCTCGCGCTCACATACAGCCCGGACGAGGCCGAACTGTACTTGATCGACTTCAAGGAGGGCGTCGAGTTCCAGTGGTACGCGACGTACCGCTTGCCGCACGCGCGCGTGGTCGCGATCCAGAGCGAGCGCGAGTTCGGGCTGAGCGTGCTCCAGCGGCTCGACGGCATCCTGCGCGAGCGCGGCGAGAAGTTTCGCGACACCGGGGTGAACGACCTCGCCGGCTACCGCGCCGCGAAGCCCAACGAGAAGACGCCGCGCATCCTGCTGGTGATCGACGAGTTCCAGGCGTTCTTCACCGAAGACGACAAGCTCGCACAAGAGGCGTCGCTGCTGCTCGACCGGCTGGTGCGCCAGGGCCGCGCGTTCGGGCTGCACGTCCTGCTCGGTTCGCAGACGCTCGGCGGCGCGTACTCGCTCGCGCGCAGCACCATCGACCAGATGGCGGTGCGCGTCGCGCTGCAATGCTCCGACGCCGACGCGCAGTTGATCTTGAGCAAGGACAACACCGCGGCGCGGCTGCTGTCGCGCCCCGGCGAGGCGATTTACAACGATCAGAACGGGCTGATCGAGGGCAACGACCCGTTCCAGGTGGTGTGGCTGACGGAAGAACGCCGCGAGCAACTGCTGGAAGAACTGCACCAGCGCGCCGGCGACCGCTGGCCCGCGCCGCTGGTGTTTAGCGGCAACACCAACGCCGACCTCGCCAACAACCGCGCGCTGGCGAAGCAACTGCGCACACACTCGCCGGTAAAAGTGCCGGCCGCGTGGCTCGGCGACCCGGTCGCGATCAAGGAGCCGACGGCCGCGCTCTTCCGGCAGCACGGGGGCGCGAACCTGCTGATGATCGGCCAGAGCGAAGACAGCGCGCGGGCGCTCGTCGTGGCGTCAATGCTGAGCTTGGCGGCGCAGCAACCTAACCCCCCGGCCCCCTTCCCTAGAAGGGAAGGGGGAGAAGAAGAAGACGGCACTCTTGCTCCCCCTTCCCTCTTGGGGAAGGGGGCCGGGGGGTTAGGTTCCCCCTTCACCCTGCTCGACGGCACACCCGACGACGCCGACGACGCCGAGACGCTGCGCAAGTTCGCGGACCAACTGCCCGGCGCGACCGCGGTGCCGCGCTCCGGGCTGCCCGCCGCGCTCGCGGAGCTGACCGCCGAAATCGAGAAGCGCCAGCGCGGAGAAAGCGAGCGGACGCCGCGGTTTCTGTTCATCTTCGGCATCCACCGGTACCGCGAGCTGCGCAAGGCCGACGACGACTTCAGCTTCGGGCGGCGCGGCGAGCGCGAGCCGTCGCCCGCGGAGCGGC
>SXGT01624730.1_pt1 | contig 12154 bp, 12 predicted proteins | sample 3176221 | NCBI WGS metagenome assembly SXGT01 (sample SAMN11356862, study PRJNA531348) | freshwater metagenome | isolation source: freshwater sample F1-120 | place: China: Fuxian Lake, Yuxi | collected 2017-12-25
ATTTTGAAGCGCGATGCCGGTTGCCGGCCCTCTCTGGGCCAGGGCTGCTGGGAGCGCGGGCGTCTCGCCCGCTCCGGAAGCGGCCAGGATGGCCGCGCTCCCAGGCAAGGCTACCTGGCGTGGCGCCCACGACGGCGGTGAACGGTCTGCCACAAGGCCAAAATGAGCACTGCTGCTCCCTGCCACAGGGAGCTTGCAACCAGTGTCGTCCCTAGAGTATCTTAGCAGCTGAGGGTGTCACACCCTCCAGGACTGGTGCCATCACCATCGTTCAGGCCAGCAAAGGAGCCCTGCCATGGGTCGTGTCCCCACTGCCTCCCGCGACAACATTCCCGCCCCCCTGCAAGCCGCGTTTGACGCCATGGCGCAGGGCCGTGGCGGTGTCCCGCAGATTGGTCCGGCGTCCGTGATGATCAACAGCCCGGAAGCCTGCAGCCGGGCCTTTCACTTTTCCGAGTACCTGCGCAATCACTCCACCCTCCCCAAGCACGTGCAGGAGTTGGCCATGCTGGTCGTGGCCCGCGAGCTGGACTGCCAGTATATCTGGAACGCGCATGCTGCCTCTGGGAAGCAGGCCGGTATCACCCCAGGTGTGGTGGAAGCGTTACGTGATCGGCAGACGCTGCCGCCTGCCAAGCCAGAAGAGGCGGCGGTGATCAAATACGGCCAGGAGTTTTATCGCACCCATCGTGTCAGCAAGGGGGCCTTCCAACAGGCCCACGAGCACTTTGGCACGCAGGGCATGGCCGAACTCACCATGCTCATGGGCTTTTACGCCATGCTGGCCTTTAACCTCAACGGCTTTGACGTGGATCTGCCGGCGCAGCGCACCGAGCCGATTCTCCCTGTATAAACTTGCAATGGGGCACGGCGCAGATCGCGTGCTGCCAACGCGCGCCAGTCCCTGGGCGATGTCCTGGACACGAGGATTGCAACCATGGAGCAGCCCATCACCTGGGAAGCGGCCGTACAGCTTGTAGATACAATTGATGCCAGCGCCGACAGTGGCAACTGGCATGCGCAGGTCGAGGCTGTGGCGGGCGGCTATGCGGTGGCGGTGCGGCAGCACAATACGTCAACCGCATATTATCTGTCGAATTTCCGGGCCTTTATCGCCTTGTGCGACCGCTTGAGTAGCCTGGGGCGCTAGCGGGTAAGGTCGTCTTGGGCGCACCCCGGGACGGCCACACGCCCCAGCCCGCCCGCTGCTACAAGAGGCTAAAGCCACTGGGCAAGCCCTGACGCCCGGTGGAGGCCAACAGGAGCGGCGCCGCTTTGCCGGGCTGCAGGGCCAGGTCGGCCAGTAGGTGGAGCGCCACCGAGGCGGTCGTCTCTGGTAACGTGACCGGGAGCGCCAGCGCGGCGGCGAGGTCCAGCGTGTGCACCGCCAGTTCAAAAATGCGCGTGGGGAGGTAGTCAATCAAGCGCATGCCTCCGACAGGCGTGCGCACCAGCACGTCGTCAGAGGCGGTCTGCACGCGAGCCAGCACGCGCACGGCGGCCTCACGGACCACTGTGGCAGGCTCAGGACCGAGAGCCGCCCCGGCCTCACGCCCCCGAGCCGCGACGGAGGCGGCGTTTGCGAGACCACCCTGCACCCGCAGGTAGTAATCGACGGGCCGCAGCACTTCGCGTTGGGCAGCGGGCTGGGCCAGGTACATCTCAACGGTGAGCAACGCACGACTGGTGTGCCCCACGAGATCGCGCAGTGTCCACACCCCCAGCCCGGTCTGTTCCCACTGGCTGGGCGCAATGTGTCCCACCGTCTGCACAAACAGCGTACTGGCATCAGCATAAGCTACACGAATCATCGGCGCACCCCCGTCTACCGTATGGCGGCTGTTTTCTGCAGATAGGCGGCGGCACCCTGCGCCACCCAATTGGTCCAGCCGGTCATGCAGAAGCGCACCCCAGCCTTGAGGTAGCGTTCGACATTCGCATCGTTGACCAATGTGCCGGCCGTACGACCCGCCGCGATAATTTGTGCCAATGCTTTGTCGATGACCGCCTGTACTTCTGGGTGTCCAGGGTTGCCCAGGTGCCCCATGGTTTGCGACAGATCTGAGGGCGCCACAAAGAACACGTCGATGTTATCGACCGTCAAAATCTCGGCCAGATGGTCTACCGCCTCGATTTCTTCAATGAGCACCACCACCATCGTCTGCTCATTGGCCCGATGCACGTAGTCCGGCACGCCAAAGGCCTGGCGTCCGCCAAACATGCCGCGATACCCCATGGGCGTGTACTTGGTCGATTTCATCGCCTTCTCGGCGTCCTGGCGGCTGTTGACGTGCGGCACGACAATACCCATGGTGCCACGATCCAGGGCGCGCATGATGATGCCGGGCTCATTGTTGTTGACCCGCGTCACCGACGTCATGCCCCACAGATCACAGGCGCGGGACATATCGCCAATTTGCTCCCAGCTCAACGGGCCATGCTCGCCTTCGAGCCAGATGCCATCAAAGCCGAAGTGGCCCAAGTAGTCGATCATGTCCGTATTGGCGTGTCCGGAGACGACATGCACCGGCTGACCGGCCTGGAGTTTCCGTTTGATCCGATTTTCGCGCATGCGAGAGATTCCTTCTCGTGAGAGCGGGGCGTCGAGGTCTGGGCCGGCATTGTGGCAGAATGCCGACGCCATGGCAACTCCACATCACCGGACGCCAGGCTACCGGGTCATCCGCAACAGGCGCAGGCCGAGCGTGCCATCGCGCGCGTTGGGGCCAGCGTAGTCGCGCGACGCTGCGCGGCAATCTCGGGCCATGTCGAACCAGCTGCCGCCCCGGATGACGTGGAAGGCGCCGGCTATCGGCCCCTGGGGGTCAACGGCAGTGGCAACGAGATAGGGCGCATACCAATCCTGCACCCATTCCCAGACATTGCCATGCATATCGTACAGGCCCCAGGCATTTGGCTGTTGCTGTCCGATGGGGCGCGTGGTGCTGCCGGCGTTGTCGTCATACCAGGCGTACTGCGCCAGTGGCGTGGCGTTGTCGCCAAAACTATATGCCGTCGTGCTGCCGGCGCGCGCCGCATACTCCCACTCCGCTTCGGTCGGCAGGCGATACGCTGTCCCGCGCTCCTGCGCATTGAGCTTCTGGAGGAATTTTTGTGCGTCGTCCCAGGAGACGCGCTCCACAGGACGCTGCAGATCACCCTCGAAGCGGCTCGGGTTGGTCCCCATGATGCGCTGCCACTCCCCTTGGGTCACGGCATAGATTCCGAGGTAAAACGGCCGACTCAGCTGCACGCAGTGGAGCGGTTGTTCGTTCGAACGCCCATCGTCCGCGCCCATGCGGAACGCGCCGGCCGGGAGGCGCACGAACTCCATGCCGTAGCTGTTGACGTATCGTGCCGGCTCTGCAGCAGGTTCCGGCAGTGTCACCAGGTGTGCCGCCACGGGCGGATGCCGCTTCTTCCACCGTGGTGGCCCTAGCAGCGCACTCACCGCTTTGACCAGCCGTCTGAGCCCTGGATGGGGCTCTGTCCCCTGCCAATCGTGCAGCCGCGCCATTGGCACGCGCCGAAACCCTGCCGGGAGGCGTGCCTCGATATCGAGGAGCACCGGCACCAGGATGCCGCGCTGGCGCCCGGCGTTGGCTTCAGCACGGATCCAATCGGCAGTGACCGACTGGCTTGACCACACCACGATTACGCACTTGGTCGCTTCTAGGGCGGCTTCGACGCTCTGCGCCACGGCTCGACCCGGCAGCATCCTGTCACGGTCCCACCATACGGACCAGCCGTGCCCCTCGAGCGCCTGCACCAGGGGCACGACACGCGGCAGGTCAGCGTTGGTGTAGCTCAGGAAGATGTCATGCATCAGGGCGGCTCCCACAGCTCAACGATTGGCACTCGCGCCGCATCGCACCAGCCGTTCTCACACAAACCCCAGGGCGTTAGCAGGTGCAAGCGAGGATTATAGCAAAATTCAGCATCCTTGTACCTCGGCGCGGCGGCGTGTGGCCAGACAGCGTGTGCGCTGACGGCGTCGCCTGGGAGCACGGATGTCTCACCCGCTGTGGCGGGGCTGCGCCTGGCGTGAGTCCGGCGCTGGCACGCCTGGCCTCGCATACACATCGCGCGACTAGGGGCTGCGGGAGAGTAGGGCGTAGGCGCGTTCCCATGGCACGTGTCCGACACCCCCTCAGCGAACTGGACGTGCGGTTTTCCCGCCTCCAGCTCTCCGAGCCTCTTGCGCCGGGCGCGGGCGTGCTCCGCCTTCCAGAGGGCTCACCTGCCCGACCATGCGGTACCGACGGCAGCATGGGTGCAGGCCACGAGACGGCCAGCGGTGCGTGGCTGCCTGCCCGCCACGCGGCTCGTGCCGCCGGAGCCAGCGCGGCACCGGACTGCGGACCGCCCAGGCGATCGTGTGGAAGACGCGGGGACGGTGTCCGACGCGACACGCGGTGCCCCACCCAAGGCGCCCCGGATGCACGGTCTGCATCACGGTCGTCAGCGGGGCCTGCCTGGACACCGCGTGCCCCCCATCGCGCACCCGGTGGCGGAGCTTGGGGACAGGCCTGCGCACCGGGCATGCACATCAAGCTACGGCTCTCGTCATGGACGATGGGCGGTCTGGGCGTGCCACCGTCCTCGACCCCGTCCCGGCGGGCCAGCGCCGTCCTTGCGCGCCGAGGGTCCGTAGCCGGCTGCGCCGTCAGGGGAGCGGCTCGCCCCGGAACCAGTGCCCGCTGCGTCGGTCCATCCGCTGGTGGGGGGAACGAGGTGGCCCTGACGTGCACGGGGGGTGCGGCCCGCACAGGCGCCTGGCCTTCCCTCCGACGCTGGAAGGCGGTGTCGTCCCGCTTCTCGTGGACTAGGTGCCCAGCCCGCGAGGGGATCTAGCTCTCAGGGGAGCAAGGCATGTCCTGCGCTGACTCCTTTCCTGCAGCAAGTCTCTCGCATCATCTCGGACGCACCCCCTGGACCCCACGCCTTGCGGGACGGTACGGCCTGCTGCCCTGGCGGCTCCGCACGCCTCGGGCTGCAGCCCTCCCGGCCCTTCAGGCGTACAACCCGTAGGAAAACCCTACACAGGGATACAGGGTAACAGGGCACAGGGTTACGGGGCCGTCCTCAGCAGGCGCACGCCGAGACCGCCGTCGCGGAGGCCGGGGGGCGCCTCGCCGCGAGACGCCGACCGGCAACCCCCGGCGCTGCCGAGCCAGCTCCCGCCTCGGACGACGCGGTACGCGCCCGCTGCAGGCCCCTGGGGATCCACTGCAGGCGCTGCAGTATAAGCGCCATACCAGTCCTGCACCCACTCCAAGACATTGCCATGCATGTCATGCAGGCCCCAGGCATTGGGCTGCTTCTGTCCCACCGGGTGCGTCGTGCTCCCGGCATTCGCAGAGTGCCAGGCGTAGGCGCCCAACTGCTGTGCATCAGTGCCAAAGCTATACGCCGTCGTACTGCCGGCCCGTGCGGCGTATTCCCACTCCGCCTCGGTGGGCAGGCGATACGGCGTACCCCCTTCACGCGCATTAAGCCGCTGCAGGAACGCCTGCACGTCGTCCCACGACACCTGTTCCACAGGCCGATTGGCATCGCCGGTGGAGAGGCTGGGATTGCTGCCCATGACCTCCTGCCACTGCCCCTGCGTCACCTCGTACTTCCCCAGGTAAAAGGCCCGCGTCAGGCGCACCGTATGCACCGGCTTTTCATCGTCATAGGCATTCTTATCCTCCGAGCCCATACGCAACTCCCCCGCTGGGATACGCACGAACTCCATACCCAGGGCATTACGTAGCGTCTTCCCGCTGCTCGTGACCGGCTCCGGCGGCACGCCAACCGCCACCTGCGTGCCTGCGGCGGCGCGCTGCAGTTGGCGCAGCTTCAGCGCCGCCGCGGTGGCAAAGCGTCCCTTGGGATACGCCTGCACAAACGCCTTGACATCTTCCACGTGCGTGCTCTGCTCCACCATCTGCCAGGCCGCCTCCTCCGGGTCACGCTCTGGCAGGCGCGGCGCGGTCACCACCTCCGGCGCCGCACCCAGGTAAAACTTGCCTTCCATGGTGGTCCACTCCTGCGGCGTTTGCTGGCCCCCGGTGTCGCGCTTCACCCCAACCCGCACGCGCTGAAACACCTCGCCGACGTCCAGCCCCGGCGCCCCCAGATGCTGTAACAGGTGCGTGGTGTACGGCGAGTTACGCCCGCCTGACAGATCTGCCGCCACTTTGCCGGGCAGGGTGGCAAAGGCAATCAGCGTCTGCTTGCCCTGCCCGGGGCTCATCGTCCCCAGCCCCTGCTGGCCCGAGCGCCACTGGCGGGCAAACGGGTTGTCACGGCAGGCGTCCAGAATGAGCAGATTGAGGGCGTTGCCGGTCTCCTCCATGCGCTCCAGCACCCACTCGGCGGCCACGGCGCGATGTTTCACGTCTGTCCGTGTGTTGATCGTCGTGCCAACCGGTAGTAAGTAATTGTGTCCGTCGACCAGGGTGCCATGCCCGGCGAAGTAGAACAGCCCGACGGTTTCTGGCCCCTGGCGCAACTGCTGGGTCAGGGTGTCGACGGCGCTGTCGATCTGTGCCTTATCGGCATCACGTAGCAGGGTGACGGTAAAGCCCACCTGCTTGAGGGCGGCGGCCATATCAGTGGCATCGTTGACCGGGTTACGCAGGGCGCCGGGGGTGTACGTGCTGTTGCCGATCACCAGGGCCACCCGCGAGGCGCTGAGGCCAATGCGCCGCGTGGGGTCTTGCTGCGCCTGGGTCGCCGGGCTGAGGGCCAGGCAGAGCAGAAGCAGGGCGAGGGCCAGGCGCATGGACCGCCGCAGCGGGCGAGACGCCCGCGCTCCCAGGACCGGGAGAGGGTGGGACAGGGGGCAGTGACGTGGGGATGTAGGCATAGGGCCTCCAGAAGTGTCTGGGCATCATACGCTCGGCGAGGAAGCCGACGCGCGGCGACCGCTTCCCAGCGCGGCTCACGCCGAGCGCTCGCAGGACACGCCCTGTGTCCGCGAGCATGCTCCACCCGCCTGGCAGGGTCAAGCGCCTTGCAGGGGTCTTTACGGCCTCGCGACCACCTCCAGCACCACCTCCGCCGCACCAAAGTCGCCACGGCTCTGCGCCGCTTCGGCCACACGCGGTGGTTTGACCCCAATCGCCCGCGTTACCTGGCCCTTGAACGCAGCAAAGTCGGCGCTGCTCAGCTGACGCAAACCATCCAGGGCTTTGCCGGTGCCCTGGGCCGCCAGGTTGAGCGGCGTCGGCGTCACCAGCGCTACCACGCGACTCTGCCCCAGCGGCTCCAGGGCCTCGAAGCGAAATTTCCCGACATCCTCCGGCACGCGCAGGACACGCTGCGCCACCACTTGATGCTCCGGTTGGTAGGTATTGGGAAACAGCAGCGTCACATCACCCGTGGGTTCAATGGCCAGCAGATGCACATAGCCCGGCTTACTGCTCTCCAAGGTCAGGCGGATGTCTTGTCCCAGCGGCACCCGCGCCTCGGGCGTTTGCAGGGCCACCTGAAACTTGCTAGCCAGCACGAGATGACGCAGCAGTGCCGCCAGGTTCTGCGCCTCGTCGAGACTGCCACTGCGCTGCGCCAGCGGGGTGGCCCGTTCCAAGGTGACAGCGCGGGTGAACAGCGTCGCATTGCCGAGCAGTTGCGGCGTGTGCGGCAGGTATTTATAGCGCCGGCTGACGTCGCTGATGCGCGCGGCGGCTTGGGCCCGGAGGGCCTGGAACGTCAGGTGCTGTGGAGGCTGACTATGCGCCGCCAGGATGTCCGCCAGGGCCTGGGTGAACAGGCTGCCCTTGCCGCTGCTGGTCAGGTCGCCGAAGGCCAGTTCATTGTCCGCCGTGGCCGTCAGGGCGATGAGGCCATCCGCAGCGAGGGCTGTGCGCGTCCCCGTCTGGGGTACTACGAAAGCGTTCACCGCCTTGTCACAGCCCAACTGGCCTGTGCCGGCGTGATATTTCACCACCTCCGGCGCGGGCGTGGTCAGCGAACGTGTGACTCCGCCGCTAAAGCACGCGTCGAGCAGCAAGATCACCGTGGCGCGGGCACGCAGCGGTTGGAGGTAGGTGTTAAACTCGGTGGCCTTGAGCAGCAGGTGCTCCTCCGTGCCGGTAAAATCCACCGGCACCAGGGCCGCGGTACACTCCTGGGTTGGCGTCGGGCGCCGCGTGCCGTGGCCGCTGTAGTGGATAAACGCTTTCTCGCCCGCTTGCACGCCCTCCACCAGCCAGCGCAGCCCGGTCAGGATGGCGGCTTTGGTGGCCTCTTTCTCGGCCAGGATGCGTATCTGGGCGCGGTGAAAGCCCAGGCGCTCGGCCAGGGTGGTGGCGAGCGCCACATCGCGGGCCGGGCCTGCGATCTGTCGCACACTGCCGCCATACCCCAGGCCAATGCCGATAATCAGGGCGCGGTCCTCGGCTCGGGCTGGCGTCAGGCAAGCGCTGAGCAGCAGAAGCAGGGCGAGGGCTGCCGGACGCCGCGCTGTCCATGGCGTCAGGCCGATGCGGGCGACCGGCCGGTCGCCCCGACGCACGCGGTGTGTCGGCCACAACCCTCCAGGTGTGCCTGGGAGCGCGAGCGTCCCGCCTGCCAGGAGAGCGGGCACGAGGCCCGCGCTCCCAGCGTGATGCGAGGAGACAGAGCGCGGAGCGGGCACGAGGCCCACGCCTCCAGGATGATGCGAGGAGACAGAACGCGGCATGGTTACTTCTCCTCGATGGTTTGAATGGTCACGAGGAGCTGGCCGTCCGCCGGTGCAGCCAGATTATACTGCGTCAACACGGCGCGCACGGCCTCTGACAGTGGCTGCGGCAGCGTAGCGCTGAGGAATTGGCCAGGGCCTTGGGCTTCAGCCCGCGCCGTCACGCCGACGCGGCGCAGGGCAGCGTGCAGGGCCTGGGCATGCTCCAGCGGCTTGGGGGCATAGAGCAGCTGCGGTAGCTGCACATGTTTAATCACTGAAGGCGGTTCAGGTCCGAAAGCCGACCACAGCGAGGGCAGGGCACACAGCACGAGCGCTGCAGCGGCCAGCGTGGACCAGGCCTGGGGCCGACGCCACCAGGGGCGTTGTGGTGTCAACAGCCCTTCAGTGCGCAGTCGTCCGAGCAGGGCATCGAGGCCGACCTGGTCCGCCTCAGCGGCGGATGGTGTCGCGGCCTCAGCCAGGATGGCCTGGCGCAGGCGTTGGGCGTCCTGGAGCGTTTCCGGCTGCGCCTCGGGCACGTCGTGGCCGGTGAGGGCGGCGAACCAGTGCGCGTCGTCAGGATCAGGGTGCAGGGTGCGTATCTCAGCCATGGGTGTCTCCCAGTCGTTAGCGGTTGGTGGTTGGTTCAGGGTGGAAAGCTTCGCTGCGGCACAGGCGGTCCCCATATGTGCGCCATTCCTTGCGGCATTGGGAAACATATTCACGCGTCGCGCCAGCACTCTTGTGCAGCGACTCAGCCAGTTCAGCCATGCTCCAGCCTTCGACAACGGCGCGTCCCAGGGCTTCAGCCCGTTCAGGATGGTCAGCGGCAAAAGCGCGCCAGGCGCGCTGGACACGGGAGGCCTGGTCAATGGGGAGCATCGGGTCTGCCTTGTCAGGGGTGGTTTCGAGCGCCAGATGACGGTAGTCCGCCTGGCGCAGTTTGTCACGAGCAGCATTACGCAGAATGGTCCAGAGCCAGGGGCGTCCGCCCTCAGCCCCTGACGGTACAACGCCGTGGTTGTGCAGGTGCCGCACCAGGTTGACAAAGGCGTCTTGCGTTACGTCCTCCGCCAGGGACTGTGGAAAACGGAAGGAGCGCATGAGATAGGTCGCAAACGGGCGCCGATAGCGCTGGTACAGCACCGTCACAGCCGCCTCGGCCTGCAGGCCTCCCTGGCGTAGATGTTGGAAACAGGTCTCTTCATCCATGGGATCTCCTTGTCTGGCTGGTCGGGCCGAAGCCCGAGCTACGGTACAACGCTCTCCCCGTTGTGTGGGCGACCGGCCGGTCGCCCCTACGGCCCGGCTGGTCCCACCGACCCCGGTCGCCCCTACATGTCCATTGCGTCAGTCCTACGCCAGTGCCCCCCTGGGACCGCCGGGCTCCAGCCCGGCTCCGGCAGCCACGCTGGAGCGTGGCGTTCCCAGGAAACACCCTGAAGCACTGGTGGGGTATTGATGAAACAGACATCTACGGCTGCCCTGGTGCTGCTTTCAGCAGATGCCGATAGAGCACTGGTGGGGTATTGATGAAACAGACATCTACGGCCCGGCTGGCCCCACCTGCACCTGCACCCGCGCTTGCACCAGGCTCTCCGATGTCAGGGGGCGCAGCAACTCTACTATGTCTTCAAGACGCGCCAGCGGCAATGGTGTCAGGTCGGGTCGCAACGGGGCCGGGAGACGTGGGCTCATGTCGTCCGGGGTGGCGACACACAACACCTCCTCGGTAGTCTCCGGACTCTCCAAGCGCAGCGCAAACGGCGCCGAGCCGGGGATGGCAATGTCCTGGGTGGCCGGCACTCGCGCCTGGGCTTGGAAGCGATTGGGATACAGGCGGCTGATGCGTTGTTGGGCATCACGGTAGTAGCACAGCAGCGTGGCCTCCTGCGATACCTGCGCTGTCAGCGTGAACACCTCCCGAGCGGTATACACTGGCGCATTCCCGCGTGGCGTGGTCAGCGTCAGTTGCAGCGGCGCCGCACGCTGCGCCACGGGCTCCGGCACGGGCTGTGTTACGAGCGGGCGTGGGGCGGCCTCGGTACTGATCAAGCGCCGATACAAGTCCAAATCAATGCGCCCGGATGGAATCAAATTGGCCGCCGCCTGGTAGCGCGCCACCGCCTCGTGCGTGGCGCTATCCATGAGGCCCGTGATGCTGCCCTGGTAATAGCCCTGCTGCACGAGCACGCGCTGCGTCAGGCTGAGGCGCTGCGTGGCGGACATGCCGGCAAACCAGTCGCGGGTGATGGCAAAGACCTCGGGGTTGGTGGACTCAATCTGCAAACACTGCCAGTACGGCACTTTGGCGAGCTTGCCCAGGATCTCAATCGTACTCAATTCGATCAAGGCGCGCAGGGCGGCGTAGATGCCCTCATTGTGATCCAGTGACACGGTGAAAAACAGTCCGACTTTCTGAATAGCACCGCCACCGTCCAGGGCTTTCCCCTGGCGCTTGATGGCCATGGTATTGCTGGCGCTCATGCCGTTGAGCACCTGGCCGGTAATGGCATCGCTGAGGTTGAGATCCACCGACACCACGGTGGCCCGCACATCTTTCGAGGCCCCGACATCGCCACCGAACAGCACCACGGAGACGCTGAGTGAGCGCGCGTCGACGTTCTCGTCGAGCTGGGTGATGGCGCCGCTGAGGTCGTAACGTGGCCAGGTGATCTTGCCAAAATCCCCGCCGTGGAACAGACGCAGGCGTTCCATCTCATCCAGGGACAACTTACGCGGGTTGTAGCGCACGAACTTATAGGCGCCGCTGTGCGTCGCCATCTGCGATACGGTGGCAATGAGCACGTCGAGGTTATCGCCACCGATGTTCTTGCCGGTTTTATCGAGCACGCCCTCGCCGGTGAGGAAGGCGCCGCCAATGCCCTGGTCGCCGAAGCCATAGGCGGCGAGGAGATCGTCCATGCAGCGTAGAGCCGGGGTGAAGCTGGTGATGTTGCGTACCGGGGGCATCTGCGGGCGCACCGACTCCGTAGGCTGGAAGGTACGTAGGCTGCTGCACCCCAGGCACAGGAGCGGCAGGACGATACCGGCTATCCACCACGGCTGATATCTCGGCATGGCGCTCTCTCCTCTAGCGGCACCTGGTGTTACGATTCACCGTGATCATATCGCCACGCACCGCGACGATGTTTTCAACACGGCTGGAACGGCTGGTGCCGGTGATGGTACCAATTTTTGTGTTGCCACAGCCCTCGGATGCTCCCCGCGACAGGCTCGGTAGGCTCGGGGTGCGGTAGCTCTGCACGAGAGCCTTGCCGACTTTTGTCTGCTCCGTGGGGCCTAAGCCCTGGCGCTGATTCATTTCGATGGCGCACACGGGGGCGGTGAGCAGGCTCACGAGGGTGAGCGCTGCCAGGAGTCCAGCGGGTCGTGTCGTCATGCGGTGCTCCTTGCAACAGAGACAGGTTATGGTTTTGGCTGAGCTGACTCGCCTGGGAGCGCGGACGAGACGCCCGCTTCGGATGCGGGCGTCTC
>SXGT01465055.1_pt1 | contig 12153 bp, 11 predicted proteins | sample 3176221 | NCBI WGS metagenome assembly SXGT01 (sample SAMN11356862, study PRJNA531348) | freshwater metagenome | isolation source: freshwater sample F1-120 | place: China: Fuxian Lake, Yuxi | collected 2017-12-25
AAGATCTTGCCGAAGACCGCCTGGACGGTGAGGATCTCATGGCCGATGGCCAGCTGACCGCCGAGCTTTTCTTGGAGATAGGGCGCCGCCGACAGGTGATCGGCGTGGGCGTGGGTCTCGAGCAGCCATTGGACCGTGAGACCTTCGGATTTCACGTAATCAATGAGGGCGTCAGCCGAGGCGTGCGAGGTGCGGCCGGAAGCCGGATCATAGTCCAGCACGCTGTCGATGATGGCGCAGATGTCCGAGCTGGGATCGCGCACGACGTGACTGACGGTGAAGGTGGCTTCGTCGAAGAATGATTTGACCACAGGGCGTTGGCGGCGGTCGGCCAGCGCGGCGCGCACGATGTCGGCGGCGTGGTCGCGGGCGGGATCCGGGGTGTGCGAGGACATGGGTGTCTCCGTTTAGGTGAGTCCACAGATATACTTATTCATAGTTTGTGCAAGTATGTATTTTAATGTGGCGGAAACGTTGGGAAGCGCCTAGCTTGCGACCATGGAAACCACCGACCCCGCGCCGACCCTGTATCCCGCCGCGATGCGCGCCCTGCGCATCAACGACACGGCTCCGGACTTCACCGCGCGCACGACCCAGGGGGAAAAGCGCCTCAGCGACTATCGCGGTCGCTGGCTGGTGCTGTTCTCGCACCCGGCGGACTTCACGCCGGTCTGCACCAGCGAGTTCGTGGCTCTGGCCCGCCAGGCCGACGCCTTCGCGGCGATCGACTGCGATCTGATGGCCCTGTCGGTGGACAGTCTGTATTCCCACCTGGCGTGGCTGAAGGACATCTATCGCCGCTTCGGCGTGAAGGTGTCGTTCCCGATCATCGAGGATCCCTCCATGGCCATCGGCCACGCCTTCGGCATGGTCGACGCCGGCTCGAGCGACAGCGCCACGGTGCGCGCCACCTTCGTCATCGACCCCGAGGGCGTCGTGCGCGCCATCAGCTGGTACCCGATGAACATCGGCCGCTCGGTCGAGGAATTGCTGCGTCTCGTCACCGCCCTGCAGACCTCTGACCGCGAGGCGGCCTCCACGCCCGCGGGCTGGGCGCCCGGAGACGCCCTGCTGGAGCCTGCCGCCACCACCCTGGACGACGCCATCGCCGAGGGCGACGGCGATGCGCCCTGGTACTATCGCGAGCGACGCACATGACCGACGACCAGGCCGCCGCCATGGAGCGGTTGAAGAAAAAGGCCCCCGAGGCCGCCGAGCTGCTGCGCCAGCTGGCCAACGCAAACCGGCTGCTGATTTTGTGCCACATCGCCGAAGAGGAGCGTTCGGTCGGTCAGCTCGAGGCGGACCTGGGCATCAAACAGCCGGCTCTGTCCCAGCAACTGGCCGAACTGCGCCAGTACGGCCTGGTCAAGACCCGCCGTCAGTCGCGCTCGATCTTCTATTCGATCGCTGACGAGCGGGCGCAGGCGGTCATGGGCATGCTCTACGAAATCTTCTGCGGCGATGCGAAGGCGGTCGGTGCGCGCGCAGCTTCACAACCACGCACTCCGACCCCTGCGCGTGGCGACACAGCGCATTTCGCGCGCGTGACGCCTAACGCCGGCGGCCTCGGGCGCTAGGCGGCCGCAGCGCCGTGCCGTGAGGGCGAAGGGCTAGTGCTCTCCGGCCTGCCAGCCCCAACGCGCGAAGATGGCGGCCCCCTCGTCGGACTGCAGAAAGTCCAGGAAGGGCTGGGCGTCGGGGTCCTGTCGGCCGGTCTCGGTCACCACGGCGCCGGCGTCGCGGTAGATGCGATAGGGCTCTTCGACCTCGACCACATCCGTGAGGTCCGGATTGGCGACCTGCCAGATGCCCCAGATGATCCAGGCGTCCAGCGTGGGGTCGTCGATCCAGGCCTGGCGAGCCTCGGCGCTGTTGCGGGCGTAGACGACGATGTTGCGACGCAGGGCGCGAACCTTTGCGATGTCGCCGGTGCGGGCAGCCATATCCTCCCACAGCCCGTTCTGGCCGGCCCCATTGACGACCAGCACCCGATGTCCGGGCTCGAGAAGAGTCGCCAGCCCGCCGATGCCGTCCGGATTTCCCGGCCGAACGAGGATGGAGGAGGCCCGCAGATAGAGCGGCTCGACCGCTTCGGCGCGGATGCGGCCCTCCATGACGCTGACGAAATCGGTCATCATCGTCTCCGAGCCGGAGAAGATCAGGTCGCCGTCCGCCTTGGCCTGATCCAGCCATTGGGGCGTCGGCCCCGCGACGATCGAGACGGCGCGGCCCGTGCGCGCCTCATAGGCCTCGGCCGCCTCGCGCATGGCGGGTGCGGGGCCGCCCGGACCATAGACATGAAGAGGATCGGCGGGGGCCTGGGCGTGGGCGGTCAGCGCCGTCGCGCTCAAAAGGGCGGCCAGCGCCAATGCGGACATACGCATCAAGAGGTCTCCTGGGGCGGAGTGAAGTGATTGGCGGGGATCTTGAAATAGACACGCCCGTCCGGCGCGGGCGGCGGCAGCGCACCGCCGCGGATGTTCACCTGGAGCGCGTAGAGCATCAGTTTCGGCAGGGGGAGGGTGGAATCCCGCTCGTCCCGAAGCCGAACGAAATCCGCCTGATCGCGTCCGCCGCCGACATGGATATTGTCCGCCTTCTGCTCGCGCACGGTGCTGAAGCAGGCGGGCTCGCGCCCATCGGGGCCATAGTCATGGCCGACGAAGACGCCGGTCTCGTCGGGCAGGGCCAGAATGTCCTGGATGCTTCGGTACAGGGCCCGGGAGTCTCCGCCCGGAAAGTCGGCGCGCGAGGTGCCGGCATAGGGCATCATCAGGGTGTCGTGGACGAAGGCGTTGTCGCCGATCACATAGGTGATGGACGCCAGGGTGTGGCCCGGCGAGAAGATCACACGCGCAGGCAGCGCACCGACTGTAAACGTATCACCGGCCTTGAAGAGACGATCCCATTGGCGGCCGTCGGTCGCGAAATCATCGCCCAGGCCGTAGATGTCCTTCCACAGCGTCTGGACGCCGATGACTTTCTCGCCGATGGCGGTCGGCGCGCCCAGCTCACCCTTGAGGTACGGCGCGGCCGAGAAATGATCGGCATGGGGGTGGGTGTCCAGCAGCCATTCGACCGTCAAGCCTTCCGTCTTGACGTAGTCCAGGATCGCGTCGGCGTTACGGGTCGATGTCGCCGCCGCCTTCTCGTCGAAATCCCACACTGGATCGATGATCGCGCATTTGCGGCTGACGGGGTCGGAGATGACGTATTGCCAACTGCCGGTCTTCTGGTCGTGGAGCGCCGCGATGCGGGCTCCGCCGTGCTCGATGATCTGCATGAAGGCTCCGTTTGACGTTGTGAAGTAAAAGGCCGGACCGCTTGCACGATCCGGCCGGCGTTCGATCAGGCGGCTTTCGGGGCGTCGGGGAGTTCGCGCGTCGAGAAGTACCAATCGGTGTAGTTATAACCCTCGGAGACGCGGGCTTCGGCCGCCTGGGCGGTCTTGGGCGGGGGGACGATGGCGGGCTGGCCAGGGCGCCAGTTCTCAGGCGTTGCGACCCCGTTGGCGTCGGATGCCTGCAGCGCGGTCAGCAGCCGGACGAACTCTTCGATGCTGCGGCCATTGCTCATGGGATAATAGACCATGGCGCGCAGCATGCCTTCCGGATCGATCAGGAAGGTGGCGCGAACAGCCGAGGTGTCAGCCGCGCCGGGGTGGATCATCCCGTAGGCCTGGGCCACCTCCATCTTCAGATCCTCGATGATCGGGAAGGGGATCTCGACGCCGAACTTGTCCTTGATGTTCCGGGTCCAGGCCAGGTGGGAGAAAATGCTGTCGATCGAGAGCCCCAGGAGTTCGCAGTTCATCGCGGCGAATTCATCCGCGTGCTTGGCGAAGCCGATGAACTCGGTCGTGCAGACGGGGGTGAAGTCAGAGGGGTGCGAGAAGAGGATCAGCCATTTGCCGCGGTAGTCGGCGAGGCTGCGATCACCATGGGTCGTGCGGGCGTGAAAGTCGGGGGCGGGTTCGTTGAGGCGGGGCAGTCCGGTCATGTCGATGTCTCCTTCAGACAGCCCATTCAACGCTTACATACACACTTACACAAACTAATAGTTCTTATGGCCGGGGAAGGTTCCGCCTATGACGAACGGTCAGTGCGCGCGATCACCCATAGCCTGCCTTTGGCAGTAGATTGGTTCGATTGACGCGCGCGCGGTATGGTGCGTCGCTAAAGCCAAAGACGCCGATGAATCGGCACATTCTGGTCGAGTGAGCCATCGACTGTGAGTGATCCCACCTGGCGCTCGCTAGGGGTTCGGCGGCCAGATGTTTCGGCTGAAGGCAAGCGCGCCACGGGACATGCCCTTGAATTTCGGGGCGCCCGCCAGAGGCGCGACCAGAAATGCGGTACCCGGCGGCAGCTGGCGCTTGATGCGGTGATAGAGGCGCGATCGGCTCAGGGCGCTGACCACCAGATAGAGGCCGTCTGTCAGATCACAGACCTGTTGCGCCGGGAAGGTGATGTCGGCTTCGTGGTCGATGTGCACGAGGTAGGCCTGACGGTCCTCGGCGAGATCGTCGTCGGCGATCATTCGTCGATGACGCTGATATCGCCGTTACGCTCCAGCGAGGCGGAACGGACGCGCTCGAGATCGTTGTGGCCGGCCGCCCTCAGGGCCATGCGCAGGTCACCCTGACCGATGCCCGCGCGGCGCATGGCCGGCTCGTCCATTTTTCCGTCGCGCACCAGCGGGATCGACGCGCCCTTGGTGATGGTGCTGAGCCAGGACCATCGCGCCGCCGCCATGGCCAGCAGACCGTGCAGAACGACAAGAAGGATGGTGGCGATCACGGTGGGCAGGAACGGCGCGCTGCCGGTCAGGGCGCGGCTGAGGTTCGAGCCGACGATCACGGCCAGGATGATGTCCAGGGGGCTCCACTTGCCGAAGGCCCGGGTGGCGGCGAAGCGGACGATCAGCACGCCCAGAACGAAAATCAGCACCGCCCGCAGCGACATCTGCAACCAGCCGATGTCCTGCCCCTCGGTCCCGATGAAGGCGTGAAGCGTCTCCATCAGGATGCCCGCGTCACGGCGAGAGAGCCGTCAGTCTCGAGGAAGACCGCGTCCGCATCCTCGACGCCGCGGCCGCCAGACTGGCGGATAGCGGCCTCGATCTCGTCGCTGGTGATGCGCTGGCGTCGCATGGCCCGGGGCAGCAGCTCGCCCTTGCGGACCAGAAGGGTGGCCTCTGCCTTGACGGCGCGATTGAACCAGGGCCAGCGCACCGACGCGCTGGTGACCAGGAACTGCATGCCCACCAGCAGCGCCAGGGCGACGATTCCGTCTACCAGCGAGAGCGTGCTGCTGGTGATAACCGAGGCGAGGGTCGAGCCGATGGCGATGGTGACGACGAAGTCGAAGGCGTTCAGTTTCGCCAGGGTGCGCTTGCCGGACATCCGCAGAATCAGGACCAGCGCGACATAGGCGGCCGGCGCGATCAGCAGAATGCGCAGCACGCCCTCCCAGCCGTTGAAAATTGCGTCGGGCATTGCTCCTCCTGGGATGCGAACGATCACGGCGCAGGTTGGGTTTCCAAAGTTCTGGTGAAGGCCGCAATGCAACATTCACACGCGCGAGAGTGAATGTTGACAGTGAAGCGGAACCGTGTCCCACTCCCTTTCCGAGAGCGCCGACAATCACGAGCGGCGCCGAGGGAGGAAAACAGATGAGGGCGATACTTCTCGCGTCGGCTTGCGCCGTCGCAGTCGCGGGGGCGTGGACGCCGGTGCTGGCCCAGACCGCGTCGAACCAGAATGAAGAGCAGGAGCAGGAGGTCACATCCGTCGGGGAGGTGATCGTAACCGCCACCCGCCGCTCCGAGCGTATTCAGGACGTGCCCCTGAGCATCACGACCCTGTCGCAGGAGGAGCTGACCGAAAAGGGCATCGTCGGCTACGAAGGCCTGGCCACCGAGACGCCGGGCGTGGTGCTCAACCGGGCCAGCGCCAATTTTAACAATTTCACCGCACGGGGCATCGCCACAAACGGTTACAACGCCAACCTTCAGAGCACGGTGGCGATCTACATCGATGAGCTGCCGATCTCGTCGAACGGCAACTCCACCATCCTGGATCCCAGCCTGTATGACGTGGAGCGGATCGAGTTCCTGCGCGGGCCGCAGGGGACGCTGTTCGGCTCCGGCTCGCTGGCCGGCGCCCTGCGCATCCTGACCCACGCGCCGGACCCCAACGCCTTCGAGGCTTCATTCTTGGGCGACATCGGCGTGACGGGGGATGACTCCCTGCGTCAGCGTTACAACGGCATGGTCAATGTGCCGCTGGTTGAGGACAAGCTGGCCCTGCGCGTCGTCGGCTTCCTGCGCGACGAGGAAGGCTACATCGACAATATCGGCACGGGGATCGAGAACTCGAACGCCCTGGAAAGCTGGGGCGGCCGCGCCACCCTGCTGTGGGAGCCGACCGACCGTCTGGCGGTGCAACTGCGTTACTCTCACGAGGAAAGCGATCCGCAGGACTCCTCGCTGGTCAATCCGACGCTGGGCGAGGACACGCGCCGGTCGGACCGTCCGGACCGGTTCTCGGGCGAGATGACCAACTACAATCTGACGGTCGATTATCAGTTCGACGGCGCGAACCTGACCAGCTCGTCGACGTGGTCGGAGTATGACGCCCTGTTCTACGTGGACCTGGCCGGAACCTTCGCCCAGGCCATCGCCTTCGCCCTGGACGCCGACGCCTCGGACGAAACCTTCGTGCAGGAAATGCGGTTGGTTTCAGACCCCGGAGGGCGGTTCGACTGGGTGCTGGGCGGCTTCTATTTTGAGCGCCGCCGGGACGTGGCGTTCAACTACCGCTCCAGCCCGGAATTCCTGGCGGCGCGCGGGATCACCGGCCTGCCGGACGAGTACTATCAACGGTTCAACAGCTACTCCATTTCGCACGAGCAGGCGCTGTTCGGTCAGCTGACCTACCGCTTCAACGATGATCTGTGGGTCACCGGCGGGCTGCGTTACGGCAGCACGGATATCCAGGGTTTCACCGAGGCCGGCGGCTACAACAGCAACTATCTGACGAATGCTCTGTTCGGTATTCCCGGTCCTTTGACGATCACCCCGATCGCCGCCGCCGAAGGCGTCAAGGCGGAAGAAACAGGTCCGTCCTATCGCGCCAGCGTGTCCTGGCGGCCGACGCCGTCGCTGACGACCTACGCCACGGTGGCGACCGGCTTCCGCGGTCCGATCGTCAACGCTCAGGGTGGCTCTGTCAGCGTGCTGGATCCGACCGATCTGGTTATTCCTCTGGGCGCCGATTCCGACGAACTGATCAGCTATGAGGTCGGTCTGAAGGGCACATGGATGGACGGTCGCCTGGCCGCCAATCTGGCGCTCTATTACATCGACTGGAACGACATCCAGGTGCAGGCCAACCGCACCTCCGACCAGATTCAGTTCGCCACCAACATCGGCGGCGCCTACAGCCGGGGCATTGAGTTCGAGCTCCGGGCCATTCCGGCCGACGGCTGGACGGTGGCCCTGAACGGCGCGCTCAACGAGGCCGAGGTGGATGATCTGTCGGCGGAAGAGGCCGCCATCTCCGGCGCTGTTCTGGGCGCTCGTCTGGCTGGGCCGCAGTTCAGCGGCTCCATGACGGTCAACTACAACTTCGACATCTTCCAGACCGCCGAGGCCAACGCGTCCATGTCGGTGATCCATGTGGGCGATTTCCCGGGCTCGTTCCCGAACACCCCGGGCCAGCCCGGCGTGATCAGCCCAATCTATGACTGGACCGAGGCGTACACGGTGGTGAACGGCGCCTTCGCTGTCGCCTTCGATCAGGTCACGGTCGCGGCCTATGTGGAGAACCTGTTCGACGATCGGTCCATCAACTACGTCCACCCGGAAGCCTTCGTTGACGGCAAGTACGGCGTGAACCGGCCCCGTACGGTGGGCGTCCGTCTGGGGTACACGTTCTGATGGCTGACGCGTCCTCTTCCTCCATCGCCCCGGGCGCGCCAGCCGCGCGCCCGGGGCTGCGGGCCTGGGTCGTGCTGGCGATCCTGTGTTTCGTCTATGTGCTCAACTTCCTGGACCGGCAATTGCTGGGGATCCTGGCCAAGCCGATCCAGGACGATCTGGGCGTCACCGACGGTCAGCTGGGGCTGCTGACCGGTTTCTATTTCGCCCTGTTCTACTGCTTCCTTGCGATCCCGGTGGGCTGGCTGGCGGACCGGACAAACCGGACCAGGGTTCTGGCCGTCGCGTGCGGCCTTTGGAGCGCGGCCACCGCCGCCTGCGGCATGGCGACCAGTTATCCGCAGCTGGCGTTGGCGCGCATGGCCGTCGGCGTCGGCGAGGCCGGCGGGGTGCCGCCGTCGTACGCGATCATTTCGGACTATTTTCCGCCGGGATCGCGCGGCACGGCGCTCAGCCTGTTCAACATGGGCCCGCCCATCGGCATGGCCCTGGGCGTCGCCTTCGGCGCCTCGATCGCCTCGACCTATTCCTGGCGTTTCGCCTTTATCTGGGTCGGTGTCATCGGGGTGCTCACCGCCGTAATCATCTGGTTCTTCGTGCGCGAGCCGAAGAAGGGCGGTCTGGACAGCGCTCCCGCCGAGACGGCGGGTCCCCAGGCCGAGCCGGCCGCGGCCCCCGCCAGGCCGGGCTTCTGGGCCACCTGCAAGATGTTCTTCACCGATCCCGTGCTGCTGCGCTGCGCCCTGGCCTGCGCCGCGACCCAGTTCATCACCTATGCCCTGCTCGGGTTCGCGGTGCTGTTCCTGATGCGCGAAAAGGGCATGACGCTGGAGGACGTGGCCGTCTGGTACGCCCTTGTGGTGCTGTTCGGCGCCAGTGCGGGCATGCTGGTCTCGGGCCGTCTCGTCGATCTGTTCGCCCGGCGCTGGAAGTCGGCCTACGGCTATGTTCCGGCCATCGGTCTGGCCCTGGCGGCGCCGCTGTTCATCGGCTTCATCTGGGCCCCGAGCTGGCAACTGGCGCTGATCTTCCTGCTGCTGCCGATGGGGCTGAACTACTTCTACCTGTCTCCGGCGGTGACCCTCGTCCAGGAGGAGGTGCGCCCCGATCAGCGCGTTCTGGCCGGCGCCCTTCTGCTGCTGGTGATGAACATGGTGGGCTTGGGCTTCGGCCCCACCTATCTCGGCTTCGCCAGCGACTTCTTCGCCCGCACCAATCCGGAGAATTCGCTGCAACTGGCGTTCTACACCCTGACGCCGTTCTACCTTCTGGCCATCGGCCTGTTCCTGTGGCTGGCCCGGGCGCTGAGGCAGCAATCCCAATCCAAGGAGGTCGCGGCATGATCCGGTCCACCCTGAGCATGATGGCAGGGCTGGCGGCCCTGTTGACGGCGGCGCCCGCGTCGGCCAGTGACGCGCCGGTGGTCGAGGCGCCCGCCGGGTCCGTGAGGGGGGAGGCGCTGGACGGCGTCGCCGCCTTCCGGGGCATTCCCTATGCCGAGGCGCCGACGGGCCGGATGCGCTGGCGCGCGCCGGTAGCGGCGGCGGGCTGGGACGGCGTGCGTGACGCCACCGCGTTCGGCCCCGCCTGTCACCAGCCGCCGTCGCGGCCGGGCAGCATCTATGCGCCCGCCGAGACCCCGGCGATGAGCGAAGACTGCCTGTCGCTGAACGTCTGGACGCCGCAGAACGCGGAAAATGCGCCGGTGTTCGTGTGGATCCACGGCGGCTCACTGACCGGAGGTTCGGGCAGCGAGACCATGTACGACGGCGCGCGCATGGCCGCCGAGGGCGTCGTGGTGGTGACCATCAACTATCGTCTGGGCGTGCTGGGCTATCTGGCGCATCCGGACCTGAGTGAAGAGTCGCCGGACGGGGTGTCGGGCAACTACGGCCTGCTGGACCAGATCGAGGCCCTGCGCTGGGTCAATCGCAACATCGCCGCCTTCGGGGGCGACCCGGACAATGTCACCATCGCGGGCGAGTCCGCCGGCGCCCTGTCGGTCATGTATCTGATGGCCGCGCCGTCCGCGCACGGGCTGTTCCACAAGGCGGTGGCCCAGAGCGCCTACATGATCTCCACGCCCGCACTCAGCGAGACGGTGCACGGGACGCCGTCGGCGGAGGACGCGGGCGTCGCCCTTAGCCGCCAGCTTGAGGTGAGGGGGCTCGCCCGGCTGCGGGCCATGGACCCGCAAGCCCTGACCATCGGCGCGGCCATGTCCGGCTTCCTGCCGCTGGGCAATGTGGACGGCCATGTGCTGCCCGCCCAGCCGGTGGAGGCCTTCGAGCGGGGCGAGGCGGCGTCCGTGCCGATCCTGGCCGGGTTCAACGAGGGCGAGATACGCTCGCTGCGGTTCCTGTTGCCCCCCGAACCCGCGAGCGCGGAGGCCTATGAGGCAGCCATCCGGGTGGCCTATGGCGACCTGGCGGACGACATGCTGGCGCGTTACCCGTCCGGGAATCTGGACGAGGCCATGCTGGCGACCACTCGGGACGCCATGTACGGCTGGACCGCCGAGCGGCTGGTGCGCAACCAGACGGCGCAGGGCCAGCCGTCGTTCCTGTACTTCTTCAATCACAGCTATCCGGCCGCCGACGAGGCCGGGCTGCACGCCTTCCACGCCAGCGAGATTCCTTATGTCTTCGGCGGCGGAGACCGGACGCCGCCCCATTGGCCGGAGATTCCGGAAACGGACGTGGAATCCGCGCTGTCTGACGCCATGCTGGGTTATTGGGTCAGCGTCGCGCGCGACGGGGTTCCTGCCGCCGAAGGTCAGCCGCAGTGGCGGGCTTACGGCGAGGAGAGGGCCTATATGGCCTTCGACCAGACGCCGGCGCCCGGCGAGCACCTGATGCCGGGCATGTTCGAGCTGGTGGAGGAGGTTGTCTGCCGCCGCCGCGCCCAGGGCGATCTGCCCTGGCACTGGAACGTGGGCGTCGCGTCGCCGCCGCTTCCTGCAGCAGCGGATTGCCGATGAACGACGGGGAGATGCAGTCCTTCCCGTTGACCCTCGACCGGTTCCTGGATCATGCCGCCAAATGGCATCCGGGCGTCGAGGTGGTCACGGCGCGTGGCGACGGTTCAAGCGAGCGTATCGGCTATGCGGCCCTGAGGGCGCGCAGCCGAAGAATCTCCAGCGTGCTCGGAGGGCTGGGCGTGAAGCCGGGCGATCGCGTGGCGACACTCGCCTGGAACACCCAGGCCCATGTGGAATCTTGGTACGCGGTCATGGGCATGGGGGCGGTGTGTCATACGCTGAACCCCCGCCTGACCGAGGCGCAACTGGCCGACATGGCGAGCCAGTCCCAGGCCCGCATCCTGATCGCGGGAGCGGATCTGGCGCCGTTGGCTCGCCGCATCGCCGCGCGGGCGCCGCTGGTCGAGCGGGTTCTGGTGATCGACGCCGGGGCGGCGGACGACCAGACCGACTTGCTGGAACCGATGATCGAAACGGCTGAAGGCGAGGTGGTCTGGGGCGCGTTCGACGAGACCGCACCGAGCGGTCTGTGCTTCACCTCCGGCACCACGGGGGCGCCCAAGGGGGTGACCTATACCCACCGGTCCAGCTTCCTGCATACGCTGCGGGTGCTGCAGGCGGACGTGATGGCGTTCACCGCCGACGACGGCATCCTGATGGCGGTGCCCATGTTCCCCGCCAACGCCTGGGGCCTGCCGTTCGCGGCGCCGGCGGTGGGGGCGCGGCTGATCCTGCCCGGCCGCTATCTGGACGGCGCCAGTCTGGCGACCCTGATCAACGCCGAGAAGGCCACTGTGGGGGTGGGCGTGGCCACGGTCTGGCTGGCGCTGCTGGAGCATCTGGAGGCGACGGGGGCTCAGACGCCCTCGCTGAAGCGGATCGTGGTCGGCGGGGCGCCGCTGGCGCCAGCGTTGATGGAGCGCATCGAGCGGGGGCTGGGCGTGGTCGTCCAGACCAGCTGGGGCATGACCGAGATGTCGCCGTCGGGCACGGTGGCGCGCCCGGCTGACCCCGACCGCGCAGCCCACAAGTCCGGCCGCACCGCCATCGGCGTCGACCTGCTGCTGACCGACGCGGACGGGAAGGCCCTTCCGGAACAGCGGGGCGTGGAAGGTCATCTGAAGGTGCGCGGCGCCGCGGTGATCCAGCGCTATTTCGGGGAGGAGGATAGCGCCACCGATCCGGACGGCTGGTTCGCCACGGGCGACCTGGCGCGGATCAGCCCCGAC
>SXGT01299236.1_pt1 | contig 12151 bp, 11 predicted proteins | sample 3176221 | NCBI WGS metagenome assembly SXGT01 (sample SAMN11356862, study PRJNA531348) | freshwater metagenome | isolation source: freshwater sample F1-120 | place: China: Fuxian Lake, Yuxi | collected 2017-12-25
CCATGTTTTGACGTGGCGGTCCAGGCAGTTGTAGGCAATGTTGCAGGTGGCGCCGACAAACCACTTGGCCCAGGGATAATTCCATTCGAGGACTTTGTTCCAGGGGGAGAACCATTCCAGCTCTTTTGCCTCATTGCTCCAAAACGCTTCAGGGTCGGCAATGGATTTCTTGTACTCGGCTTCATAGTCCTTGATATAGGCAGCCTCGATTGTCTTGGCGGTCGGTGGGTATGTCCGGCTTTTCTTCAAGAGAGTCTCGATCTGATCACTCATAGTCTATCTGCCTCCTCAATCCACGGAATCTGATCCCAAGAAGGTGTGATTATGGAGAAAGGTGGCAGCTCCTGCAACCGTACATTTGTACAGGATGGAGAAGTGCCTGACGGCTCTTACGAAAATCAGGGGAAACGGCTGAATTCTAAGGTGGATTTCTTGACAGCCATCAAAGCCTGGCAGTAGGCTGCAAAATCTATGAAACGATTCCTTTCTATTGTTGGGATTGCCGTTTTGATATTGAGCCATTCTTCAGGCGTCACGCCGTACGGTATTCCCGCAACTGCTCAGGCTCAACAGGGGAAGCCGGAAGGTCTCTATTACAAGTCTTGGGCGATCGTGATCGGGATCGAAGGCTATGTCGTAGCGCCGCCTGTTCGGGGGGCAGTCAACGACGCGAAGCAAGTGGCCCAGGCCTTTCGGCAGTTGGGGTTCGATGAGGTCGTGGAGATTTATGAAAAGGATGCGGTGTTTCGTCGGTTGCAGCAGGTGTTGAATGATATGTTGCCGAGAAAGGTCGGGCGTATGGACCGGCTGGTAATTTTCTACACAGGGCATGCCGGATCGGCGCAAGATGCCGATGGGGAAGATCGGAGCTATCTCGTGCCGGCGGATGCGCAGGTGAATAATGCGGCAAAGGCCGTGACAGTGGAGCATCTGAAAGAATTTACCAGGAGGTCGGCTTCCAAACATACACTCCTTATTTTGGATGCTCCCGTATTTGGATGGGAATTGACGGCGTCGCCGCCGTTATCGCTCGAAGGGCGGTTTGCTCCGGAGGCCGAGATGGACCGGCGTGCGGTGCAGGTGATCAGCGCAGCCAGCAAGGGAGAACTCTCATCTCGTTCCGATGGAAAAAGTCTTTTTGTCCAGGCGTTGCTGGCTGGATTCGCAGGCGCGGCTGATGTGGATAAGAATGGGTGGCTCATGGCGTCAGAACTGGGGGATTATCTTACGCAACGGGTACAAGCTGACTCCCAAGGCCTACAGCATCCCACTAGTTTGAGAATCGATGGAGATGGGGATACGGTATTGGTTGAAGGGCGGAAGTCCGCGCTCCAACCTGGCAGTGGGCGTAACAATTCTGTGGAGCGCCAACGAACGGCCAGAAGTCACTATGAACAGGCGTACGCCATGCTTCAGGAAGGGAAACCAGCGACAGAGGCATTGGAGCGTCTCAATCACGCGATCGAGTACGATTCGACCTATGGTGATGCCTATGTGCTCAAAAGTTATATCCACTTGGAAGCGGTTCTAAATCTCGACGAGGCGCTCGTGTCAGGGCAGCTTGCCGTGCAGCATGCCTCGGCCAATCCCGATTCGTTTTACATGCTGGGGCTGGTTCAAGAGAGGCGGGGAAAGTTTGTGGAGGCCGAAACGGCGCTGCTTCAGGCGTTGAAGGTCAACGGTGGCTACCAAGATGTGTATTTTTCATTGGGGGCGCTGTATGCGGATCATCTGAACGATCGACCGAAATCTATTCAGGCATTCCGCCGGTATCTGGAATTGGGTGGAGCGCATGCCCGCGCGCGATCGGTTGTCACAGAAGCGGATCAGGCTGCAAAGCAAAAACCGTTGTCTTATCCTTGCTCCCCTCCCTTGAGATAGCCCAGCCCGATTTTGACCGCTCGACGCGTAATTTCCGCCCAGCGCGCTTGGGGATACGCAGCCAACACGGCAGCAGCTTTGGGATCCTGGATGTCGAGATTGGTAATTTTGACTATCCCGTCTTCAATCTGAATGTCTGCCATAAGGTTTCCTCAATGAATGATTGGCCCATGAATCGCGCATGCGTGGCGATGATTGGGAGTGCGTTCCGTTGACGGAACCGGGAACGCATGTTAGCATAAATTCACTTTTTCTCGCAGCGCGTTCCTGAACGATGACGGAACAGTGTTTATGGCGAAGGAGGATCTTGTGATACGGTCTCAAGCAACGGGTGCAAGACTGGCCGGCATGGGTCTCGGTGCTGTTCTTCTCATGGGACTGGTGGCGTGCGGCGGTCCTCCGAAGTGGGTGGAGAAGGGGTCCGGGGTGATGAACGAGAAGGATAGCAAGGCGTTCTATGGCGTGGGGTCGGTGGTGGGTGTGCGCAATGAACCACTCGCCTGGGACACCGCGGAAAATCGCGGGCGGGCCGAGATCGCCAAGACCTTTGAAGCGTATACCGGGTATCTGATGAGGGATTATGCCGCATCCACGGCAGCCGGAGATTTCACGCGCAATACTGAAGAGCAGAATGTCGAACGTGCCATCAAGACTGTGACCACGGCGACGCTCAGCGGTGTCCGTCCTATCGATCGATACAAGGACGAGAAAACGAACACCTATTATGTCCTCACCAAGCTGAGTCTTGAGGATATGAAGAACAACTTAGAGCAGGCTAAGGAATTGAATGCTCAGGTCCGTGATTTCGTGCGGAAAAATGCGGATAAGTTGTTCGATCGTCTGGAGAAAGAAGAAGAGAAGCGGGCGGTCAGATAATGACTGAACGGTACGGCAATCAGCCATCAACCTCTGACGGAGCGGCAACGTGATTCAACAGTATCGCCGGTCCTCTTCGATCGCCCTCTGTGCGGTATTGGCCTTGGCCGGGTGCGGGCATGAGACGAAAGTGACTCGTGTCGACGCCGGTGTCGTGACGGATTTGAGCGGCCGGTGGAACGATACCGATTCTCGGATGGTGGCTGAGGCGATGGTGAAGGAAGCGTTGCAGTACCCGTGGCTCGGCAATTTCACGCAGACGAATCGGCGTCAGCCGGTGGTCGTGGTCGGAACCGTGCTCAACAGCAGCCATGAACATATCAGTGTGCAGACCTTCATCACGGATTTGGAGCGTGAACTCACGAACTCTCAGAAGGTCACGTTCGTTGCCGGGAAGGGCGAGAGGGATGAGATCCGGATCGAACGAAAAGAACAGGCGGTGCATGCCCGTGAAGAGACGCAGAAGGCTCCGGGAAAAGAGACGGGGGCTGATTACATGATGAAGGGCGCCATCGCAACGATCCTTGACGAAGCCGACGGGACCAAGGCGGTGTTTTACCAAGTCGATCTTCAGATGATCGATCTCGAAAGCAACGCGAAGGTCTGGTATGGACAGAAGAAGATCAAGAAAGTCGTCGAAAAGAAGCGGACAGTCTTTTAGCCTCAACGGACCCAGTTGAACGCCGTCCTCTCACGCTTTGCCCACGGTGGTTGTGTGTGGTGGAGCGGTCCCACGTCAGTCTCCTGTGCCTGCGTCCTTGCCGGACTGATTCTCCTGACCGGCTGCGGCCCTTCCGTCAATCGGTATCTGCTCATTGAACAAAGTCTGCTTGCAGGCGCCCCTGCCATGGCAGCTTCCATCGTCGAGCAGAAGGAGACGGAGTATGGAGAAAAGAGCCGTCTCTTGTATGGAATGGATCGCGGTCTGACCCTTCAACTGGCTGGAGACTATCGGCAAAGCAACCTGGTGTTGGAGCAGGCTGAAGAGGTCGTTGAGCGGCTCTACACCAGAACCATTCGCTCCGAAGCCGCCGCATTTCTGACCAACGATAATGCCTTGCCGTATGAAGGTGAGGCCTACGAACATGTCATGATCAATGTGGTCAAGGCGTTGAATTATGCGGTCCAGGGCAATTTGACCGAAGCACTTGTAGAGGCGCGGCGCATCGACCACCGCCTGAATGTGCTTGGCGACCTGGTGAAAGAGCCGAACGGTTATCGAAACGACGGATTTGCCCGTTATGTGAGCGGCATCTTGTACGAGGCGGCCGGCGACCTCAATAATGCGTTCATTGCCTACCGCAACGCATTCGAAGCCTATGAGGCGATGTATGGATGGTCGAGAGTCCCGTCTCCTCCGTCTTTGCGGGCCGATGTGCTGTGCATGGCTGAAGCACTGGGCCTGATGGCTGAATTCGAGAACTATCGGAATAAATTTCCCGATGTCGAGTGGGAGCCGGCTTCGGCCCGCCACGATCTCGCCCAAGTCGTCATGATCAGCTATAATGGCCGCGCTCCTCGGAAAGAAGATCGCTACCTCGACCTCCCAATCAGTCTGGATGCCTTGCAGCTGGTGTTGCTCAATCGGGGATTCTCCCAATCTTCTCGTCAGCGGGATAGAGCCGTGGTGGACACGGTGCTGTATGGGCTCAGCGGGCGCGTGGTGCGTGTCGCGCTTCCACGCCTTGTTTCACAAAAGACTCAGGTACGGTTCGAGACCATGACGCTGAAGGACGCGCAAGAGCGTTCTCTGACTGTTCAATCGGAGCCGGCACATAACGTGACGGCGTTGGCTGAGAAGACTCTTGCAGACCGCATGCCGGCCATAACGGCCAAAGCGCTCGCGCGGGCGGCTTCAAAGTTTGCGATGGCTGAAGCGGCGGCCATTGGGGCTCATCAAGCTGTAGGAAAAGATGCTGGTCCCTGGGTCGGACTTCTTGTGGGACTGCTGACTAAGGGATTAGCCGTGATGTCGGAAGAGGCGGACAAGCGTACTTGGCAAACATTGCCGGATGAAATTCATGTGGCGCGCGCTTGGGTCGTTCCTGGTCGTTATGACGTGGAGATTCAACCGTCCGGCCAAGGATCTGCAGTGGGGCGAGCAGAACGGTCCCTCAACCTTGCGCCGGGCCAAACGGTTTTTGTCATTCAGCGTGTGATGCAATGATCCACGATGGCCGCATTTTCCGGCGTGCTCGTCTGACCATAGGCTGTCTCTGCCTTATCGGAATGGCATTATCGGGATGTGCCTGGTTTGGTGGAAATCCAAAGCCAGGATGGATTGACGGAACCGATTCCGACTTTCTTCCGGCTCACTACGTGATCGGAGTGGGGCAGGCAGATAATCGGAATAGTGCGGCGGATCAGGCGTACGCGGCAATCGCGCGGGTCTTCAAGGCAGAAGTGACGGCGCAGGCCAAAGACTGGGAGTCCTATCTCCTGATCGAAAATCGAGGCTCGACGAACGCCGAGCGGCGGCTCACGCTGGATACCGTGACAAGAGTCTCGACCGACAAAGTCATCGAGAACGTCCACATCGCAGATGCCTGGTATGACTCGAACAGAGGTCTGTACTATGCGCTGGCCGTGATAAGCCGCTCTCAAGCCGAGGCCTCGTTAATGGATCGGATGGCTGTCTTGGACCGGGCAGTCGAATGGGATGTCGTCGAGTCGCGGGGGATGATCGACAAACTCGGGAAAATCCGCAACCTTCGGCGAGCTGTCAGAAATCTTGTGCTGCGAGAAGCCTATAACGCCGATCTGCGCGTGATCCGTCCGAGCGGACGAGGCACCGTAGCCGCCTATAATGTGAATGAGTTGTCCAATGAACTGGAACGGTTTCTGGCGACGAATCTTGTGCTGACCATACAGGTAGCCGGCGATCATGCCGAGCCGATTCAACGTGCCTTGACGGAAGGGCTTATCCGCGAAGGGCTGACGGTAAAAATCAATATGGCGGGCGGCGAAGGTGTCGCGCCTGAACTACTCGTTCGAGGCACGGTGCGGCTATTTCCCATCCAAGTCAAGGACCCGAATTTCAAATACGTCCGGTGGTGCAGTGACTTTGACATTGTGGAAGCGGCGACCAAACGCGTGGTTGGGGCAGTCGCCCGCGGCGGCAAGGAAGGTCATCTGACGGAGCGTGAAGCTACGGCGAAGACATTGCGCGTCGCGCAGCGCGAATTGTCATCGGAGGCAGCGACGGCGATTGCCGCGCATATTTTTGGAGAGGCCACGCTGCCGGCGGCGGCCATGCCGGCGGGCTGTCCACGGGACGACGCATCGGCGCAGCGGGATGGTCAAGGAGCAGGTTATCTTAAGAAGGAGGAATAACAATTGTGAGCAAGACAGCGGGCAATTCGATTCGTGCCCCACGCAGCCGCGGACGCGGTTTGACGAAGTCAGGACAGAAGATGTCGAGCCGTCTGGCGAAACGGCGGCTGAATGACCGTCTAAAGGAAGATACGGCCAGTTTCAATCAAGGCAATCTCGGTGACACCTTGCGGAGAAAAGGCTATGAAGAAGTGCCGCTCGATGAGCTGCAAGACCGTCTCTCCAAGCTCCCTGGGCCGTTAGCCGAAATTATTCTGAAGGGGAGGATGTAACGGGATGCCATACTATTATTTCGACTCGACGGCGCTGGTCAAGCGATACAGCATGGAGCGGGGGACGCGCATCGTGAATAAATTGTTGGTGAAGCGCGGGAAGGTGGCGATTCTGCCGACGTGGTCGGTCACGGACTTCTACTCCATTATGTCGACGCGCGCCCAAGAGGGGCTCATGACGCGGGACGATTGCTATTCGGTGCTCTACAAGTTCGAAATCGAATCGAAGCAGGGACTCTTCAACTTCATCGTCCCCACGATTAAGACCTATCTGGCGACCAAGGAACTTGTCTTGGACTATCCGTTTCTGCGGTCTCCGCAAGTGATGCATCTGGCCATGGCGTTGGAATTGAAGCCGTTACGATTGACGGTTGTCAGCGCAGACACGCAGCTGTTAGCCGCATCCAAAACGGCAGGGCTGCACATTATCAATCCGGAGGAAGATTAAGGCGCTGCCGGAATGTGGGCTAGGGCTTGTCCGTTGAAAGTTTCTTGCCAAGACGCCGGGCGAGCCGCACCATGCCGGGTGAACGGTCGCTTGGACTGAGCAAGACATTGAGAAGATGGGGCCGGCGCTGGTCCGCAAAGGCTGCAGCGAGGCGCTCTTCGAACTCGCCTTGCGTATTCACGCGCGATCCAATGCCTCCGCCGACCAGCGTGAATATGTTTTCGTACTGCCATTCATGTACGTCGTTGAACGGACCTTCCAAGATTTCCCGTTCGGTCGAATAACCGCGGTTGTTCAGCAGCACAATGATGGGGGCCTGTCCATAGCGGACGCAACTAGCCAGTTCGGTGCCGGTCATTTGAAAGGCCCCATCCCCTACCAACACGATAGGCCGCAGGCCGGGATCGGCAAATGATGCGCCGAGGGCGGCAGGTACGGCAAATCCCATCGATGTGTAGTAGGCCGGTGACAGGAATTCAAATCGATGGCGGACATGAAGATCGGCGGCGGCGAACAGGGATTCGCCGACATCGGCGATCACTAGGGTTTTATCCGTCAAGACGCTGTCGAGATGCCGGAACAGTCCTTCCAACGTCACCGGCGAGTCGGGATGAAGCTGTGCCGGGGCGGCCAGGGTTCGAGCCGGCGGTTTCCTCAATGGAAAGGCGGGCAGCGGGGCTTGTACGAGGGCCTGGACGAAGTCTTGGAACTTGATGGATTCGAAACGGTGATGTTTGATGGCAACACGGTCTGCGGTTGCGTGAATCGTTCTGCCTTCGGAGAGCAGAGGCGAGCGGGCGTCCAAGTCTTCCACGTCCGAGAGGATTGAGCCGAGGATCAAGAGGCAGTCGGAATCGTTAATGAACTGCTGGACTTCTTCCCGTCCAATGAGTCCGCCATAGACCCCGACATAGAGCGGATGATCTTCCCGGATGATGGATTTCCCCAGCAAGGTCGAGGCGATCGGAATGTTCATTTGCTCTACCAATCGCGCGAGATCGTCCTGGAGGCCAAATCGTCCGACCTCTGCTCCGACCAACATGGCCGGCCGTTTTGCCGAGGCGAGCATGGCGCGGACTTCCCCGACCGCTTCTTCCAACGCGGCCGGATCGCTCGGCGCATCGTCGATACAGATCGGTTTTACAGTGCCGGTGAGCGGTGTATGCACCATGTCGCGGGGGATTTCCACATAGATGGGGCGTCGATAGCGTAAGAGCGCGGCAAAAGCTCGGTCCATTTCCCGTTCGGCGGTCAACGGATCATCGAGCGTTACCGCGGCGACCGTCATCTGCTCGAACACCTCCCGTTGAGTCGAAAAGTCTCTGACCATATGATGCAGATAGGGTGTGCGTGTGCGCTCCGAAAGGCCCGGCGAGCCGGTCAATAAGACGACCGGCGATCGCTCGGCATAGGCGCAGGCAATAGCATTGACGGTGTTCAATCCTCCGACGCAATAGGTGACGCAGACGGCGCCGATCCCGTTGATGCGCGCATAGGCGTCTGCGGCAAATCCGGCGCAGTCTTCGCGGGTTGTCGCGATGTGTCTGATCGGCGAGGCTTCAATTAGTTGAAAAAGCGAGAGGACGTAGTCGCCGGGAATGCCGAAAATATGGCGAACGCCCAGGCGATGCAGGCGATCCAACACCGCGGAACCAATGGTAGCTTTGTTGCCCATTCTTCTTTATCCTCACATCGTCTGTGTGGTGCTGTGGCATCAGGAAAACATACTGACAGCGGTTCGTCAAGCAATGGGCCTGTGGTGATCGGGGTGATGACGGTCGGTAGGTGACCACAGGCAGGTAGGTACACCATGTTACAGGAGCAAAGATGATGACATCGCTGGCCCATGTCCGCCTTACGACACTACGCATCCCGGAGGGGCGACCGCTCTGGCTCTTTGCCGGTCATGTCGGACCACTCGTCGGTCAAGCCGCAGCTGGGGACTTGGTCGATGTTCTGACTTCCGACGGACAATTCTATGGCCGTGGTCTCTATAACCCTGCGTCTAAAATTCGCGTCCGTCTCCTGACATTCGAGGATGAGCCAATCGATGAGACGTTCTGGCAGGGGCGAATTCAGCAGGCGATTCGATTGCGGCAGCGAGTGGTCTCACAGTCCAATGCGTATCGGCTGATTTACGCTGAAGGTGATCGACTGCCAGGATTGATCGTGGATCGCTACGATCAGCTGCTGGTCATGCAGTGCTTATCGTTTGGCATGGATAGCCGGAAGGAGCTCTTAGCCGACCTGCTGATGAAGGAGTTGAATCTGACGAGTGTGTATCTGCGGAACGAGGCCAAGAGCCGCCAACTCGAAGGCTTGCCGCTCGAACGGAGATTTCTCCACGGCAGCGGCCCGACACAAGTGGAGATTCACGAAGGGGCCGCGAAGTTTCTCGTAGATGTCGAGCGAGGGCAGAAGACCGGCTGGTTTTGCGACCAACGGGAAAATCGCTTGGCAGCCGCCACACTCGCGGCAGGAGCAGAAGTGTTGGAAGTATTCTGCCATACGGGGGCGTTCGGCATTCATGCCGCGCTGGCCGGAGCTGTATCAGTGGAGGGGCTCGATGTCAGTCAAGACACATTGGCCATGGCCAAAACGCAGGCCACGATGAACAAAGTGGAGGATCGTTGCACCTATCGCCAGGCCGATGCGTTCGAAGAGATGCGCAAGCTGGTGAAGGCGGGCCGACGCTACGACCTGGTGATCCTCGATCCTCCGGCCTTTGCCCGCAGCCAACAGGCCTTAGCTGGTGCATTGACCGGGTATAAGGATGTGAACCTTCTGGGGTTAAAGCTGCTCAAGCCGGAAGGGTTTCTCGTGACCAGCTCCTGTTCCCATCCTGTTTCCGAGGCAGATCTCTGGAAGAGCATCCGCCTCGCGGCCCGCGACGCCAAACGAGACATCCGCCTCATCGAACAACGGGGCCAAAGCGCCGACCACCCCATCCTGGCCAGCATGCCAGAGACGCGGTATCTGAAGTGTTTCATCGTGCAGGTGTTGTAGCGGAAAGCAACCTCGTCACCCATGTGATGATGGCTATCGACGCCATAAGGATGGTCGGAAAAGACAATCGTCCTACGCGATGGAGGAGGACGTGATAGGCGATGTCTCCAGCAGCAAGGCGGTAACGGTTTGGCATGGGGAATATTCATGCTGAGACCGCCGCGATGCTGTCAAGAAAAGACTCCCGACCCCTTTTCTGCACAAGGTTGATGGACAGGCCGTGCTCGATACAAACCTCAAGCCAGACGCGTTGAAAGGAAATGTCAACGCCCTTGTGGAAAAAATTACGACAAAACTGAAACGGGTGAAGGGAGGCGGCAAGCTGATCGTCTGGTGGGGTGAGGCGAAATAAACCGTTTCTCAATAGAAAAAGATGATGAATGCTCAGTGTCCTAATCGGACTGATAGATATTTTCGTTTCATTTCAGTGAGTTAGTGGTTGCATTTTATGCGATGTGGGGCTCCGGAGGTTTTCACTAACCCGTACCAACCGTACTTCAGTTTTCTGCTGTTTGTCTTGTTAGTGGTGAAATAATTCTTCCCCAAGTTCTGTGGATGGACCTGTGTATAAGTGGCTGGTCGGCGGTGCAATGGCGTCCAGGGAAAGAGGTCCCTCTCATTGCCTAAATAATGGGCATTGTGTCTCCCGCCAGACTCCCACAATATTTAGGGACTTGACGAATGAATATGTGACGTTCCTCCGCGGTCGACATCATTGGATCTGCGTCGGGGGAAAGGGGCGTTACGGGTGGTATTGAGAGCCATTGCGAGAGGCGAGTTCCCAGGAAAGTCCGTTCAACGCCCCTACAGACGAATGGTCGGTGCGCCACCGGTGATCAGTCTTCCACGCCCAAGCCGATTACGATGAGGACAGCATAATCCTGCTTCGTGCAGCCCTCGACCGGAGGCATCGTGCCTCCTGGCGCAACTGGAAACACGGTCTGCTGGGCGTTGGCCGGTGAACAGGAACTACCAGCCGCCGGTGTATAGCGCGCGGAACGGCAGGCCAGGTGGGTTACGTCGTAAAGCGTTGCTCCTTGATTGAGCTCCCAGCGCCTGTCGCCATGGCTGTCGGCAGGATGAATCGTGAGTACGGCTGTCACCTTGCGGGCGCCCGTGACTACATATTTCCCGGGAGGCAGTGGAATAGTCGGTTGCTCCATGATCAAGCCATGTTCCTCCAGCCACCAGTCGGTCTCGTCGAATTTCCAGCGCGCCGGGGCGATGCCATTGGCATTCTTCAATGATGGATAGCGGTTCAGCTTCACGCCTCGAGGGCCTGGGTCCAGCGGCCATAGGCCCCACGATTGCGCGCCGTTCCCGGAGGTTGAACCGGGATCGCCCAATGCCGCGATATATTGTGTTGAGATACGCTTGAACTTTGTCTGGCCTTCGCCTGCGGCGTACAGTGGTTGAGCTACGACGGCGATGGTCACCAGCAGCACCATTGCCAGGCAGGTGCGTGGAATGAGGCGCTGCATGTTCCTCGTATGCCCCGATGTGGCCTGCGTGCGCATGCTGATGGTTCTCAGAAGTGACATCATCGCGCGATGTTCCTTTCAGGATCGGTCAGCAACAATCAGATCACCGCTATCTTTTATCAGGCTAGCTATAGGGATATCCAGAAAGCCATCGGTATTAGGTCATCAACGCTCATTCCGGCTCTGTAGCCAGCTCAGGATTTCATATGTGACCCGCTGGGGATCGTCCTGATGCACAAAATGTCCTGCGTTCTCCAGCCGTACGACAGTGAGATCGGTCACAAATTTCTCCAGGCCGTCGAGGTTTTCGCGCGCCAAGGCCTGGTCTTGCAGGCCCCAGATGACGAGTGTCGGAATATCGATAACTGGATAGCCCAGCTTTCGCTGGCGGGCAGCACCGCCTCCCCGCAGGGCGGCGCGATAATAATTCAGCATGGCGGTGAGCGCGCCTGGTGCACAAGCCTGTTGCCGGTACAGGCGCATGATATCGTCTGGAAGATGTTCGGGCTGAACCAGCATGTGTTCGAAGATCGCACCGATGACGCGCGCGCGACCGGCCGCCAGCAGGGTTTCGGGCAGCCAGGGGATCTGAAACAGTGCCGCGTACCAGGATCGGTGGAACTGCCGCCAGTGACGCAACTCATGTTCGAAGCGGGCTGGATGCGGGGCGTTCAATAGGACCAGCGATTCTACATAAGCTGGATGCCGCATCGCGTATAGCCAGGCGATGATTCCACCCCAATCATGCCCGACCAGGACGACATGGGATGCCGTCGCGGCCTCAATCAGTGCGGTCACATCTTCCAGCAATGCTTCGATGCGATAGGCAGCAAGATCTGCCGGTCTGGTCGTAC
>SXGT01371854.1_pt1 | contig 12150 bp, 11 predicted proteins | sample 3176221 | NCBI WGS metagenome assembly SXGT01 (sample SAMN11356862, study PRJNA531348) | freshwater metagenome | isolation source: freshwater sample F1-120 | place: China: Fuxian Lake, Yuxi | collected 2017-12-25
GAATATCTTTCCGCTAGCTGGGTCTTTGCCAAACAATATTACTCACCCAAGGCCAACATGACAATCAGGCGCACTTGCCAATAAAAGTGTCCGACCGGATTTGTCAGACTTACAGTACTTTTCTAGTCAAAAGCTAGAGGTCGAAGGCTTTCTTGATGGCATCTACAGTCTGTTCCACGAAGCACTGGGCCTTATAGTAATCGGCAAGATCCTGAATTTCTGGGCTGGTGCTCGCAACCGGCACTCTATGAGCAGGTCTATCCGCGCGCCGATGTATTCGTGCACTTTGCCGCCTGGGAGGGCATGACCATTGCGCCGCGCGAGGCCATGGCGCATGGCGTCGTGCCGGTGATTTCAGATTTTCCCGGTCGCCGGTATGAGCGTCAGTTCGTCGAGGGTGAGACGGCCCTCAGCTTTCCGATCGGGGATGCGCAGGCCGCTGCGCATGCGACCCGGCGGCTGGCCGCTGAGCCCGGTCTGCTGCAGCGGCTCTCGCGCGGAGCCATCTGCTCCCAGCAAGGGAAATACTCGTATGCGGGCTCGATCGAGGCCTGGGTGCAGGCGCTTGACGGTTGCCTGCAGATGCCGACGGTGACCGGGCCGATGCCGCAGCCGCGTGAACGGCTCCACGGCCGGCTCGCGCGATGGGGGCTGTCCGAGTCTGCGCAGGACGCGCTTCGGCGTGTCCTTCAGCGGCCCGTGCGTCATGCCAGCCCCGGTAGCGAGTGGCCGAGTTCCGGTCGTCGCGCGACGCTGGACGAGATCGGGCGGTATCGTGCGCTGGCAAGCGCGATCGAGTCAGAAGCGCAGACGAGTGCGGAGTAGGCCCATGCTGGAATGGTTGAGAGGACTGGCACTGCTGCGGCGTCCCGAACTGCGCCGTTACCTGGGCCTCAAGCTGCAGCATCTGCGGCAGGTCGAGCAATGCCGCGTCGGCAATCCAGGCACGAAAGTCTCAGACGATGTGCTGCTGGTCGGTTATGCGCAGCAGCGCCTGCGCCTGGCGAGCGGCGTGCGTATCGAAGCGGGCACGGTGCTGAGCTTCGGCACCGTGCAGGAAGGCTATGGCGAGATCGAGGTCGGCGAGGGCAGCTGGATCGGGCAGTACAACAACCTGCGCACGGGCCCGGGTCGCATCGTCATCGGCGCCGGGTGCCTGATCTCGCAGTTCTGCACACTGGTCGCGACCAACCACGACATCCGCAGCCGTCAGCCCATCCAGAGCCTCGGCGCCGATCCGGGCCGCTCCACGATACGGATCGGCAACGATTGCTGGATCGGTGCCGGAGCCACGGTACTGCCCGGCGTCGAACTGGGGTCGGGGAGCGTGCTGGCCGCCGGTGCCGTCCTGACGCAATCGACCGGCGAGTACGAGATCTGGGCCGGCGTGCCGGCCAGGCGCGTTGGAATCCGGGGGGAATGAAGGATTGAACGCGATGGGGCGGCTGGTCTCGATCGACATTCTGCGTGGCGCGGCCGCACTCGCCGTCGTGGCCGAGCATCTGCCCAATTGGGCACCGGGCGGCTGGCGCGAGCACCCCTTCTTCTTTCTGGGGTTGTTGTTCGAGTATGGCTATCTCGGCGTGCCATTGTTCATCGTGATTTCTGGATTCTGTATCCACCAAACGGCGAGCCGCGGCTGCGTAACCACGGGCGAGTATCACGTGAGCTGGCTGGCCTACTGGGCTCGCCGCACCTGGCGCCTCTATCCGCCTTATGTCGTTGCGATCGCATTCTCGGTAGGTGTGGCCTGGCTGCTTGGCAGTTCGCCGACGACCGAGGGTGTGTTCTGGATGGACCTGCTGCTGCATCTGACGATGCTGCACAACCTCACCGCCGAATATGCGACCGGCCTGGGCAACGGGGCGTTCTGGAGCCTGGGCACCGAAGAGCATCTGTACCTGCTCTACATCCCGCTGCTGGCGATGATCGTGCGGTTCGGCTGGGCCCGGACGGTCGTGATCGGATTGATAGTTTGTGTCGCCTGGCGGCTGTTCGCCCTGAGCGCCGGGTCAATCGAGGTCTGGCCCGGCTATGTCTCCCTGGGAAGCTGGTGGTTCTGGGCCTTCAAGTTCTGGCTGTTCTGGATACTGGGCGCGCTCGCCGTCGATGCGCATCACGGGTTGGTCAAGCTGCCGCGCGCGGCCTACTCCCCGATGGTGGCCGGCCTGCTGCTGGTGATCGCGCTACTGCTCAACCGCAATCTCTTCGAGTTTCTGGCGAGTACGCAGCTTGGGGGCACTGCGCTGCTCAAGGGGCAACTGGTTGCGCTGGGGTTGGATGCCCAGGTGTTGCTGCATGACCTGGGCGAAATCGCATTCGGCGGATTCTGCTTTTGCCTGATCAACCGGATGGTGCGCGGCGAGCGCAGCGCGCCCACCCGCGCGACAGGCGCACCGGCACGACTGCTGGCAACGGCGGGACTCTGGTCCTATTCCATCTACCTCACGCACGTGCCGGCGCTGAAATTGCTGTACGCCTGGATGCCGGTCGATGCAGCGCCACTCGGCTGGATGCTGGCGCATGTCACGGGCCTGATCGTCGCGGTCGGTGTCGGCCTCGTGTTCCACCGGGCCGTCGAGCGCTACTTCCTTGCGCGACCGGCATGGCTGCCTCGATGACTCTTTCCATCGACATCGAATCATGCGCATCGAGGCGGGCATGACCCCTCTCCAAGTCGACTGCTACGACGTGCACTGGAAGCGCCCCGTCGTGGAATGTGTGGAGGGTGATCGGCACTGGCACTTCGTCTTTGATCCCGCGCTCAAGCCCGGGCGCGCGTTTACCTACGCCCTATTCTTCAACGAAACGGCACTGACCCGCAGCGTCTATCGCTACCCTCGCAGTCGTCGCATCGCCGCACTGCGCGAGACGCCGGTGCGCGCGGTGTACAAGCGTCATGCTGAACTGGCCCGCCGCTTCGACCGCATCTACACCTTCGACGCCGGACTGATCGGGTTGGGGCCACCGTTCATCGAGCATCTGAATGCCGTCAACTGGCTCAGCGGGTGGGGCCAGTCTGGTGAGGTCGTCGAGAAGACCCGCAACGTCTCGTTCATGGGCAGCATCGAGCACGCCGATCAGGACGGCTACTCGCTGCGCAAGCAGGTCGCTGCATATCTGGTTTCGAAGCCGGGTGTGGACTGTTATGGCAAGGGCATTCGACCAATCCCGGGTAAGCTGGAGGCCTTGGCGCCGTATCGCTACTCGGTGGCGATGGAAAACGTCCGCTGCGATTACTATTTCACCGAGAAGCTGGTCGATTGCGTGCTCGCAGAGGCCGTCCCGGTGTACTGGGGCTGCCCATCGATCGGGCGTGTACTGGACCCGCGCGGCGTGCTGTCGTTCGAGACTCTCGATGACCTGAAAGCCCTGCTGCCGCAGTTGACGGAGGCGCGCTATGAGCAGATGCGCGAGTTCGTGGAGTCCAACAAGCGGCAACTCTTGGCCAATGGAATGGCGACTACCGATGGCTACCTGGGACGGCTTGCTCGTTCGCTGCATTCGGCTCCGGGAATGCCGGTGAACGTATTCCATCGCAGCCGTGTCGCTGCAGCCTGGCGTGTCTTGACCTCATAATGATCGCCTAGAGCGCGCGGCGGGCTCCGTCGGCTCGTGCTTATTGATACCCCCAACGCTCAAAAAGAACTTATGAAGCGCGTTGTCTACATACTCAGCGAGGAGCATTGCGGCTCGACGCTGCTGTCGATGCAGCTGGGGCGGCACCCGGACGTGTTCAGCGCGGGCGAGTTGGACCGCTTTCTGATTCAGAGCCACCTTGAGCGAAGAATTGGCTCCGGTCGTAGGACACAGTGCTCCTGCGGTGCTCCTCTCGATGCTTGTGATTTCTGGGCGCCCGTCATGCAGAGGTTCATGAGCGATGGCGGCTCCAGCTTGTCGATGCGCCTGTCATGGTTGCTGGGGTACATCGGGCGATTCCACGGCAGCGATAAGGTCCTGGTGGATGCCTCGAAGAATCTATCGTCTGCCAAGGCCTTGCTCAGCGAAGCCGCCGGCGCGGGCATCACGCCCGAGCAACTGTTGATCGTTCACCTTTTTCGTGACCCCCGAGGCTCGGCGGCGTCCGCAGCCGCGCGGGGGAAGGACACAGCGCTCGCAGCCATAAGACACATGCGGTTGTGGAAGTGGCGGAACGCGGAGTTCCGCAGGTTCTCCTCCGAAGCCGGCTGCGATTCGATTCGCGTGAGCTACGAAGATCTCTGCTTCAGTCCAGACCAGGCCATGGAACGCCTCCATAAAGCCATCGGTGTAGAGCACTCACCCGACTGGCGCAGTTGGCCCATCGCCATGCACCTCGGTACCGGCAATCGGGTCCGGACCCAGAAGGGTCGGCGTGAGGCCATCGCCTATGACCAGCGATGGTTTGAGAGCGGCAAGATTCAGGCCCTTTACTGGTTGGTGCCAGGCGTGCGCGCACTCAACCGCGAACTGAAAGGTCTTGATCAGCCTTGAAGCTGGGGACTTCAGCTCGGGCGCAGAATAGCAATGGTCGATTGATCATCGGTGGCTGTTATCACCGTCTGGTAGCCGCGCAGCGAACGTTTTGCAGAGGGCGATAGCAAGGTTCGTTCTCCTTCTTTAATCTTGATGTTCAATCTGTTAGCCAGAGACCGGTCTTGAATACACGAAATTCGCTGTGGCAGCGACTGTTGAGCAGCGCCGCGTTTCGATCGGGATATCGATTGAGTCCGGCGGCCGATCCACGTGCGCACCCTTTGCCGGCGCTGCCTGGAACTCGGCTGGAACTCTCGGCGCTGCATCCGCATCAGATTCAGCGAGGGGTCGATGCGGCATTCGTCCGTCGTCTTCTGCCCGTGATTGACGCGGCGGCAGACATCGACCTTGGCGTCGTCGATCAGCGCGTGCCGCTGGGTCACCCGGCCAAGGGCTCGGCGCTGCTGTGGCCCGGCGGGCATTACCGGCTGCTGGCTGCCTGCGTGCAGGTTTTCCAGCCCCGTCGCATTGTCGAGATCGGCACGGCGCGGGGCATCAGCTTCCTTTCCATGGCCGCGTATGCGAAGCCCGACACTTCGATCATTACTTACGACGTCATGCCGCTGGATAAGCTCAACGGCTTTCTGACTGCTCAGGATCTCTCCCTTCCAGGGCGGGAGTTGCGCCTCGGCGATTTGGCAGATCCCATCTACTTTGAATCGCAGGCCGACGTTCTGCGCGGCGCCGATATGTTGTTCATGGACGGCCCGAAGGACGGACGGTTCGAGTACCGATTCTGGGAGCAACTCGAAGTCTTGGGACTCAAGCGAGGCTGTCTGTGTATCGTCGACGATATTCGTCTTGCGACCATGCTGAAGTTCTGGCACTCGCTCAGGCATCCGAGACTGGATCTGATTTCGTTTGGCCATCACACCGGCACTGGAATTTTCTGGTGGAGTTGATTGCTTATGCCGTCTTCCTTGAAGCCGGGGGCGCGCCCGATGGTCGGAATCAGGCAGGCCAATGAAGATTACCGCCTGCATCTGCACCTACAACCGCGCCGACTCGCTACGCCAGGCTTTAAGCAGCATCGAGCAGGCGTCCCTGGGCATGGATTGCTCCTGGACGCTGTTGGTCGTCGACAATAATTCGAAGGACTCGACTGCGGCGGTCTGCGCTGAGTTCGCGCGTCGACTGCCATTGCGTTATGTATTCGAATCCGAACAAGGCCTGTCGCATGCCCGCAACCGCGCACTCAAGGAAGCCGGTGACGGGTTCCTGATCTTCACCGACGACGACGTGCTGTTCGATCCCGCCTGGCTACGCGAGTACGTAAAGGCCTTTGCCGCCTGGCCAGAGGCGGCGTTCTTCGGCGGCAGAGTGCTGCCGCTCTGGCAGCGTCGACGCCCGCGCTGGCTCATCGACGAGAGTCTGCCGCTGATCTCCGGCTTGCTGGTCCGCTATGACTTCGGTGAGGCCAATCGCCCCTATGCGCCGCGTGAGCCCACGCCGTTCGGTGCCAGCTTCGCGCTCAATCTGCGGCGCGCGGCGCGGGTCGGAGAATTTCGCAAGGATCTTGGCGTCAGCGGCGGTGTTCCGGGACGAGGTGAGGAGACCGACTATCTGGAGCGGTTGGTCGCTGCCGGCGGACACGGCATTTACGTGGGGCGCGCCATGGCCTGGCATGTGCAGGACGATGCCCGCTTTGGGTGGGGCTACCTGTACCGCTACGGCATCCAGAAGGGTATCGCGGCACGCCGTGCGAATCCCGGCGCCGCAGCCGATTCGTCAGCCAGTTCGTTCATGACCGAAGTCATGTATGCGGCCCGTGGTGCACTCCAGTGGCTCCGGGGGCGGGGCGATCGATGCCGCCAGTGCGTGATCCTGATGGGGATCCAGAAGGGTCTGCGAACGTCTGATACCCCATCGCCGCCCCCACGCAGATCGCTGAAGATGCCGTTGCCGGCGCAGTGGAAGCTGGCGATCGGCAAGCAGTGGGGCGCCTGGCGGGCGTACCCGGAGACACGGCGGCGATTGCAGACGATTGCCTCCGGCCCGCCGATCCTGGTCACCGGCGCGCATCGCAGCGGCACCACCTGGTTCGGTTCGATGCTGGCGGCCTCCGGCATCTGGCACGTACACGAGCCCACGGCGCCATATCAATCGCTGTGGCCGGAGTGGTACTCCTATGCCCCTGCCGAGCGCTCGAACGCCCGACTCAACACACTGATTGCCGAAGTGCTGGCCGGCCTGCATCGCCGCGCGCTCAACATGCGCTGGGCGCAGCATCCGCTGATGCCGCTGCGCTGGCTGCCGCAGCCGGTGCATCGGGTGCTGATCAAGGACCCGATCGCTAGCCTCGCCAGTGAGTCCCTGGCCCGGGCTTTTGGCATGCAGGTGCTGGTGTTGTTCCGGCACCCCTGCGCGTTCGTGGAGAGTGTCACGCGGCTGGGGTGGCCCTCGAAGAACCTGCTGCGGCAGTTCAAGGCCGATGCGGCGTTGATGCAGGACTGGCTGCAGCCTCAGGCTGCGCTGCTGGATCAAGGACTGGAATCAGACGACGCGCGCATCTCCGCGGCGATCCTGCACGGCTGCCTGTGCAAAGTGCTGTGGGGTTACACGCAGAGAAATCAGAACATGCGCGCCGTGCGTTTCGAGGAGGCTGCGGAATCCCCCATCGAGTTTTTCCGCGATCTTTTTCAATGGCTGGGTCTGCGGTATGACGCGCAGATCGAGCAGGCGCATCGGAAGTTGTGTGCCGGTGCGGGGGCGACGACGACTTATCATCCTCACGCCGTGCATCGCGAGAGCCAGGGGCTCACTGCGGCTTGGAAAACGCGGCTCGATCCGCAGATTCAGCAGCAGATCCGTGAGATCTGGCGCGGCTTCGAGGTGCCCCTGTATGCCGAGGACCGCGAATGGTGACCCAGCCTTGAACGAGATCGTAGTGTGCTGTGGCATGCGCCGCGGCGGTTCGACGCTGCAGACCAATCTGGTGGCTGCGATCCTCGATGATGCGCCGCTGAAGTTGACTGATCCGGCGAACTTCGAGCGGCGCCTGGCGGAGGGGCTGCCTGACCATGCACCGCTGGTGCTGAAGACGCACCGGTTTGGACAGGTTTACACCGCGCCGCTGGCAGAAGGCCGCATCAAGGCCTGCTATGTCTACCGCGACCTGCGTGATGTCGTTGTGTCGATGGCGAACAAGTACCAGAAAAGCCATCGCGAGCTGCTGGCCGGCGCGACCCTGACCCAGCTCCGCAGCGAGTACCACGGGTGGACGCGTGCGCCGAAGGTCTACGTGGCTCGCTACGAAGACATGATGGTTGACCTGAAAGCCGAGATCGCCCGGCTTGCCGCTTATTTGGGTCGAACGCTGGAGCCGCAGCGGATTGCCGAGATCGCCGGCCGCTACGAACTGCAGGAAGTGCGTCGGCGACAAGCGGGCTTCGATTTCGATGCCTCCGGCGCGGGTTCGGGCGCGGACCGTTTCGATCCCGCCACGCTCCTGCACCGCAACCATGTTCATTCCGGGGCCTCGGGCCAGTGGCACGAGGTCCTGACCCGTTCCGAGATCGCCGTGATCGAAGCGCACAGCGGCGGCTGGTTGATCGACAGGGGTTACTCGTTGTCCATGCACCCGCTGGAGGCGAGGATCCGGGCGCGTGCCTGGCGCTTCGCCTACCGCCTTGGGAACCTCCTCCGAAGGCTGGGCCTGCGCCGTGGCTGAAATCGTCCCGGAGTTGGTCTCGACGGTCATCCCGGTCTACAACCGCCCTGCGCTGATCGTCGATTCCGTCGCCAGCGTGCTGGCGCAGACCTACCGCCCCATCGAGATCATCGTCGTGGACGACGGCTCCACGGACCAGACGCCCGCCGTCCTTCAGTCCCTGGCCGCACAGCATCCCGAGATCAGGGTGCTGTGCCAGCCCAACCGCGGCGTCGGTGCGGCGCGCGAGCATGGAAGATTGTGCGCGCGCGGCGAGTTCATTCAATACCTCGATAGCGATGATCGCCTGTTGCCGAACAAGTTTGCGGTGCAGGTGGCAGCTCTGCGTAAGGCGCCTGCTGCCGGCATCGCCTACGGCGTAACACGGCTGATTGATGCCGACGGCAACGTACTTGAGTCGCCTTATAAGTGGACCGGTCGGTCTTTCGAGCAACTGCTGCCAGCGTTGCTGGTCGACCGCTGGTGGAATACTCACACTCCACTGTACCGGCGCGAGGTCTGCGATGGAATCGGCGCCTGGCGCCCGCTGCCGATGTCCGAGGATTGGGAGTACGAAGCGCGCGTCGCCGCATCGGGTACTCGCCTGATCTGGTGCGGGCCGCAACCGCTATCTGATACCCGGCAGCACTCGGTGGGTCGTCTCAGCCAGCAGGCAATGACAGCACCGGTGCTGTCGGCGCTTTCGGAGGTTCAGGCGTCACTGTTGCAGGCAGCACGTCGCCAGGGGCTGACTCCCTCAGGGCCGGAGCTCCGCCACCTGGGACGTTGGGCTTTTCATGTCGCGCGCCAATCCGCAATCTTGGGCAATGAGGTGGCGGCTCGGCGCAGTCTGGGCGTTGCGGCTCAGGCCGGCGCTGCCTTTCGGCGCGACCGCTGGGAGGTTCTTGCGATGCGTCTGATCGTGCGTGTGGTCGGCTGGAGTAGAGCAGGTCGGTTGCTGAATAGGCTGCGCCCCTCGCGAGGCCCCAGCAAAAGAACGTTGCTGCTATCGCGTGCGTCGTCGGACGGAAGGACTGCGCAACCATGACGTCACTGCAGCGAGCCGAAACGAGGGATGCTGTGAATCCCCGGCTTTCGATCGTCATGAGCGTCTACAACAACGCCGACTCCCTGAGTCGATCGCTGGGATCGCTGCTGGATCAGACGTTTACTGATTTCGAGCTGATCGTGATCAACGATGGCTCTACCGATCGTTCGGCGGCGATGCTGGACGAGCTGGCCGCGCGTGACGCGCGACTGCGGCTTATTCATCAAGCCAACGCCGGATTGACGCGGGCCCTGATCACCGGCTGTGCGCTGGCGCGCGGCGTCTACATTGCGCGCCACGATGCGGACGATGTGTCCGAGCCGACGCGGATGGCTCTGCAGGTGGCGGCTCTGGATGCCGAGCCCGAGCTGGCGATGCTGTCCTGTCGCAGCCGCGCCCTGGGGCCCGGGGGCGAGGTTCTGTTTGAGCATGGCGGCGAGACCGATGCGGCCACCGCCACTGAGTTGATGCTGAACCACCGCAAGGGGCCCTCGCACCATGGATCGGTGATGTTCCGGGCCGCTGCGTACCGACAAGTGGGCGGTTACCGCGAGGCGTTCTACTACGCGCAGGACGCCGATTTATGGCTGCGCCTGGGAGAAGTGGGCGGTTTCCGGTTTCTGCCCGAGACGCTGTACACCTACCGCATCTCGCCGTACTCCATCTCGCTGGCGCGGCGCGAGATCCAGCGGCAGTTCGGGGTAATTGGGCAGCGTGCTCGCAAGGCCCGCGCGAGAGGGGAGAGCGACTCAGCGCAGCTGCAGGAGGCCCTGCTGTTACGTGCGCAGGTGCTCGCGCAATCCAATGCTCCCGCCGATGATCGTCGCGCCCATGCCAACGGCCATTATTTCGTGGGGGCGGGCCTGCAACGACAGGGACGGTGGCGCTCCACGCTCTATTTTGCGCGGGCGATCCGTGCCTGGCCTCGCCACGGCCGCGCATGGCTGCGCCTGCTGGCGACGCCGCTGCTCGTTCTTTGGTCGCACCTGGCGGGAGGCCGCCGATGAGAGTTCTGGTGGGGGCCAATGTGCCGCCCGATCCGAATTCGGGTGCGGCCGGCACCGTGTGGCACACCACGTCGGCCCTACGTGAACTGGGGCATGAGGTCGACGACTTCTGGAGCGAGCAGATCGGCCGGCGCATCGTGCACGGCAATCTGCACTATGCGGTCGAGCTACCCTGGCGCTATCGAGCGCTGGTGCGCGCGCATGCGCAAAGATCGAACTACGACGCGATCCAGTTGAGCCAGCCACATGCGTTCTTCGCAGCTCGGGATCACCGCATCAGCCAGCGCCCCGGGGTGTTCGTCAACCGCAGTCACGGATTGGAGCTGCGCTACAACCGCGTGATGGCGCAATGGGCGAGGGTTATGGGTCGGCCGTCCCCTGCCGGGCCAAAGAAATGGCTCTCTCGCGGGCTCGCCCAGTTGCTCGAAGCGCACTGGCGCTGGGTCTGTCGTTGGACCGACGGCGTCATCGTCTGCTCGGAACTCGACCGCGAGTACCTTTTGCAGCAGGTGCCGATTCCTGAATGGCGGGTTCGCACCATCCACCATGGGGTGTCGCCGGCCTTTGCGGAGCCCCCCGCGCCTGCGATCAATGCGGCGCGTCTCGACCGCATGCTGCATGTGGCGCAATTCGACGCGGTCAAGGGTCCGGACGTCACCGCGGCCATCGCCAACCGCTTGCTCCCGCGGCATCCTCACCTGAGCCTGACCTGGGTGACGGCGGCACGACACCATGCTGCGGTTCGTGCGCTGCTGAGTGCCGAGGTTTTAGAGCGGGTCCGGCTGCTGGATTGGCGTGAGCAATCGGAGCTGGTGCCGTTGCTGGATGACCACGGCATTTTCCTGTTTCCGTCGTACTTCGAAGGGGCGGGCAAGGCCTGTCTGGAGGCACTGTCGCGCGGCTTGTGCGTTGTGGCGTCCGATAACGGGGCGATGCGCGATTACATCCAGCATGGCGTGGATGGCTATCTGGCCCCGGCAGGGGATGCGGCGGGTATGGCGGAGGGCGTTGAGCGCCTGCGCGCAGACGTCGGCGCGGCGGCGGCGCTGGGCCAGGCCGCGCGCCGCAAGAATCGTAATCTGTCCTGGCAACGCTGCGCGCAGCAGGCCGTGGACTTCTACGCAGAGCTGGCGGAGCGCAAGCGTCACCTCGGTTCCGGACGGCCCAATTTCTGATGCCGCGACAGGCGGCGGCTATATACTCTCGCTGGCAGTACGCGGGCTGGGGGTCAATGACGCTCGCTGCCGCTGCCATCGCCCGCTCACCACCCCATGGATCTCATGCTGAAACCTGAACGCGCGTCCGTTGCCGTGATCGGCCTGGGCTACGTCGGCCTGCCGCTGGCCGTGGCTTTTGGCAACCGCTATCCCACCCTGGGATTCGATATCCGCAGCGAGCGCATCCTCGCGCTGCGCGAAGGGCGCGATGAGACGCGTGAAGTCAGTGCGCCGGAGCTGGCAGCGGCGAAGCATCTGACGTGCTCCAGTGACGCTGCCGATCTTGCGCGCTGCAATGTCTACATCATCACCGTGCCCACGCCCGTCGACGATGCGCGCCGCCCGGACTTCTCGCCGCTGCTGGCTGCGAGCCGCTCGGTAGGAAAGGTGCTCAAGGCCGGTGATGTCGTGGTCTACGAATCCACCGTCTACCCGGGTGCGACCGAAGAGGTCTGCGTGCCGGTCCTGGAGCAGGTGTCGGGCCTGAAGTTCAACCAGGATTTCTTCGTCGGCTACAGCCCCGAGCGCATCAATCCCGGCGATCGCGAGCGGCGCCTGAGCACGATCTGCAAGGTCACCTCCGGCTCGACGCCCGAGGCGGCGGACTTCGTCGATGCGCTGTATGCCAGCATCATTCCGGCAGGCACGCACAAGGCCAGCAGCATCCGCGTTGCCGAGGCAGCCAAGGTCATCGAGAACACGCAACGCGACGTC
>SXGT01447746.1_pt1 | contig 12150 bp, 10 predicted proteins | sample 3176221 | NCBI WGS metagenome assembly SXGT01 (sample SAMN11356862, study PRJNA531348) | freshwater metagenome | isolation source: freshwater sample F1-120 | place: China: Fuxian Lake, Yuxi | collected 2017-12-25
CCTTCGTTTGTTGGATTTGAAAGTATTACAACGCCATGCGGATTCGCTCGGTGCGCATTTGGGATTAGTTACCCGCCGCATGAACGTGAGGCGGGACGCCGAGTCGCTTGGCATTCCTGTTTTCAAATCCACCTCAGCGGCTCAAAAGAACCCATGGCCTAATTCTGTTCCGAGGACTCAGCGTATCCCAAAAACACCGCGGCATGATCTACGCGGGTTGCGAGACTCCATCCATGAAGTGGAACCTGCGTGGCGAACGTCTCTCCTAGGGCGGATTCTTGCTTTCACAGCCGGGGTAATGGCTATTTTTGCAATGGCGGGTATATTTGTTCCGCAAGCAGTGGTGACTTTGTTGCCCGAATCGCAGACCCAATCCATTATCATTCCAGCGAGGGCAAGTTCATCCATTGAATCGATTTCATTTTCTGGGGGTATACCTGCACAAACCATCTCAGTGATAGTAGATAGGGAACAATCTCTTACGGTGACCAATCAAATTACAACGCCAAACTCGAAGGCAAAAGGTGTTGCCCGTTTTAGGAACCTTAAGGAGAACGAAGTGGAAATCCCAGCGGGCACGGTTATCTCTACCTTGGATTTGGTCCGCTATATCACGTTAAACGATACACTCTTGCCTGCGGGTCTGGATAAGTTTGTGGAAGTGCAGATCGAAGCGCTGGAGGCGGGGTCACAAGGCAATGCCGAACCAGAGCAAATTACGATCGTGGAAGGTTTGCTTGTCCTATCCGCTGTTGTCACAAATCCCGAATTGGTTTCAGGCGGTACAGATACGAAAACTGTTGGTCCGTCTGAAGAGGATAGAACAAAACTGCGAAATGTTGTAATGGAAAATTTGCGCCGTTCTGCTGAAACACAAATCCGCGCACAGATCGGCCAGGAAGATCTATTATTGCTGGATACGCTAGATGTTACGGAGATACTCCAGGAGGAATTTTCTCCTCCCGAAGGACAGGCAGGTGGTACGCTTATCCTGAAGATGCAGGTTGAATTCTCTGCGAATTACATTAGTTATCTTGACCTAACTCAATTAACTGGTTCCACCTTGCGTGCATCCATCCCGCAGGGATTCTCCCCTGTTGGTGAATTGATCTTCCACCCCCGGACAGAGCCTGTTACTGATTCGACAGGCGTGACACATTTCGAATTGGAGGCTGCGCAAGTCACATTGCGCAATATCGACCCGGTAAAAGTCTTCTCCATTATTCGTGGAAGTGACCCGGTTCTTGCTGAAACTGAATTGATGAATGCTTTTGAACTTCGGGCTAAACCACAGGTCATCGTAAGCCCTGCATGGTGGCCTTGGCTGCCATTGATTCCTTTCAATATTTCTGTGGAGGTTAAGTAGGCTGCTTATCAAAATGCTCGGTTTTCCCTGGCGAGCGGGCCTAACTTTCTTATGAGAATTCTTGCCATAGATCACGGCGAAAAACGAATCGGTGTTGCCATTAGTGATGAAACCGCCACCATTGCCAGCCCGGTCAAAGTCATCGAACATATTTCACGGGTACTGGATGCCGCGCAAATCGCAGATATTGCCGTGCAAAACGGCGTTGGTCTGATCGTTGTCGGACAATCCTTTGATGAAGAGGGCAAACCCAATCCCGCGGGCCGCCGGGCTGGGCGCTTTGCCGATGAACTAAAAAATCAAACCAATATTCCCATTGAAATGTGGGATGAATCGTTCAGTACGCAAATTGCCCGCACTGCGCGCATTGAACTTGGTGTCTCACGCAAAAAACGCGCAGGTCATCAAGATGTCTTTGCAGCGGTGGTCATCCTGCAATCCTATCTTGAGTCCAAACTTAATTTGTGAAAAGTAAACCGTGAATAGAAAATCGCAGACCCAAAACCACACATCGAAACATTTCATGCATCGTTACCAACTTCACTTCATTCTTGCATTTATTGTCCTTGCCACCCTCGCCTGTCTCTTCACTTTTCTTTATTATCTCCCTGCACGCGCTTCGCTGTTGTACGGGCCGCCCGCAAGTCAACTTTCCATTTCGAATCGTATTGAATATTCGACGCGCCTTTTGTCTTATGGCGAAGAACTCAAAACTCCACTCAACCTAAACGGCATGGAGCAGCAGTTTCAAGTCGAACAAGGTGAAACGGTCAACTCCATTGCAAACAGGCTCGAAGCCTCAGGTTTTATTTCCAGCGCGCAGGCCTTTTACGATTATGCCGTTTACACCGGTATTGACATCACCATTCAAGCAGGCGATTTCAAGATCAGCCCGGCGCAATCCATCATCGATATTGCTCAAACCTTACAAAAATTTTCTCCTGCTGATGCGACTCTTGTGATCTTGCCGGGTTGGCGAATGGAAGAGATCGCCGTCTCTCTCCCAACCTCGGGCCTGGAGATTACACCTGAAGCATTTCTCTCCGCTGCAGCAATGCCACCCCCAGTCCTTGCGTTCGCATCCCCAGCAACGATGGAGGGATTCTTCTTCCCGGATACATACACCCTTCCACGCAGTACAACTCCCGAACTACTGCTGGATATCATTGCCCGCAATTTCACCGCCCACCTCACCACCGACATGCAGAATGCCTTTGCAAATCAGGGACTCAGTATTCTTCAAGCGGTCGCTCTCGCTTCTATTGTTGAGCGTGAAGCCATGCATATCGAAGAAGCTCCGCAGATCGCTTCTGTTTATCTCAACCGCCTCTCCATCGGCATGAAGTTGGATGCAGACCCCACAGTCCAATACGCCCTTGGAAATCAAACAGACGCAAATACCTGGTGGAAGAACCCGCTTTCGCTGGATGACCTTGCCGTACCTTCGCCATTCAACACATATCAAACCGTTGGCCTGCCCCCAACCCCGATTTCAAACCCAAGTATTGAAGCGTTGAATGCCGTGGCTTTTCCAACCCCATCATCCTTTTATTATTTCCGTGCCGCATGTGACGGCTCTGGTTACCATGTCTATTCTATAACTTTGGAAGAGCAGATCGCCAACGCCTGCCAATAGGATTTTAGATGATTATTTACGAATTGGAAAAAACGGCTGGGATGATCCGCGTTTCCGAGGCTAGGTGATTAGCAAGGATGTTTTCAAAACGCGGGATATTTTTTGCGAATTGCCAATCAGCGACCATCAATAATTTGCCCTGCATGGCGGCCTTGTACGGCAACATTTATGTTGCCTTGTAACGCAAGATAAATCCTGCGCTACTATGTTGCATCTAGGGGATTGAGCAGAGAAGTTTACTTTCCTTGAAACGAATCCCATACTTCGAGCGAGGGTTTGGGGGATCCGTCAGCGTTTTGGAACCCGATGTAGGCGAAGTTGCCAAGCATGGTTGCATCTTCTGAATTACCCATTTCTTTTGCGTAGGAATCGATTTCCAAGTCACTTAGCAGGGTGTTGACCCAGAACGCGAGGCGCGGCCCTAATTGGTTATGAATTGTGTTGAGATATGCCAGCTGATCTTCGGGGGTGTTGGTGAGCTGGTTGAATGTCTCAGAGGAGAATCCACCCTCAGCAACAGCAACCAGTTTCGAGGTCCGTGTGAGAAGCGGGGAGTAATAGTCCGCGGGAATTTCTTCGCCAGAGGGAAAGACAAAGTAGGGATAAGTCGAGATGGCCCAAATATCCAAATTGGGTTCGAAGGCTTCGATTTGTTCCCAGTTGGTATCGAACTTTTGGCGGTTGCCTTCTTCAGGTTGGGGGAACATGTTGTTGAGATCATCCCATTGAAAGGTGACGAAGACCTGCGTTTCGGGCGCTTCGGCTTTGACGAGCGCGTAAATTTCGTTGTACAGGCTGATGAAGTTTTGCGCATCCCCGGGATGGGCATCCATGTAGGTGTTGATCTCGGAAGCGATGCCTAGATAGCGGGGATGAAAATTGCGCACGACCCATAAGGCGAAATTTTTATGAGCCGCGCGGATATCGGGATTTGCAAAATTAGCATCCCAACTCGCAGGCAGGTTCGCAAACTCGCGGCGGTTGAGTCCGTTCAACGCGTCGATGACGAAGACGTGGTCGAGGTTGTTCTGGCTGGCAAGGGTGAGCTGATTGATGATATCGGTGCGAGCTTTTGATTCGCCATCCACACCATTTGCAAAAGACTTCCAATCCGTGTTTTGTTGAACAAGGACAAAATCACCGTGTTCGCTGATGCCTTTGAATGTGGCAAAGACGCTTTCGAGAGTGATCTCAGGCGGGGATGGGTAAAATCCATACGCAGTTTCATTTGAGTTGAAAGCAGAGTTTTGTGGCGTGGGTGGGATGCTTGGGGTTCCGCCGCTTCCGCATGCCAATGCTGTGACCGCAAGAATGATTATGGAGAGATAAAATTTTTTCATGGTGTGCCTGACTGTTTGAAATGGAGATTGGGAACATAAAACGACCCGTATGTTGTATACAGGTCGTTGAAAAGAAAAGTTGCATTAAGAAAATCTTTGCCACAGCCCACAGGGTCATAAGATCACGAAGACAAACGAGGGAAATCTCTGTGGCCTTTGTGTGGTCTGTGGTGAATTCTTTTTTTCGCTTTTTAATTTACCACGCTTGCAAGAGAAACTATTTGCCCGTCAAAACTCCCAATCGGTCAATGTAATCGCCCAGCACTTCAAAGGCATCTTCAATGGGTTTTGTGCTGGTCATATCCACGCCTGCGGTTTTGAATACATCCATCGGGGACATGGACGAACCCGCCTTGAGAAAGTTGATGTGATCCTGCGCGGCGTTTGGCATGCCATCCAGGATTCGTTTGGCGATGGCATTCGCGGCAGAGATGCCAATGGCGTATTGGAAGGTGTAATAGTCGATGTAAAGATGCGTAGTGAAGGTAGCCCAGGTGATGCCGACCCGTTCACGGTCTAGATTCATTTCGCCGCCGTAGCCTTCGCTGAAGAGATCCGCCATCAGCTCGATCATGGAATCGGCGGTGAGCGCCTGTCCCTTTTCGATGCGTTGATGGGTTTCCAATTCAAAGCGGGCGAGGGTGGGCATGATGAAGAAGTAGCGGTGGAAATTATCCATGGCTTCTTCGAGCAGTGCGATCTGGAAATATTTGTCAGGGTTGGTCTTGAGCATGTGCGCGCGCGCCATTGCCTGATTAAAGTTTGAAGCGGTCTCGGCGATGATGGACGGGTACAGATAGTAATGCATCGGTTGAGAGCGGCTGGCGTAGTAGGCGTGCATGGAATGACCGAGTTCATGCGAGAGCGTGCTCATGCTGCCAATGTCATCGGTATAGCTCATCAAAATAAAGGGATGGGTATCCTGCGGAACGCGGGTTGAGAACGCGCCCTGACGTTTGCCCGCGTTGGGGACCCAATCCACCCAGCGGTCTTGCAGACATCCCTTGCGCATGGTTTCCACATATTCAGTGCCCATCGGCGCGAGGCCTTCACATATCCACTCAACGGCTTTCTCGAATGGGACTTTGTGCTTTCTGGTAGTGAGCGGCGCCCAAACATCGTAGGGATTGAGGGTCTTCACGCCCAATGCCTTGCGGCGGATGCGCCAATACTTGTGCCAGAGGGGGAGATTCTTTTTGAAGATATCAAGCAGGTTGTGGAACATTTCCACGGGGACGTTGCCATTGAAGAGCGTGGACTCGAGTGACGAGTTGAACTTGCGCGCCTTCATGTTGAAGACATTCTGTTTGATGGAAACAGCGAGATTCCCCGCCAGGGTATTTTTGAACTCGAGATATTTATCGTTGTAGTTTTCCCACGCGGTCTGGCGTGCTTTTCGGTCAGACGTGTTGAGGATGGCGTCGAAGGTGCTTTGAGTTAAGTCCACCTTTTTGCCTTTGCTGTCTTTGGCAGGCTTGAATTGGAAATCCGCGTTGGCGAGCATGTTCGTGGTGGTGCGGACTGCCATGAACGGGTCACGCAGTGCGCCGAGCAATTCCTCCACCTCCGCATTGCGGACATGCGCCTGCTTGCGGAAGAGGTCATTGAAATAAAATTCAAATGTTTTCATGCGCGGGTCGTCGATAATCCATTGGCGCAACGTAGTTTCACCGATGGCAAGAAGTTCAGGGTCAATGAAGGAGGTGGCAGCACCGACTTGCGCCAGAGCGCTCATGGCTTTGCCATTCATGGATGCGCCGAGTTGGTCGGACGTGTCCACTGCGCTGGACATGGTGGCGTAGACCTGTACTTTGGCGGCCCGCTGTGAGATATTCTCGATCGCGTCCATGGCTTGGATGAAAGTATCCAGGCCGTCGCCGAGATGTCCTTGAAACTCTTTGATCGGCGCGAGGTCTTCCAATAATTTCTTTACTTCGGCATCAAATGCCTTGGGCGAAGAAAAAACGCTTTCAGCATTCCAGGTTTGATTCTTTTTGACTTTGGATCGTGGGAGGGAAGTGGACATGACGTGTAATCCTTTTGGGGTGGTGGTTTGGTTTTTTATCGAAACTTTCAAGTTGCTTTGAATGTAATTGAAATTATACGCCCTCCCTCAAATCAAAAAGACTTCGAAATTTTCCCGAAGTCTTTTTGATGATTTATAAAATAGCAGGAAGAACAGTTGCTCTAATTTATCTGCGGGTCGGTGAAATAATTTCCCAACCAATCTTTGACAAGCAGCCAGCCCGAAGAATATCCTTGCGGAGTTGGGTAGAAATAGACCTGCACCCAAAGCTGTCCTTTGCCATCAATGGTGCGGGTGTTGATCCCATACTGCCACTCTGTTTTGTAGAGAGCGGAGTTGATCATTTTGTATTCATTGCCGGGGCCGCTGCGAACGATCATCCCGTTTTTATAAGAGATGGTGAGGCTTGAATTTTGGGAATAATAAACAGGCGCCGGAGCGTAACTGACAATAGGAGGAGGCGGGACGCTGGCATAGGCAGGAAGATTGATGACCTGCCCAGGATAGATCAGGTTCGGATTCCAAATCTGAGGGTTCACTGCCATTATGTCGTAGAGGCTGTATCCCAGCCTTGCTGCAATAATTCCAAGGGTGTCCCCCCATTGGACGACATACGTACCGCCAGAGACAGGGTAGTACACAATAGTAGTGGGATAAACGGTAGTAGGGTAAACAGTGGTATAGGTAGTAGTAGAAGACGCTGGAATATTTAGCACCTGTCCTGATGAAACTGATGAACTAATTCCAGGATTTACTGCCAGGATGGCGTCGGCGGTTGTACCACATACGTATGCGATACTATTCAGGGTATCACCAGTCTGGACGATGATCTGGCTTGGGCATCCAGATGAGGCGGAAGCAACACCATTGGCGGTGACCGACATAAACAGGACCATTATGATAAGCAATAATTGGGATATTCTTTTTGTTCTCATGTTATCCTCTTTGCATTTCATACATAATACACGCCTGGAAGCTGAACTCTCAAAATGGCGAGCTAAAAATACTATACAACAATTTAGGATCGAATTCAACACATTTTTTAATGAGAGCCTGTAAGATCTGTTTCCATTAACTCAACAGACCAATGACTTGTTTCTTTTGGTTTAAATCCAATTCCACACCAAAAAGATTTGCGTCGGTTAAATTGGCTCCGCTCAAATCAGCCCCTTTTATCCTGCACCCTTTGAGATTTGCTTCCTTAAGATTCGTGTTAACCAGAATCGCGCCTTCCAGGATGGCTTCTTCCAATTGAGAATGCCGCATATAGGCATTCGTCAAGTTGGCTCCTGATAAATTAGCGCGAATCAAGTCAGCTCCAGCGAAGTTGAAACCACTCAGGTCCAGCCCGGATAGATCAACACCTGCCAGCCTGGCTTGATCCGTAATTGCCAGAATTTGAATAACTTCCTTCCGAGAGAGATCGGGCATTGTGTGCCTCCTTATTGTTTATTAAGATGCAGCGTCTGGAATAAACGAATTATAAACCTGTCTCTGGCTAATCAAACTAATGAAATTGTAATTCATTACCCTCTTATATAGCGGTATGGCTTTCCTTTTATGGGTATAATCGTTCACATGGAATTTTTCTTCCCCGAAGACAACCTTACCCGTGCGGTCCCTGAAGAAACAAAGATTACCGTACTTTCCGCCCAGTCCTATCCGGATGGCCGCCGTTTGCGTGTTAATCTCGAAGTCACTCCATTTCAAAAGCGCCCCTATATAGAAGTCTTCCTTCACAACGCCGATGGCAGTGAAGTTGCCTCCACCAATATCGTCGAACCCATGAGTTGGAAACTTGAATTTACCATGCACCTGCGCGGTGAAATCAGGAATCCGTATACCCTTAATGCGCGTCTTTATTACCCAGATGGACCCTGCGACGAACCTCGTCAAATTTCTTTTGATGTGGAACCGCCTCTTCCTCCTTCAGAACCTAACTCTGCTTAATTGAACTCTCCATGCCTTCTCCTTCTTCTGCTTACCCAGCAAGAATATTGACCGTTTTAAACCTGGCAACCATGCTACTCTTTGGTTGTGCTCGTTTTACGAATGAAATTCCCATTCCTGATAATTCTCCTGAACCCGTACTCGCCGATTCCACCCATACCCCTGAACCTGTGAGCTTCGGCAGCGAAGATGAAGGCCTTATTTTTCTTTCCATCGAAGAGAATGGATACGCCCATCTCTTCATCATTGAACCTCAGGGGCGCCCTCTCACACGTATTACCACGGGGCAGTGGAATGATATCGCCCCTGCTCTGAGCCCGGACCGGTCCCAGCTTGCCTTCGCCTCAAACCGTAACGGATTTTGGGATATCTACGTCATGGACTTGAAAACAGGTGATGTAGCACAGGTTACCAATTCGAAAGAATACGACTCCGCCCCTTCCTGGTCACCTGATGGACAATGGCTTGTTTACGAAACTTACCTAAATGAAAATTTGGAAGTCTTTGTGATTTCGGTCAATGACCGCTCTGCAGAGATCATCCCTCTGACACAGAATTCTGCTTCTGACCATTCACCTGTCTGGGCGCCTGATGGACGGCATGTTGCTTTCATCTCCACCCGCAGCGGAGATAGTGATGTTTGGCTTGCCAGCCTTGACCTCGCTGGAGACGAACGTTATCAGAACTTAAGTAATACCCCTTTTGCTTCCGAAAATTACCCTGCCTGGAACGATGACGGCTCCCAATTATTATGGTCCTCTATTTCGCAAACAGTAGGTTATAGCGGTTTATATATTTGGGATGCAAATGAGCCTAACCGTGCGGCATACTGGGTTGGTGACGGTTTGATCGGTGCATGGGATGAAACTTCTGAAAGAATTATCGCTATCACCAGTGCGCCAAATCAATATTACATTACCTCTTACGACCTGCAAGGCAGGCTCCTGCTCCCACCGTTACCAATCAGCGGTCGTGTCCGCGGGCTGGATTGGGGTTACACCGAAATTTCAAAATTCCAGTCTGAGTCCTTTACCCAAGCCGCAAATGATATCCCATCAATTTTATGGTCACCGGCTGTTACCCCTGGCGCTCAGGTCCCTAATCAACGCTGGTATGTTGTCCCTGTGCAGGATATACAGGCTCCATATCCACAATTGCATGATCTTGTCGATGAATCTTTTGTCGCCTTACGCAATCGTATTACTCTTGAATCTGGCTGGGATGCGCTCGCCAGTTTGGAAAATGCCTTTGTTCCATTAACGACCAGCCTTGAGCCTGGCATGGAAGAGGACTGGCTCTACACGGGCCGCGCCTTTGCAATTAACTCCCTTATGGCAAGTGCAGGTTGGATGGCCACCCTTCGTGAGGATATTGGCGCCCAAACCTACTGGCGGATTTATATTCGTTGTTGGGTACAGGATGGTTCCATGGGGGAGCCCATCCATAATGCTCCATGGAATTTAAGCGCTCGCTACGAACTGGATCCGCGCACTTATGAACAGGGCGGCGAGTATGCTGTGGTTCCTTCGGGTTACTGGCTTGATGTAACTTCCCTTGCCTCAGCCTATGGCTGGGAGCGGGTACCTGCTTTGCCCAATTGGCGTACTTTTTACAATGGCGCCCGTTTTACTGAATTTGCGCTGACCAGCGGGATGACCTGGTATGTAGCCATGCAGGAACTCTACCCGATTGAGGCACTCATCACCCCAACTCGTGTACTCGCTCCCAGTCTTACTCCGACCAATACCGCAACATTTACACCCACCTCACGCCCCACCCGTACTCCGCGTAATACGCTCACACCTTCTCTTACACCGACAATTACGCCTACTCCAACGGCCACATTGCCCCCTTCGGCTACTTCCACACCTCCAACGATCATCCCATAAATATGCCGGCTATGAGTTTGTCAGCTCCTTAATGGGTCTCAAATGGTTTGAGATCGTAAAAATGAAACCCTATAAAAAAATCATTTCCATTATTATGTTATTTCTTTCTGCATGTTCCAATACCTGGGCAGGCGGAATTACTCCGACGCCGGTAATTGCTCAGGCGGCAGACCAGCTTGAAATCCAGACGGGAGCGGGAATTACTCCATCGCCTGTGCCGTTTCAATTTAGTCTTCCAACTCCGGGTGCGGAACCAGTCTCAGCCTGGCGTCCGCCTTTATATCCGATTCCCTGGGCCATGTCTCCATATGATCATTTTTATTTTGCCCGGCCGATTGCCGCTGACCAAGTTAACTGGCCAACGGCAGATTATCGATACGGTGGCGTCTTCTTTGGGCGAAACATTGTTCACTCTGGTGTGGATATTCCCACACCGGAAGGGACACCCATCATGGCTGCCGGCCCGGGTACCATCGTCTGGACGGGGTGGGGATTGCTTACTGAAACTCCAGGCAATCAGGATGATCCATACGGTCTGGCCGTTGCCATTCGCCATGATTTTGGGTATAAAGATCAACAGCTTTACACTATATATGCTCATTTGAGCCTGATGAATGTGATCAAAGGCCAGCATGTTGAATCGGGTGAAGTGATTGGCTTTGTCGGTTCCACAGGCCAAACTACTGGGCCACACGTGCATTTTGAAGTGCGCTTCCCTTATAATTCTTTCTTTTATACTTACAATCCCGAATTGTGGATCGCCCCTCCGCAGGGTTGGGGGGTCTTGGTGGGACGTATGATGAGGAACAATGGGGAACTGATTCAGCAGGTAAAAGTTGATGTAACTTCTGAGAAAACTGGCAAAGCATTTGAGGCTCGGACGTATGGAAAAGGTGGCGCTGTGAACTCCGACCCGTACTATCAGGAAAACTTTGTTTTAGGTGACTTACCCGCCGGAATTTATAAACTTTCATTCCGTTATGCTGAGGAAGATAAAGATAGGCAAACTTGGGTGGAGATTTTTCCAGGTCAGGTCACATATTTTACATTTAATGGAACGGATGGTTTCAATACCGAGAGCCCTCCTGCCCCCAATTTTGACTTTTTACCCCCCAGCCCTGCATTCGCTCCTACGCCTCAACCCTAATCTGATCGCTGTTTCTGTTTCCTCGGACAGGTACCCTATCAACCTTTAAAGGCTTGACGTACTGAACATCTGTGCTATACTCTCGCAACATACACATTTCAACCTTTTACACTTGTATTGGAGAATAAACAATGGCTCGAAAATCCCGCTCAACTGAACAAGCAACTGAAACTCAAAATTCCAACATGGACTCTGCCAAGCGCGCCATGCTTGATAAAGCCGTAGGCGACATTATCAAAAACTTCGGCGAAGGCTCTATTATGCCGCTCGGCAAGGCACAAGCCATGGTCACCGAAGTCTTCCCGACAGGCTCCCTCTCCCTGGATATTGCGCTTGGCGTAGGCGGCGTTCCGCGCGGACGAATCATGGAAATTTACGGACCTGAGTCCTCTGGGAAAACCACCCTCTGTCAACACATTGTAGCTGAGGCCCAAAAAGCTGGCGGCACGGCTGCCTTTATTGATATGGAACATGCCCTTGACCCCGTCTATGCAGCCCGTGTCGGTGTGGATATAGATAACCTGCTAGTCTCCCAGCCTGATACTGGTGAACAGGCCCTCGAGATTGTCGAAACCCTTGTCCGCTCCGGCGCTGTGGATGTAGTCGTCATCGACTCCGTTGCCGCGCTCGTTCCCCGCTCCGAAATTGAAGGTGACATGGGCGATGCCACCATGGGCGTGCAGGCCCGTCTTATGTCTCAAGCCCTTCGCAAACTTTCCGGCGCCATCAATCAGACCAAGACCGCAGTCATCTTTACCAATCAACTCCGCCAGAAGATCGGCGTCATGTTCGGAAA
>SXGT01725778.1_pt1 | contig 12149 bp, 10 predicted proteins | sample 3176221 | NCBI WGS metagenome assembly SXGT01 (sample SAMN11356862, study PRJNA531348) | freshwater metagenome | isolation source: freshwater sample F1-120 | place: China: Fuxian Lake, Yuxi | collected 2017-12-25
CAGCCCGTCATAAAGTTCGTCCAGTTGTTGTACGGTCAATTCTAGGGTGATCATGGGCATTCAGTGCGGTAGTTTCCGGCCTTTTTACAATATTTTCGCAAAATGGGAAACCGAAAAGTTGACCGTTTGGAGTATATACAGCGGCCATCACGCGGTCGACAATGGCGTTATTGACAATATGGACTTCGATGCTCAAGGGTCATTAAGTGCAGACATCCCCACGATGGCCGATGTGCTAACGAAAGCCGGCTATTACTGCGCCTACAAAGGAAAAGTACATCTGGCGAGAGATAACGACCTGGAAACGGCGGAAGACATGCTGGCCCGTTACGGCTTTCATGACTGGCAAGGCCCGTTCCGCACCGGCGACAGCGAAGGCCCGCTGGCGGGTACTTTACGTGACGATAACATTGCCCAATATGCACGGGAATGGCTGGTCGGTACCGGCAAGGACCTGAAAAACCAACAGAAACCGTTTCTATTGGCGGTTAATTTTATCAACCCGCACGACATCATGATGGTCGACGTGGACGGTAAATCGGGCCGCTTCCAAATACCGCAGGGACCTAACCCGACCTCGACTGAATACGACCCGGACACATCCGGCGCGTTCCCGTTATCATCGATTCCGAAAAAACATCCCTATTATTTCTGGTGGCAACCCAAACTGCCCGGCAATGCGATGGGCAAGAACGGCTACGCCGTCAATACCTCGGGCCCCCGCCCGCAAGCACTGGATGAATGGGCGAGTATCCTGTCGGGCGGCTTCGGCAATCTCACCCTCAGCAACAGCGTCAAAACCACTATTAGCGTTTATCTCGACAACAACGACCCCAGCCTCGGCACTCACGAAATTGAAGCGCCGCTGTGGCAAGTCTATCTGAACTATTACTTAAATTGCATCATCGACAATGACCGCTCCGTGCTCAAAGTCATCAACGCGCTCAAAAACAACGGCTTTGCCGACAACACTCTGGTTATCTTTACCGCCGACCACGGCGAACTGGCGCTGTCCCACATGGGTACCAGCCGGTTTTTCAGCGCCGCCCAAACAACGGACTTTGAAACCCTGGAAACCATCGCGCAGCAAACACCCAAAGTCGTGCCTTTACGACAAAAAGGCCCTTTTGTTTATCATGAAAACAACCAATTGCCGCTGGTCTTTGCGCGCTTGTCAAACAAGCCGGGGGCTTTGGTAACGCAATTGCTGCCGCAAATCAATATCGATGTCCCGACACTCGCCTCGTCTGTCGATATTGTCCCCACGCTGGTCTTCTGGGCGGGGAAAAACCAGCAATGGTACAGCAACAACTTCGGCCCTACCCTGACCAACCTTAACATGCTTAACCATCTGCCCGGCGTCACCTTGCATAAGGTGCTGAAAAGCCCCGACAGCTTTACCGAGGCGCAATGGCATGACGGCCAACAGGGCCGTGATTGGGTCTTGTTCAGTTCGGACACCGTGGCCTCGACATTGGATGCCGATTTTTCTTACCTGGCGATTTGGGGCAAATGCGCCGACGCCACGCTGAAACTCGGCAACCGCGGCTGTCTGCGTGGATTGTTTGACGGAACCCACAAATACGCGCGCTTTTTCAGCCCCGAGGACTATGCGCTGAACGGCGCGGGGTTTGCGAACCTGACCTATAAGCAACTCGTTAATGCAGGAGATAACGGTCAGGACATCCAGCTGTTTGTCCATGACGGCTCCACGCTGGCCGGTCTGGAACTCTACAACAGCGCTGCAGACACCGGTGCGCCGGTAAGAAGCCTTAACAATTTGCTCTATACCGCAATGTCTCAGGAACTGTCCAGAGTCGACAGCGCCCCCGATACCGTACAGCGTATTTTGGACGGGGATTTCACTAATCCTTGCAGTTAACAATAAATTCTTATTTAGGAGTACATCATCATGAAACATTTTAAAAACACGTTAATAACCGCCGGAATCCTGGTAGTTGCCGGTTTGTCGCCTGATACGCTTATGGCCGGCAGACTGCACCATCAAAATGCCGACGGCGGCGTCACTGCCGCTGCCGGACGCGCCTTACAAGGCGCCGACGGAGGTGGTTTCAGCAATGGCCGCCGGATAAGCACCGATGGCGCAGGTAACGCAAGCGCGGTAAGCGGGGCCACGGGCACGACGGCAAAGGGCGGAAAATTCAAACGCAGCGGTCAATTTACGCGTTCAGCCGCCGGCGCCGTCAGCCGTCAAGGCAGTGCGGAAGCCAGCGGCCAACAAGGCTCATTCACCTCATCAGGCACTACCGGCAAAAATGCCGATGGCACTGTTTCCATGGACCATAGCTCAGAAGCCAGTAACGCAACAACGGGCGTGACCGCCAACAGCAGCACCACCTATTCAAGTGGTCAAGGCATCAGCCATAACGCGGTTTGCACCGATTCAAGCGGCGCCAGCGTGGCGTGTCCGAGCCGTTAGCCATACAAGGTAACTCGCAATAAATATTCCCCACCGCTCCTACCGGAGTTCAAAGCTAGCTTTGAACAGCCAAAGCCAGCTTTGGACTCCAACTATTCACAATAAAGCGGGGAGTAATTTTTATGAGTTAGCTTAGTCCCTCTCTCTTCGGGAGAGGGAGCTTTCTTGCTTAATGGCAGCGCCATCCAAACCGTCAAACAACTGAAAATCCGTAAAAGAGACACACTTATGGAACTGAACAGGGAAAACTTAATACTGGCCTTGCCGATGCTGGTGGTGTTTGCCGGGCTGGAAGCGCTGTTCCTGGTTTTAATCAGGAAACAAACCTATAACTGGCGGGAAAGTCTGGCCTCGATAGGCGTCGCGCTGGGTGAGCAAATCATCCGATTGACCGCGAGTACAATGGTCGCCGCCTTTGCCTACGGGGTATGGCAATATCGCCTGTTAACACTGTCCATGCAGCATGCGCTGTACTGGCCGCTACTGTTCATCCTGGTTGAATTCAGTTATTACTGGTTCCACCGATTCAGCCACACCTGCCGGTGGTTTTGGGCCACCCATGCGGTACACCATTCACCCCGGCATTTTTATTTATCGGGTGCTTACCGACTGGGCTGGACAGGGCCGTTGACAGGCGGTTTCCTGTTTTTTACGCCGCTGTTCCTGCTGGGCTTTAATCCCGCTTCGGTAGTGGCGGTCATCGGTCTAAACCTGCTTTACCAATATTGGCTGCATACCGAATTGATAGGCCGGTTGGGCTGGTTTGATCGTGTTTTCAACTCGCCCGCCAATCACCGCGTCCATCATGCCGCCGACGCCATTTATCTGGATAAAAATTTTGGCGGCGTACTGATGGTGTTCGACCACCTGTTCGGTACGTATAAAGCAGAAGACAATAACAGTCCCATCACCCAATACGGGCTAATCCCGACGGTCGGCTCGTATAATCCGGTCAAGATTGCTTTTCACGAATGGGCCGGGATCGCCGATGAACTGAAGGCGAAACCGGGAGTAAAGGCGCGTTTTTGGATACTGTTCGGTAAACCGTAAAATCCGGCGCCACCAAAGCAATCATTGATAGGCATAACTGATGTAGATATGGTAAGCCAAAAGAAACACCAGCATTGTCGACAAGCCGACATGTACCGTAATCCAGAGCTTTCGAAACCAGTCTTTGCGAATACCGGTAATCTCGACATTGCATAAGCCGGTAAGAAAAATACCGAAATAAGCCAGGCTCAAAATCTGTGTATAAGCATAGCCGGTGTGTTGGGCATGGGCATAGAAGAATACAGGCGCCATCGCACCCAACAGTTTATGCCGATTGAGCAGTTTGGCCGCTTGTTGCATCAAGCCCCGGTTACGGAGCAACGAACAGCGCCATTGGCGCGCGAGATAAGCGACCAGCACGAAACCGGAGAGCTGTTTGTAAACATCATTGGATTGTAATTCCGCCAGCCATGACCAGGTCAAATTGCCGAGTTCCTGAACGGTAAATGCCGTTACCAACAGCAACCCCAAGCAAAAATAGCCTTTACTGAACGCTGATTTTGCCGGTTTGCAGGCAGAGTCAACCCCGTTTTGCCCCTGTCGCGTAATCAGCTTATTTAACACCATCGCGGGACTCCTTTAACGGGTTACTCTGTCGCACGTTAGCCAAATCGCCCAGGACCGACAGCGTATACGGGGCCGCGCGTTGTAAAAACGCCTGCATGAACACCTCCAGGCTGGGCAGATAATAACCGTCGCGCGGCCAGTGTTCACCGATAACGGGCGGATGTGCAAAGGTAAGGACTTTATCCAGGTATGCCTGATAGGCGTCACGAATACCCTGATGCAAAACCGTGATCGCTTTCAGAGTATCTTGCAAAGTCACGACAGACTCCGGATACATCCAGGTCGCAGCGCCCATGACGTCATTCAAACGCCAATCATGCTTGGGTGATTGCTCGTGCTTGTTATGACAGGCGATACACGGTTCCGCCACGGCAATGTCAGCGAACATGGCGGTATGCAGACCGGTGTCGGGCACATAAAAAAACTGCGCTTGACGTGACTCGCGCAAGGCTTGGAATTTTTCCTGCTGTAAACCTTCGAAACGGTTATCGGGGCTGATCGGGTAATCCGAACCCAAAAACAGACTAAGCCGCACCGGGCTTTTTTCCATGCTTTTCGCCGTCTCGCGCAGGAATAACGCCGGCAAGGGCCCTGCGTCCAGATCGGCGTCGCGCCAGTGTTCGTCAAACTTCAGTCCGACCTTTTTGCCTTCGCCGACGATTTCCCGGGTCCACATCGCCCGCACCGCCGCGTTCTCGGCTTGCAACACGCTAAACATCTGTTCTACAGGAATAGCGGCCTGCTGATTTTTTTGCTCATCCAGCGGCGGCGGTGCGCTGACGAACAGGTAAATACCGAGACAGCCCAGGGAAAACAGCGTAATCCACAAACTTTTACCGGTCATGGTCGACCTCCTTTTTGGCTTGGTAGCGGCGTTCAGTGCCATAGGGTGAGGCGCCGCCTTGAAAATAGGCGCGAATTTTTTCAGCGGGAATGATGGTTTCGACGGTCTTAGCGGTTTTCATCATGTGGTTGCCGTGGAAATCATGGCAACCCAGACAGCTTTCCCAGCGCTTGAGCGCGATCAACCGCTCATGCGACACATCCAGCGGGTCTTTTCTAAGCCGCGTCTTTTTATGACAATTGACACAATAATCTATGTCGGGGCGAGTCACCCGTTGCCCTTTATGTTCGGCATGGCAGGACACACAAAATTGGGGACTTAAGGCGTCTCTGGCTTTGAGAAAACGGGGTTCAAGAAAGCGATAAACCGGATGCCGGTCATTGGGACGTTCATGGCAAGCCAGACAGTTTTCATTAGTCACGACCTGGTGGCCGAAATCCACCGGATGCTCGCGCAAGCCGAGCACATAGCGCAGGTTAGCCTGGATTTGCTGGCGTAAAGTGCCGGGGGCATCCTGGTGGCAAGACTCGCATTTGAGGGTGTCGTGACCGCTATTCATCGGGCCGCGGACATGGAATTTGTCATAGCGGGGTGATAACAAAACAGCCAAAGCGATCAAGCCGACCGCAATTCCCAGTATATAAGCCAGATGTTGGCGTTTCCGTGTTGCTGTGTTTTTGTTCATTTTTGATCCATCCTTTTATCTGCCGGTTTTACCCTCAGGATAAAAAACCGACCGTATAACGCGCTAGCTTTATAAACGAATCGACTATTTGCACTAGATCATCAATCGGCACTAGATCATCAATCGCTTCCTGGTTTTTTAATGAAGGCAAGAGACTCGCTGTTATTCTCGCTGATCACCCGTTTCGACATAAGGACATTTTGCCCTCGTTTTCTGCCGGCACATCACAGCTATTACCGGTGATTCATCCCGAAGAACGTATCTGTTGCTTAAATTAAAGTATGAGGTAATTGACGCTTGATTTAAATATCCCATATGACGTGGCTCTTGATGCTAAAAATAGCTCGTTTGGCCAATAACAAAAAACGGAATAGGTCTTTCGATATAGCAAGCAAACGCTTAGGAATGAGCATGAAATAACTTGTGCGACTTGTTCCCTCAGGGCAATCGCGCTATAGCGAAGACTTCCCTCTCCCCCTTGAGGGAGAGGGAGCCTTCTTAACTTATCGGCAGTGACGGATAGACGATACCAATGATCAAGTTATTTTATGCTCATTCCTTACCTGCGCTGAGCGACGCATTTTGCCGCGTCCTCAGGATTGATAATTCAAAAATCACGGCGGCGTCAAAACCTTGAGACGGAATTGCAATTCCGTTCCGCATGAGTTATCGGAGAAAATAGCCGGTTAGCTTGCCGGAAATGTCCTAAACTTAATGTATTGAAAATAAATACACTGGAGAAGCGTATAATATTTTTAATTAATCAGTTTCAAGCATTTACTGTACAAAAGGAGATTCAACCATGCATCAGGAAATATTCTTAGGCCTAAAAAAAATACCTTTTTTTTCCAAGTTACCTGATGAAACGCTTCACACCTTGGCCGGCAAAGCCAAATCATTTATCTTTCCCAAACAAGCAATCATCATCTCGGAAGGCGATGACAGCAGTTCGCTTTATATCATTCTGTCCGGCAAGGTGCGCGTTTTCAGCAGTGATGAAAAAAACCGGGAAGTGACGTTATTGGTTCAGGAACCCGGCTCCTATTTTGGAGAATTGGCGCTCATTGGCAACGAACCAAGATCGGCGTCGGTAGAGGCGCTGGAAAAAACAGTGTGCGGAATCATTTCAAAAAGCGATTTTAAACACTGGCTGGCCGGTCACCCGGACGTAGCGCTTGGCTTGCTGTGTGATTTGTCGGATAAAATCAGACACCTGACGGAAAAAGTCAAACAATTGGCGTTGGCGAATGTTTATGAAAGAACCATCAAGGTGCTTCAGGACATGGCTGTTAAAGAAAACGGTATTTTCGTTGTCCATAACAAACCTACGCAGCAGGAATTAGCCAGCATGGTCGGCTCATCAAGGGAGATGATCAACAAGATCATGAGGGAATTGACTAAAGGCGGTTATATCGCCATTAAAGGCAAAACCTTAAGAATTGAAAACAAACCGCCTGATTCATGGTAGGTTCCTATTTTCCGTCAAGAGTGACCACCCCGTCCCAATTCAGCAAGGGATTTTTTTGATAAGCCAGTGCCAATGCCAAATAAAACCGGCTTGGCCCGTCATTGCCGTAGCCATCCAGCAATGCCTGGAAACAAAGCGCCGCATCCTGCCATTGACCTTGCTGAAAGAGCTTTAAACCCTCGGCGAATTTCTTGTACAGTGGAAAGTTGGCAATAATCGCCTCCGATTCCCTGCCGACAATCTCTATCAACGCTAACGGCTCCGCGCGCCCTATCACGCGAAAAATACCGACCGGTCGATAAATTACGTCGGTGAGGCTAAGCGCGACGCTAGCAGACGCTAAAATCCGGGTACCCAAATATTTATTAACACCCTGAATGCGTGAAGCAATATTGACGGTATCGCCAATAGCGCGGTAATGACTGCTGCCGCCCACATCGATGCGGCCCAGCGTCATATCGCCCTCATGCAAACCGATTCGGGTGGAAAGGCTGCCTAACCTCGACGCCTCGTTAAAGCGGTCAACGGCCAGCGCTATTTCCAGCGCCGCCAAACAAGCGGGCAACCGTCGACTGGCACCGGGCGCATCTATCCATACCGCCATCATCGCATCACCTGTCACATCGGCGATAACGCCGTCATGGCAACTGACCGGGTGGCCCAACACCTGGTAATAGGCGTTCAGCAACGACCACATCTGGTGAGGCGTATTGCGGGCGGCAATGCTCGTATAGCCTTCAATATCGGTGGCGAGGCATAAGCCGCTGACATTGCGCTCCGAAGTCAAGTATTTAGCGCCCTTATCCGGATACCAATGTCCGGGTGATGAAGAGATAAAAGGAATCCACTGCGGAAACACGCGACGGACAAAAGTCAAAATCCGTTTTCTTTCGTTCAAAAGATCGCGGCGCAACCACAACAAGGCTATCAGCCAGGACAACGGTAATTGAATCAATAACGGCGCGACCACCGGCAGCCAAATGCCATAGCGAGTAAAACACCACAGCGCCAGGCCGACATAGAGCGCGCCGACCAGCAGGCTTGCCGCAATGCCTCTAAGCCCGGTAAAGCGGACAAGTAATGAGCCGACCAGCAAGCCGAATAACAAAAGCGCCGATGCCGGCGGCAATGGCGACGCGACAAACCGACCTTCCAGCAAATTGGCGAATTGCGTAGCCATAATTTCCACGCCCGCCATCTTGCCGCTGCGCGTATCGGTATACGGCGTTTGGAAAAAATCGGTTTTGCCGGGTGAAAACCGACGGTTAGCCTTGCCGACAAACACCGCTTTACCTTGCAAAGCGCTGACTTTACCTTCGTACACATCACTATACGATTCCATTCTTAAGGTCTGTGGCGGACCGTAAAAATCAAGGTAACGGGTGTCGTCAAGGCAAATCACATTGTTTATGCGCATTGCCAAAACGGATTTTTCCGGCGTTTTATCGTGGACGGACCGGCATTGTCTACGCTGCCCGGTTAACCAATCGGAAAAAGCCATACCGGGTGGGATAATGCCTGCTAAAGAACCTGAGCGTTGCAGATAGTACAGCCAGGCCAGCACCGGCAAAGCAGGCGCTTCCGCAAGCGCATCGATAAAAATCCAGCTCTCGCGGATAATCGGACTGTCGGCATCGTTGGTCAGATAAAACGGCGTATGATCCAATGCCGACCGGGCCAGCACCGGCGTCGGCGGAATTTTACGCATGGCGATCAGTTGTTCGGAAAGCGGCGGCCCTGCTCCGCCTTCCTTACTGACAAAGGGTTCCCGGTTACGCTCCGAACATTCCTCCCGTCCGTAAAAATCCTCAACCCCGCGCCGAAGTTTTTGTACGCAGTCGAGCAACAACACGTTACCCGCTTCGCGCATTGCTGCGGCAAACGCAGGATCGTGTTCGGGTTGGGAGACGATAAATTGAAGATCAAAGATAATTAACGCCGCGCCCTGCCCTCGCAAAGTCTTTATCAGACCGGCATGAAAGCCGCGCCAGCGGGTTAAATCCTGGCCCACGCCCAAGCGGGTTTCCGACTCTTCATCCATCGCAACGACGACGACTTCAGCAGGCGGCCGTCGCTTTCCCCGGAGTTTAAACAAGGCATCCAAACCTACCGCGGTTTCCAGCCCGCTCAGGTAATCAACGCCGCAGGCCACTATCCATGTGGTCAGGGCGACTATGATTATGCGCAGGTAACGGCGTTTCATGGGTGGATTTTATTGTTACTTCGCATCGTTTAAATCAGGTAAGGGACGTGTATGAAATAACTCCACGCGGGACGGGGTTTGCAACCCCGTCCCGAATGCTTTAACGCCACCACCATTTTTGAAGCACACGAGAAACTCTGCGGACGGGGAACATACCCCGTCCGGCTTGGAGAGCAATTAAATGTTCATTACCTATCGTTCCCACGCTCCGGCGTACCCTCTGGGGCATAAATGGGAATGCAGTGAGGGACGCTCCAGCGTCGCGAAACAAAATGAACTACGTTGTTTTAATCTTAATGGTACACAACGCTGGAGCGTTGGCGCCTGCATTCCCATTTATGCCCCAGAGGGTACGCCGGAGCGTGGGAACGATAAAAGGGTAAGAAGAGGCGGCAGCCTTGTAGGTCGGGCATGCTGTTTATGCCCGACATCCCCATGCCTCGAAATGTCGGGCAACGAAAAGATGTTGCCCGACCTACCCGGCTATGTCTTCAACAAGCAACACAAGCGTAACGACCCGGTGAAATAGTGATTTGCTTGAGATGATTTGTACAGACCGTAGTACAACCGTTTGCGCCACCGTCATCATCGGACGTAGGTGTTGGCTCTACGTCTTCCAGCTTGGGGCTTGACGCCGGAACCACCGGCTTGGGCGTTGATTCCAAAGCCGTCGGCTTGGGACTTGACGCAGGAACCTCCGGCTTGGAGCTGGGATCATCACAGGCCGCCAAACCCAGTATCGCCAAGGCGTATAAGGCAACCATCAGCAAGGACTTGGATGGGGCGCTGTCGGCAGGTTTATTGTTTTCATCAATCATTTTAGTTATCCTCGTTTAGTTATTGTTATTATTAATACCCGGTCAGAATGACAAGGTCAGGCGACCGTAAGGGAATATGCCTTGCGGCAAAGCCGGAGTGTTTACATCCGATCCCTGATAGTTGACCTTCTGATCGAGCAGGTTTTTCACGCCGACCGTGACCAGCCCATGACGCCTGGGTAGCCGATAAGCCAGTTCGGTATCCAGCATCCAAAACCTGGATGTTTTAGGGCTCGGCTCGGCTCCATATATGTCGACAAAATTACCGGATTGATCGACATAACTGACGCTCAGCTTGGCGATGTAGCCGGACGGGTGGAAGAAACTGCCGAATAGCTGGGTCCGGTGCGTGGCCAGCCGGGTAAAAAAGTTTACAGCCTTGTTGTCTTCGGAAAGATCGTAAAATTCACTGTTTCTGTCTAACTCCTCGTAATTGTAATTTAAGCCCAGCGCAAACCATTCGTCAGGTGTCCAATTGACATAAGCCCTGGCATTGTTTTCATGCCATTTTATTTTTTTTGTGTTAGGAGTTCCATTTTCATCAAATCCAGCAAGCAGCATATTAATGTCTCTCCTGGAAATCTCGGCGCCGGTAAAAACATTGGCCGTCAGTTTATGATCCAGGCCCAGACCTATCCTTCGGGCGATGGCGCCGTCGAGATCATCGAAGAATTGGTTAAAACCCGCGACTTGAGTGGGTTCCAGGGTCTGCTTCTGGATAATGCCGCGCTTTAAGGATTGAAAGGCCGCAAACCGTAAAGTGGTGGCTTTGCTGGGCTGCCAGGTCAGGCCGAACTTGGGATTGATGGGATTACGGTTCAGCTCGGCCAGGGTCGGGGTGGATTCATGGTAAAAATCTTGCGACAAGCCCAGCGTCATTAACAATTCGGGAAACAGCTTGATGTTCGAGTACAGATAAAAGCCTTTGTGTTCCAGGTCGTTACTCAGGTCAAACTCATAGCTGAAAGGAATAAGCACCCCGACGCCGGATTTTTGGTTGACCAGGTAATCCATGCCCGCCGTTATATCAAAATAGCGGTGGCGGTAGAGCTGTTGCAGCTCAAACTGCGTCCCACGGGTTTTTCGTGAAATATTGATGTCGATGCCTTGAGAGTCGTCCAGGCTTGTCGCCTTGTCTTCTTTATGCACCACCGACAGCAGCAGATCGGCATTTTCGCTAAATTGCTGATGCAGTCCGCCGCGAATAAGATCACTGTCTTTATTGCCGTTTTTGGCCAGGGAAAAATTATCGACAAAAAAGCCCTGATTGACATCGCCATAGCTTTCCTCAGATCGGCGCAGCTCTATTTGGGCGCTGGTGCCTTTGATGATTTCCGCCTGGGCAAAAAGCGTATACAAGTCCTTTTTCTGTTGATTATTCGGACGGAAGCCGTCGGTTCGGTAATGAAATTGGCCCAGGCTGTACGAAAACCGGTCCCAGACGCCGGAATGAATGACCTCATCACTCAAGGTGTCATTGCCGCCGTAAAAGCCGGTCGCCTGTAGCGCCAAGCGATCGCGCGCAAACAGCGGGTTATATTCATTGAATGAGGCGATCGACGAACCCAGGCCGTCCAGAATCAGCAAGTTGGATTCGGCGGCCTGGGGCTGTACCGGCGTAATATTGACCGGTTGCAGCAATTGCGCTTTCAACAGTTCGCTGACCCTGGCTATTTCGTGGCGGGGCAAGGCCAGATAGTTATCCGCCAATAAGCGGTGACCGGAATAATCGGAAGGATCGGCATCGATTGATTTCCAGCCTTCCAGCAAGCCCCGTTGCTGAAAGCCGAGGTCGTTATAAATACGCCCCAATCCGGCGCTGCGAGCGGCGGCGTCACTGTCCAGCATCAACTTCGAGCGATACACCGCGCGATTGTCATTCAACTCAATCGCTTTCTGCATGTCATGCAAAGCGGCGATGGGCCGGTTGGTGGTCTTACAAGTGTAGGTTTTTTCATCCTCCCTAGTTGGCAACCGCACAAGTTGCCGGGAATGCATTGTTAATCCCCGGCATGCCAGGCCAAGCCTCTGGATGTCCAGGTTTGACGGGAAGCAGCTGATGGTTAAGCAAGGC
>SXGT01570668.1_pt1 | contig 12147 bp, 9 predicted proteins | sample 3176221 | NCBI WGS metagenome assembly SXGT01 (sample SAMN11356862, study PRJNA531348) | freshwater metagenome | isolation source: freshwater sample F1-120 | place: China: Fuxian Lake, Yuxi | collected 2017-12-25
GAGCGGCATTCCGGACTTCCGGTCGGCCGGGGGACTTTGGGAGACCTACGACCCCATGAAGGTCGCTTCGATGGGCACCTTCACCACCGACCCCGCCCTGTTCTGGCGCTTTCACCGGCCCCGTATCGACATGCTCGGGTCGGTCGATCCGAATCCCGCGCATCTGGCGGTGGCCGAGTTGCAGCGACGGGGCATCGTGAAGGCCCTCATCACCCAGAACATCGACCGGCTGCACTCACGCGCCGGGAGCGAGGATGTGGTGGAGGTGCACGGGTCGCTCGACAAGGGCTCGTGCCTGCGGTGCTCGCAGACGGTCAGCATGGACGAGCTGTGTGCGCGGGCCGATGCCGCGGACGACGGCGTGCCCAGGTGCAACTGCGGCTACCAGTTGAAGAGCGGCGTGGTGCTGTTTGGCGAGGCCATGCCGATTGAGGCCATCGAGGCCGCATACGACGCCTGCGAGCGTGCTGACGTGCTGTTGGTGATCGGCACGAGTCTGCTGGTAACCCCAGTGAGCAATCTGCCGAGCGTGGTGCTCGCCCGCGGCGGGAGCCTCGCCATCCTCACCGAGGGCGGGACCCCATATGACGAGCGGTGCACAGTGCGCCTTACCGGGAAGGCGGGGCCCACCATGCAGGCCGTGCTCGCCGCCATCCCGGTATCCGGCAATTAGGCCTTGATGTAGGCGTGCACCAGGTCCATCTCGATGCGGACCGGTGCACCGTCGATGAGATCGGCAACCTCATCCATGAACGCCGCCATCGATGCGCGGCTGTTGGCAGCGCCGCCGGCCTCGTGGGTGTCATACAGGCCGATGCCGCGGATGGTGCCGCTTGCGGGGTCTCCCGTGATGAGCGCGAGCTCCTCGTTGGGATCGGTCTCCACAAAGGCGTCGGCGAAGGCGATGTACTTCAACATCACCTCGTCGTAGTGACCGGGCTTGGCCTTCATGGTGAACTCAACGACTGCGGGCATATATCCCTCCATTGGACATTCGATGCACGTATGTTGCCAAGGGCCGGACCCGCTGGCCCACAGATGTGACCGTGCACCGGATAGCGTTTCGCCCGACCCCCCTTGGAGGGAACCGCTCACGCTCGATGGAGTTCGCCATGCATGCCAGCCCTCGCAAATTTGTCGCCCCCCTCGCCCTCGTGGCAATGATCGGTGCAAGCGCCGCCACGGGCACCGCCATGGGCACTGCGACGGCCGGTGGTTACGGTGCCACGGCGGCGCCGCTCTCAAATGCCTCACTCGCATGTGCCTGGCCGGTTGAGAGCACTCCTGCCAAGGCCAATGTGATGTACCCCGACAGCAACGCCACCTACTGGACCACCCCCTATGTGGCCGCACCCGGCATGACGATCACGATCGCCGGCAACTACCCCACTGCGCGCTTCTTCTCGATCAACACCTACGCGAGCAACGCGCAGAGCTTCAGTCTGAACGGCGTGGGCAGCGCGCTGTCGGACTTCCAGATCAACCCCGACGCCGGGTCGGCAAATGGCTGGCAGACGCCCGGTGCCGCCAACGGCGGTGCGTACACGGTCACCCTCACCAACGACGTCGCGGCAGGAATGCCCAACGTCATCCCGCTCGCGCCCGCCACCCCCACGGCGCCTCTGCTCAAGATGCTGCCGGCCACCACCGGGTTCGTAATGGTGCGGGTGTACCTGCCTCAGGGCGGGAGTGCCGACAACCCGGCAGTCGTCCCACTGCCCGCCCTGACCATCAACACCCCGGGGGCTGCCCCGCGCGTGCTCACGCCGTGCGCCAACTCCCAGAAAGCGCCCTCAAAGGCATCGAAGGTGATGAAGAAGGCCATCGGGGCTATCGCCAACGCGATCCTCGGGGCAACCGGCAAGCTCGCCGGCCCACCGCCATGCACCACCAACTGCACCGCCCAGCTGCAATTCTCGCGAGCGGGTGGCACCACCACACCATTCCCCAACGCGGCAAGCGGCTACGCAGCTGCGCTCTACACCCCTGCCAAGGGCTACCTCACGATCGTGAAGGCGGTCATGCCGCTCAGCGCCACCGCGACGGGAAGCGCCCCGGCCGTGTGGCCCACCGCCACTAATCAGGCGCTGTGGCCGAGCCCCAACCTCGACCTTCGCTACTGGTCGGTGTGCAACTACATCTACAAGGTGCCGTACCCCGTGGTGAAGGTGGGCAAAAAGATGGGCTGTATTGCCGATGAGGCTGTCACCCTCACCGGAAGTGCTGGCAACGTGGCAAATGTGGTGCTGTCGTCGCCAACCGACCGGCCATCTGCGACGCGTCAGACGGGATCCCCCGTCGCCTGGCTTCCGACCTCGGTGAGCAACACGACCTCTCAGGAGGTCATCGCCATCCGCAACATGCTGCCCAACAGCCAGCCGGCACCCGGCTTCGCCAACTCGGTCACCAATGTGACCACCTACAACGATCCCGCTGCCGCGCAGGCCGTGATGCAGCAGTACTACCCATCGGCCGTGCAGTGCACCACCGCCACGTTCCGTCGGGGCGCTGCCCGCGGCGGCGCGCTGGGCGGCGCCAACGCGTGCTTCAAAAACCCGGTGACGCCCAGCACTTGACGAACGGACGAGATTCAGCCCGGCGCCGATGCCTCCTTAAGGCCCGGCGCCGAGTCGTCGAGCGCCCACACGCTTGGGGTCCCCAGCACCATCGCGATGTTGGCCAATACCGCCGCAGCCGCGATCCACATCACGCCCGACAGACCGATCCCGGCGATCACGGCGCCGATGAGTGCGAACCCAATGGGCTGACACACCTGGCTGCCGAGCGCACGGAACGAGCCCACTCGCGACCTTCGGTCGGGCGTGACCTGCCGGGTGATGGTGGTCTCAAGCAGGGTGCCCGAGATGGCGATGACGGTGCCGCCTACCCATGCGCCCACGCCCAGAACCACCGTGGGGGCCGGCATGGCAAGCAGCACGAAGAACCCCGCAAACAGCACTGTGACCGCGTACGACACCACGATGGGCCGTTTGGGCCGAAGCCGCTGGGCCACAAGTCCACCAGTGGCAAACCCAAGCCCGAAGCTCGAGATGACCACCGCCCACGATGCCGCACCGTCAAGGAACTGCTCGGCGATGAGCGGACCGCCCACAAAGATGGCGGGCATCACCAGAAGCGCGTAGAACGACTCGCCGACGACCACCACCACAAGCCAGGTTCGACTGCGAAAAGCGTCCCAGCCATCGCGCAGATCGGACAGAAATCGTTTGCCCGGCTGGGCTGTGCGCACGTGACGGAACCGCGCGAACGCAAGCAAGGTGATGCCCACCGCGAACGAGGCGGCATCAATGGCAATGGCCCCGGCCGGAGAGATGAGGGCCACCGCGGCGCCACCCACCACGCCGCCCAGCGTCATACCGAGGGCGGGGGTGATGGCAATGAGCCCGTAGGCGTCCTGCAGCCGCTCGGGGGCCACCGCCTGCGGCACGATGCCCGACAGCGCCGGCCGGAAAAACGACTCGGCCGTGCCGTACACGAACATGATCGCCATGATCGCTGGCACGCCCCCGACGCCAAGCACGAGGATGATGGCGAACACGGCCTGGCACACCCCGCGTGCCACGTCGCTGCCAATCATCACCAGGCGCCGGGGCACGCGGTCCGACCACACCCCACCCACCAGCAGAAACAGCACCAATGGCACCGCACGAGCGGCCAGCACAAGGCCGATATCGGCAGCCCCGCCACCCAGTTCGATGATGGCGAAGGGCACCGCCACCGACGCCATGACATCGCCGATGGTCGAGATGAGCTGCGCTGAAAACAGCAGCGCGAACGCGCGCTCCCGCAGGCAGCCAAATCCCGGGAGCATGCGAGCTCCTCTCACTCACCACACGCGACCCCGCACGGCGACCAACGCCGTGCGGGGTCGCGCTGACGACTACGTGCTCGCGGGGCGCGCTGCGTCAAGCACCTTACGGTTCGTTAGCAACAGGAAGCCGAAGCCGACCTTGGCGATCAGGTCGATGATTACGAATGATGCGACCTCAGGAGTGGTCCCGATGACACCGAGGCCCTCGGTTCCGAGGATCCACAGAATCGGGTAGATCGACCAGAGAACTGCCAACAGAATCGCCAGCTGCTGAAACTTGGCCTGCACTTCGGGCGGGCGCTGCTTCGCCGCCTTGAGAACCTCCGCAAGCAGGACCCACAGGATCCAGACGAAGATAAAGGCACTCACGCCAAACCACACCCAGCGAAGATCGGATGACGTGACGCCGGCAAAGAAGCCCGTGGCAATCATCCCGAGGTCAAGACCGATCAGCCAAACGATGGCTTCTTTGGTCGCGCCTGCGAGCAGCGCAAGGTCGAGCAAAAGGAGCGGGGTCGTGAAGAACCAGTCGACATACCGAGCCCAGTAGAACGGCTCGTACATTTCTTGACCTTCGCGCAAGATTGGAAACCAACCCTGCTTGAGGGACATTCCAAGATACGCGACTGCAGCGATGGCGGTAATAAAGAACGTAATCGTGTGAAACCAGCGATGGCCTGGCCTTTCACGAGCAGCCATAAGAACAAATGCGAGGGCACCAAGTGCCATCCCAATCGTGCCGATCCACAGCCACACTTGCACTGCGCTCGACGGTTCAATCATTTTGGGCTCCTTCTTTTATCCGCCGCGGGCACGGCGTCGAGTATGAATCTAACGCGAAGACGACCAGCCATCGCCTGAGAACGGTCGATTGTGCCACCCAAAGGCCCTGCGACGAGAGAAGCCGGTCACCCTCTCGCCGTCGCGGTGACAAGCCAGCCGGTGTTACGAAGCGGCAACCCCACGCGGGCAATCTCAGCCATGGTTGCCGCGCGGGCATCCTCTAGGCGATCTGCGGGGATGTACTCGCCATGCACGTGGTGCACTGCGGCCCACATGGCATCGGGCCCCGGGTAGCGCAGGCGCATGCAGCGGCTCCTCATGTCGATGGGCATGAAACCCGCGCTTTTGAGCAGCGCGTGCAGGTGGTCGGGGTCACCCAGCGCCTGACCACTCGGGGTGCCCTCCGGCGGACGCCGGTCAGCGAACCCCGCCGCCACGCGGCCCACGGTGACCGACTCGCACTGGTCAGGTGTACCCCAACACGCCATCACCAGCCGGCCGCCGGGCCGAAGCACTCGGTGTACTTCGGCAAACGCCTCGGGGTGATCGGGGCAGAACATAAGGCTGAGCGCGGCCACGACAAGGTCGAAGGAGGAGTCGGGCAGGTCGAGTGCCTGGGCATCCATCACCTCAACACCGACGACCCCCGGCACACCGGCCAGCCGTTCGCGCGCCACCGCCACCATGTGCGGGGCCAGATCCACGGCAGTCACCCGCGCACCGGCCGGACCAAGCATTTCGGCCATGGCGCCCGTGCCGCACCCGAGGTCGAGCACATCGAGCCCGCCAACGTCGCCCGCCAATGCACGCACCGCCAGATGCGGCTCGCGCAGCGCGGGCACCATCACGTCCTGATAGATGGACGCGGTGTCGTCCCACAGTGCGCGCACGGTGGCCGTGCGGATATCGGCGCTCACGGCAGGTGCCCCAGCCAGTTGCCGGTCATCATCGCGAGCTCGTCGGCGCAGCCCGTAAACACGTGATCGGCCTCGGCCAGCATGTCGAGGGTTACATCGCGATTGCCGGCCGCGCTGGCAATCGACGCAAGTTCGTAGCCCTCACCCGGCAGGATGAGGTGGTCGTTGCCCGCCTGGAAGATTCCGATGGGCACCTTCACCAACCCGATGCGCTTACGCGATTCGGCGTGCGGCGACTCCGGCCCACGCGAGGACCACCACGTGGCATAGGTCCAGATCTCGGCATTCTCGGGAGTGGTCAGCGGTCCGTTTGCACGCGTGACCGTGAAGATGCGGTCGTTTGGAGGGTCATCGGGATTCTCCGCCACGATTGGTCGTGCGATCTCCACCACCTCCTCATAGGTGGGCGACGCACCAAACCTGAGCCACCGCATGCGCAGCGACTCGGGGAGCGACTCGGGATGCGCGACGGTACACAGGCCCACCACCTCGGGCGGCTGCACCTCCGCGAGGAAGTTGGTGCATACCGTTGATCCCATGCTGTAGCCCAGCAACGCCACGCGTGGGAATCCGTTGTTCCTCGCCACGTCAAGGGCCGCGGAGAGGTCGAGCACGGTCTTCTCGAACAGCCCGCCGCCAAAGAACGGGCCGTAGTTGGCTAACCGGGTGTTGATGGACATGACCGAAAAGCCCTGGCGCGCGAGATCGAAGGCGAGGCGCCTCGGTACTCCCGACAGGAAGTTGCCCACTGACCCGTGCACCACGATCACCAGGAGCCGGCGGCGCTCTGGGGCGCCGAACCGGGGGCGAACCAGCATGCCGTCCCACACGCGGCCATCGTCGGTGTTCAGCGTCACGAGCCGGGTGCTGATCTCGCGGTCGTCACGCCCAAATGCCGGGCGTCGCCTGGCGCCGATTCGCCGCGAACTCACTCAATACCCCCGAGGAAATCGGTGATGGCATCGATCAGCAGGACGTCCTGCCCCTTGTAGAAGTGCCCCGCCTCGGGCACCCACACCAGATCCACATGCTTGTTACCCGACTCGCGCAGCAGGTCGGCCTGACGCTGGGCCTCGTCGGGGTCAACCACCTGATCCGCTGTGCCCTGAGTCAACAGCGTGGGCACCCTGACATCCGGCAACTGGCGAAAGGCCATGGCCGCGTAGGCCTCTGGGCCCCGCGAGTGCCACCAGGTGCGGTACGTGTACACCTCGCTGTCCTGTGGTCGGCGCGTGGGTCCGCGGCTCTGCTCGATGACGAACAGGCGGTCATCCTCCGGGCGATCCGGAGTGCCCAATCCCACCACCCCGGCCAAGCGCTCCACGATCTGCTCGTACGACGGGTTGGCGCCCCACTTGCGGCTACGCGCCTCCAGCGACTGCGGCAGGCCCCATGGCCCTGAGATCGAGATGAGCGCCTTGATGCCCACAAGGTTGTGGGTGGCCACGTACCGGGTCGCCAGGGTGGCGCCGCTCGAATACCCGCACACCACAATGCGGTCGTACCCCTGGGCCTCGAGCCACCAGTACGCGGCCTCGATGTCCTTGACGGCATCGTCGAAGATCGCCTTGCCAAAAAGCTGGCCCACGTTGCCCATGCGGGTCTCCACCACCAGCGTGGGATACCCGGCGCGGGCCAGACGCGAGGGCAGAAATCTGAGTGTGCCCACCAGGAAGTTGCCCATGATCCCGTGCACGTGGATGATCGCCGTGCGGTGGCCTGATGAGCGCTCGCGCACCCGGGTGATGCGATCGTCGATGTGCAGCAGTGCATCGTGTACTTCGCCGTCGGTGGCCGTAATCGTGGCAAGAACCCGCTCGACGCCCATCTACGTCGCCGGGCCCACGCCCGGGTCTACGTGCTGCACATCCCCGAATGGCATCTGCATAAACCGCGTGCCAAGCGTTCCAAAGGCGCCGGGGTCACCTGAACATGCGAATGCGTAGTGCCCCTCGCGCCCGCTGTCGCGCAGCATGCCCTGCCTGCCGAGTGTGTCGGCGATCTCGCGGGCGATTTCCTCGCCCGACGAAATGAGCGTGGCGTCGGGCACCTGGCGGCGGATCAACTTGGCCACCATTGGGTAGTGAGTGCAGCCGAGGATGACCGTGTCCACATCGGCATCGCGAAGCGGCTGGGTGTAGTCGCGCACCATGTCCACCACCGACTGATCGAATGGGTCGCCGCTCTGGATGGCGGGCGCCAGAAGCGGACAGGCCACGGCGGTCACCTCGGCGCCCGCGTCGTGCGCGGCGATCATGCGCTGGTACGAGCCCGATGCCACGGTGGCCTCGGTGGCCAGAAGGCCGATGCGGCGCGTGCGGCTGCTCTGCACGGCAGCATGGCTCTCGGCCGTCATCACGCCGATCACCAGTACATCAAGGTGCGTCTGAAGGTGGGCGAGCGCGGCGGCGGTTCCCGTGTTGCAGGCCACCACGATCATCTTCACGTCCTGCGCGAGCAACCACCCTGCGATGGCGTCGGCCCGTGCACGCAGATCCTCAGCCGACTTGTCGCCGTACGGAAACCACTCGGTGTCACCGAAGTAGATGAAGTCCTCCGACGGGAGCCGGGCCAGCAGCTCGTCGAGCACGGTGAGTCCGCCCACCCCGGAGTCGAACACCCCGATGGGCCTGTCTGCGTTACCTGCCATTACCGGCACACGTTAGAGGCACGCGACCCGGTGCTGTCCCAGCCAGCGTGGACGAGTTCCAATGAGGACGAGCCACCTCCGTCCACCACTTCCCATTCGCGCAGCCGACCGTGCGTCGCCAGATGGCTACCGGTGGGGTCTCAGATCGTTCGTCGAGTCCATCGATAAGGAGCATGTCTGTGAAAAACCTCCGGCCGCCGGCCCCAGACCCCTGGGGCGCGGCGTTTTACGATTTGGAGGTGCCGCGGTGCTGCCGGGCGTGGCGTTCACGTGCGTGCCCGACCTGACGGCGCTCGGCCAGAACACGAAATGCGCTGGCGATTGGCGACCCCACCACCACACGCAGCCGCGCATTCATTGGCGCCTGCGCTGCGATGAGTGCACCGCCCAGAAGCGGCAGCAGGATGTACGGGATGCGGTCCACGAGGGACTCCTTGTTCAGCCAGCGGTCAGACGCTTGCAGAGGAAACCATTAGCATCAGGCGCCGTGCCCGACACCCTCACGGCCGATGCGCCGCCGGTTCGCAAGAACCTCATTCTGCTGCTGGCGTGCCTGGGGCAGTTCATGGTGGTGCTCGACGTCGCGGTAGTAAACGTGGCGCTGCCGATCATGCGCGTGGACCTCGGGTTCAGCCCCACCGGCCTTCAGTGGGTGGTCAATGCCTACACGCTCACCTATGCGGGCTTCCTGCTCCTGGGCGGTCGCGTCGCCGATCTGTTGGGGCGGCGGCGCATGTTTCTCGTGGGTCTTCTGGTGTTCACGGTGGCCAGTCTGGTGTGCGGATTCGCGCCAAACGGATGGGCCATGATCACCGCCCGTGCGGTACAGGGCGTGGGCGCGGCCATCCTCTCCCCCGTCACGCTCACCATCGTCACCACCACATTCACTGAGGCCAAGGAGCGTTCCCGGGCGCTTGGCATGTGGAGTGCCTCGCTGGCCAGCGGTGGCGCGGTGGGCGTGTTGATCGGCGGCCTCCTCACCGACCTCCTCTCGTGGCGCTGGATCTTTCTCATCAACATCCCCGTGGGAGTGGCGGGACTCATCGTGGGCCGCTGGGTCATTCCCGAGACCTTCGGGTCGGGCGCAGGCAAGAAGCTCGACGTCGCCGGCGCGGTCACCATCACGCTGTCGCTCACCGCATTTGTGTTCGGCATCGTGCAGACCAATGCGTACGGCTGGGGTTCGGCATGGACCCTGGTGCCCATTGTGGGCGCCACAGTGCTGCTGGCGGCCTTCATCCTTATCGAGACCCGCCTGGCGTCGTCCCCCATCGTCCCCTTCGGAATGTTGAGGTCTCGCGCGCTCACAGGGGCCAACATCGCCATGGCCTGCGTGGGTGGTTCGATGTTCGCCATGTGGTACTTCGTGTCGCTGTACCTGCAGGAGGTGCTCATGCTCTCGCCCCTGCAGACGGGCCTCGGGTTTATCCCCGCAGCCCTCATCATCATCGTGGGCGCACAGATCGCCGGGCGAATCATGCCGCGCACCGGCCCCACCCCCATCCTTGCGGTCTCGGGCATCATCATCGCCGTCGCGCTCGTCTGGATGTCGTTTCTGTCGGCAGACGACTCGTACTGGGTGGACATCTTCGGCCCCATCTCACTGGTGTCACTGGGGCTCGGCCTCAGCTTCCCACCGGGCACCTATGCCGCCATGTCGGCAGTGGGTCCGCAGATGGCCGGACTGGCATCTGGCCTTGTAAACGCGTCGCGTCAGGTGGGCGGCGCCATCGGGCTGGCCGTGCTGGCCACCATCGCCGCCCACCGCACCGGGGCGCTCGACGCCACAGAGTCTGCTGCCTCGGCGCTCGCCGACGGCTACGGCCGGGCGATCCTCGTGGGCTCGATCATCGCCCTAGGCGTTATCGCTGCCGCCTTCATGATCCCGCGATCACGCCCCGAGCACGGCGGCCCGGCGCAGAATTAGGCGCCGGGCTCCGGGTTTTTCTTCGCGGCCGCGTCGATTGCAGCAGCCTGCTCGATCAGATTCTCGCCCTCGATATCCACGTGGGGCAGGATGCGATCGAGCCACCTCGGAATCCAGTGAATGGCCCGGCCCATGAGCCGCAAGATGGCCGGGACCATAAACAGCGTGAGGCCACCTGCAAGCAGCACGCCGGCCGACAGGCCCACGCCAAACTGCTTGATGACCGGGTCACCGTTGATGATGAACGCGGCGAACACCGACAGCATGATGAGCGCGGCGGTGGCGATTACCTTGCCGGCGCTGCGAACGCCATCTGCCACTGCCTTGGCCGGCGCCGCGGCCGTGCCGTCAGCACCGATGCGCGAAAGCAGAAACACCTGGTAGTCGTTGGCCAGCCCGAAGATGGCCGCGTACATCATGAGCGGCACGTACGAGGCAATCGGATCGGTGGCCCGGTCGCCGATAAAGCAGCAGGCATTGGTCGGATCGAGCCCCACAAGCGCAAATCCCCAGCCCTCCTGAAATACGAGTGTGAGCAGCCCGAAGGTGGCCAGCGAGATCAGGGTGATGACCGCCGCAGCCTGAATGGGAATGAGAATCGACCGGAAGGCCAAGAGCAGCACCAGCATGTTGAGCAGGCAGACGGTGGCGATTACAAGAGGCAGCGAGCTTGTGATCTCGTCGGCCAGGTCGATGTTGCCCGCGGTCGTGCCGCCCACGTAGGCGGTGAGCCCGCTGGTCTCCTTCTCCACCTTCGGTACCACTGAGTCGCGCACGCGATGCACAAGATTCACCGTGATGTCGGCCGCCGGTGCGGTGGTGGGAATGGCGTTGTAATACGCCGCGGTGCCGCTGGTGTTGACCGACGGCACCGATACGCCCTTCACGCCCTTGGTGGACTTGAGCGCGTTCTGCAGCGTGACCAGACGCGGGTCGGTGCCCAGCGGATTGCCGCCCGCGGCCGTGAGGGCAGCGGTCACCTGCGCCTTCAGCGCATTCGCCTCCGCCTCCTGCTGCGTGGCCTCTGCCTGAAGTGCCTCAAGTTGCTTCTTCTGATATTCGATGGAGGCGACCTGGCGGATAAGTGAGGCCTCCTGCTGCAGCAGCAGGTCGCGGCGGTGCACGAGCGTCGCGCGCTGGCTGGCCAAGGTGCGGGCCTGTGCTTCGAGCGACTGGGCCTGCGCCAGCAGCGCGGTCTGCTCGGGCGTGCGTGGCGCCGAGAGGGCCGCCCGTGCCTGCCCCGCAAGCGAGGCAGCCTTCGCCTTGGCATCGGCCTGCACCGTGGCCTGCACGTCCTTCTGGGCGATGAGCGACTTCGCCCGGGCCTCAAGATCAGCCTCTCGCTTCTGCAGACGAGCGAGCACTCCCGGGTCCACGGTCGCGGCGATCTCGGCCTTCACTGCGGCAATTGCAGCCTGAGTCGTTTTGATCTCCCCGGAGATCACCCGGGCCTTCGCGGCCGCTGCCTCAGACTTCGCAACCTGCGCCTGCGCTTTGGTCCGCAACGCCGCCGCACGCCCGGCAGCGGCGCCCAGCGCCTCAACGCGAAGTGCGCGGACTTGCCCCACCAAAACCGCTCGCTTGCTGACCAGCGCCTGTGCGTCGGCGTCGAGCGCCTGGCGATCCTTCTTGAGACGCGCAGACTTCGTCTGTGCCGCCTTCGCCTCAGCCTCGAGTTGTGCCTGCTGAGCCTGCCCTTGGGCCTGCTCGGCCTCAAGTTGCGACTGGAGTGCCTTGGCCTGGTTCTCCTGCGCCAGGACGGTGGGGTCCTCCTTCGCGGGCGGATCGAGATTGACCGCCACAAGCAGCGGGCCGTTATAGCCCACGCCATATCCCTCGGTCATCAAGTCGTACGCCTGACGCTGCGTGGTCTTGATTGACGACACGCCAACATCTTCCTGCCCCAGTGCCATGCGAAACACCGGCGCCGCCATGGGTATCAGGATCGCCAACCCGGCGAGAAGCATCCACCACGGGTGGCGCGACACAAAGCCACCCCAACGCGCCCATACCCCGGTGCCCGCGGCCGCGGCCGCAC
>SXGT01564017.1_pt1 | contig 12146 bp, 15 predicted proteins | sample 3176221 | NCBI WGS metagenome assembly SXGT01 (sample SAMN11356862, study PRJNA531348) | freshwater metagenome | isolation source: freshwater sample F1-120 | place: China: Fuxian Lake, Yuxi | collected 2017-12-25
CAACCGGAATCACAATCCCAATGATTCAACAACTTACAATAATACGGCGATGGAAACAATAACAAAATCAACGGCGTGAATTGTAATTGATATTGCTGGTCATTGTGAATATCTGCCGCTATTTTCCCGTCAGTGCACCAAGGTTGCACCACCACGCGAGGGCGGCCGATACCTACCGCCGTCCCGCCCGCGCCGACTTTTCATGCCGGCGCGGCGGGCGCTGCCTAATCGCTGGCGGGCGCGGCTTCGTCGGCTTCGCGTAGCTCGGTTTCGATCCAATCGATTGCGGACAGCGCATCGGCGAAATAGCCTACCGTTTCGGCGTTGCCGGTCGGATGGATCGGGCGCAACTCCCTGGATAGTTCCTTGTTGGAAATCTCATGGCGTTGCCATGTGTCGTCAAGCCGCTCTATCTCGCCGAAACTATGCAAGCCAACAAGCAACGCCTTTCGAATGGCGCGGCAGGATTCCAGATCAATCGGGCAACTCACGATGCACCCCCTTTCCGCCTGGTCGATTCATACTGAACGGCCGCCCACAGCATTTCGATATACAGCGCCATGCCGCGCTGCGCCTCGTAAGGATCAACATCCCCGGATAGGACAGCATGCAGGAATTGCATGGCGGCCTCAAGGTTGCCGAAGGTTTCCGCGTCGGTACTGCCAATGATCGGATTGAATGCCCCAGGGCCACCATCCGCCGCCAGGCGATCAATGGCGCATGGATCAATGCTCATCAGCTTGGCCAGCAATGCGGGGGCAAAAGTCGGCGATGGCGGGACGGCGGTAGCGGTCATGATTGCCCCCTTTCTGCCGCGATCTGGCGCAGCGCGTCGGATGCCCGCTCGCGCATGCAGTCGGCTTCGTTGAGTGATGATTCGATCAGGTAGCAGGCATGCTCCAACATGCGCGGCAGGCAGCCATCCGACACGCGCAAGCCGTGGGCATAGCCGTTGCCGGTGATGATGTTATGGCTGGGGTGTGTGTCGTGGTGGGCGGGCGCACGTTCAAGGGCGCACAGCACACGAGCCGCGCCTGCGATGGCTTCGGCCGCCTCAAGCTCGCCGCGAATCAAAACATAGGAACTCTCAAGATCATTGATGGCCGTTTCATGGGCGGGACGATGGGCACTCATAGCCGGCCCTCCGCTTGCATCTTGGCGGTTTCGTACATGACGGCATCGCGGCAGCAATCGAGGATTAGCGCCAGGCCAATATCGGCGCTTTTCGATTCGCCACCCTTGCGGCCCATCGAATTCGAACAGAACATCAACACGCTTTCGACAAGCCCCAGCGTGTCGACGGTCGTGGATTGAATCAGGTTATTGCCGGGGACGGCGGGCGGAATCGCCGCCGCATCGATGGCGCATGCCGCGCCGTGGGGTGTTTCTATTGCCATGATGGCTCCTTATCGGTCGTTCAAATTCGCCCCGTTCAGAGGGCGGCCAAGTGGTTGAACACTGCGATAAGACAGCCGGCAGCTTTCCCCTTGCGGGTCTTGTATGACTGCCGACACTCGGCCATAGCAAAAGCTACGGACGTAAAAAATCCGCTTGTCTGACGGGAGCGGGTTCCGCTTATCGTGGTGTGTTCAGCACCGTGCCGCCATTCTGCACTTGTCATGGGGCGGGCGTCAAGCGTTGCCACGTCCGGCCGGCTTGGCGTAGAGTGGAAGGATGGAATTTCTCGTTACCGGCATTCTTGCCCCCATCGTATTCATCGGTGCGTTATTGCTTTTCGGTGCAATACACCCGGCGCTCGGCCTCATCATGGGGATAGTTATCGCGCTTGCCTTCGTTGAAATGCGGGCAAGCGGGAAACTGTAATTCGGGCTGAATCTCCGCAGGCGGGCAGCGTCAAGCAGCATCGGCCACCGTCCCACCAGCGCCGACTTTTCAGGCTGGATTGTTGCCAATACCTGCCAGCGGCTACCTAGCCAGCTACCGGGGTTTGCATTACCCTCACCGTGGAAAGCCCAGGAGGACCCGCACAAATACCCGCAATGCGGGCATTTCACCGGCCCCGGACGGGGGGGCGCTGCGGCAGTATCTTTCGCGCAAGGGCTGGGCACTGGGACAAGGCTACCGGATGGGGTAGTCCGGCCGGCGATTGCGTTGCTGTCATTTATTGCCGCTTGCTTTTGTCCCAGTTTGTCCCAGTCGTGTCCCAGTGTTTTGCTGCAACGCATCAACCCGCAAAGCCTTGTGCCGTGCGGCTTTCGGCGGTTTGTCCCAGTTGTCCCAGTTGTCCCAGTGAATTTCGAAGGGGTAGGAAGAAAAACGGGGCAGGCTGGGAGACTTAATGCGGAATCGGGGATAGGTGAAAGTGAACAGGTAGACAACTCTCAAATCACATTCCATGCGAATAAATCCCGGCCTGCGGACCGGATCAAATCGCCGTCGCCATGATGGCCGGTTCGGTGTTTTCTCCTGGTCGCAGCTTCCACCCCTGCCCATCGATGGCGGCGGCGGCCTCGGTAGCAATCTCGACGGCGAGCCCGCGCCGGGCCAGCATGCGGCGAAAGCTGGCGAAGGTTGATTCATCGGGTGCGCCCTTATCCCAGGTCAAGGGCAGCCCCATGAAGTGCCGCACGGCAACGCTATCGGTCGCCCACTCCTGCGCGGCCCGGTCGGACAACTTCCACCATTGCTGCACCATGTAGAGCCGCAGCATGGGGGCCAGTGGATAGGGCGGGCGGCCGTTGCCACGCTTGGGGTAATGCGGCTCGATCAAATCAACCCAGCGAGCCCACGGCAAGAGCCGATCCATTTCCCCCAGGAATAGCGCCCGCCTAGTTTTCAGGGCACCGGCAGGCACCCAGCGCCAAGGGTGTTCATTCTCATGTTCGAAGGCTTGATCCGTCATTTTCCAATCACTCATCAAAAAGGGGCGGTTGCGCCCTCAATGTTCATAGTGTTGCCTATGTTGGCTATGCACTACCTAGCCAGCTACCGGGGTTTGCATTACCCTCACCGTGGAAAGCCCAGGAGGACCCGCGAATTGCCCAAAGGGTTGCGTTGTTCATCCTGCCGGGGGCTTTTGGTTCATCCCCGGCAGCCGAATAACGCAACGCGCAACCCGCGCAAAGTGCATCCCCTTGGCCCTCCCCGGCCGGGACTTTTTTGCATACGCTGCGACCTGTTTCCCTTCCTACCCCTTCGAAATTCACTGGGACAACTGGGACAACTGGGACAAACCGCCGAAAGCCGCACGGCACAAGGCTTTGCGGGTTGATGCGTTGCAGCAAAACACTGGGACACGACTGGGACAACTGGGACAAAAAGCAAGCGGCAATAAACCGCAATCACACATCGGGGCTACTGCTTACGGTGAATTGCGGCCGGATCGGTCACTAGGCCGGCATTCGGCAACCCCATCGCCTCGCGTTCGGCGAGCATGGTTTGCAATGCTGTCTCGGCTTCGTCAGGCGGTACGCCAAGCCGTTCGGCAATATCTTCCAACCGATACAGGGGCGTGCCGTCCTCAAGGTAGCCATCCGCTTCGGGGATCAATCCCATATCACGGGCCATGTCGCCCATCATGGCGTGAATGTGCGGGGGTGCCAGTTCCATCGATACCATCATGGCCCGCTGCGTGTCGGGGTGATCCATGCCCAGCGTTTCCACCAGCCGCAAATGCCGATCAATGGCGGCCATGAATTCGGGCGCGTACTGGAAGCATTCCGGCTCTGGCGGGGTGCCGCCGTGCCAGTGAATCGCATTGGTGCACATCATGGTGCCGTCGTAATCCTCATACAGCATGCAACCGGCGCAGTTATGCGGGCCGCTGGTTTTCGTCGTCGCGTTCATTCCATTCCTTTCGTGTTTGCATTTTGGGGTTGCGACCTCACAGGCTGCCCAATCGTGGCCAGCCATCCCCACTTGACGCGGCCGGGCGTCTGGTCGGGATCGGATGGCAGCGGATTGAATCCCTCGCAGCGGCGCAACAGATCGCGGACCGGGGTATAGGATCGGCTCGCCACAATCTCGCCGCGCTGGGCAGCCAGGCATAGCCCGCGATCAGTCAGGTTGCCGCACTCGGTGCAGCGCCTGCGGTTATCGCCCTCACGCTCGCGGGCCGCAATGGATGCGCCCGGATCGGCAACGGGGCGCGATTCGATCTGCTTTGCCGCTTCTGGTTTTGCGGCGGGCGCTGGTGCGGGCGGGAGAATGGCGGCCCAGTCAATCATCATCGTCCCCATTCAGCAGCGCCGGCAGGATATGCACCACACGCGGGCGGCCCTCGGTCGGGATTGATGGCCTTGTCAGCCACGGCCGCTCCTGTTCTTTGCCGGCCTCAACATAGCCCCGCTTGACCAACATGCGCCCGACTGCGGCATGATCGAAACCCTTGCACACACGGGCACGCCAAACCTCGTTGAAGATGTAGTAATGCACCGAATCGGTTGATGCCTCATGCTCGCGGTATCCGCTGCGGTCGCTGCGGATGGGCGCGTGATCGTCCTTGTTGGCGGGGCGGCCCATGTCGGTAAAACTCGATTCACCATAGCGCCGCAGGAATTCACGCACGGCAGCGAGGGCGGCCTGATCTTCCTGGTTGCCCTCGCCACCTCGCCGGGCTAGCCACGCCTCAAAGCACAGGCGGGCCGCCCGCATGGCCTCGCCCGTCTGCCATCCGGTAATGCCCCATTTCGTCGCCAATTCCCCGGCCGCGCCAACCAAAGCAAAGCGATCCGCCACGCGCCGGGCCTGCCCGTGGGCATCATCGGACAAGGTCGCCACATGGAAAACATGCTGCGCCGCCTTGACCATTTCGGCGACTTCGGACTGATTGCGGACTAGCTCCGCCAGATAGGCGAGGAACGGCCCGCCGTAGTTCCGCCCGGCCGCATCGGTCAATGCTTTGGAAAACTCAGCGCCGCCGCGATGGCCATGCAAATCCTCAAAGATGCCCAGCCCCATGCTGGCATCGGCGGGGATCTCAGCCAGGCGGGCAGCCTGCCCGGCCCGTGGCGTCTTGCCGGCTTCGCTCATGTGTTCGGCAAGCCCGATTTCGCCCGCCGACAGGAATAGCAGCCGCCACGATCCGGCCGCCCGTAGCCCGCCCGTCCGCTGGGCTCGCCCCTTGGCCCCGCCATTGGCAAGCATGTAGACGCACTCCCCCAAGGATTTCGCGTCCACTTGGGCAACCTCATCCAAAAGCAGGGCGGCATCGCAATGCTGCAAGGCGGTCGCCTCAAGGGCGTTATCCGTGTTCCGCCATGTCCGCATGAAGTCACGCCCGCCGCACACGCTGGCGGCAACCCGCAGGCAGGTTGTTTTCCCGTCCGATGAATTGCCGCGCAGGTGAAACCCGCCTCCATCCATGCCGGTCAGGTAGAGCAGCGGAGCCGCGAAGGGAATGGACACGGAAAACAGCAGCCGACTATTTCCCCGGCAAAGGGCCGCCACCTCTTGTTGCCAGCCCGGCAGGGTGCCCCGCGCAGCAAAGGCGGTCGCTGTGTTGTCCGCATCGAATATCCACTCATCGCGGGCCGCGCCAATGGCCTCACCCGGTAACACATATACCGCGCCCTCCGCCTTCGCATCACTTCCGGTCGGCGCATGCCACCCGGTGCGATTGGTGACACGGGCACGCTTGCGGGTGTTTGATGTTTGCAGGTATTCCGTTACCAGTGCGCGGGCACGCGGGGCCACACGCAAGCCGCGATCCAAGAGCAGGCGGGCAACTTCGGTCCCGTCGCCACTGAATGCCTGCATGGGCACCACCAATCGATGCGGCGTGCGGTCGGGGTCAAGGAATTCCACCAACACGCCCCAGCTCGCGTTATGCGGATCGCGGACCATCGCCACCACCGACAAGGGGGCGCATATCCAGCGGGGCGATTTGTCGGGCTCGTGATACAGCACGCCCTTTTCGGTCAGTTCAAAGCGGCGGGCCGGGGGTTCGGATGCTCCGGCGTTGGCGCTTCCACCATGCTGCCCCCCGCTGGCCTCATCGGGTGCCGTCCCGCCAGCGCCGACTTTTGCAGGCGGGGAATCGCAGGGAATCAGGGCAACCGGCAGGGCCAGAATCAGCCGCAGGTGATCGGCCGTCCAACCGCGTGCAAGTAGGTCGGCGGCATCGTCGCCCGTGGCCAGCGGCTCGCCTTCTGTCAGGATCGCCGCGCCCTCGCCATCGGTGCCCGGCGTGGCGGCGAAGCATGCCAGGTCAAACCGTTTGACCGGCCCCGCGCCCGCCGCGACCAGCCGGGCCGCCGCCGTCTGCATGGCCTTGTCGCCGGGTTCGTCAGCATCTGGCCATAGCCAAACCTCACGGCCAGCGAAGGTTGAATAGTCGCCCTTGCCGATGGCCTGCGCCCCGCCCTGGAAGGTCAGCACCGGGGAATCGGGCAGCAGGATCGCCGCCGCGTCGGCGGCCTTTTCGCCCTCGGTCAGCACGGCCGGGCCGGATCGGGTTGCCAGCGTCGGCAAGCCGTAGGGTGGGCGCGGTTCCGGGGGTGCCTTGAACCGCCATTCCAGCCGGCCGGCTGCGGTTCGCCATAGGGTCAAGGGGGCGAACTGCTTGCGCTCGCCGGCCGCCTTCGGCTCGTATCGGTCATGGTAGAAATTCACCCGCCCATCGGCCGCCAGGTAAGCCCAGCGGTTCGAGGGCTTGCCGTGCCGCGAGTGTGAAACCGGGGGCGCGGGCGCGTCGGCGGGGGCGGGCATGATGCAGGTATCGCCGCCCTCGGATGAATCCGGCCCACTGTTCGATTTTTTCGGGGTGGGTGATACTTGCCCCTTGCCGGCCTCGCGTTCGTGCGCTGGCGGCCGTTTCTGCAAGTCGCCCGCATCGATGCCCAGGAAGCCAGCCAGGGCGACAGCCGCCGCCCCCTGCTTTTCGGATCGCAGGTAAGCCGCCAGGGACACCAGATCGCCGCCCTTGTCGCCCGTGGCGAAGTCGCCCCAATGGCCGGTATTGCGATTGATGGTGAAGCTGCCCGGCTTGGAATCGGATCGCAGCGGGTTCAATGCCAGATATTCCGGCCCTTGCAGCTTGCCCCCGCCGATGCCCAGCCAGTCGACAACGGAATCGAAGCGGGCCAGGGCCACCGCCGCAATGGTGCGGATGGTTTCATTCTGCATAGGTGCCCGCCTCCCATGATCGATAGAGGCAGCGGCCTACCGTTTTGCAGAATCCAGCGAAGCGGGCGGCGGCAATCGGTTGATTGTCCGCCTCAAGCATCCGCTTGACTTCATCCATGACCAGCCCGAGAAACATATCCTCTATGTCATCTTCGGACAGCGCCGCGCCGTGATCCTCGAAAGTCTGGAACAGCAGGGCCACGGAAAACACCCCATCCTCATGCGAAAACAGATAGGCCGGGCTATTCATGATCTGCTCGATTTCGGCCGCTACTGCGGCGTCTGGATCGCCCTGCATCGCCATATCAACCAGATCGGCAACAGGCACTTCATCGGCAGGTGGGCGCGTTGTAAAAGGATGCACGCTCATGGTGCCCCCGCTTCGCTAAACCGCATTGCAGGTGTGCCGCGCCGTTCTTGCTCGGCATGCACAAAACGGGAACTCTTGCGGGCCTTGTCGGCGCACTCCTGACATAAGGGCAGCGCCATTTCGTGCGCCGTTCCGCCAAGCTCGCTTGTCCAAACAAGCCAGCCGTGGGCGTCGTGGAACCAATCGCGGCAGGTGGCGCAGATCATGACGGGCGTAACGCATCGGCCAGTCTTGGCGATGAACACGCGATCATCGGCGCAGTGCGCCAGGTGCCGCAATAGATCGGCAAGCCACCAGCGCCCCGATTTCAGTTGAGCCCCTGCGCCAATCTCATCGGCGGCGGCGCGTATCGCCGGGCCCAGCCTGCCCAAATCTTCGATGGTAATCATGACATCCTCCCGATTTCATGGGCTAGCGCGGCGTTGAAATCCTTATTGAATTCCTTGGCGACAACCTCATTGCCGATGGTTTGCAGATCGATGCGCTTGCGGTAATTGCCACGACGGACAAACATCAGCACCGGGGCCACGTCCACGCCGTGCGTGCCGCGTTTCGCCCAAATGCCGGGCGGCAAATGCTGCATGCGGCCATTGCGCCAGGAACGGTTGCCAAACCAGTTACCTTTGCCACGCGACACGAAATAGACCACGCCGTTAATCTTGGGTGATCCTGATTTCGTCCCCGCGCCCTTGCCCTTGATCTTGGCCAGCTTGCGCCGTCCTTCGGCGGTCATGTTGGCCTTGTAGCCTTGCTCGCCGAATGCCTGGAAGTAAGCGAGTAATTGCACGATCTGCCCCGGCGATATGTTGCCGTAGCCATCCAAGCGCACGGCCCAACTACCCTTTGCAGGGACGGCCGCCATGCCGGCAGGCAAAACGCCGATGCGATACAGCGCCGCCTCAAACTTTTTCCAATGACGCTGGCCACCCGTGAAATGGTGCCCAAGAGCCTTATCCCAGGGCGTGCCCTTGCCGGGTGCATCGTCGCGTAATTCGACAACAGCGGATAACTTGTCCCGCGTGGCCCAGCCGGTTTTCGGTATCCGCATCGCCCGCTTGGTGTAATTGGTCGGGTTGCGGAATTGCTTGCTGAATTCCTCTGTCGTGCGGTTGCGCACTTTCTTTGCCGACTCATTCAGGGCAACGGATGCGGCTTTCTTGACTTGCTTTTCCAGTCCGCGCATTTGCTTCATGACGGCATCCAAGCCGGTTACGGTCACTTTCAGCATGACCCGCTCCCGCTCGTGACGCGGCGGGATTCAATCCAGCGGTCAAGGGCGTCCAAGTCGACAAGCACCTTCGTGCCGATCTGCACCCACACGCCGGCCGGACCAGTACCGTTGCCGGGGATAACCTCGCCCCGGCTGTTCTTCCGGTCGAAAGCCTTGAACTTCATATCCCGCAGGGCTTGCGACGTGAAAGGGCGCACCGTGGCGCACTCATTGACGGTGACAAAGCGGCGGCGCTCGGGGGCCGCCAGGGGCACCGGGCCGGGCGTGGCGGCCGGCGCTTGGGCTACTTGTTGCGTTTGCATGGTGATTTGCTCCGGTATCGCTGCGACGTTGCAGCGACCCGAATAATCAACATGCACAATTCCCGATTGAGCAAACCGGGAATAAGGGAATCAGCCGGGAACGATCCGGGAATAAATCAGGGAATCAGCCCGGCCGCCCGTAGCTCACTTAACCCATTGCTGATAGTTTTACGCTCGGGTTTTTTGGCCGAAGAATCACGCTTCCCCGAGAGGTAGCGGGCTACTTGCGCCACATCGGCGTCAGGGCCGTGCACTGATTTGATGCCGTCCCAATGCTCAAGGATTTCCCTCTTGGTCCCTCGCATTGATTGAATGGCAGCCGCCCGCCGCTCGCCCGCATCATCGGTTGCCGTCCTGCCAGCGTCGACTTTTGGTGCCTGGACAGGATCATGCAGCGGCATATCGCAGGGTGCGGATTCTGTTTCTGCGGTAGCAGCACTATCAGCCACAACGCTATCGGGCGCGGCGGTAGCTTCCGCCAATTGCGACTTGGCCAGCGATTCAAGCCAGGCTATCCGCTCATCTTCGGGCAGGATGAAGAAATGCACGCCGGCATAAGTAACACCCTCGCCGCTCGCCTTGCGCCCGTCAAAATCCAGCGATAGGAAATGCCACAGGTGCGGCGGTATCACTTCGGGAATAGGATGCTCAATGGATCGATACCCCTTGCCGACGATCTGCCCCCGCTGCGCTAGGTCAATCACTGCGTCTTTTGCACGAGTGCGCCAAGCGGCAATAGCGGCATCGTGATTTGCAATATCGGTCTGATATTGGTAACGATCATCCTCGGTGCCACGGCACCGCATGAATGCCTCATGTAGCACCGACTTTTGGTCAACAAGTGCGGCGATGCGATCCGCCCATGTCATACCCTCGTAGGTTGATGAACCCAGTATCCGCAGCGCCATTTCGGCCGGGGTGAATTTCTTGGCACTCATTGCAGCCCCATCCTTGCCGCCAGCTTGTCGCCAAGCTCGTTAATGTGAGAGGGCGCAAGGTGCGAATAGCGGCTTACCATTGCCATTGTCTTGTGCCCAAGAATTTTCGATATTTCCAGCGGGGAAACGCCCTGCATGGCCAGGTATGACGCGGCGGTATGGCGCAGATCGTGCCAGCGGAAATCAGGCCGGAACTTGCGGGCCTCGCCTTCGCCCTCCCAATGTCCCAGCCCGGCCGCTTCGCGGGCGCGGTCCCATGCCACTTGCAATTGAATCGGGTTGCCGGTTGCGCTTGTCCTCGCGGGCGGAAACACCATTTCAGCCAAGCGGCGGCGCATCGCCTCGGCTTCGGGGTTCGGTCGCAGAGGGCGTACCTTGTCTTTCTCGGCTTCGGCCTGCCGCGCATGGTAGCGAGCTTGCAGCATGTCGAATGCCTTGCCGACAAGGGGTAACACGCGGCCCTCGCCGTTCTTCGTTTCACCGTCCCGCAGGGTAATCATACGGCGCTTGAAATCGATCTGCCCCCAGGTCAAACCCAATACCTCAGACTGCCGCCCGCCCGTGGTCAGGGACAGCACCACGGCCAGGTAAATATCGGCGTTGCTGGATTCTTGGCAGACTTTCAGCAGCGCATCGCGTTCGGCGTCGGATAGGTAACGCACCACGCCGGGCGATTCCTTGAACTTGGATACCCGCTCGCAGGGGTTGCGCTCTAGCCACTGTTTTTCCTTGACGGCATAGGCGAGGGCGTCGGAGAGGTAAGCCATTGCCCGATTCACCGTGGCCCCGCTCTTTGCCTTGCCCTTCGGCCCGCCGCGCTTTACCGGCTCTTTCAGCAGATCATCGCGGGCGCTGGCGATCTTGGAAGGCGTTACCGCATCTAGGGCGCAGTCGCCTAGCAATGCCTCCCAGCGGGCGAGGATAGGCTTTCGCTCATCGAAATGCCGGATGCGGTTTGCCTTCCATGCCGAATAGTCGCGGATCAGTTCAGACAGGGTATGCCGCTTGGACTCGCCGAAATGGCGGCCGGCCTTCATGTTGGCTTCGGTTGTCTTGGCCCAATCGCGGGCGTCGGTCAGGCGGCCGAAGGTCGCCGACTCGGACGGGTAGCCCTTGAGGCGGATCAGCACCCGGTACGAGGTAGAGCCGTCGCCGTTGATGCGCTTCTGAATGTATGCCATTACTGCTCCCTTTCCGATAATGGCAATAGCCTACCGATGCCATGCGAAAATGTCAATAACAGATATGTTATCCGGCAACTTAATAACGCCATGCCTTGATTCTTATTCGTTTTATTTCTCACCACCCATACCGATCTGCACTCATGGTGCAACGAGGGTGAAAAAAGCCGACTTATCCACAGATCGCCGTCGCGCCAGCGCCGACTTTTGGGGAGCCACCTCCGGGGGCGGACGGGTGGCAGGCGGGCGAGCCGGAAACGAGCAACGCAGTGCGAGCCGGCGCAGCCCGACAGCCAGGGCGGGCGGGGGCGCGTAACAATGGGCCGGCATTTTGCATAACGAAAATTATCCGGGCGCAAGCCGGACAGCCGACAGGCTGCGGATAATTCCTCGTTATGTAACTTGCCGGCCCCCTGACTGGCTTTGCTCCGGGCGCTCGCAGGGGCGCGGGCGGCGCAGGCGGGCACACGGTAGCCAGCGGCGAGCCGCAAGCCCCTGATGGCGGGGTGTGCCATGAGGGGCGCAGTGGCGAAGCGATGGCGGGGCGGGAGGGGCGGCGATAACAGGGGAGAGAAAGCCAGGGGCGCAAGCCGCTGGCGTGGTTCCGCTGGGCACGGCATAGCCCGGCAGGCGGCTTGCCGTGGCGACGATGGCCACGCGCCATTTGCAAGCCGCATGACGGGCGGTCAGGGGGCGCAGTGCCAGGGCGGGCGCTGGTGCGGGTCGGCATCGATCTGCCAGGCGCACGGCGGGCGGCGATCCGGCCGGCGTCGGTCGGGGAATGGTGCACTCCTGGTGCAGTTCGGGAGGGCGGCGAAAGCGGATGGCGGCAGGTAGGGCGAGCAATGGCGCTGCCCGGTGCAGATCGCCCGCAATGGGCCGCTAATACAGGGACGGCGCGGGGCGCGTCGTCTGGTGCATACGTCTGCATTATTGCCGCTCGGTGCACCATGACTGCACCAAATGAAAAGGGGTTACAGGCTTTTTGCTTGTAACCCCTTGAATTTGTTGGGGTGGCTAATGTGACTCGAACCCACG
>SXGT01772878.1_pt1 | contig 12146 bp, 8 predicted proteins | sample 3176221 | NCBI WGS metagenome assembly SXGT01 (sample SAMN11356862, study PRJNA531348) | freshwater metagenome | isolation source: freshwater sample F1-120 | place: China: Fuxian Lake, Yuxi | collected 2017-12-25
GCGGGGTCGCAGCGGGGGCACGTGTCGAGGCTGTCGGCGAGGCCCAGGGCCATCGCCGTGTCGTCGGTCCACGGGCCCGGCTTCAGTCCGAAGGGCCCGCCGCCGACCATGTCGTCGATGGGTGGCGGGTTGCGCGTGAACTCGAGGGTCGTGCCGACGGCGTCGCCGGTGGCGAGCCCGAGCAGCGAGCCGTGGATGCGTGAGCGGAGGTCCATGGGTCCAGTCAACCACACGCGCGGTCGGGGCCGGCACACTGAACATCCATTCTTCCGCCTCGGCCGGCGCCCCCGGCGACGTCACAGTCAGACCCAATCCCGCCCGCGCGCGTCCCAGCCCCTCCGCACCCCAGGAGGAACGACCCATGCGACCCGCCCTTGCACCTTCGATGCTTGCTCTCGCCCTCGCCGCCACGGCCACCGGCGCCCCCTTCCCCGCCGCCCGCGCCGCACCCCCGGGTTCCAGCGACCCCGCCGGCCGCAAGCTCGCCGACGTGGATCGCTCGCAGTCGCCCTACTTCGTCGTCAAGGGCGCGACCGAGGGCGCTGACACGCTCCCGCTGAAGGACACGCGCGCCGACGTGGAGATCGCCGGCGTGATCGCCCATGTGCGCGTGACCCAGGTCTACAAGAACGAGGGCACGGTCCCGCTCGAGGCGATCTACGTCTTCCCGGGCTCCACGCGCGCCGCCGTCTTCGGCATGAAGATGACCGTCGGTGACCGCACCATCGTCGCCGAGATCCAGAAGAAGGACGAAGCCCGCAAGATCTACGAAGCCGCCAAGAACGCCGGCAAGACCGCCTCGCTCCTCGAGCAGCAGCGCCCCAACGTCTTCCAGATGAACGTCGCCAACATCCTGCCGGGCGACACCGTCAAGGTCGAGATGGACTACAGCGAGCTGCTCGTCGCGACCGATGGCACCTACGAGTTCGTCTACCCCGCGACGGTCGGTCCGCGCTACACGGGCGAGTCCACCAGCGGCGAAACCTGGACCGCGCAGCCCTACAAGCACGAGGGCGAAAAGGCCGACTTCGGCTGGGATATCGGCGTGCGTATCGCCGCCGGCATGCCGATCCAGCGCATCATGTCGAGCTCGCACCCGGTGACCACGAACTTCGAGAACCCTGGCACTTCCGATATTGCCACTGTCACTCTCGCGAATAAATCCAACGCCGCCACAAAGGACTTCGTGCTGCAGTACCAGCTGGCCGGCAAGCGCGTCGACTCGGGAGCCCTGCTCTTCGAGGGTGGCGGCGAGAAGTTCTTCCTGGCGATGGTCCAGCCGCCCGAAAAGGTCGAGAAGGCGCTCATGCCGGCCCGCGAGTACGTCTTCATTCTCGACGTCTCGGGCTCGATGCACGGCTTCCCGCTCGACACCGCCAAGACGGTCATCAACCAGCTGTTCGACGGCATGACCCCGAACGATCGCTTCAATATCCTCTTCTTCTCGGGCGGCGGCGTCGTCCTCTCGCCCGAAGGCAGCCTGCCGGTCACCCCCGACAACCTCGCCAAGGCGCGCGCTCTGATGGCCACGATGCGGGGCGGCGGCGGCACCGAGATCCTCGGCGCCCTCCGCACCGCCTTCGCCCTCCCGACCGCCGAGCGCTACGCGCGCACCTTCGTGGCCGTCACTGACGGCTACGTCTCGGTCGAGCCGCAGGTGTTCCAGACCATCCGGGACAACCTCGGCAAGGCCAGCTTCTTTGCGTTCGGTATCGGCTCCTCGGTCAACCGCTTCCTGATCGAAGGCATGGCCCGCAGCGGTCTCGGCGAGCCGTTCATCGTCCAGCACGGCGACGACGCGGTCGAGAAAGCCGCCAAATTCAAGAAGTACATCGACTCGCCCGCGCTCACGAACATCACCGTGAAGTTCGACGGCTTCGACGCCTACGATGTCGAGCCCGCCTCGGTGCCCGATCTCTTCGCCTCGCGCCCCGTGCTGGTCTTCGGCAAGTACCGCGGCGAGGCCAAGGGCGCCATCCACGTGACCGGAATCTCGGGCGCCGGCGTCTTCGCCAAGACCCTCTTGATGCCGAACTTCAAGCCGAGCGCCAAGAACGAGGCGATCCGCTATCTGTGGGCCCGCCACAAGATCCAGACCCTCTCGGATTACCAGGCGATCGACGCGTCGCAGGCGAAGATCGACGCCATCACCCAGCTCGGCCTCGACTACCACCTGATGACCCAGTACACGAGCTTCGTCGCGGTCGACGAGCGCGTGCGCAATCAGGGCGGCAAGTCCGAGACCGTCAAGCAACCGCTGCCGCTGCCCGAGGGCGTCAGCGATCTCGCGGTCGGCGATAGTTCGGGCTTCGCGGGCGGGCGCGCGGCCTATGCCAGCTCGCCGACGTCGATGCCGGCACCCAAGCTCATGCGCGTCGAGCGCGACCGCGGCGACGTCGGCAAGGCCAAGGACGGTCCGGCCGAGAACAAGGCGGGCCCGAGCAGCTTCAGCATCACCCGCGTCGACATCGCCAAAGGCGACGCCAAGGCCGACGACGTGCGCCGCATCATCACCGCCTCCCGCGCGCGCATCCTGGCCTGCTTGAAGGCCACCGGCACCGCTCTCGGCAAGCTCGCGCTCGAGCTTACCATCGACGCCAACGGCCGCGTCACCGGCGTCCGCGTCGTCTCGGGCACCGCCGGCACCTGCCTCACGAGCACCTTCACGGGTCTCGTCTTCCCGGCCAGCGGAGGCCACGTCGGGAGCACGGTCCGACTCGATCTCGCGGTGAACTGACTCGCGAAGAGCGCTCAGCGCTCGCCCGCGCTGAACTCCACTTCAGCGAACCCGCTCTGCACGCGCGACGCGCGTCAGGGCGGGCTTCTTTCGTGGCGAACCGGCGTCGCATGTCGGTGGTTCAAATCACGCTTCCCAAGTGGTAAGGGGGGCGCATGTCCACCTCCGACGCGCCCCTCAGGCCGACACGCACGCTCGGCCCCATCGCCCTCACGCTCATGGCCGCGACCTTCGTGGGGATCTGGCTCACGAGCTACTTCACGCTCGGCCAGCTCGACCTGCCCCCGCGCGCCCCGGCCTGGTTCGAGCTCGGCCTCGCCGCCCTCGCGCTCGACGCCGTCATGCTCGCCGTCATCCGCCTCATCCACTACTTCGTCCGCAAGCGCCCGACGCTCGTCAATATCCCCGATCGCGACATCTTCCTCCGCCTCGACGAGACCGCCCGCCTGCGCGCCATGCGCCCCGCCTTCGCGATGATCGCCGGCCTCGGCATCCTCGCGAACCTCTTTCTGTGGGGCCTCGTCTTCGACCTCCACGCACTCGCGACCAACGCCGAGCGCCCGCCGCAGTGGGTCATGGCGGCGATCTTCATCCCGATCTTCTTCGGCTGGATGATCCTCTCGATCGTCCGCGTGCGCTCCTCGGTGCGGCGTGAAGGCGAGCAGACGCTCGGCGTTCAAACCGGGCCCGTTTCGTGAGGGTTCTCCGCGCCATCGCACGCTGGTTCCTCAACACGGCCCGCACATTTTCGGTGCTCTTCATCGCCTTCGTCTTCGCCCTCGCCTACGGCTTCGCCCGCCTCGGCACGCTCTTCATCTTCAACCGCGACAAGCGTCGCCGCGCCGTTGCGCGCGTCCGCGGCCGCCTCCTCCGCCTCGCGATGACCATCCTCGGCGCGAGCTTCATCAAGCTCGGCCAGGTCATGAGCACGCGTCCCGACATCTTCGCGCCCGAGGTCATCGACGAGCTGCGTCTCCTCCAAGACCAACTCCCGGCCTTCTCCTTCAAGAAGGTGAAACGCACGATCGAGGAGGACCTCGGCGCCCCGCTTGAATCCACCTTCAGCGAGTTCGATCCGCGCCCCGTCGCCGCCGCCAGCGTCGCCCAGGTCCACCGCGCGCGCCTCGTCGACGGCCGCGAGGTCGCCGTCAAGGTCCTGCGCCCGCGCGTCCGCGCCAAGGCCGAGCGCGACGGCGTCATCCTCGTCAACTTCGCGCGCGTCCTCGAGCTCCGGAAGAAGATGCGCATCTCGCAGCCGGTCGAGCACACGCGCCACTTCGTCGCCGGCATCCTCAGCCAGACCGATCTCCGCACCGAGGCCGAGAACTACACCCACTTCCGCGCGAACTTCGCCACCGACACGCGCGTCCGCTTTCCCGCTGTCTACCCCGAGTTCTCCGGCCCGCGCGTCCTCACGATGGAGTTCTGCCGCGGCAAGAAAGTCGACGCCCTCGGCCCCGGCGATCACCGCGACATCGCGCGCGCCACGCGCCTCTCCTTCCTCAAGATGTGCTTCGAGGACGGCTTCGTCCACGCCGACATGCACCCAGGCAACCTCCTGGTCGCCGAGGATCGCCGCCTCGTCATCTTCGACGTCGGCCTCGTCAAGCGCCTCGACGACTCGGTTCTGATGCAGTTCATCGACCTCTCGCGCTGCATCACCGCCGGCACGCACCACGACTTCATCGCGCACCTCAAACGCTTCCATCGCTACCTCGACACCATCGACTGGGACGCCGTCACCGCCGACGCCGAGCGCATCGTCATGAAGGTCCGCGCCCAGGACAACGCCCAGCTCGAATGGGGAAAATTCATCAATGAAATCTTCGCACTCGCACGCCGCTACGCGATCCGACCGATCCCCGATCTCATGCTCATCATGGTCGGGATCCTGACCGCCGAGGGCATCGGCAAAATGCTCGACCCGAGCCACAACGCCTTTCCCGAGATCGCCGCCTACGTCGCGCCCATCGCCATGAAGAAGGGTCTCTTCGCCGCACCGCGCCCGCCTCGGACCGATCAAACCTCGGCCTGACGCGACCCCCGAAACCAAGTCCACCCCGCCGCGTAGGCGCCTGAATGCGAATTCACCTCATCGTCAGCGTCGGGCTCTCCCTCTGGCTCGCCGCCTCGGCCCCGCCCCACCCCGCGCGCGCCGAGTCCTGGTGCGCCTACCCGCTCTGGGTCCACGAATGGGGCGTGCACGTCTTCGGCGCCGATGGCGCGCCCGCCGCCGGCCCCGCGCTCCCGGACCACTTCCACACCCCGGCCAAGCCCGGCGCCCCCGACGCCCGCGGCCCGGCCGTCCGCACGCTGCCGATCGACTCGGGCATGCGCGCCCTGCCGGTCCTCCATTTCTACGCGCGCGCTGGCCTCTCGAGCCCCATCCCGCTCGGCCTCGAGGTCGGGTTCGGCGCCGGCGACGCCACCGCCTGGTTCCCCGAGGTCGACCTCCTGCGCGCCGCCGCCGACGCCAACGGCCCCGCCGCGCTCGCCGCTCGCCTCCAGCTCATCGCCCTGCGCCACGCCCCTCCAGCCACGGGTCGCGCCCCCGTTCCGCCCGATCCGACGCGCCAGCTTGTCTGGAGCCGCCTCGACCTGACGCCCGAGCCGACCCGCGCCCCACCCCCGACCACCGCCGCCTGGGTTGCAGATACGCGCAAGTATCCGTCCCTCTGGGTCAACGGCCAGCGCGAGTCGGAGCGCTTCGTCTTCTACGAAGCCAAAACCCACGAGAGGCCGCTCATCCGCATCCAGCGCGCCTCCGACTGGTCCCCCACCCGCCGCCACCTCGCGCTCCACAACGTCGGCACCGATCCCGTCTACGACGTCTTCTTCGTCCACCGCGAGGGCACCCAGACCTTCGTCTTCTACGCCCCGTCGATTCCCGCCGGTCAATCCGCCGGCCTTCTCCTCGACGATCACGCCGTCACCGCCCGCGACCTCACCGCCGCGACCACCGACAGACTCCGCACCGCACTCGTCGACCCGACCGCCCCCCAACCCCCCAAGGACGACCGCTGGGACATGGACCACTGCGTCATGGGCCGCGACCCCGCGCTCCCCTTCGAGCGCGCCGTCGGCCACCGCCTCTATCGCCACGAGATCGACACCGTCCTCGCCGTCTGGGGCCCTCGCTTCTTCGCGCAGCCGGGCACCACGGTCCTCTACCGCGAGGACATCGCGCTCCTCGATCGCGTGATGCCGCTCTCGCTGTACACCGACATGTACAACCACATCGTGCTGCGTCGCCTCGGCCTCGCCCTCTGGGAGCACGTGGCCTGGTGACGCCCGTCATGCTCGTCATCGTAGGACTCGTAGGTCTCGCGTTCGCCGGCAATCAGCGGCACAATCCGCCGCGATGACTCCCCATCCTGCCCACGAAACCACCAGCCTCCTGGTCGAAGGCGGCGGCCTGCGCGGCGCCTTCACGGCCGGTGTGCTCGCCCAATTCGGCCGCGCCGGCACCCACTTCGACGACATCGTGGCGGTCTCCTCGGCCGCCCCCACGGCCGCCTATCTGATGTCGGGCCAGGTCGAAGCGGGCCTCGACGTCTGGCGCGATCACACCCACGGCGAGCGGCTCGTATCGCCCTTCAACTGGCTGCGCGGCCGACCCCTCATGGACATCGACGGCCTCATCGACATCTTCAAGCGCGTGGTCCCTCTCGACCTCGCCGCCTTCGCGCGCTCGCCCACGCGCCTCTGGATCTCGGTCACCGAGCGCGCCACCGGCGAGCCCCGCTACCTCGCCGCGAACCCGTCGAACATCTTCGAGCTCCTGCGCGCCACGATGGCCCTCCCGCTGGCCTACGGCAAAGCCGTGCGCATCGACGGCATCGCCTACGTCGACGGCGGCGTCGCCGAGCCCCTGCCCTTTCGCCACGCCCTCAGCTTCAACCACGCCCGCATCGTGATGGTGCTCACCCACCCGCGCGGCTACCGCCGCAAGCCCTCCCGCTTCGGCGCGACCGTCAACGACTGGTGCCACCGCCGCCACCCGGCCGTCGGTCGCGCCCTCACCGCCCGCGGCGCCCGCGGCAACGCGAGCCTCGACGTCATCGACACGCTCGAGGACGCCGGCGAAATCGAGGTCATCCGCCCGCCCGTGACGCTCCCGGCCGCGCGCCTCTCACGCAGCCGCCGCGCTATCATCGAGACGCTCGAGGTCGGCTTTGAGGCCGGCCGCGACTGGCTCGCGCGCACCGCTCGCTGAGGCCGTCCCGCGCGAACCCCGCCCGCCGTCCCATTCAGCCCTTGTGTCGGCGGTCAAGGACCGTTACTCAGGATCGGTATCATCGCGCTCGCGCGGAGGCCGTCATGCGTCCGACATCCCTTTCGGTGACCCCGTTCGTCCTCGTCGCTCTCGCGCTCGCCGCCTGCGGCGAGGACAAGGGCACGGCCTACGACCCCTCGAAAACCGCGACCGTCGAGACCTCGGTCGACCCCGCCGCGCTCCGCGCCGGTGCTCACGCCACCGTGCAGTGCGCCCGCCTGAATGGCCGCGGCGAGGCCATCGCGGGTGGCGACTTCACGGTCGTCACGACGCCGGCCACCGGCCTCGCCGTCACCGGCCTCGACCTCCAAGGTCAGCTCGCGGGCGCCTACACCGTCGCCTGCGTCGAGACCGGGACCGCGCTCACCGACCTTACCCCCGCCTCCCTAACGGTCACCCAGGGCGACGCCGTCGCCACCGAGCTCACGCTGACCCCCGCCTCCGTGGTCGCCGGCGAGCCCGCCGCCACGACCTGCCGCGCGGTCGACGCCTACGGCAACACCGTCCCCGGCGGTAGCAGCCTGCGCGTCGAGGTCACCCCCGACACGTCCGTCACCGTCTCCGGCCTCACCTCCGTCTCGGCCCGCACCGTCGGCACCTACACCGTCACCTGCTTCGTCTCGGGCGTCGGCTCGGATCACCACGGCCACGCCGAGCTCACCGTCACTCCCGGCCCGCAGGCCAACATGGTCCTCACCCTCACGCCCGACGCGGTCGCCTACAAGCTCGGCCAGTACGTCACCGTTACCGGCGTCGGCACCGATCAATATGGCAATGCCCTCCCCGGCACGATCCCCCTCGCGAACATCACCATCACCCCAGCGGGGCACCACGAGATCTCGCCGACGGCCATCGACAAGTTCCGCTTCCAGCTCGAGGGTAAGTACACCGTCAGCGCCGAGGCCGCTGCCGATTCGAACGTGAAGGCCCAGGTGCCGCTCGTGGTCGACCAGACGCCGCCCCTCCTGGTCGTCGACGAGCCGGCGCGCGGCATCGTCACCGACTCCCTCGCGACGATCCATTTCAGCGGCCACGTGACCGACAATCTCGGCGAGATCGCCTCGCTCATGATCGGCACCAACACCGTCGCGGTCGGCGCGGATGGCGCCTTTGCGGCCGATATCCCGCTCGTCTACGGCGTCAATCTCTTCGACGTCGTCGCGACCGATCCCTACGGCCTCGAGACCTTCGCGACCCGCGCCGTCGAAAAATCCAACGCCTACTTCCCGATGCTGAACCCAACCTTCGTCAGTGACGGCGTCGGCAACGCGCTCGCGCTCGTCCTCACTCAGGACGCGATCGACGACCGTGACCACGACGAGGCGACCCGCGACGACCTCGCCTCGATCCTCGAGTTCGTTGTCAAGAGCATCGACCTGACTGCGCTCGTCCCCAATCCGCTGACGACCTTCTCGTGCATCAGCGGCGACTGCAGCCTCGTCCTGACGAGCGTCACCATGAGCGACGTGAACGTCGCGATGACACTCATGGACGGCAAGATCCACCTCGAGATCACCATCGACGGCCTCGCCGGAACCCTCACCCTCTTCTTCCCCTGCGCCGTCCCGGGCTTGTGCCAGTCCAATCCGCAGCCCCTCCCCGCCACCTTCAGCGCCGCCCACGTCACGCTCGCGACCGACATCTCGCTGACGGTCCTGAACGGCCAGATCGACGTCTCCACGAGCGACACCGACGTCACCATTTCGGATGTGACCATCGACATCCACGACCCCACCGGCCTCGCCCAGGCCGCCATCAGCTTCGCCCTGAGCTACCTGCAGAGCGGCCTTACGACGGGCCTCGAGGTTCTCATCGAGACGCTCGTTCAGACCCAGCTCGCCTCCGCCTTCGACAGCCTCTTTGGCGCTCTCACCTTCAATCGCGAGCTCACGCTGCCCTCGCTGGTCCCGAATGAGGCCGGCAACACCATCGTCCTGGCGACCCAAGCCAAGGGCGTCGACATCGCCCCCGAGCGCCTGCAACTTCGCGTCGACGCCCTCGCCTACGCGAAGACCCCCAAGCGCCCGCACCCGCATCTCGGCAGCATCAAGCACACCGGCTGCGCGCCGATGAGCTCGCTCGTGTGGCCCCCGCCCAGCACCATCCAGGTCGGCCTCCACGACGACTTCATCAACGAGCTGCTCTTCGCGATCTGGGACGGCGGCACCGTCAACCTCAACCTCGGACCCGAGCAGGCGGCCACCCTCATCGGCAACTTCGGCCTCCAGAACGCGACCATCACGGTCGACGCCCTCCTGCCGCCCGTCCTCAATTCCTGCGGCAATAAGGGCCTCGCCCCGGACAACGTCGTTCAGATCGGCGACCTCTACGTCGACGTCGTCGCCGACTTCGCCGGCCAACCGACCCACCTCACCCTCTGGCTCCTCGCGGCGGCGCCCATCGACGTCAAGTTTGCGACCGACGCCGCCGGCGCCACCACGGCATCCATCGCGCTCGGCGAGATCGACCCCCTTTGGATTGAGGTCGTCCGCAACGACGGCGCGCTCGAGGACGACGACGGCGCGGTCGTCGATCTCGTCAAGAACGTGCTGATCCCGCAGCTTCTCTCGACCGTCGAGACCTCGGCCACGTTCACGCTGCCCTCGATCGATCTCGGCTCGCTCACGACCGCAGTCCCGGCCGGAACGGTCATCAACATCGACGTGCAATCGGTCGGCCGCGACAACGCCTACCTGACCCTGAACGGCGCCCTCAAGTAACCGCCTTCTCGTCCTTCTCAACGGGCCGCACTTGGCGTACGAGTCTCGCATGACCGACTCGCACCCGACGCCCACCGTGGTCTCGCTGACGCCCGCTGTCTTCCACCTGCCCGCCAGGGTCAACGCCGTCTCGCAGACCTACGGCACGAACCCGATCGTGCCGCGCGGTCCCAAGTTCCGCCCGCTCCTCGAGCGCGTCCGCAGCGGCATCACCCAAGCCCTCGGCTGCCCGAATCACGAGGCCATCTTGCTGACCGGCAGCGGCTCGAGCGCGATGGCAGCCGTCATCGGCTCGTGTCTTCGCAAGGACGAGCGCCTGCTCGTCATTCGCAACGGGGCCTACGGCGACCGCATCCTCGAGTTCGCGCAGACGGTCGGTCAGCCCGTCGTCGACCTGAACCTGCCCTACGGCGTGCGCCCCGACCTCGCCCAGGTTGAGGCCCTCATGTCCGCCTGCGATGCGGTCGCGATGGTGCACGGCGGGACCTCGACCTGCACGCTGAATCCCGTCGCCGAGGTCGGCGCGCTCTGCCGCACCCACGGCAAGAAGTTCCTGGTGGACGGCATCAGCACGCTCTTCGTCGAGCCGGTCGACCTCGACGCGTGGAACGTCGCCGCCGTCATGGGCTCGTGCAATAAGGGCCTGCACAGCCACCCCAACTTGACGTGTGCGCTCGTCCGCAAGGATCTGCTGGCGGATATGGCGCACATCGCCCCGCGCGCCCCGAGCCTCGAGCTCCATAAGACATGGAAGTCCCAGGTCGCCGGCGCCCATCCTTATACCATCGACGCCATGAGCGTCGCCCAGGTTGGCGCCGCCCTCGATGCGCTCGCCGACGAAGGCGGCGTCGCCGGCCGCCACGCCATCTACCAGGCCCGCTGCAGCATCCTACGCCGCGGCTACGAGGCGCTCGGCCTCGAGATCGCGCGCTTCGAGGGCATGCCGCTGCAGTCGATCGGCACGATGCTGGCCATCCCGAAATCCACCACCTACGCGACCCTCGCCGACCGCCTCGCTACCACCGTCGTCGACGGTATGGTCTTCGAAATCTATTCGGCGCAGGGCAAGCTCTCGGACACCTACTTCCGCCTTTTCCATATGGGCGAGTACCCGCTCGAAGCCTATCGCATCTTCCTCCGCGCCCTCGCCACCGCCCTCGAATAAACCGATAGCCGCGCGACCTCGCACACGCCATACTCCGCCGCCGGAGGATGCATGCGCCTACGCTCGATCGCCCTCGTTTCGGGACTCCTTGCTCTCGCGCCCACCGCCTGCGCGAGCGACGAACAGAGCGCCGCCGACACCACCACCGCGACCACCCCGACCGCCGCGGACACCGCAGGCGAGACCGCCGCGCCCGGTGAGACCATCGCCCCCGACGACACCGGCACCATCACCAGCCCGGCCGAGACCAAGCCCGAGACGACCTTCAGCGAGACGGTCGACACCTCGCCACTCGGCGGCGCCCGCCCCGCTCCGGTGACTCTGCCGAGCGCCTACGACGCGGCGACCGCCTGGCCGCTCGTCATCCTCCTCCACGGCTACTCCGCCAACGGCGTCATCCAAGACGCCTACCTCCAGTTCTCGAGCACCGCCGCGGAGGTCGGTTATATCGCCGTCGTCCCCGAGGGCACGAGCGGCGCGAACAACGCCCAATTCTGGAACGCCGACCCGGCCTGGTGCTGCAACTTCGGGCGCAGCAACGTCGACGACAAGGCGTACCTCAACGGCCTCATCCACGAGGCCTCGACCCGCTATCACGTGGACCCCCGCCGCGTTTATTTCGTCGGCCACTCCAACGGTGGCTTCATGGCCTATCGGATGGCCTGCGACTTCGCGGATCGCGTCGCCGCCGTCGTGTCGATCGCCGGCTCGCTGCCCCTCGCGGCCGCCGACTGTGGGCCATCGGAGCCGGTCTCGGTTCTCCAGATTCACGGCACCCTCGACACGACCATCCCGTACGCCGGCGTCTCCGGTCAGTACCCCGGCGCCAAGGAAACGACCCAGCGCTGGGCGACCTACGACGCCTGCCCCGGCACTCCGACCGCGGGCACCGAGGCTAGGGACTACGACGGCGCGAGCCTCGGCGACGAGACCCACAGCGATACCCGCGCGCCCTGTCCCCGCGGCACCGAGGTCACGCTCTGGACCATGACCGGCTCGACTCACATCCCGGCCTTCCGCGCGCCGTTTACAGCCGACGTGTTCGCCTGGCTCACCGCCCACCCGAAGGTGCCGCCCGCGCCTTGATCGACGCCTCGACCTCGACCTCGACCTCGACCTCGACCTCGACCTCGACCTCGACCTCGACCTCGACCTCGACCTCGACCTCGACCTCGACCCTCGAATCCCCAAACCCCGCCAGCCTCGCCAAAGAAAAAACCCGCCTTCTTGCGAAGGCGGGTTTGAAGA
>SXGT01042444.1_pt1 | contig 12145 bp, 10 predicted proteins | sample 3176221 | NCBI WGS metagenome assembly SXGT01 (sample SAMN11356862, study PRJNA531348) | freshwater metagenome | isolation source: freshwater sample F1-120 | place: China: Fuxian Lake, Yuxi | collected 2017-12-25
CCCAGACTCCTTGTCTCATGGCGTAGGATCAGCATGCTCTTTTCCTGTCTATGATGGGGATGGTTGCACAACACCAGTGTACAGGAAGAGCATGTTGGTCTTCGTTGTCATGGTTTATCTGCTTAAGTACGCGCCTATGGGCTTCGCCCCCCATACCCCCCATTGGGGGCATCGCCCCCAACCCCCCGATGGCTCGGTGCCCACTGAGCAACACCCCACACTTGTCGCACCCCCAGGGCAGGCGTCATCTCCAACACGCGACTCACTGGCAAGAATCGACCTCGGAGGGAGAGCAGCGACGAAAGGATCATAAGAATATCTCCCTCTCGCGGCCCCGTCCCCTCCCAGTCGCCTCCAGAGGGCCCTCCCGTTGGTCGCGAACCTGCCCGATCCCACTCCCCGTCTCCCGCCTGCCCCCGGCCCTCCCCTGGCCTCCTGCTCCACCCACCCCCGAATCCTGCGTCGGCGCGTTCCCCTGGTGGACAGGCACGGGCCGAGGTCGCGGGGGGGGGGCTGGCGCACGAGCGGTGATCCGCGGGGGCGGTGCGGCAGCACGGTTGGCGTGCCCCTGCCAGCGCCTCCTCTGTGCGGCCTACCCGGCCGCACACCGCCGATTGTGCTGGCGCAGGTTTCCGGGCTGTGCCATCATGCCGCGTGAGACGGCGCGCGCGCTGCGCGTCCTCGTGGGGGGCAGATTCCTAGGCCTCGGCTGCGGTCCCAGCGGGGGGCGTGGAGCGTGCGGCCCTGGCGTTGACCGCGATGCCAACGCCGCGTGGCAGAGGCTTCGGCTCGGACAGAGCCGTGGGGAGCGAATGGCGTGGCGGTTGGCACAGGGGTATCCCAAAAAGCTGCCAGGATGTCTCCCAAGCCGAGTGTGACATGCCGAGCCCGATAACGTCGCCCGTACAGCGCTTTTTTGCGCCCGAGGTGATGCAGACCTCCACCATGGATTGTGGCCCCGCGGCGCTCAAATGTCTGCTGGAAGGTTTTGGTATTCCAGTCAGTTATGGACGCCTACGCGAAGCGTGCCAGACCAATGTGGATGGCACATCGATTGACACGCTGGAAGAGGTGGCCGGGCACTTGGGGCTGCTTGCCGAGCAGACCATGGTGCCGACAGATCACCTCCTGGTGCCTGAGGCGCAGCTCCTACCCGCGCTGGTGGTCACCGTGCTCCCTCATGGTGCCACCCATTTCGTGATCCTCTGGCGTCGTCATGGTTCCTGGGTGCAGGTGATGGATCCCGCGGTGGGGCGGCGTTGGCTCCCCGCGCAGCGTTTCCTCCGGGACGTGTATCGTCATACCCTGCCCTTTGACGCGGCAGCATGGCGCCTGTGGGCCGGTTCCGCAGGACTGCAGGCTCCCCTCCAGAGCCGGCTGGCGGCCCTGGGTCTGGACGAACCAGCGTGTCGCCGGCTGTATGCCGACGCGGTGGCAGACCTGACCTGGCGCGGTCTGGCGACCCTGGACGCGGCCACGCGGATGGGGACGGCGCTCGTCCAAGCTGGGGCGCTCCGACGCGGCATGGACGTCCAACGCGTGCTCACCCATCTGTGTCACCGGGCCGCGCAGGAGCCCCCAGACCGTCACACCGCTATCCCCGCCGCCTTCTGGGCCGTGCAACCCCTCGCCGAGACCCCAGGCCTCGCCCCCCACCTGCTGCTCCACGGCGCCGTGTTAGTGCGGGTCACGGGTCGCCGGGCGGTGCCGCCGCCTCCCGACAGCGCGCGTGAAGCTGGGCACGATGCCGCGCGCGGGAGTGCCCCCCCCCTGGCCCCGGATCTGGCGGCCGCGCTGGCGGAAACACCGGCCCAACCGGTGCTGGCGATGCTGCGCTTCCTCCGCGAGGATGGTCTGCTCACGCCGACCGTGGTGCTGCTGGCCCTGCTGCTGGCCAGCGTGGGGGTCGCCGGTGAAGCGGTCTTGCTCCAGGGGCTGCTGGGGCTCAGCCGTGTCCTGCCGTTGACCGGGCCGCCCCTCGTGCTGCTTGGGGCCATTGGCCTGTTGACGTTGCTGCTCCTGGGCGTGGAATGGCCCCTGGCGAGCATGGTCGCCCGCATGGGGCGCCGCTTTGAAACACGCTTTCGCCTGGCCTTCTTGGCCAAACTCCCCCACCTCGGCGACCGCTATTTCCACAGTCGGCTTACCGCGGATATGGCCCAACGGGCGCATACCCTGCGCCAATTACGGTTCTTGCCGTCTTTGGGGGTGCGCTTTCTGCGGCTGGGGTGCCAACTGGGGTGCACGGCTGCCGGCCTCATCTGGCTCGTCCCGCGCAGTGCCCCCCTCGTGCTGCTGACGCTCCTCGGGGTGGGGGGCATGGCCTGCGTCGCCCAACCCCTGCTGCGCGAGCGCGATATGCGCGTCCGCACGCAACTCAGTGTCTTGAGTCGCGTGTATCTGGACGCGCTGCTGGGGCTGGTCCCGGTCCACACGCATGGGGCGGCCCGGGCGCTGCGGCGCGAGCACGACAGCCAGCTGGGGGAGTGGGTGCGCGCCAGTCATGCCTTTGCGCGCGTGGACGCTACGGTCCAGGCGCTGATGGCGCTGATGGGCCTCGGCGGGGCCCTGGGGATCCTGCAGCTGTCGTGGCAGTGGAGTGGCGCGGCCCCTGGCCTGCTGCTGATCATCTACTGGAGTCTCAACCTGCCGCTCCTCGCCCAGATGCTGGCGGACCTCGCCAAACAGTACCCGATGCAGCGCAACAGCGTGCTTCGTCTCCTGGAGCCTCTGCACGCGCCCAGTGAGGAGCACCTCCCGGCCCCCACGGCCCCGCCCCCCGAGGCGGCACGGCCTGGGGCCCCTCCCACCCCGGCACCCGCGGGGGTGGCCATCGCGCTGCACGACGTCACGGTGCGGGCGGGGGGACACACGATCCTGCACGATGTGACTCTGGCGCTCCAGCCGGGGGAGCATCTCGCCATCGTCGGGGCGTCCGGTGCCGGCAAATCGACGCTGGTGGGGCTGTTTTTGGGCTGGCATCGTCCGGCGCAGGGACACCTCCTGGTGGATGGCGTGCCCCTGCAGGGCGCCCACCTGACGGCGTTGCGGCGCGTGACGGCCTGGGTGGATCCGGCGGTCCACCTCTGGAATCGTTCCGTGCTGGAGAACCTCCGCTACGGCGTGTACGATGCACCAGACACCCCGCTGGGTCTGCTCTTGGCGCAGGCGGAGTTACTCGGGGTCTTAGAGCGCTTACCCCAGGGGCTGCAAACCCGCCTTGGTGAGGGCGGGCGGCTGGTGGCGGGTGGCGAGGGCCAGCGCGTCCGGCTGGGCCGGGCTCTCTGGCGTCCTGGGGTCCGCCTGGTCATCCTCGATGAACCCTTCCGGGGGCTCGAGCGCACCCAACGACGCCAGTTACTCGCCACCGCGCGCCAGGTCTGGCACGGGGTGACGCTGGTGTGCATCACCCACGATATCAGTGAAACGCAGGCGTTTCCTCGTGTGGTCGTCCTGGCCGAGGGGCGCCTCGTCGAAGACGGCTCCCCTGAGGCACTGGCGGCTCTCCCTGGGTCGCGGTACCGGACCCTCCTGGAGGCCGACATCGCGGTACGGCACGGGCTCTGGGAGCAGACCGCGTGGCGCCGCGTCTGGCTCGAGGAGGGACAGTTACGCGAGCGGCCCTAGTGCCTCAACCGAGGGCATGTGCGACGTCTCCTGGGAGCGCCACGCGCCAGCGTGGCTGCGGGAGCCGAGCGAGAGCCCGGCGATCCCAGCGGACAGCCCCTGGCACCACAGCGCGGTGAAGGCACGAGCCCTGCACGCGCTGTGGGCGTTGTGCGGACGCTTGGAAGGCGACCGCAAGGCGATGGCTGTCTACTCTCCTCGTGTTGAAGACACGCTGTGCGCGGGATTGCCAACATGCCAGAGAAGGAGACGACGTATGCTGAGAGCACGCACGATACCGCCGGGAGCCGTGACACCGGAGAGGCCCGAGGCCAAGGCCGCACCCACCGCCGGGTGCCCGACCTTAGCTGTCCGCACGCATCTCCGGGCGGGTGCCATGGTGGCCACGGACACGACGATACGCCCCACCGCGGGGGAGGCCTCCTGTACGGCGTAACCACACCGGCGGAGCGGTGGAGCGCAGGGTGGTAGCGGTCCAGCTCCCCGCCTGGCCGTTGGCACGGCTGGCCGAAGCCGTAGTCTTCCTCGGTGCTGGGGAGACGCGCGACGGCCCGGTCCGCGGTGTGCCCCCCGTGCCCCCCGCGTCGCTGGCGCAGGCCGATGACGACACGGTGGCCCGCTGGCTCGAAAGCGTGGGACAGCCCTGGGCCTTGGAGGTTGAGCCCCTGCAGGTGTCCTACGGCGAGATGGGGCAGGTCCTCCGCCGTGTGCATCCTATGCTCTGCCGGCTCCCCACCCGTGGGGAAGACGAAGCACCGCACTTCCTCGTCATCCTCACAAGGCGCTGGGGGGCTCTCGTCCTGTTGGGGCCCGATGGCGTGCTCCACCGCGTCGCGCCCGCGGTCGTGCGAGAGGCGGTGTGTGCGGGCGTGGAAGCTCCACAGGTCGCGGCGCTTGAGCACTGCCTCGCAGGGGTCGACGTGCCGCTGCAGCGTGGATCCCGGGCGCGGCAAGCGCTCCTCGACGCGACACTCGCCCCGCACCAGATGGGCGGGTGCTGGCTGGTGCGCCTGTCACCACGGGCGTCGCTGTGGGCGCAGGCCCGTCGGGCCCACGTGCCCAAGGCCCTCGGGCTGCTGCTCGGTGGGTACGTTGGGCAGCTGGGGCTGCTCCTGCTCGCCTGGTGGCTTATGGGCCAACGCACCCTCACCGGCGTGGGGGCGTGGGGATGGCTGCTAGGCTGGGCCGTTCTTGTCGGCACGGCTCTCGCCTGTCAGAGCCTCACCACCGTGGCCCAGAGTCAGGTGAGTCGCCGCCTCGGAGGGCTCATCAAGCAACGCCTGTTGTATGGGGTCTTACACGTCACACCAGACGAGATCCAGCACCAAGGGGCTGGGCACTTCCTCGGGCGGCTCATGGAGGCGGAGGCGGTGGAACTGTTGGCCCTGGGCGGGGGATGGCTCACCCTCCTGGCGCTCGTGCAGCTCAGTGTGGCCGCGGGGATCCTCGCCCTGGGCGCCGTGGGGGGGCTGCACGCCTGGCTCCTCCTGCTCTGGGTGCTCCTCACCGTGGGCCTGGGATGGAGCCATTGGCGTCGCAGTCACCCCTGGATGGCCACCTACCGGGCGATGACGCAGACGCTCATTGAGCACATGGTGGGACACCGCACGCGGTTGGCCCAGGAGGATCGGGCGCATTGGCACGACGAGGAGGATCAGTCCCTGGAGCAGTACGTGCAGCGCTCCGTACGGCTGGATCGCACGGGGACGGCCTTGACGGCGTTCATCCCCCGTGGCTGGTCAGTTGTGGGCTTGGCCACAATCTGCTACGGTATGCTGGTGTGGCAGAGCAGCGTGGCGCAGGTCGCCATCAGCCTTGGGGGGCTCCTCTTGGCGTTCCAAGCCTTGACCCGTCTGGTCAACGGCACCCAAAGCCTGCTGGGGGCGCTCCTCGCCTGGCAGGAAGTCGCGCCGTTTTTTCAGGCCGCCCAGCGTGGGCACGAGACCGCGGCACTGCCGCTCGACCCCCTGCGGGCCTCTGAGCCGACGACGTCACCCGGACGCCCCAGTCCGATCCTGACGGCCCGCGATCTGCGTTTCCGGTACCGTCCGGAGGGGCGTGACGTGCTCCGCGCCTGTAGCCTGCAGGTGTGGCCGGGTGAGCGGGTGCTGCTGGAAGGCCCGTCTGGGAGTGGCAAATCGACCCTGGTGGCGCTGTTGGGGGGCTTGCGGGCACCAGAGTCTGGGATGCTCCTCTTGGGAGGGTATGATCACGCCACGCTCGGCACCACAGCGTGGCGGCGGCGGGTGGTCGTTGTGCCGCAGTTCCACGAAAATCATGTCTTGAGTGCCACCCTGGCGTTTAACCTGTTGCTGGGGCGCCGGTGGCCCCCCCAGCCCGCGGATCTCGCCGAGGCCGAGGCGGTGTGCCGGGTGCTGGGCCTCGGGGAGGTCTTGGACCGCATGCCCTCCGGCCTGCACCAGATGATCGGGGAGCAAGGGTGGCACTTGTCGCACGGGGAACAGAGTCGTCTGTATATTGCCCGTGCCTTACTGCAACCCGCTGATGTGGTGATTCTGGATGAAAGTTTTGGGGCCTTAGATCCGGAGAATCTGCAACGGACCGTGCGTGCAGTGCTCCAGCGTGCCCCCGCATTATTGGTGATTGCGCACCCCTAAACCCCCTGGACACGCCGTCGTGTAAGGAGACCCCATGAAGGCTCGCCGCCCGCAGACGCGATCTGTCCCTGTGTTACCCGTCAAAACCGCTCTCAAAGCAGGGTATTATCTCGGCCTCACGTTGAGTGCCGGCGCTGGGACCGGCGCCTCCGGTCCCGCGACCGCCAGCCCGACCACCCCCAGTCCTGGCGTCGAGACGGCTGGTGGGCCGAGCTAACACCCCTCGTGCGTGAGACGGGACACACGCACCCGTGCGCTGTTGACCTCCCCTGGCCTCGAGGGCAGAGAAGGAAGGCTCGATGACTGGGAGCAACCAATACGGCACCATCACCACCCTCGACAGCGTGCTGGAGCTGTCCTCGACCATCGCGTGGTGTGTCTTTGGGCTCTATGTGGGGCTTACCTTCTGGTTCACGTGGCGGCGGTCAGGGATGCGGGCCGCGCTGTTCCGCCTGGTTGCCTTCCGGATCCTGGTGCCCTTGCTCTTGGTCGTCAGCCTGAATCTCGTGAGCGCCGCCCTGGTCTTCGTCTTGCCGCAACAAACGGCGGTGGTCATCTCCATCGTCTCGCCTGGGGGCATACGTCCGCAGGTGCTGCGCGCGGGGTTACACTGGATTGTGCCCATTCTTGAACAGGACGTGCCGTATCCTATTTACTGGCAAACGTACACCATGGCGAGCAGTCCCGTGGAGGGCACCCAGGTGGGCGACGACTCTATTCGCGCCCGCACCAGCGATGGCCAGGAAGTGCGCCTGGATTGCTCGGTGATTTTTCGCATTGACACCGAACGGACGGTGTCAGTACATATTGATTGGCAAGAGCGCTATGTGGAAGCCCTGATTCGCCCCATTGTGCGGAGCATCGTGCGCACGCGCGTGTCGCTGTATGAAGCGCGCGAGGTGAATGGGGCGAAACGGCAAAGCTTGGAAGCCGACCTCGACCGTCTGGTGCGGGACAAATTTGCGGAACATGGCTTCCTGGTGTCGCAATTTTTGCTCCGCGACATTACCTTTAGTGACGAGTACGCCGCGGCCATTGAGCACAAGCAAGTGGCGAAGGAAGGTATCGAGCAGAAAAAGCATGAAGCCAATCAGATGCGTGCGGAAGCGGAGGGGCGCGCCGACGCCGTCCGTGCGGAAGCGCGAGCGCAGGCCGAAGCCCTGCAGGAAGTGGCCAAAGTGCTGGCCAACAATCAAACGCTCCTCACGTATCGCTATATTGACAAATTAGCTCCCAACATTCGGGCAATGTTGGTGCCCAACAATACGCCGTTGATTTTGCCCCTCTCGCAGTTACGTGAGCTCGAGGGGGAGCAGCCGCGGGCCCCCGCCACACCGGTGGTGCCCCCGGGGACGACGCCCCCGCCCACGGTTCCCACCTTGCCCCAGTAGTCTCGGGAGGGGCAAAGGGCCAACCTTCTGACAGTAGGAGATGTCCATGCATAGCCTTCCCCTCCTCCTCCTCGGCGCGCTGGTTGCGGCCGGGTCTATCGCACTGGATCGGCGTTTTTTGAGAAAGGGACGTTCATGATGACCGTGGTTGCCCTCACTACCCTCGTGAGTACGGTGTCCGTGGTTGCGGTCACCTTAGATAGGCGCTGGCAAAAACGGAAACAGGCGACGGCCACCGAGGCGACCCCGGAGGCGACCCCGGAGGCGACTCCGGAGGCGACTCCGGAGACGCCGGGGATGCTGGCTGCTCTCACCAGTACCGTGACGGATCGGGTGAGCGCTGGCGTGCGCAGTGGCACCAGCTGGTTGCGCAGTGTGCGGCGCAAAAAATCGACGGACTTGCCCGAGCAGTTCCGCGCCTGGGTCGACAAAGCCGGGGCCATCGAACCCCCCGTCAAAGAATGGATTCATACCCTCTCCGCACCGGGTTTACAGGCGTTCACCGAGCATCTCGACACGTTTTGTGTCGAGATGGGCTTTGAGCTCGCGTGGCTTGTGGAACAACACTTTGACCAGAATCCCGACCTGGCACGGGCCGTGGAAAAGATCGTGCTGCCCTACTGCCGGGCGTGCCAGCAAGCCGCCACGGCGCAGGAAGACCTCGAAGCCCACAAGCGGCTCCAGGCCTTCGAGCGTCATCCGTCCCACCGCCCGCAGCAGGCCTTTGGGCAACAGCTGTTCGCCAAGCTCAGCCAGGAGGGTTTGACCACGGTGAGTACGGCCGAGTACCTCAACGCCAGTAGGCACAAGCAGCAACAACACACCTTGCAAGCCATCCACGAGGCCGTGCACAAGGATAGCGCCGCCTTCAACCGCGCTCTGAAAGAGGTGATCCGCAGGGTGGACACTCCTGTGGAGCCGGCAGAGCCCGCGGCGCCGCCCAGCGCTGACACCCCAGAACCCGTCACGGCGGCAGCGCCAGCCTAAGCGTCCATCCCCGTCGGGGCGACCGGCCGGTCGCCCCGACGCCGTGCACCGGCGCCACGGAGCGCGTGGACCGCGTGGGGCTGCCGCCGGCAACTCCCCCGTCCCAGTCGAGAACCCGGGCCCGCGCGTGCCGCGGGCTGGTCACCGCGCAGTCACCGCGGGCATGAGGCGCGATAGGCATGGGAAAGACGCCTGCTCAGACTCCGTCGCTGCTCCGTCTGCTCGTGAGGAACCTGCTGCTCCTGACGCTGCTGGGGCTCGGGCTCTATATGATGTTGCGGGTCTCGATACAGCAACCGCTGCGCTGTCTGCCCGATTGCATCGGGGCGAACCTGATTGCGCGCGATTTGCACGGCCTCGATTTACGCCGTGCCGAGTTTATCGAAGCCAATTTGCGTCTCGCCGATCTCAGCGAGACCAATCTCAGCCAGGCGGATCTCTCCGGCGCGATCTTAGTGGGCGCCAATCTCAGAAAGGCCGCCTTACAGCAGGCGAAACTCTTAGGCGCGGATCTCACGGGGGCGAGCCTCGGTGGGGTCAATCTGAGTGGGGCCGATCTGAGCGGGGCGATCTTGACCGGCGCGGACTTGAGCCGGGTGGACTTACGGGAGGTGCGTCTCGCGGGCGCCACGCTGCACAACGCCATTCTGGTCGGGGCCGAGTTGCAAGGCGCGAGCCTGCGCGGGATTGAGTTTGTCGGCGCCAATCTCACCGGCGCCAATTTTCACGGGGCGGATCTGAGCGGCGCCAGCCTGAGCCGCGCGGACTTACGCGGCGCCGTGTTACGCGAGGCCAACCTCGCCGGCGCCTGGATCAATCTCGCCATCCTGCGGGGCACCAATCTCAGTCGGGCCAACCTCGCCGGCGTGAGCCTGATTGGGAGTCACTTGGATTCCGCCAACTTGGCCAAGAGTACCCTGAGTGGGGCCCTCTTAGTGGGGACGACGTTCTATGGTGCCGACCTGCGCTCGGCGAATTTAGAGGACGCCCGGATGTTGGTCATCCAACTGGAAGCCGATGATTTGGTCTTGGATCCGGTCCTCGCCGACGCCAACGAAAAACAATTGCTGGCGCTCAAGCACGATAGCCAGCTGGATGGGGTACGCTTTGACGCTCAGACCCGCTGGCCCGCGAGCCACGCGACTTCCACGCGGAAACCCTAACGGCACGCCAGGTGTCTGCGTCCTCCGCACCCTCGGGCCCCTGCTGGTGGGGAGCGCGGTCCTCCTAACGGTCCTCGGCGGCTGTCAGCGGCCCGCCTTGCCCAGGGGCTGCCCCCCACAGTGTACGAGCATGAATTTGTATGGGCGCGATCTCCATGGCCTGTCGTTCAAAGGGGCGATGCTCAACCGGGCGTTTCTGCGCCATGCCGTGTTACAGGGCAACGATCTGTCGGGCGCGGATCTCTACGGCGCCGACTTGCAAGGGGCGAACCTCGTCCACGCCAATCTCACCAATGCCAACCTCCTCGGCGCCAATTTACGCGGCGCGAACTTGACGCGCGCGACACTCGATGGAGCCAATCTCTCGGGCGCCGACTTGACCGGGGCCACGCTGACCCGCGTGGATCTGACGCAGGTCAACCTGACGGCGGTGATTATGAATAAAGTGCGCCTGGTGGGGGCGGCGTTATGGGGCGTGGATCTCAGTGGGGCGCAATTGCAGGGGGCCAATCTTGCGGGGGCCAATCTGGTCGGGGCCAATCTCTCGGGGGCCAATCTCGCGGGGGCCGATCTCGCGGGGGCCGATCTCGCGGGCACGGCGCGGGGGCGACAAAATCGTGGGGAGCCTGGCGCCAATCTGAGTGGCGCCGACCTGCGCTCGAGCAATTTTCAAGGCGCCGATCTCTCGGGGGCGCGCTTACGTGGCGCCAATCTGACGCGTGCCACACTCATTGCGGCCGATATCCATGCGGAGTTGCTGGGCGCCGATTTGACGCAGGCTGACTTACGCGACGCCAACCTCTCCGAGGCGATCATCAGTGGGGCAAAGCTCGACCGGGCCAGCCTCAGCAACGCCCAGTTGACGCATACACGACTCAATGGGGTGTCTTTATTGGGCACGGATCTCCGCGGCGCCATCCTCGTGGGGACCGATAAGGAGGGACGCCCCACGCAGGCCTCCATGCATGGCGTGCGCGCCAATGGGCAGACGCAATGGCCACTCACCATGCCGTCCTCCATGACGATTCAGCACGACGAGTAGCCAGCGGACGCGCCGGCGGGCCCCAGCGCTCCCCTGCATGCGGCACACGTGCGGCCCGCCTCAGGGCGCGGGCGCAATTTTGCTCCCGTAGCGGCGCTTCCACTCGCGTAAAATCCGCTCACGATTGGCCGTGTCCCAGGGAAAGTCGCGGTCGAGCAGCTGCTGCATGGGCTCGGCGGGAAAGCCGGGCGGGACCGGCATGTCGAGCTTGACGGCGGTGATGCTATAGTTCTGCGCATAGGCCCGCATGGCGCTCTCGCTAATCGTCCAATCGAGAAACGTTTTCGAGGCCTGCTTGATAGGCATCTTGCGTATCAGTGCACTGGCTTCCATATCCCAGCCCGTTTTCTCCGTGGGAAAGATCACTGCCAGCGGGGCGCCCAGCGCTTTCTGCTGGACACCCTCCAGGTCGTATGAAATACTGATCGGCACCTTCCCAGCCCCTGCGAGCTGACAGGGCGCGGCATTCGCAGGCACATAGGCGACAATATTGTGGTGCAGGGCATCGAGATATTCCCAGCCTTTGACCTCGTGATATAGGTGCAGGATGGCGGTGACGGTCATGTACCCCGTGCCAGTGGTCAGGGGGTTGTACATAAGCACCTTGCCGGTATAGATGGGCTTGATCAGATCGCTCCAGGTCGTGGGCATGGGGAGCCCCAAATTCTCCAGTTCCACGGTGTTGACACACAAGACCGCCATCCAGGCATCCATGCCCACCCAGTAGGGGGGAGAGTTGGTGTCCCGGAACTGCGGGAGCACGCGCTCCAAGCCGACCGGCGCATAGGGACTCAGCATGCCACGCCATTCCAGTTGCGTCACCTGGGTGACCGCGAGGCCCCACAGCACATCCGCCTGGGGGGCATGGCGCTCCGCGCGTAAGCGCTGGGCCAGCACACTGACGGCGTCGCGGACAATGGTGACCTTGATTCCTGGATGGCGCTCCTGAAAATCCGGTAAATAGGTGCGCACCTGGTCGAGGAGAATATTGGTATAGACCGTGATCGTCTTGGCCTCCGGTGCAGAGACCTCGGTGGGTTTCGCGCCGCAGGCGACCAGCAGGAGCGCGAGCCCTCCCACCAGGCACTGCAGCCCTGCGTTGCGGTTCCCCATGGCCACGGCTCTCCTGTGAGTTTCTCTACGCACCACGGGTGGGTGGTGGCGTAGAGAGCATAGCCTAGAGCATTTTCATAATTTACGCACTGCATATCCGGCTTTATAGAAGAAGTTGTTGCAATGGGATGGGGTGACCGCATCATAGATCTTACCAATGGCGCTCCAGAGGGCTTCGACGGTGCGTTCGGCGAGAGTGCGCAG
>SXGT01056844.1_pt1 | contig 12144 bp, 9 predicted proteins | sample 3176221 | NCBI WGS metagenome assembly SXGT01 (sample SAMN11356862, study PRJNA531348) | freshwater metagenome | isolation source: freshwater sample F1-120 | place: China: Fuxian Lake, Yuxi | collected 2017-12-25
AGGCGGCCGCCGCGTCGGGACCCGGCACGATCGTGAGGAGCCCGATCCGATCGTCGGTGACGCCGACGGCCGCGCGCCACGCAGGGGCGCCGTCCGCCGATCCGGGCGCCGCGCCGCCGGCATAGATCACCGGAGCCCCACGCTGGGCCGCGTCCTGAGTGGCGGGCGCACCCGGCGGCCCCACGCGCGTCGCGCCGGCGCTGCGCTCCAGGCGCCCGGTCGCGAGCGCCATGAACGCCTCCGGATCACGCACCGACACGCCCAGGACCAGCGCCGGCGCCGGCTTGTCGAGCCCATAGACGACGAGCCCGCCGGCGGGATCGAGCCCCGCCGCGACGAGCGCCTCGGGCGTACGCAGATCGACGCCGTAGCGCTCGGCAAGCCACGCGAGCGCGCCACTCGTCCCCTGAATCGCGCCCAGAAAACCGCTCGCACGTGCCTGCAGCTCGCCCAGCTTCGGCGCGATCAACGCCGCGCGCACCTCGCTCGGCACGAGGCGAAGCGGGTCCCCGCCGGGGGCCGCGCCGCCGCATGCGGCCCAAAGGACGCTCGCGACCAGCACCGGAACGGCGGCCGCGCGGGCGGCCCAGCGAACGCGCGCGCGGGGCGAAGTGGCCATGGCCGGCGGTCTTAGAGCCCACCACCCGGCGTGTCAACCGATCGCGCGCCGTGTAGGCGTGTTGGCGTACTCGCGGGCGGCGCGGCGTGGTAGGGCATCGTCGGACGCCGACCCGATGGAGACCGCGATGGGCAACGACCACACCGAGGACGAACCGCAGACCCTGGGCTTCGGGACCCGCGCCATCCACGCCGGACAGGCCCCCGATCCCACGACGGGCGCGATCATGACGCCGGTCTACCTGACGAGCACCTACGTCCAAGACGCCCCCGGCGTCCACAAGGGCTTCGAGTACAGCCGCACCCACAATCCGACGCGCAAAGCGCTGGAAGGCTGCCTCGCCGCGCTCGAAGGCGGCGCCCATGGTCTCGCCTTCGCGAGCGGTTGCGCGGCCGCGAGCACGGCCATGCACCTGCTCGAGAACGGCGACCACGTCATCTGCGGCGACGACGTCTACGGCGGGACCTACCGCCTCTTCAGCGCCGTCTGGGCGCGCGCGGGCCTCACCTTCAGCTTCGTGGACCTCACGAACCCCGACGCCGTCCTCGCGGCGCGCCAGCCGAACACCAAGATGGTGTGGCTCGAGACGCCGACGAACCCGATGCTCAAGATCCTCGACCTCGCGGCGATCGCCGAGCGCTGCCGCGCCGCCGGGCTGGTGCTCGCCGTCGACAACACCTTCGCCACCCCGGCCGCCCAGACCCCGCTTGCCCTGGGCGCCGACCTCGTCGTGCACTCGACGACCAAGTACCTGAACGGTCACTCGGATGTCGTCGGCGGCGCGATCGTCACGAGCGACACGCCCCTCGCCGAGCGCCTCCGGTACCTGCAGAACGCCGTCGGCGCCGTCCCTGGCCCGCTCGACTGCTTCCTCGTCCTACGCGGTCTCAAGACGCTGCATCTCCGTATGGAACGCCACGCGCAGAACGCGCTGCACCTTGCCAAGATGCTCGAATTCCACCCGGCGATCGGCCGGGTGATCTACCCAGGCCTCGCGTCGCACCCGCAACACGCGCTCGCGATGCGCCAGATGCGTCTCGCGGGCGGCATGATCACCTGCATCCTCAAGGGTGGCCTCGCGGCCGCGAGCAGCATGCTCTCGCGCACGCGTCTCTTCGCCTGCGCCGAGAGCTTGGGGGGCGTCGAGTCGCTCATCGAGCACCCGGCGATCATGACCCACGCGTCGGTGCCGAGCGCCGTGCGCGCGACGCTCGGGATCGATGACGGACTCGTCCGCCTTTCGGTCGGCGTCGAGGACGTGGCCGACCTCGAGGCCGATCTGCGCCGCGCCCTCGACTGACACCGGCCGCCACGCTGCGGGCCGCCAAGGCGCCGGCGCGCACCAACCTGCACCGCGAAACGACACGACGCTTGACCACCGCGGCCAAAGCCCCGTAGGGTCGGCGCCCTTCGCAACCGGGGAGCGCCTCCATGTCGTTTGCAGAGCGCCGACGCAGCACTCGAGCCACGGTCGATTTCTTTGTCCAAGAGCGACGGGGCGACAAGACGCACCTCCACCCGGCAATCGATCTCTCGGTCGACGGGCTCTATGTGATCGTGATGGACGACCAGCGCGCCATCGACCCGACCCAGAGCATGGACGTCGAGTTCACGCTGCCGACCGGGACCACCGTTCGCACAGTCGTGCGCGTCGCCTACATCGACGATCGCCACGGGCAGCGCGGGCTGGGGCTCCAGTTTTCCGACCTCGAGAACGACGCGCGCATCTCGATCGAGCGCTTCGTCGAGGCGTCGGTCTCCACGCGCGAGCGCTCGAGCAGCGCGAACTGACAACCTCAGTGCGTCCGTGCGCGGAAGACGCGCTCGAGTCCCGCCCCCTCGACGCTGACCCGCGCGTTGGCCCCCAGATGCCGCAGCACGTGGAAGACGTCGCGCTCCGCGGCCCCCATCTGGGCCGCCAGGGCGCTCGCCGTCCCGCATTCGCCGCGCGCGAGCAGCGCCAGCAATTTAGTTTGTAGTCCAATCATCTTGGCGGCGGCCTTCTTGCCCGCCTCGACGCCCGGCTGGTCGTAGGCGTTGACGTCCAAGAGGCTCGCGTAGATCGACACGGCCCGCTCGTAGAGCGCGATGAGCGCGCCCATCGACGCCGCGTCCAACCAAGGCAACGTGATCGTCACCGATGGGCGCCCCGCCTCGGCGAGCGCGTCGCGCGTACCGGCCAGGAACCCCGACAGGAAGTCGCCCGCCGTGACCCCCGGTTCGACCTCGATCGCGGACGCCTGGGCATGCGGCTCGCCGTCCTCGAGCACCTCGATGAACGTCGCGAAGACGTCCGCACGCCCGTCGCGCAGCTGCTGCACGAAGGCGTGCTGATCGGTCGAACCCTTGTTCCCGTAGACGGTGAGGCCCTGATAGACGAGGCGCCCGTGGCGGTCGACGCGCTTACCGATCGACTCCATGACGAGCTGCTGGAGATAGCGCGACATCAGCGCGAGGCGGTCCTTATACGGAAGGATCACCATCTGCCGGTCGCCCTTGCCGCCGCCGGCGTGATACCAGGCGAGCGCCAAGAGGGCCGCCGGATTCTCGGCCGCGAGCGGCACCCGCGTGTGCTCGTCCATCGCGCGCGCGCCCGCCAGCAGATCGTCGATGTCGATCCCCACCAGCGCCGCCGGCAAGAGCCCGACGATCGACGTCACCGAGGTCCGACCGCCAACCCAATCCCACATCGGCAGGCGCGCGATCCAATCTTTGGCGGCGAGATCGAGCGCGCTGCCGGTCTGGGTGACCGCGATCGCGTGCTCGCCGAAGACGAGCCCCGCGGCCTCGTAGGCGGCTTTGGTGATGAGCATGCCGTTGCGCGTCTCGGCGGTCGCTCCCGACTTCGAGATGACCACGACCAGCGTACTGCTGAGCGGCGCACACGCCCGCAGAACGCGCGCCATCCCGTCGGGATCGGTGTTGTCGAGGATGAACAACCGCCGCCGACCGCCCACCGTCTCCAGCGCCCGCGCCACCAGCTCGGGCCCTAGCGCCGAGCCGCCGATACCGATGAGCAGCACCCGCGGAAAGCGCCCGCCCAAGCTCTCGACGACGCGATCGAGCTCGACGCGCGCCGCGGCAATCTCACGCGCCGCGTCCGTCGGCGCCCGCTCCGGGGCCCGCAACCAGTAATGCCCGACGCGCCGCGACTCGTCGCGGTTCACGATGGCGCCGGCCTCGAGCGCCTCGAGGTCGCTCCAGGCGCGCACCAGCGGGCCCGCCAGCTGCTCGTCCAGGTCGGGCGGCAACCCCATCCAACGGAGGTCCAGCCCGAACCCCGGGACATGCGCACCGATCGATCGCTCCCAATAGTCCGGTATCACGCTCGCCCCCTCCGCCGCCGCCCGCACGCCTCACGCCGCCGCACCGCCGCATACTTGCCCCGAGATCCGTTTTCGCAAAAGGTCACGCGCGTCGCTTTCGGGCGGGCGCCTTGAACCCTGGATCGACTGTGCTACGTTACATCGCCGCGCGCTCGGCGTGCGCGGCGCCAAACTCATTGCGTCATCGCGGCCGCCCCCGGGCCGACCACGACACCGACAAGGACACTCTGCCATGGGCTCGCTCGTTACGAGAATCGCAGACCTTCAGGATCGGAAGCTCTATCAGGAGCTCAACTGGACCGGCACCTTCGACCAGTACCTCGAGGTGGTGCGCGGAACCCCGGAGGTCACCCGCACCTCGTGGCAGCGCCTCTACGACATGATCGTCGGCCATGGCATGTCCGAGTACACCGACTCGAAGAAGAAGGTGACGCACTACGCCTTCTTCGACGACCTCTTCACGGGCGGGCGCGACGCCATCTTCGGGCTCGACGTGACCATCATGAAGCTGGTCAACGTCATCAAGTCCGCGGCCTACGGCTACGGCACCGAGAAGCGCGTCATCCTGCTCCACGGGCCGGTCGGCTCGTCCAAGTCGACGCTGGTGCGCCTGCTCAAGCGCGGGCTCGAGGAGTACACCAAGACCACCGAGGGCGCGATCTACACGTTCGATTGGAACATGGGCGAGCCCGGCCGCGACGAGGAGTGGGTCCCGTGCCCGATGAACGAGGATCCGCTGCACCTCATCCCGCTCGATTGGCGCGGGCGCGCCGTCAAGGAGCTCGGCCTCGGCGAGCGCTGCAAGAACTACTCGGTGCCCATCAAGGGCGAGCTCAACCCGGCCTGCCGCTACCGCTTCAACCAGCTGATGAAGCGCTACAAAGGCGACTGGGCGCGCGTCATGGAGCACACGCGCGTGCGTCGGTTCCTCTTCTCGGAGCAGGATCGCGTCGGCATCGGCACGTTCCAACCCAAAGACGAGAAGAACCAGGACTCGACCGAGCTCACCGGTGACATCAATTACCGGCTGATTGCCGAATATGGCACCGACTCGGATCCGCGCGCGTTCAATTTCGACGGCGAATTCTGCGTCGCCAACCGCGGCGTCATCGAGTTCGTCGAGATGCTCAAGCTCGACGTGGCCTTCTTGTACGACCTCCTCGGCGCGACCCAGGAGCACAAGGTCAAGCCCAAGAAGTTCCCGCAGACCGACATCGACGAGGTCATCATCGGCCACACCAACGAGGCCGAATATCAGCGCCTCCTGAACAACGAGTTCATGGAGGCCTTGCGCGACCGCACCGTGAAGATCGACGTCCCGTACATCACGAAGGTGTCCGAGGAGGTGAAGATCTACAACAAGGACTTCGGGCAGAACTCGGACCGCGTGCGTGGCATCCATGTCGCGCCGCACACCCTCGAAGTCGCCGCGATGTGGGCGGTCATGACGCGCCTCGAAGTGCCCAAGAAGCACGACCTGAGCGTCTTGCAAAAGATGAAGCTCTACGACGGTCGCAGCCTCCCCGGCTACACGCCCGACAATGTGAAGGAGCTTCGCAAAGAGGCCGCGCGCGAGGGGCTCGACGGCATCTCGCCGCGCTATGTGCAGGACAAGGTCTCCAACGCGCTCGCCAGCGAGAAGGGCGGCCGCTACATCAACCCGTTCCTCGTCATGAACGAGCTCGAGAGTGGTCTCCGCCATCATTCGCTCATCACGAACGAGGAGGAGAAGGGCCGCTACCAGGCGCTCCTCAACGAGGTGAAGCGCGAGTACGAGGACATCGTGAAGAACGAAGTGCAGCGCGCCATTTCGGCCGACGAGGATGCGATCTCGCGCCTCTGCGCGAACTACATCGACAACGTCAAGGCCTACACGCAGAAGGAGCGCGTCAAGAACCGCTTCACCGGCCAGGACGAGGAGCCGGACGAGCGGCTCATGCGCTCGATCGAAGAGAAGATCGACATCACCGAGAGTCGCAAGGACGACTTCCGGCGCGAGATCATGAACTACATCGGCGCGCTCGCCATTGAGGGCAAGCAGTTCGATTACCGAACGAATCCGCGGCTTCACAAGGCGCTCGAGGCCAAGCTCTTCGACGATCAGAAGGACACGATCAAGCTGTCGACGCTGGTCTCGAATGTCGTCGATCGCGAGACGCAGGAGAAGATCGACATCGTCAAGCAGCGGCTCATCCAGAACTACGGCTACAACGACGAGAGTGCCACCGACGTCTTGAACTACGTCGCCAGCATTTTCGCGCGCGGTGAGACGAAAGAGAAACGATAGTCGCTGAGGCGCGCCGATAGCCGAGGGGAAGGCCGCATGGAACGCATCGACAGTGACCGCTCGCGCTTTCGCGACATCGTGCGCGGACGCATTCGCAAGAACCTGAAGAAGTACATCTCGTCGGGCGAGCTCATCGGCAAGCAGGGCAAGGATCTCGTGTCGGTCCCGGTCCCGCAGATCGATCTGCCGCGCTTCAAGTTCGGCAAGCGCGATAATGGCGGCCTCGGGCAGGGCAACGGCGAGCCCGGGGACGCCATTTCCCAGGGCGAGGGCGAAGGTCAGGGGGCCGGCAAGGGCCCGGCCGGCGACTCGCCTGGGGAGCATCAGCTCGAGGTCGAGGTCACGCTCGACGAGCTCGCGGCGATCCTCGGGCAGGAGCTCGAGCTCCCGCGGATCGAGCCCAAGGGCAAGAAGAAGTTCGAGGCCTACGACCGCAAATACACCGGCATTCGGCCGGTCGGCCCGAACTCGCTGCGCAACTTCAAGCGCACGTTCAAGCAGGCGCTGCGCCGCCAAATTGCCAGTGGCACTTACAACGCCAAGAACCCGATCATCATCCCCATCAAAGAGGACATGCGGTACCGCTCCTTCAAGGAGGAGGTTCGCCCGCACCACAATGCGGTCATCATCTACATGATGGACGTGTCGGGCTCGATGGGTGACGAGCAGAAAGAGATCGTGCGCATCGAGTCGTTCTGGATCGATACGTGGCTCAGGAGCCAATACAAAGGCATCGAGAGCCGCTACATCATCCACGATGCATCCGCGCGCGAGGTCGACCGCGACACGTTCTTCAAGACGAAGGAGTCGGGCGGAACGATGATCTCGAGTGCCTATCGCAAGTGCCTCGAGCTCATCGAGAAGGACTATCCGTCGGGCGAATGGAACATCTATCCGTTCCACTTCTCGGACGGCGACAACTGGTCGGCGGACGACACGATGCAATGTGTCAAACTCCTGCGCGAGCAGCTCATCCCGCAGGTCAACGTCTTCTGCTATGGGCAGGTCGAGAGCCCGTACGGCTCGGGACAATTCATCAAAGATCTGCGCGTCCATTTCCGCAGCGACGACACGGTGATCACGAGCGAAATCAAGAACAAAGACGCGATCGTTCGCTCGATCAAGGACTTCCTCGGGAAGGGGAAATAGCGCGATGACTCAGGCCTTGATCCTTCCCGACGAGCTGCGCGAGCAGGCGATCCGCATCGAGAAGATTGCGCGCGCGAACAAGCTCGAATTCTACCCGGTCATCTTCGAGATGGTGACATACGAGCAGATGAACATGCTCGCGTCCTACGACGGCTTCCCGATTCGCTATCGCCACTGGAAGTGGGGCGCCGAGTACGAGCGGACCTCGAAGTCGTATGCGTACGGGCTCGCGAAGATCTACGAGCTCGTCATCAACACCGACCCTTGCTACGCGTATCTGCTCGAGACGAACTCGTTCCTCGAGCACAAGCTGGTGATGGCGCACGTCTTCGCCCACGCCGATTTTTTCAAGAATAACGCGTGGTTCTCGCGGACCGACCGCAAGATGCTCGACCAGATGGCAAACCACGCGGCCAAGATCGCGCGCATGGCCGAGCGCTATGGCGAGGAGAAGGTCGAGACCTTCATCGACATCTGTTTGTCGATCGACAACCTGATCGATCCCTACTCGCCGTACATCGTGCGCAAGCGTCCGGTGACCGAGGAAGACGCGCTGCCGCCCGAGCCGATGAAGTTGCCGGCGCGGTCCTACATGGACCGGTATATCAACCCGGAGGAGGACCTCGAGCGTCGGCGCGAGGAGATGAAGAAGAAGCACGAGGAGCAGAAGAAGCGGACGCCGCAGGAGCCCGAGCGGGACGTGATGGCGTTTCTCCTCGAGCACGCGCCGCTCGAGAAGTGGCAGCGGCAGATCCTCGGGATGATCCGCGAGGAGTCGTACTACTTCGTGCCGCAGCGCATGACGAAGATCATGAACGAGGGCTGGGCGAGCTACTGGCACTCGAAGATGATGACGGAGGCGCCGATCTGCGACGACTCGGACATCGTCGACTTCTGCACCGTCCACTCGGGCACGATGCAGATGAGCCCGCAGCAGCTGAACCCCTACAAAATCGGGCTCGAGCTCTACCGCGACATCGAGGACCGCTGGAACCGCGGCCGCTTCGGGCTCGAGTGGGAGCGCTGCGACAACATGGAGCAGAAGCTCTCGTGGGATCAGCAGCTCGGCCTCGGACGCGAGAAGATCTTCGAGGTGCGCAAGGTCTACAACGACCTCACGTTCATCGACGAGTTCATGACGCCCGAGTTCGCCGAGAAGATGAAGCTGTTCAGCTACGCCTACAATCGCAAGAACGAGCGCTGGGAGATCAAGACGCGCGAGTTTCTGGAAGTGAAGGCGATGCTTCTGAAACAACTCACGAATTTCGGCCAGCCAATGATCCTGGTCGAGGACGCGAACTACAAGAATCGCGGTGAGCTGCTGCTGTTCCACAAGCATGACGGGCAGGATCTGAAGCTCGATTATGCCAAGGAGACGCTGCAGAATATGGCGGCACTCTGGAGCCGGCCGGTGCACATCCGGACCACGTCCGACGGCAAGACGGTACTTTGGAGTCATGACGGGTCCCGCTTCGACGAGGCGCGCAGTTAGCCACGCACACGCCCGGGTCAGCGTGCTCATTCCCGTGTGGAATGCGGCTGAAACGCTGGGCGAGGCGCTCGAGGATGTTGCTCGGCAGACGAGGCCCGATTGGGAGTGCATCGTCGTGCTCGATGGGCCGACCGACCGGAGCAGCGAGATTGCCAGCGAATATGCCACGCGCGACGCGCGCTTTCGGGTGCTCGCGCGGTCGCACGAGGGGTTGGTCGCGGCGCTGAATGCAGGGCTCGCGGCGGTGCGGGCGCCGGTGGTCGCGCGCTTCGATGCGGACGATCGGATGCATCCGGAGCGGCTCGCGCGCCAGCTGGCGCTGCTCGATGCTCAGCCGGAGATCGGGGTCGTGACCTGCGGGGTGGCGTATGACCTCGTCGGCGCGGCGCCCGAGCGGGGCGGTGCCGGCATGGACCGCCATGTCGCGTGGCTCAACAGCCTCGACACGCCGGCGAAATTGCGGGCGGCGCGCTGCATCGACGCGCCCGTGGTGCATCCGGCGACGGCCTTTCGGGTCGAGCAGGTGCGGGCGCTTGGCGGGTACCGCGACGGGCCTTTCGCGGAGGACCATGACCTCTGGCTTCGGCTCTTTGCCGCAGGCGTCACATTTGCGCGCGTGCCCGAGACGCTCGTGACCTGGCGCGATCGGGCCGACCGCCTGACGCGGCTGGATACACGCTACGCCGAGGACGGGCGGCGCCGGCTCGTACACGCCCATCTCTGCGACGGACCCCTCGCTCACCCGCGCCACGCGCGGATCTGGGGCGCGGGGCGCTACGGCCGCCGGCACGCGCTGGAGCTCGTGCAGCGCGGCGCGCGCATCGACGATCTGATCGATGTGGATCCGAAGAAGATCGGTCAGCGCATGGCCGGTGGGCTGCGCGTGGTCGCCGCCGAATCGATCGGCCCGCCCGACGGTCGCCTCATCCTCGCGGCGGTCGCGAGCGCGGGCGCGCGGGCCCTCATCGCGGCATTTCTCGCGGCGCGCGGCTACGAGGAAGAGCGCGATTGGCTCGCGCTGCAGTGATCATTTCGGCGCGCGCGGGACCGGCACTAGGACGCGCATGAGCACGCTCTGAGGGTCGAGCGTCGCCTCCGGCTCGCCGTCGATGCGCAGCGCGGGGAACAGCGAGATCTCCGCCTCGAACGCGGCGATGCGCGCCTTGGGCAGCTCGACCGCCAGACGCCGGTGGGCCCCGTCGGTCGTCAGGCCCTCGTTCTGGACGTCGCCATAGGCGCTGAGGATCGCCGCCGCGAGGCCGAGATCGTTCATCGGTCCGTCGAACGCACCGGGCGTGATCGGCGGTGGCGCCGTCGGAAGCGGGCGCGGCGTCGGGGTCGGGCTCGCGAGCATGATGGCCAGGCCGATCACCACCGCCAGCATCAGGAGCATCAAGAATCCTGATGGCAGGCGAGTTCTCCATTGATATCCGTAATAGCGACCGCCGCTCTGCTCGCGGATCTTCGTCTGCACCTGGCGCAGGAAATCCGGGGGTGCGGAGGCCACCGGCGCCTGCTTGAGGGTCTGGATGACCTTCAGGAACGGCGAAGACTCCTCGCCCGCTTCGGCGCGATCGATTGCGTCGGCCAGGCGCTCCTCCTCGGGCGTGAGCGGCGCTTCGGCGCGGGGATTCTCGGGGAACAGCGGTGGCGTCGGCTCCCCCTGCCCTGCTGGCGCGGTCTCGTCGGGCTTGGTCATGCGCCACCTCCCCAAGAGCCGGGGTCGACATTCGGGGCGAGGAGCTCCTTCAGGCGCAGGCGCGCGCGGTGGATGCGGCTCTTCACGGTGCCGCCCTGCAGGCCCGTGATGGCGGCGATGTCCTCGTAGCTCTGGCCTTCGATATCGCGGAGCACCACGACGATGCGTTGCTCCTCGTCGAGCTGAGCGAGCGCGCGGTCGACGAGCGCGCTGAGCTCGCCTTGGGTGGCGGCCTCGTCGGGGCGCGGGACTTTGGCCGAGAAGCGGCTCTCGGCGGGCTGGACCGGCATCGCGTCGAAGCTCTCCTGCTTGCGATCGTGGCGCCGCGCCAAGTACTTGATGCGGTTCTTGGCGTGGTTGGTCGCGATGCGAAAGATCCACGTCGCGAGCGAGGACTCGCCGCGATAGGTCTCGATCTTCTCGAACACGGTGACAAAGACCTCTTGCGCCACGTCGCGCGCCTCTTCCTGGCCCCCCAGGAATCGATACACGAGATTGTACACGCGGTCCTGGTAGCGCGTGACGAGCGTATTGAACGCACGCTCGTCGCGGCTGCGGAGCGCGGCGAGGAAGCGCGCCTCCTCCTCGGGCGACGGCGGCGCGGGCACGGTGAGCGTCGTGGGCGGGTTGCCCGGGCCATTGGGAGGGAGCGCGGTCACGCCGTTCCTCCGACCGCGGGACGCGGGAAAAGTTCCCGGCGACGACGGAAGGCATCGATCAAGACGAGCCCGACGAGGACGGCCAGTGTGTATGGCAGGACCGGGCCGAGCACACGGTAGGGGGGCGTGAGCTCAGTGATCGGCACCGCGACGGGCAGGACGCCGGTCTCGTCGAGGCCCAGACTCGGCCCGAGCGTCGCGTCGGGGTAGATGACCGTCGAGACGCCGGTCAGGGCGGCGCGCACGAGCGGCGTGCCGAGCTCGATGGCGCGCGAGGAGTGCACCATCAAGTGCATCCAGGGGGCGGTCGAGCGGCCGAACCAGGTGTCGATCGTCAGGTTGAGCTGGAGGCGCGCATCGCCGGCATTCGCGCGCACGTCGCCCGCGAACATCGTCTCGTAGCAGATGCCACAAATCGTTTGTACACCAACGATATCGAACGCGCAGGGCGCGACACCGGGCTCGAGGTGACCGATGCCGCGCACGTTCTTGAGCGACGGAAAGAGGCTCGAGAACGGGACGTATTCGCCGAAGGGAACGAGCGTGCGCTTGTCGTAGACCTTGGCGATGTGGCCGTCGGGCGTGATGAGCACGGCCGAGTTCCAGGCCTCCTTCGCGTCGTTCTCGCGGAGGCCGCCAAAGACGGCGGTCGTGTGCGGCCCGTCGGCGAGCGCCTTGAGCAAGCGCCGGGTGGCGCGGGCGTTGAGGCCGCCGGTGCGCGGGTCCCGGCCCTCGGCGTCGACCTTCCAATAGAGGGGGAAGGCGCCTTCGGAGCCGAGGATGAGGTCGAATTTGCCGCGCGGGATTTGGGCGAGGAGACCCTCCAGCTTGTCGAGGAGCTGCACGCGCTGGGGGAGGGTCGCGTGCTTCTTCTGATCGAGGGTGTAGTTCGCCTGGACGATCGCGATCTGCA
>SXGT01511692.1_pt1 | contig 12144 bp, 15 predicted proteins | sample 3176221 | NCBI WGS metagenome assembly SXGT01 (sample SAMN11356862, study PRJNA531348) | freshwater metagenome | isolation source: freshwater sample F1-120 | place: China: Fuxian Lake, Yuxi | collected 2017-12-25
CGCGACAACCGCGGCGTGATGCTGCGCGTGCTGAGCGGCCCGGGCGATCCCGCCACGCGCATCGAGAACCGCGCAGGGGAGCCGGCTGCCAATCCGTACCTGTATTTCGCGTCGCAGGTCCTCGCGGGGCTGGATGGCCTGCAGCGCCGGCTCGACCCTGGCCCCTCGGCCGACACGCCCTACGAATCGAAAGCCGCCCTGCTGCCGCAGAACATCGGCGAGGCCATCGCCGCGCTGCAGGTCGACGCCTGCCTCACCGAAGGCCTCGGCGCGGGGTTTGTCGACTACTATTGCCGCATCAAGGAAGCCGAGATCGCGCGCTTCAAGCTCGAAGTCACCGAGTGGGAGCAGCGCGAATACTTCGAACTGTTCTAGGACCATGAAAAAAACCGACCTCGAGAAAGCCAATGCACTGAAGATCCGCGGCGAGATGCGCGGCACCCTGCCGCCCGACCGCTTCGCCGGCGGCCACGCCGTCGCCGCCACCCGCCGCGAGCAGCGCGACCTCGACCGCGCTCGCGGCCTGGTGCCCTTCGCCGTGAAGATCGAAGGCGACCTCGTGAAGCAGGTGCAGGCGCTGGCGCGAAAGAAGAACGAACCGCTCAACGACGTCGTCTCCGCGCTGCTGAAGAAGGCCCTGCAGGGCGAAGGCTGAGCCTTGAAGATTCCCGACATCGCCCCGGGCGTGCTTCCACCCTGCCCGGTGGCGCCCGACGCGCTCGTCGACATCAAGCGCCAGCAGACCAACCCGGCGCGCTGGACCGGCGAGGGCTGGGAGGCGTTCACCGCCGCGCTCGCCGCGGCCGGCGTCGAACTGCTGCAGGACCGTCCGACGCGCGGCACCTTCGCCACCGACGCCGGCGGCACCGCCTACGGCATGCCCCACGGCGTGGTGATCGCGCGCAGCGCGCGGCAGGTCGCCAGCCTCCTCAAGGCCGCGCAGGCCCATCGCGTGCCGGTGACCGTGCGCGGCGGCGGCCTCACCACCGAGGGCGAATCGGTGGCCTTCGGCGGCGTGCTGCTCGACATGACCGGCATGAGCCACGTGCTGTCGGTGGACAAGGCGAACCTCACGGTGCGCACCGAGGCGGGCATCTTCTGGGCCAGCCTCGCCGAGTCGCTGCGCCGCCACGGCATGGACTACCTCTCGGCGCCGCTCAACATGACCTCGTCCGTCGGCGGCTCGATCGGCGTCGGCGGCATCGACGTCAATTCGCCGCGCCTTGGCTGCAGCGCCGACCAGGCAGTCGCGCTGCAGGTGGTGACGCCCACCGGCGAGATCGTCGAGTGCTCCGACACCGAGAACGCGGCGCTGTTCCAGCGCGTGGTCCTCGGCTACGGCCAGTTCGGCGTGATCACCGAGGCGACGATGAAGATCCGCCCCTACACGCCGCTGAAGATGCGGTACTACTACTACGCCAGCCTGCGCACCGCGATCGAGGACCTGCAGGCGCTCGACCGCGATGACGCGGCCGACTACTCCGGCATCCTCACCATGATGGACCGCGCGATCAACCTGCTGGTCGCGTTCGACTCCGACGAGCGCGAGGCGGCCTTCGACGCGAAGCACGCCTCGAAGGTGCGCGGCATGGGCGAAGCCGGGTTCACCCTGTACTGCGGCCTGTACTACCTTCTGCACCCGTGGCGCTGGCGCGAGGCGCTGTTCCTGAAGAAGCGCAAGGACGACGTGTTCCCGGAGTTCCGCCGCCCCGAGCACCTGCGCGACGGGCGCATGCACGACCGCACCGTGGTGTTCTCGCGCGCCGTCTGGCGGCACTGGGGCAACCGGCAGATGGTGATCCCGGACCTGGCCACCTCGGCGGAGAAATTCATCGAGGCGGTCGAGCGCGGCAACAAGGTCTGCAGGAAGTACTTCCCGCACTACACCCTGTATTGCGTCGGCATCCGGCTGCGCGAGGACCACCGGCCGCACTACGAGATGAGCTGCATCCCGCCCGACGCCTCGGGCATCGCCTACGGCTGCGAGTTCGAGCCGATCATCGGCGACGCCGTGTACAGCCGCGACACCCTGCAATCGTTCAAGAACGCGATCTACGACATCGGCGTCGACATGGGCGCCAGCTACTACCGCTTCGGCGGCATGATGAAGGGATACATCCGCCGCGTGTTCGGCGACGCGCTCGTCGACCGGCACCTGGCGATGAAGCGCGAGGCCGACCCGGCGATGGTCCTCAACCGCGATGTCATCTTCTGAGACCGTGACGAAGGACCACTCGTCCTGCTCCGGCTGCAGCCTGTGCCTGCTGGCCTGCCCGGTGTGGCGCCAGTCGCGCGACATCCGGTTGACGCCGCATGGCCGCGCCAAGGCACTGCAGAACGGCGCGACAGCCGGCGACATCGCGGGGTCCGTCTCGCAATGCACGCTGTGCGGCGCGTGCGAACCGGCGTGCCCCGAGGACATCCCGCTCGTCGACCAGATCCTCGCCTTGCGCCGCGACGTGCCGCTCGCAACCGTGACGTTCACCGAGCGATCGCCCGGTCCCGTTGCCGAGGCGCTGCTGCTTCCCGGCAGGCATCTCGCCGCCGACCGCCTCGTCCGCGCCGCCACGCTCCTTGGCTGCACTGTGGCCGCAGACGACGGTGCCGACATCGCACTCGCGCTGGAGACGGGTACGCCGCTGCCGGAGGGCCGCCTGCGTGCCTTCCTCGACAGCCTGCGCGGCGCACGTCGACTCGTCGTTGCGGAAGGCCTGATGCTGCGCAAGCTGCGCGAATGGCTTCCCGACGTGCGCGCCGCCAGCCTCGGCGCTGCACTCAGCGCACACGAGGCGATCCGGGGGAAACTGAAGGCATCGGACCTCTATGTCATCGAGCCGCGCGCCTTCAACGGCGACCAGGCGGCGCTGGTCGGGCACTATGACGCCCTTCGCGTGTCCACCGGCTGCATGACCAACCTCGACCTCCAGCGCCTCGCCATCCCGACCACGGCCTCCGCCGCGCAGCACGCGCTCGGCCTGCCGGCGATCGACGCGCGCGAACAGGCGCGCTGGATCCTCGAAGGCCATGCGGTCGAACGCGTGGTCGTCGAGGACGCCGCCGACTGCGCGGTCTTCGCCGCGGTCACCGACCGTCCGGTCCTCCACGTGGCGGACCTCTGATGCGCACCGTCGACACCGTCATCGTCGGCGCCAGCCTGTCTGCCGCGGCCGCCGCGAAGCGCATGGTGGACGCGGGGCTGGAAACCGTGATCCTCGAGCGGCAGGAACTGCCGCGGCACAAGATCTGCAGCGGGATACTCTCGCCGCGCGGCTACCGCTTCCTCATCGAGAACTTCGGCCCGCTGCCGCGCGAAGCGCTGCACGAGCCTACCTCGTGCAAGGGCGTGACCTTCCACTTCCCGTGCATGGTGCCGCTGCCGATGGACTTCTTCGGCGGCACCACGCCGCACCTGCACCGCAAGTACTCGGACTACTGGGCGATCAAGCGCAGCGGCGCCGAGGTGCACGACCGGACCTCGTTCGCGAAGCTCGAGGACAAGGGCGACCATGTCATCGTCACCGCGCGCCAGCAGGGCCGCGACGTGCAGTACAAGGCCCGGCACGTCATCGGCGCCGACGGCCCCAGCTCGCTGGTGGTGCGCGCGGTGTACCCGGACTACCCGAAGCAGATCCCGTGGTTCTTCGTCGGCCAGAAGTTCCACGACATCATCGAGTGCCCGCTGGACGAGCAGTACTTCCACTTCTGGTTCCACCCGAAGCTCGGCCACTACACCTGGAGCCACGCGCGCGACGGCCAGCAGATCGTCGGCTGCGGCTTCAAGCGCGGCGACAACTTCCGCGAGCGGCACCTCGGCGTGCAGCGCTACCTGCAGGAGAAGCACGGCGTGGTGCTGAAGGAGGACACCGCGGACGAGGGCTGCGCGGAGAATTTCGGCCCGTCCCTCATCGACCGCTACGTGTTCGGCAGGGGCAACGTGCTGGTCACCGGCCAGGCCACCGGTTTCCTCAACATGATCGGCGAGGGCATGAGCTGCGCGCTGCATTCCGGCGCGATCGCCGGCGAATCGATCGTCGAGGCGCGGCTGCGCGGCAGGCCGGTGCAGGAGATGTACCGCCGGATGATCGCCTCCGAAGTACGCCGCACCACCGACCAGTGGAACCCGCTGATGATCGCCTTCGCGAAACCGCACGAGGCCGACTTCCCGCAGGCGCTGATGAATCTGTCGTGGAAGGAGCGCACGCTGGTGATGCGCGACGTCTGGAACTTCCTGCTGCTGTACAAGGAGTTCAAGTGGGGCCGGCAGATCGGCTGGCTGGCGTTGCAGCGCCTCTTTACTGGTGGCTACCCGATGCAGCGCTGGCTGTAGCAACGACTTCCCAGAGCGCCTTCGGGTGCTCGTAGCGGTCTACAACGCGCTCCTCGCAACCGATCACCGACCAGCCCTCCGCGAACAGCCGCCGCACCGCGGCCTCGTCAAAGAAACGCTTGGGTTCGCCGTCGACAAGGTAGTAGTTGTCGTCGAGCGGCGGATGGCCGCTCGCGCCGTAGTGGTGGTCGTTGGTGGAGTTCAGCCGGCACAGCAGCACGCCGCCGGGCGACAGGCACGCCCGAACCCGCTGCAGCAGCGCCACCGTCTCCGCCCAGGGGAAGTAATGCAGCGACAGGCTCGCCACCACCGCACCGACGCTGGCCGGCGCGACCGGAAAGGAATCGCGGATGTCCTGGCAATGAAACCCGGCGCCCGGCACCCTCGCCTTCGCCTGCCCGATCGCTTCCGCGGACCGGTCCAAAGCGATCACCTTGAATCCCGCGGAATCCAGCACGGCCGAATCGCGCCCCGTGCCACAGCCGATCTCCAGCACGCCGCCGCCGGCGTTGCGCTGGCGGAGAAGCGGCAGCCAGCGATCCAGCCACGGATCGCCGGCCTGTGCGCCCGGCGCCTCGATCAGCTCGCGCCCTCCATCACCCGCATGTCGCGGTCGGCAGCGCCGCCGAGCGCCTTGAGCGCCTCGGCATAGGCCGCGCCGTCGTAGGCGGCGATGACCTTCTGCACGTTGTCGAACTCGACCACCACCGTGCGCATCGGCTTGCCGGCCTCCCAGGTCTTCACGGGCTCGCCGCGCACGAGGAACCTGCCGCCGCCCGCCGCCATCGACGGGCCCGCGAGACTCGCATAGCCAGCGAGCGCATCGGTGCTGCGCACCGCGTGGTACTGCACGGTCATGTAGCCCTTGGGCAGCCCGGTCTTCGATGCGCCAATGTCATCCACGCCCTCGACCACGCGCATGTCGCGCACGGCGCCGTCGCCGAGCGCCTCCAGCGCCGCCTGGTAGCCCGGGCTGTCGTGCGTGGCGATCGCCTGCGCGACGCTGTCGTACTCGACCACCACCGTGCGCTGCTGCTTGCCAAGTTCGTACGTCTTCGCCGGAAGGCCGCGCGCGACGAAGCGCCCGCCGCCCGCCAGCACCGCCGGCGCCGCAATCTTCGCGTACGCAGCCACCGCATCGGGATTGCTGATAGATTGGTATTGCACCACCCAGTACGCCTTCGGCATCAATGGCTCCTTCTCAAATCAGGGTCAGTTCAAATCGGGGTCAGAGTCGACTTTCAAGCACGCACCGCTGCGCGCCGCGGCCGCCCGCGCGGCCGGTGTGGACTGGCGATGCGAGGCACGACATCGTAGCGACCTTCCGGCTGTTGCGCGTCGAGCGTGAACGGACTGCGCACGGTCACGGTGCCGTAGGCGCCGCCATCCTGCAGGTCCTCGGTCAGCAGGACGGTACAGTCCTGCAGCTGCGCCGCGGCGACGATCATCGCATCCCACCACGACAACCGGTGTCGCGACTCGACCTCGCGTGCCCGGCGCAGCAGCGATTCGTCCGCCGCGAGCGGTCGCCAGGCGAGGAAGCGTTCCACGCGGCGCCACGCCTCCTGCTGCGTCATCCCCGGCTTCAGCTTGCGGGTCGCGTTGACGTAGAACTCCGAGAGGACCTGCATGCTCATGCGGCCCGACCCGTCGCGCCACAGGCAGTCCAGCCAGGCGACGGCGCGCGGGCGCTTGAGCGGTTCGCCCGCATCGCACGAATAGAGGATGACGTTAGCGTCGACGAAGAACGGGCCGGTCATGCAGTTCCTCCCGTGTCGGATAGCGCTCGTCCGGCCCCTTCAGCCTGACGGGTTTCTCGTCCCGCCAAGCCTTGTATGCGGCCTCGTACTCGCGGGATCGAAGCATGCGCTCACGCAGCAGCTCTCCGACGTACCGGGACAGGCTCATGTTCTGTTCGGCCGCCTGCACCTTCGCCCAGGCCGCAGCTTTCTCGTCGACGGTTATCGTGATGTTCTTCATGGCTTTCCGTGTAATTACACGAACTCCGTGCATTTTAGCAAATGGCAGGACTACCCCCACATCCCGCGCAGCTTCCCCGCCACGTCGACCTTCGCCCTGCCCGCATCGCGCGACTCGCGTGCGGTCGCCTCGCCCCACGCCACCGGCTCCATGCACGCCATCACGGCCGGCGTTAGGAATCGGCTGGCGGCGCCGTAGACGTGCTTGTCGCCCATGCGTGACTGCTGCGTGACGTAGTAGCGCAGCGGCGCGATGAGGTCGAGGTTGGTCTTCGCCCGCGTCATCGCCACGTAGAGCAGGCGCCGCTCTTCTTCGATGGCCTCGGCCTTGCCGGTGGCGAACTCGTTGGGGAAGTTGCCGTCCGCCACGTTCAGCACGGTGACGTTCTCCCACTCCTGCCCCTTCGCGGAATGCACCGTCGACAACACGAGGTAGTCCTCGTCGAGGTACGGCGCGCCGGCGAGGTCGCCCGTGGCCGAGGGCGGGTCGAGCGCCATGCCGGTGACGAAGGCCTCGCGCGACTCGGTGGTCGACGCGATCCGCTCCAGGTGCACGAGGTCGCCGGCGCGCACCTCCGGCTCGTCGTAGGCGCGCTCGAGCAGCGGCTCGTACCACTCGCGCACGCGCTGCATCTGGCCGGCCCACGGCGTGTGCGGATCGCCGAGCACCTGCATCAGCGCATCGAACGGTCCGGCATTGGTCTTCAGCGCAGCCCACGCATGGCCGCCCGCCTCGAAGCGCGTGTAGATGCGCTCCGCGCCGGCCGGCCCGACGCCGGGCAGCAGCTGCAGCGCGCGGAACGCGGCGACGCGGTTCTTCGGGTTGTCCGCCCAGCGCAGCACCGCCAGCGCGTCCTTCACGTGCGCCGCCTCGAGGAACTTGAGGCCGCCGTACTTAACGAACGGGATGTTGCGCCGCACGAGCTCCAGTTCCAGCGCATCCGAGTGGTGCGACGTGCGGAAGAGGACCGCCTGCCGCTTCAGCTCGATGCCCTGCTCGCGCGCCTCCAGCACCCGCGACACGACGTAGTGCGCCTGCGCCATGTCGTCCTCGACGGTGACGTAGCGCGGCTTGACGCCCGGCCCGCGCACCGAGACCAGCGCCTTGCCATAGCCGACCGCGCTGTCGGCCATCAGCGCGTTCGCCGCGTCGAGCACCGGCTGCGTGGAGCGGTAGTTCTCCTCCAGCTTCACCACCGACGCATGGAAGCGCTGCTCGAAAGTCGTGATGTTCTCGATGGTCGCCGCGCGGACCGAGTAGATCGCCTGCGCGTCGTCGCCCACCACGGTCATGCCCGCGCCGTCCGGCTTCAGGCGCTGCAGGATGCCGGCCTGCAGCAGGTTGGTGTCCTGGTTATCGTCGACGAGGACGTGGTCCCACTGCGCGCCGACCTCGGCGGCAAGCGCCTCGTCCTCCATCATCGCGTGCCAGTAGAGCAGCAGGTCGTCGTAGTCCAGCGCTTGGCTGGCGAGCTTCTTCTCGACGTACAGCCGGAAGAGCCGCGTCAGCTCCGCCTCCCACTCCGCGCACCACGGGAAGACGTCGCGCAGCGTCGCGCCGAGGCTGCCCATGGTGTTGACGCGGTGCGAGTAGATGGCGAGGCAGGTGTCCTTGCGCGGGAAGCGCTTCTCGGTCTTGGAGAGGTGCAACTCGTGCCGCGCCACGTCGAGCAGGTCCGCCGCGTCGCCGCGGTCGAGCACGCTGAAGCTCTCGTCGAGCCCCACGCGCTCGCAGTGGCGGCGGATCAGCCGGTTGGCCACCGAATGGAAAGTGCCGCTCCACGGCAGGCGGATCTCAGCAGGCTGGTTCCTGGCGTCCTTCAACGCCTCGGAGACGATGCGCTTCGCCCGTCGCGTCATTTCCAGCGCCGCGCGCCGGGTGAAGGTCAGCAGCAGGATGCGTTCCGGCGCCACGCCCTCCAGCACGAGGTGCGCGACGCGATGCGCGAGGGTGTTGGTCGTGCCGGTCCCGGCACCCGCGATGATCAGGAGCGGCCCAGGCCCCGCGCACGCGGCTTCGCGTTGCCGTTCGTTCAGCTTGCCGAAGGTCTCGATCGCCCCCATGATGAGAATTATGAACGGTTACTGTATATTTGGCCAGTATCGCCGCTTCGAGCAGTACCTTTCAATTTCCGTTCCGAGACTTCCATGAGCCATCGAGTCAAGAGGACCATCTCGATTCCCCGCGAGATGCTGCACGATGCGGAATCTCTCGCTGCATCTCAAGGTACGACGCTCAGCAAGATCGTCGAAGACGCATTGCGGAAGGCACGCATCGAATGGCGTGCGAGGCAACTGGGCGGACTGCAAGGTTATTGGTCTCGCGTCGCGCTCGGCCGCGGGATTGTCAACGAGCAAGACTTGGAGCGCTACCTGCGCAAGGAAGGCAGGAGCCGGAACCCGGGCTAGCCCTACTGCGGCTCGATCCCCGCCTTGCGCGCGACCTCGCCCCAGCGCTGCCATTCGGAGCGCACCATGGCCTGCGCCTCGTCGGGCGTGGCCGCGGCGGGCTGCACGCCGGCCTTAAGCAGCCGGTCTCGCACGTCGGCGCGTGCGGTGGCGGCGTTCAGCGCGCGATTGAGCGACATCAACGTTTCCTTCGGCGTCGCCACCGGCACGGCGAGGACGTGCCAGCCGCTGATCACCACCGGCAGGCCGAGCTCCGTGGCCGTTGGCACCTCGGGCGCGGCCGGCTCGCGCGCCGCGCTGATCACCGCCACCAGCCTGACGCGACCATTCGCCGCCTGAGGGCGCGCCACCGACAGCGGCACCACGAATGCCTCCACGTTGCCGCCCGCGACCGCGGCGATCGCCGGCGCCGCGCCCTGGAACGGCACGTGCACCATGTCGAGCCCCGCCACCTGCTTGATCTGCTCGAACGCGATCTGCGAGGTGCTGCCATTGCCCCACGAGGCGAAATTGAGCTTGCCGGGATTCTGCCTGGCCTGCGCGATGAAGTCGGCAAGCGATGCCATCCTCGGGCTCAGCACCAGCGAGAGCGCGAAACGGTCGACGATGCCGACGGTGGCGAAGTCCTTCATCGGGTCGTAGCCGAGCGACTTGCGCAGGTGCGGGTTGAGCGCGTGCGACTCGGCCGTGCCGAAGAGCACCGTGGCGCCGTTGGCCTCGGACCGCGCCACCGCCTCGGCGCCGATGGCCGCGTTGGCCCCGGGCCTGTTCTCGACGATCACCGCCTGCTTCAGTTCCTCGGACATGCCCTGCGCGACGATCCGCGCGACGATGTCGGCGTTGCCGCCGGGCGTGAAGGGGACCACGATCCGCACCGCACGATCGGGCATCCCGCCCTGGGCAACCGCTCCTGCGGAACTGACAAGCGCGGCAACCAGCAACGCGATCTTCGCCATCGCCTCAAGCCGCACGACGCTCTCCGGCAGGCTGGAGCAGGGATTCCGCGGGGATTCCCAAGTCCCTGTGCAGCCTGCGAATCATCGGCAGGGTCAACGCCCGTCGCCCGTTCAACACTTCGTACACGCGGTTCAACTGGCCGATCATCGGCACCAGGTCCTTCGGCGTCAGTCCGGACTGCTCCATGCGGAACTTGATCGCCTCGACCGGATCGGGAAGATCCATCGGGTAATGCGCCCTCTCCCATGCCTCCACGAGCGTCACCAGGACATCGAGGCGCTCTCCCTCGGGCGTGCCGGCCCGCGCCTGCATCAGCGCGTCGATTTCCTTCAGTGCGGCACGGTGGTCTGCCTTGGTACGGATCGGCCTGATGTTCATGGAATGCCCCAATATCCCCCGTGCATCAATCTTGAACTTTATAGTCCCACGGCGGGACTGATGCAAGCTGCCCCCGCCCTGGCTGGAATGGCGACGATCGGTGCCTGCCCCCTACCTCGGTCCGGCAAGCAAGCTGCCCCGCCCCTGCACCGGCGTCCTCACGCCCGCCACCCGCAACGCATTCCACATCATCGCCGCTGCGCTCGAGATCGCGGGTTTGCCGAGCACCTTCTCCGCGGCCGCGAGCATGTCCACCGTCGGCATGCCGACGCCAGAGAGGAACACCGCCTGCGCCTCCGGGCGATCCACCTTGAGGGCCAGCGCCAGCGCACGCTCCGGCGTCTCGTCGTAGATGTTGGTCACGTCGTCGAGGCTGCCCGCCGAGACCACGTCGAGGCCATGTGCCTCGAGGTGGCCCTTGCTGCGCAGCGTCGCCTCGGCGCTGTACGGCGTGCCGAGCGCCACGCGCTTCACGCCGAGGTGATCGAGCGCGGCGATGACGCTGCCGAACGCGGTGATGAACGGGATGCCGTACTTGTTCGTCAAGCGCTCGACCAGCGCGGCCTCGCCTTCCCGGCCCAGCGTGTAGCTGCTGGCGGTGTGCGCCATGACGACCACGGCCGGCTTCACCAGCGACATCACGTCCATGTTCTCGTCCAGGTGCGCGATCTGGCTGCGGTTGCGCGCCTCCTGCCCGTCATGCGCCCCCGGCACGCCACCCTCGGCAACCATGCGCGTGAAGTGCACCGTCACCCCCGGCGGTGCAATGCGGTACATCTCCGGCTCGGTGGTCGGGTTGCCCGGCGGCACGAGGAAGCCGAGGCGGATGGTGGAGGCGCGGGACATGGGATGCGGCGGGCGGGTTGGAAAAGGCTGCCGAGGGTGCGCCGCACCCCGGATGCTGTCAACGGCCCTTTCGCGGCCGGCGCCCATCCCTCCACGCCAGCGACCGCCGCTTCGCCTCGTCGAACACGTCCTTCCCCGCCGCCACCTTGGTCGCCAACCGCTTCGGATCCGGCTCGATGTACACCCGCCAGAGATCCAGCCGGTCCGCATCCCAGCATGCCTGCAGCGTCGGGTCCCCCTCGCGATGCCCGTCGCTGTGCGTCTCGCAGGCATGCGCCAGCAACTCGAACCCACGATCGTCGATCTCGAAAGCCTTGCCGCGCAGCGAATGCGCGAACGCCGCCGCGCGGCGCCCGTGCATCTCGTCACGGCCATCGTTCTGGCGGCAACTGTCGTGCAGGAAGGCGAAGAGCTCGACGACGTCAGTCCTGGCGCCGGTGCGCGCGGCGATCGCCAGGCCGTTCAGGCGGACGCGGGCCCAGTGGGGGACGCCGTGGATGCCGTGCCAGTCGAGGGTGAAGCGGGAGCGGATGGCGCGGAGGACGCCCCGTCTCAGACGTGTTCGCATCCGCATTGAAGCTATGTGACTCTTGCGGCAGCAAGTCGGCAATGTGTGTCTGGCAACTGCCGCCTCTGTACGCGCAACAAGCACCGCTCGGCCAGAGCGAACGTCATCGCTCTAATCAATTTCTTCTAATCAATAGCGTGTGCTGTGACGGTATTCACCTGACAGGTCAGGGGGTGTGGCCATAACGCTTCCGACGGGTTAAAGAGAGCGTACCCCTACGTTCCGTAACCTGAAGAGGAACCGTCATGACCACGATCGAGAAAGTAGCACGCAGGAAGCTGTCGCTGTTGGAGCTGGCCACCGACATGCAGAACGTGAGCAAGGCCTGCCGCATCATGGGCTATTCGAGGCAGCAGTTCTACGAGATCCGCAGGACGTACCAGGTCCATGGGGCGGCAGGCCTTGCCGACCGCGTTCCGGGGCCTCGCGGCCCGCATCCGAACCGCGTCGCCGACGACGTGGAGAAGGCGGTGCTAGACCACTGCCTGGAGCAGCCCACGCAAGGCTGCCTGCGCGTGGCGCAGGAGCTTGCCCTGAAGGGTTGGGTTTCCCCTGATATTCCGGACACTTTTGATAATGTTGAGGGACATATCGGAGGTGTCAGATGGAACGCAAGAGATATGCAGCGGAGTTCAAGCGAGAGGCAATAAGGTTGGCCGGGCAGGTTGGGGTGTCGCGAG
>SXGT01425043.1_pt1 | contig 12143 bp, 11 predicted proteins | sample 3176221 | NCBI WGS metagenome assembly SXGT01 (sample SAMN11356862, study PRJNA531348) | freshwater metagenome | isolation source: freshwater sample F1-120 | place: China: Fuxian Lake, Yuxi | collected 2017-12-25
CACTGGCGAGGAAAAAGCGGGAATCGCTGATATATGCTCTAAATGGCCGCTCGACGCCTCCGAGGCCGGGTTGCACAGCGAGCCGGTCCATCCAAATCAGCGGATGCGGGTCGCGTCTCTCAACTTCGCCAACGTCTATAAAATGCTTTAACGGGTCGAGATTGCGCCCGGCGACATCCTTGTTCTGGCGCAGATAGAATGCTGAGTCGAATAGTGGATGCGAGGCGCGCTTCTGACTGCCGCCGTTGCGCAAGAAATGAATGAGCGGCGAAACGCCATTCAGTTCGCGGCCATAAATCGCGCGATACCAAGCAGCGTTGAACAGCGGATGGGGATCGCGATCCTCCATGAACCCGTTACGCACGTAGTGCGCCATAGGATCTATTCCGTGCCTGGCGACATCGGGGTTCTGATCCAGATACCATTCTCGGTCGAATAGAAAGCTGCGCTCGATCTCCTTGCGTTCGGAACGATCAAGCGGCCTGCTGGCGGCGGAAGCGGCGATTGCGGCGCGCAGACGCCCGCCGTGCATTACAAGGCCGATGGGGGACTGGGACAAAACGTTCCGCACTGCCCGCGCGGCTTTGACAAATTGCCGATCGACCGCGTGCTTCGCGTTGACAATCCCCAGCTGTCGCTCAAACCGCTGCAACCTGTCGCGATGCTGGCTGAACAGCGACGCATACTTTTCCAATTGCGAATGTGCTGTGGCCAGCTCCTGCTCGATGCGCGCGAGATCTTCCAGAGCATTGAGAGCTTCGCTATCGCGCTCTTTCAACGCTCGCCGAAGGAAGGTCAATTCTTTGTCGAGCGATTCGTTGCTGCAGCCAAACTCTCGCGTTTCTTCCTCAGCAACGCCTTCCGTAAGTCGGCCGATCTCGGCCTCCGCAAGTCCATCAGATAAGGCGGCAATGCCCTCTCCGGCGACGCGCTTCGCCTGCAGGAATTCATCGTTGCGCTGGCGCAGCTTTTCATCTTCGACGTGCAGCCGGGAAGCCCAGCGCATTATGCGTTCAGCAAGCCACATCGAGCACCCGCTTTCCGCAGACAAAATCGCCACAAAGCGCGTAATGATGGCGATTCTCGTAAGCTGTCGCTTTGACGAGGTCTGGTATAAATCTCTCCAGATCCGGCATCATGCCCTCAATCCGATGGATTGGGCCTCGACGCGCTCCGAATCATTCGATCGCAGAGATCGACAGAGACCGAAACGCCAAACCAAGTGTTCGTTCGTCAGTGCTTACGCCGACGTCGCGCGGACACAATGCGTTTGGCATTAGTAAAGCGATGACGCTTTCTCGAGCGCCAAGGAGCGCTGATTCTACGCGCGCCTTTTTTATACCCGACTGCGCCACCGGCCAATACGCCACAAAAGCGCCATTCATGAACACGAACAGCTCTTGATTTACCCCCCTTACGGTTAACGGAATTACATCGACTTCCAGCAGGAGGTCCGTATTCGTGAACTCAAGCATGACCCGCAACTTTGCCAGGTGGTTGGCCCAAGTGTGCTCGCGATCATTCGCGTCGTGATGCCAGCCATCCGCAGCCCACAACTTATAATCTCCAGACACGCCAAACTGAACTCTGAACGGTAGACGCGGCATTGCATGGCCTCCCTGCGCTTCTCCGCAACAAAAGTCACTTGCGCGCATCGAGCGGCAGCTCAAGGCGCAAGAGCCACATAGTCATTGATCCAGCCAGCTAGGTTTGTATCGTTTTGCAAAGCGAATGACAATAGTTTGGATCAAGCTTTCAGCGCGACGAAGTCGGGTTAACGACGCTTAACGGATTGCGAAAGGCGTGATTCCCTTTCAGCGGACTGATTCTGGAGCCGTCACGAGCCTGTCCTTTGCGGTGTTTGGAAAGAAGTCGCGCCTCAAAGGCGCTTCTCGATCAGTTCTCGAAAAGCCCCGATGTCGATCGTCAGTTCAGGGTTTGACTCTTATGTTATTGAAATTCAATGGCTTGGATGAGACTGACCTGCCCCAAATTTTATCCGGCAGCAAGTTGAGTCCCGGCGGTTGGTGAGCGACAAGCGATCGGCGAAACTGGTTGTGGTTGCGCAGCCGATCGCCTGTTGCGATGAGATTTGCTGCGTATTCTGCTGATGTCGCGTAGCCGAGGGAGAAATGCGGGCGCCTGTGGTTGTAGTCGTTCGCCCAGGAGCCGATCTTCGCTCTCGCGTGGTCGCCCTAGGGACCAAATCGATTTTCTCTCCACGCAGTAAAACTTGGGTTTCTACCCTAATCGATCGGCGGCGCAATGGAAAGTGAGGAAGAACCCGGTTAATGGCTTTTTTGATACGAATTGGAATATTCTCACGCCAGGATGGCTCCCGACAGTCGCGAACTGTTGGACGATTAAAAACTGGGCACGTCATGAGCGAGCGCGTGGTTGCGACAGTCAGGACTTCGCGCAACTCCGCAACGGCGGAAACTCAGCTGATCGATCGGCGATGACGATTGAGGCGTCGCTCATCGCCTAATGCGACACCCTTTAGGAAAGTCTGCGTCAGCATGAAGGATTTGCGCAAGCGAAGTAAGCCGACACGGCGATTTCGTCGAGCAGCCCACACGCGCAAATTGCATCCGATCGCCAGCCCGTCATGAAGGGCCGAGCCAAACGTTCTTGCGTCGACGGCGCGTTCGAATAATCGGGGCGAAGCTGGTGAACGACGATCGCTCTTCCCTCTCCATCCCGGATGCGCTGCGCCAGATCCTGCAATTCTGGAAGGCGCTGCTTGGACGGGCGAGCCTGCGCCAAATGCTGGTTGCAAGTACGCTAATGTTGCTTGGCGGACTGAGCGAAGGCCTTGCCCTGCTTTACGTTGTTCCACTCGTGCAGTCACTCGATGCGGCTACAGGATCTACGCAAGTGGGCGCGGGATGGCCGCCGCAGCTCGCGAGCAGATTCGGCTTGCAGCCGAGCCTTTTAGGCGTCTTGGCCATTTTCATTGGTCTTGCGTCGGCGCGCGCGCTCCTCATTCGGCAAAGCGATCTTTATCTCAGCGGCCTACGCCTAAATCTCATACGCGACGCGCAGGTTGAACTATATGCGGCCATCGCCCATGCAAATTGGTCTTTTCTGCGTGAGAAGCGGCGTGCAACCCTTCTCTCGGCTCTCACCGCCGAGTGTGACAGGTTCGATTCTGCCATCCACTATGCGCTCGACATGCTGAGCAAGGCCATATTGATCGTCGCGCATGTCATTGCTGCGTGCCTGATCGCGCCCACGCTGACCTTTGGCGCATTGGGAACCGGACTCTTACTTGCTTGGCTGGTCCGGGCGAGGTTGGTCGAGAGTCTGCGTCTTGGAGAAGCGCTCTCGTCCGCTTATGAAAACTTCCACCATCAGGCGTCCGAATTTCTTGCCGGGCTGAAGATCGCTAAAAGTTATGGCGCTGAAGATCTGCATGTTTCCGTCCTTTCAAGGGTGATTGACGAGGTCAGGGACAATTGGCTTTCCTATGTCCGAAGCAGCGCCAACGCGCGGCTGTTTCAAGACATTGCCGGCGCTGGAGTGGTGGCGATCTTCCTGTGGCTCTGCGTCGCCTTTTTTCACATGCCCGTCGCGCAAGTTCTCGCGCTTACTTTAATTTTTTATCGGCTTCTCCCGTTGATCCAAGGGTTGCAGCAGACGATGCAGCAGCTCCTGCATGCGTCGCCAGGCGCTCAAACCCTATTTTCTCTCATAACCGCCTGCGCCAACGCGCGCGAGCCTCTCCGCGGGCGGTCGCCGAAAGCTTTCAACCTGCGCCCGATCGTTCGTCTTGAGCATGTGAGCTTCAGGCATGGCGAAAACGACCCCGACGCGCTCACTGACATCAATCTTCGCCTGCCGCCCGGAACGCTTACCGTTCTTTCAGGACCGTCGGGCGCCGGAAAAAGCACGCTGCTTGACCTGCTGGCTGGACTCTTGAGGCCAACTCAAGGAAGCATATGGATCGACGATCGCGCCCTGACGGACGATCTGGCGAAGGAATGGCGGAATTCTACTGCTTATCTCTTGCAAGAGCCGTTCCTGTTTAATGACACCATCCGCGCGAATCTGCTTGTCGCGAAGCCCGAAGCGACTGCGAGCGAACTTCGTCACGCCCTGACCATCTCAGGAGCCGCCGCATTCGTTGATGTCCTGCCGCAGCGGATGGACACGATCGTCGGCGATCGCGGCGCCCGTTTTTCAGGCGGTGAGCGGCAGAGGCTCGCACTAGCGCGCGCACTGCTTCGCGAGCCCGCACTACTGATTCTTGACGAGCCAACAAGCTCGCTCGACGAAAGCAATGCGCAAGCGGTGATGGAGGGGATCGAAGCGCTTAGGGGACGCGTCACGATGATACTGGCGACGCATCGCCGCGAACAGGTCCGCGCGGTCGATCTATCTGTCCAGCTTGTCGATGGTCGACTGACCGAAATTCGATCGACCGCGGCTCCCTGGACAAATCAGGAGTTCGAAAGCACCCGATGACGTAAGAGGTGGGGGATATTCTTGGAAACAAATTCCTGATTGGCCGCCGCGACAAGCGCTAAACGCCAGCCTCGATCTTCGATGGGCTTGCCAAAAGCTTTTAGTGGATAGCCGATCTCGCATAGCCGATCGTCAACCGACGCTTCGATTCCCTCTCCTTTGTTGTTCATATGCGCGATCAGCAGTTCCGCCTCCATCGCTGTCAATTCAAGCCCACCGCCTGTCACGGGGTCAGCTAGCAATCGACGTCCGTCAGCCAAAATATTTTCCACAAGCGCGATTCGATTGAAAGAGATCGGCAGGCTCAGTTGGCGTTTGCTCGCATCGAGCTGCGCGTTCGCATTTTCCAGCCCAACGACTGCGATGCCCAGAATTACCGCTCGTATCAACTTTTTTTCCAGTTCGCCTTGTGCAAGTTTTACAATCGAGTCTCGGTCGGCGAGATCAGCAATTCGAACGCTCGACTGATGCAGGAGCGAGGACAATTCGCGGTAAAACGGGTCTTCGATCGAAAGGTTGCGCCCGTGCCTCGCTAGGCCTAAAGCTGCGACATCGGCGCAAGGTCCGGGCAAGAACCAAAATGGCTCAAGATCCGCGCGCATTGGCGGCGATTGCGCATCGCTCCTGATATAGATGTCGCAACGGCCTCCTGTATTGTTGAAGAGATCCTTGACGAACTCTTTCTGAACAGGATCGGTTTCTCTGTCGAAAAAAGCTGAAAGGCGATCGTCGCAGAGGCCGTGAATCAGGCCGTTTTCTCGTTCCGGCAGGCTGCCGGCGAAGCGCAGTCCCGCAGGTTCGAGAAACGCCGCGACCTCCGTAACGTAGAGCGGGTTAAACGTTTTGTTCAAAAATTCATGGGCAAGATATTGCCGATCCGAGACGCGAAGCTCGTCAAATAATTTTTGCGCAGCCGGATTGGCGACGAAATATTCAGCCCCCAGTTCCTGCAACCGGCTCGCAGCGCATAGCGCCGCCTCGACCCTTTCGAGGGAGGACTCAGACGGATCGCGCGTCAACGTCTCGAAGATCGCCCGAACAGGAAGCAAGGGAGCCCAGCCCGGCATTGCGATATAGCTGATGACGGTCAATCCGTTCGGCTTGAGCCGGCGACGCAAAATATTCCGCAGGGCTTCGCGCTTCGAAACCGGCACCCAACTCCAGACGCCGTTGATAACGCCGATTTCGAAGTCTGGTAGATTATCAACCAGCCCATCTTCGAAATCCATGCACAGGAACGAAACGTTCTGTAGTCCCGCCTTCGCCGCCCGATTTACGCCAGCGGCGACATGAATTGGATTAATGTCGACGCCAATGAACCGGCCGGCTGGATTGGCGGCGGCGATGGTCAGGAGTTCGCCGCCCTGGCCACAGCCGAAATCTACGAGCGTGAAAGGCGCGCCCGCTCGTAATGCCGGACAAAAGCCGTTCGCGCTCGCGATGAAGCTCGCGGCAAGCGGACTAGAAGCGCTCGTAGCGTCGGGATAGGCCGTGTCGATCACGTAATCGACCGCCACGTAGGCTTCGCCTGTCGTTAACGTCTGCCGGCCCCTTGAGGTTGAATTCAGCGCAGCCTCCAATTTGTTGGCCTGAACAGCTTAAGACGGGTATTCGCAGACCGCCATGAGAAACAATACGACGGGTTGTCGTCCGCCGACGGTGATATATTATGGTTGTCATTCCATGCTGATGGAACGTCGACATGAACAATCATGATGCCGATAAGAAAAATGGAAAAGCGCAAGCGCGCTCAAAGGCTATCGATGAGAAGCCTCAGTGGAGCAAGCCTGTTCTCACGATCCGCAGGATCAAGGATATCACGCGTGCGTCGTCAGGGTCTGGCACCGACTTCCTCATGAGGATGATGTTTAGCGATGCGCGCCTCAAAACGAACATCGCCTGCATCGGGCGTGCGCCGAGCGGGTTGAGTATCTATTCCTTCCGATACATCTGGGGCGGATCGGTTCATATTGGCGGAATCGCCCAGGAGATCGCACGCGCTCGGCCGGACGCCGTGTCGGTTGGGGCCGACGGCTATTTGAGGGTCGACTATTCGCTCATCGACATTGATCCGTCTTGAGAGTTGGCGCGATGACGCCGCGCGACAAACAAATTGAGAGTCCGGCGCCAATCAGGATGGGAATTGCGGGGGTGTCGGCGCGACGAAGAGCGGGTGAAGACCATGGTCGCCGCCAGACCCGGGCGCATCGAGCTCAATCACCCCTATCGTCCCGAACCGGCGCTTTCGATTCGCGTGGCCAAAACGTTGAAGGTCGTCGAATAATTTTTGCGCAGCCGGATTGGCGACGAAATTTTCAGCCCCCAGTTCGCGCAGCCGGCCCGCAGCGCATGGCGCGCCATGAGAAACGATACGACCGGTTGTCGTCCGCAGACGGTAATATAGTATGGTTGTAATTCCATGCTGATGGAGCGTCGCCATGAACAATGATGCCGCCGATAAGAAAAATGGAAAAGCGCAAGCGAGCTTGGGCGCCGTCGATGAGAAGCCTCAGTGGATCAAGCCTGTTCTCACAATCCGCAAGATCAAGGATATCACGCGCGGGGGGGGATTTTCTGGCACCGATGCTTCCTTGATGATGATGATGAGCAGCGATGCGCGCCTCAAAACGAACATAGCTTGCATCGGGCGGGCGCCGAGCGGATTGAAGATTTATTCCTTCCGATACATCTGGGGTGGACCGGTTCGTATTGGCGGAATCGCCGAAGAGATCGCACGCGCTCGGCCGGACGCCGTGTCGGTTGGGACCGACGGCTATTTGAAGGTCGACTATTCGCTCATCGACATTGATCCGTCTTGAGAGGCGCCGGTGCAGATGACCAACATTCGATTCGTAAGACGTAAGGACATTCCGGAAGCGGTTCTCGGGGAAGGCGAAATCGCGCTCCTGAATCCCGAACGCGGAAATTATTACGGCCTGTCCGGAACTGGCTTACGAATATGGAGACTTCTCGAAAATCCGACGACCTTGGCTCAACTGTGCGGCCAGTTGCAGACGGAATTCACGGCCACTCCAGCGCAATGCGCCGACGACGCCCGGGAATTTGTGGAAGCGCTGGTTAGCGAAAACCTCGTGGAAATTATCCGTGAATAAATTTTGGCGTTTTCTGAATCTCGATCTCGACGGCAAGGCGATGCTGCTCGCGGCGGTGGGATATCTTCTGATTGGCAGAATTTTGGTAGCGGCCTTGCCGATTCAAAACATATTTCAGATGGCGTTAGCTGGTCAGCGAGAGCCTTCCGTAGCGGCGCCCGCTCACGATCGCGCGCCGGGAATTGCATGGGCCATCGGCGTCGCCTGCCAATATGTCCCCTGGCGCTCCGATTGTCTGGTCCGGTCGGTCGCCGCACTTTTGTGGGCGCGGAGAGCGGGGTTGGACCCGGTCTTTCACCTTGGGATTAAGCAGGAAGATGCAAGCGAAATGCTTGCTCATACTTGGCTGACCGTGGGCGAAATCTATGTCACAGACCCCGGCGCGCCGAATGCGTTTTCCCCGTTCGGCAATTTATCGATCCGATGACATTTATTTTTGGCGCGTTTTCGCCGACGCCTGCTCGTGCGGCCAATCGTCGTGCTGTCGACGCCATCGCAAAGTCAACTGACGCTGCTCTTGTCTCAATCGTTGAAATTGACGAACATTTTATCGTGGGTTGGACCGGCGCGTCGTTGGAGCGCGAGGTTCTCGCGCGATCAGCTTCATTGCACCTTCTCATGGATGTTTGCCTCTATAACCGGCGCGACCTTGAGGCGTCGTTGCTAGCGTCGCAGCATCCGCTGGCCGAGATCACGGACGTTGAACTCGTCTGCAAGCTCGTCGCACAAGGCTCCGGCATTTTTCCGGACGCCTTGAACGGCGATTTTGCAGGAGCGCTCTACGACAAGGCATCGAAGCGGTTTAGTCTTTTCAGAGATCATTTTGGCGTTAGGCCACTATGCTATCTGCTCGATGGCGCGAGCGTCTACTTCGCCAGCAAAGCCAAGCCGCTGATCGCCACTCCGCACGCGAACGCGAACTTTCGACTGAACTCTCTCGCAGCCTATTTGCTCAACGGAGCAGCGTTTGAAGATCACAGCTTTTACGAGGCGGTTCGCGCCGTAAGGCCAGGGACAATTCTCGAAAGATGCGGAGCTTCGCTCAAGCAGCAAAGTTATTGGCGTCCAGAAAATACGCGGATCGCACGCGGAATTCCCGACGCAGCGCTACTCGAGAATTTCCAGGACCAACTCGTTCAAGCAGTTCGCTCGCGCATTCCAGCGCGAGGAGTGATCGGCGCCATGGTTTCGGGCGGATTGGATTCCTCGACGATCGCGGCGATTGCCTGCGCTGGAAACCGCGATCGGCAAGTACATGCGTTCAGCGTGACGTTGCCGGTGGGATACAGCGGACCCGCCACGGATGAGCGCCAATATATTGATGCGCTCTCGAGACATTACCCGAATCTCTCTGTCCACTACGTCGTGAATGTAAGTCGCGATCCGTTGGCAAGCCTCATCGGACGCACGACATTTCAGGGCGGTCCGCCGCTTGAAGTGAGCGGCGGCTCGGACGAAGATATTGAGAAGGCCGCGCAGGCTGAACACCTCGACGTAATGTTGTCCGGTTTGGGCGGCGATCTGCTCATATCAGGCTTTGCCGACAGCTATATGGCGGAATCATTGGCGAATGGAAAATTAGGGCGCGTCCTCGGGGAGTTCCGACGACGCACGTCAAGCGGCGAGAGTGCGCTTCAGACGCTTGTTCAGGGCGTCATAAAGCCGTTCCTCCCTTGGTCAATTCTTCGACTTAAGCGCCGCATGATGGCGCAGGATTGCACGCGCGATCATGCGTTGCGCGCCGATTTTCCGGGAAAGGGGGATTTTGAATCAGAATGCATCGAGAGCGGCTGGGAGGCGCAAACGCTAACGTACCGCTCGGTACGTGACGAGGAAATCGCAATGATCCACCTGAGCACGCAATTGGGCGGATGGTTCTTTGATGACCTCAGCTACCAAAATAGCAAGATTTCATACCGTCATCCACTGTTCGACAAGAGCTTGGTGGAAAGCTGTCTGTCGACGCCGTCGCACATCAAAGTTTCGTCGGGTTTCAACCGGATGCTGATCCGATCAACAACAAGGAATTTCGCGCCAAAGCAGATCGCAGATCGGTTGGACAAGGGCGAAGTTTTCCTGCGCTACAACGAAATGCTGCGCCCTCATGTTGCAAGGATGCGTTCGGAACTCGAACGGTTCCGAAAGAACGAAATATGGAGTTCCATTGTTGATCAAGAAAAGATCGAAGAAGGGTTTCGCGCCCTCGACTCTGATGCTCGGGAAGACGTGCTCGTCGTTTCGCTGAAGCTCTGGCGGCCCATCGCGCTGGGTCTATTGCTGTGTCCGCGGACGTAGGCGCGCAGCCTATGCAACGCCCGAACGAACTTCGGAAGATGCGAAGCTATCGACTTCACGGACTATCGATCGAGTCGGTTATCGACCTCGGCTTGCCGGAGGCGGCGCCGGCGGCTGCCGCGATACAGGAGACGGTCAGCATTGAATCGGGCGCCGTTCCAAGGCGACTCCAGAGACCATTAGGCTCGCGCCTTGGATTCAAAATCGCGCATGAAGAGGCGATTTTTAATGTGTCGGGCGTCGCTCGCTTTCATATCACTGGCGGCCAACGAATCGCCGTGGAGCCCGCAGCAGATTCCGACCCCGCGGCGGTTCGCCTGTTCATCCTTGGCGCAGCCATTGGCGTAGTCCTGCACCAGCGCGGATTTTTTCCGTTACACGGCTGCGCATTGGCGCTCGATGGAAAAGGCCTCGCTTTTTTGGGACCTTCTGAAAGAGGTAAATCGACGCTGGCCGCGGCGTTCAGCGAGGCTGAGCATAAAATCCTTTCGGACGATCGCTTCATGTTGAATCGCTCCAGCACAGGGCGCTATGTCATCGAACCGGGTCTGCCGATTTTCAGGCTGAGATCATTGGCGGCCATGAACCGTCAGGATTTGAGCGCCGCCTATATGGCGCCTGATGTCGACGACAAATGGTCCGTTCCCGCTGCTCAATTGTTTTCAACAAGCGCTGTTTCGTTAACGAGCCTGTTCTTTCTCGAATGGTCGAACTCGAAGACCACAAAGATAATACGGCTCGATCGTTTCGACGCCTTGGCGTTTCTTCGCCGCGACGTTTGGCTGAACTTCTTTATCAAAATCCTTGGCCGCGAAAGCGAGTTTCTCGCTTGGGCTGCGGATCTGCTCAATCATGTCCCGGCTTTCGTTCTTCGGCGCCCGCGCGATCTTGCCGCGATGGGCGACGTGATCGCGTGTGTCGAGGATCATGTCTCAAATCTCTAGCTTTTCCGCTCTCCTGCGTGCGTCGCATGAACTGAGACTGCTCCGCGCCCTCGCCCGACCCGGCGACGAAAGCCTGTCCGACGTTGCGATGGATGGAATTGATTGGGACGACTTCGTTTGGCATGCGCAACGACACGGGTTGGCGGCGCTGTCCTTCTCGCGACTGCATGCGCTTGACGCCGGAGCTGTCCCGCGAAGCGCAATGACGAGCCTTGAGAAGGATTATCGATTGGGGCAGGTCCGCTTTCTCGCCCAGGCTCACGAAACCGTCAGAATTACAAAGATGTTTTGCGAGGAGGGAATCGACAGCCTTGTTCTCAAGGGCGTCGCCGCCGCGCATCGTCTTTATTCGGTTGACCCGGCGGTAAGGCAGTCGACCGACATCGACCTGATCGTGGCTCCCGAAAATTTCTTGGCGGCCGATCAAATTCTTCGCCGAGACGGCTATGTGCGCAAGACGCCGAGTTTCGAGATCCCCGAGGAGTCCATGGACATGATCGGCTTTTTGCTGCATGCATTCGAGTATGAGGACGTGCGCAACGGCCATAGCGTCGAAGTGCACCATCGCCTCACGGCAAACCCTCACGCAATGAATGCTGACTTCACAGAACTTTCGCGTTCTGCTCTGGTCATTGAAACATCAGCGGGATGCATTCGTGGGATGAATGATGCGGATGCGGCGCGATACCTTTGCAGTCATGGAGGCGGCCATGCGTTTGCGACGCTCAAATGGCTATGCGACGTTGAGCGAGCGTTTCATTTAATTGGCAGAGACGGCGTTTGCGCCCTTCGCCATTCGGAGCGCATCGCATTTACCCGCAACGCCATCGATCTCGCACGATCTCTCCTGGATGATGCGAACCAAGTGAGGCCAACAACAATGGCGCCGGCTCGCCGTAACGACAGGAATATGTCGTTCGTCGTCGCGGAGCTCTGCGCGGACGAGGTTCCCGGCGGCCCACGCACGTCAAAGTCGATGCTGCGAGAACTCGCAATGTTGCGCTTTCAGGTCCGGATGGGCGCCGACATGACCTTCGCCATGAATGAGCTGGTCAGATTGCTTTGCGACCCCCGCGACGCCCTGACGTTACGGCGAGGATTAGGGTGGTTGCCGCTATATATGTTGCTGGGTCCTTTCCTAGCGTTGCGGCGCTTCCTCACGCGGGCGTAACCCGTTCTCTGTATGCGCTGAGAAGTCGAAAAGTAGCGAAAAGTGTCGTATCGAGGCGCAAAATGGAGTGCGCATGACGCGACCTGCGCCGTTGAGACTAAACATACAATGCTGACAAATCGGGACATTAGATTCGCCGTGGCGCCGATGATG
>SXGT01304230.1_pt1 | contig 12142 bp, 9 predicted proteins | sample 3176221 | NCBI WGS metagenome assembly SXGT01 (sample SAMN11356862, study PRJNA531348) | freshwater metagenome | isolation source: freshwater sample F1-120 | place: China: Fuxian Lake, Yuxi | collected 2017-12-25
CGGTTCTCGACCACGAAGGGCTGGCCCAGCTTGGCCTGCAGGCGCTCTGCGAGCAGGCGCGTCATCACATCGGATGCACCGCCGGCCGGAAAGGGCATGATGATGCGCACTTGCCGATCTGGCCAGGTGCTGGCCTGCCCAAAGGCGGCGCCGCACGCGAGGATGGATGTTGCGACAAGGGCTCGCAGGGTTCTACTGGATACAAATTTCATTGGCAGTCTCCTTTTTAATTTGACCGCGACGCGTCTGCGCGCGGGAACTGCAACACCAGAATGTCTGCGCCCTCGGGCCCGGCAATGATGGCTGGCACTTCGGCGGCGGCTGCGAACATGACGCCGAGGGATTCAAGCTGCGTATCGCCCGCATGAGCCGTACCGCGGGTGAACACGTAGAAGCGGCCGCCGTCGGGGGCGGTGGCCGGCAACTGCATTGTTGCGTCACTTGACAAGCGCACCAGGTGCGCGGCCAGGCCGTCGTTGCGCGGCGCAATCAACACTTCGAGCGGTGCGTACGCTTCGGTCGCAGGGCTCGCATGCGCCTGCTCGCGCTTCAATCCCGGGCGCATACGTTCGCGCGAACCTGGTTTATGCAGATACCAGGCGCCGGTATCTGCCATGGCACGCAGGGTCAGGTACGAAATACCCTCGGGGCCGGCAGTGATCGGCCCATAGCCGGTCTCGGCTGCGGCATAGTGCACCATGAACGGCTTGGCCGCGTGTCGTCCGATGCTGCCTTCGCCGGCCACAACAACCTGGAATTGCTGCTCCAGGTGAAAGTGCGAAGGCGTCACCCAGTTCGGGTCCTGCTCGACAAGAAAGGCCTGCGCCCCCGCGCCTACGGATAGGCGCGTCGCGATCATGTCGGTGACGGCGCCGTGAAAGGTTTCATGGACAACCGGCTTGCGGGCGTCGGCGTGGAGTTGCGACTTGCTGGCGGAGATCATTGTGGCTCCTTCAACGATATGGAGGCTTGTGTCGGGCGCATGAAGTCAACGGCCTTTCCATTGCGCAGCGCGCTTCTCGGCGAAGGCCGCTGCACCTTCACGCGCGTCGGCAGAGGCCAGTACGGGCGCGGTGATTTCCTGCTGGCGCGTGAACATCTCGGGCGTTGGCCAATCGCGCTGTTCGTTGATCACGCGCTTGGAGGCGGCTACCGAGAGCGGCGCGTTGGCGATGATGCGTAGCGCCAGACGCTTCGCTTCGGCGAGAGCCTGGCTCGGCTCGGTGAGCGTGTTGATGAGCCCGAACTGCGCAAGCCGTTCGGCGGCGATCATGTCGCCGGTCAGTGCCAGCTCCATGGCGATGCGCGGCGGGATCAGACGCGGCAGGCGCATCAGGCCGCCGGCGGCGGCGGCGAGCCCGCGCTTGACTTCCGGGATGCCAAACTTCGCGTCGCGCGAAGCCACCGTGAGATCACAGGCGAGCATGGCCTCGAAACCACCGGCCAGCGCATAGCCTTCCACTGCAGCAATCAAGGGCTTCTTCGGTGGCGTCATGGCGATGCCGAGAATGCCGCGCCCTTCGACCCGCGTCACTTCACCGCGCAGGAAAGCCTTCAAATCCATGCCTGTGCAAAACGTGCCGCCGGCGCCGGTGAGGATGCCGACGCGCAATTCATCACTGGCGTCGAGTTCGTCGACCGCTGCCGCGACCCCGTAGGACACGGCGCGGTTGACGGCGTTCCTTGCTTCTGGGCGATTGATGGTGATGACCATCAGGCCACCGTCGCGTTCGATAAGTACTTCGGACAAGGTGTTCATGCCTCCATATTGATCGCGGCGAAGCGCTCGACCGCATCCAGATACTCGGTCTGCAGACGCAGCATGACTTCGCGCACCGAGGTCTCGGCGTTGACGTCGCAGACGGACTGCCCGACCGGAAATGAATACAGATCCGCGCGTCGGGCGCGCACCACGCGTGCGTGCGCCTCGTTGTACAGCACGCCTTGCAGGGGCGTGGGCAGGTAGGCCGGTGCGCCAGGTGCCTCCCATGCTTCCGAGAGTTTGCTGCGGATCATGCGTACGGTTTTGCCGGTGCGGGCGCGGCGCCGCACGGCGTCCTCGGCGCGGGCGGCGAACACCGCGGCCTTTTCAAACTCGTCAAGCTCGCTCTCGCGCGTGCCCAGCCAGATGGTGCCGCACCAGACGCCTTCTGCGCCCATCGCCAGGGCTGCGGCGATCTGGCTGCCGCGTGTAATGCCGCCAGCGGCCAGAACCGCAGCGCGGCCCGCACAGGCATCGATCACCTGCGGTACCAGCACCAGCGTGGCGATATCGCCGGTGTGCCCGCCGGCCTCGGTTCCTTGTGCGACGATCAGCTCGACCCCGGCTTCGCACTGGCGCCTGACGTGCGCAGCCTTGCCGCACATGGCGCCGACCACCACGCCGTGCGCCTTGATGTCCGCCACCACGTCGGGCGGTGGAGACCCCAGCGCGCTGACGATGAGCTTCACCTGGCGGTGCCTGAGCGCGACGTCGACCAGGCGCCGTGCGCCGTCGGGTGTCATGCTGCCGCGCCCGGCGACGATTTCACCGACGATGCGCTCGCGTTCTCCCTCGGGAAGTAGCGGTATGCCCTCTTTCTCCAGAAGGTCGTCCATGAAGGCACGATGCGCGGCCGGGATCAGTCGCTGCAGGTCGCCGGCCGAGCGTTCGGCTTCGGCGTCGTAGGTCGAGGGGATGATGACGTCGACGCCGTAGGGCTTGCCGTCGGTATGCCGATCAATCCACGCCAACTCGACCTCTAGTTGTTCGGGGCTGAAGGTGGCGGCACCGAGCACGCCGAAGCCGCCGGCACGCGTGACTTCGACGACGACGTCGCGGCAGTGCGAAAAGGCGAAGATCGGCGCCTCACAACCTAGACGCGTGCAGATTGCGGTTTTCATGCGGTGCTCCCTGGTGCAGCAGTATCGTCCCAGACGAAGAGCGCGTCGAGTGCCTCGACCTGGTTGCCGCGTACCCACAATGGATTGACTTCCAGTGCGGCCAGATCAGGGCCCTGCGCTGTTGCGCACGCGGCAATCGCGAGGATAACCGTACTCAGCTTGTCGATGTCGGCTGCAGGCTGGCCACGCTTGCCGGCCAGCAGTGCCGCGCCGCGCAGTTCAGCCAGCATGCCGTGTACCTCGGCGGCATCGACCGGCAGTACGCGCAGGGAGACGTCTTTGAGGGTTTCGACCCACACGCCGCCAAGACCCACGGCCAGCACCTGGCCCCAGGCCGGGTCGCGCGTAATGCCGACGATCAGCGCACCGTCAATACGGGCCATGGGAAGCGCCGCGCGCGCAGCAGTGGTGACACGGTGAAACGCCAGGGCCAGCTGGGCCGGACCCTCTACCCCGAGCGCAACGCCGCCTATATCGGTCTTATGTGCGATGTCAGGCGAGGCCACTTTGATTGCCACCGGCCCCGTGCCAGCGGCGGCGACCGCCCCAGCCTCATCGACGGCGAGAACCACCGGGACCACCGGCACGCCGAACGCCGCAAGTGCAGCCAAGGCGTCCCGCTCCGAGGCCGGGCGCACAGCGCATGGCTGACCCGTAGCCGCCGCAGAGCTGGCGGAGATGCTAGTGGCATGCGCGCGCACGCGCTTCGACCACTCGGCGGTCGCGGCAAGCGCCTCGATGGCGCGATCGACACCGAAGGCGTTATAGGGCGCGCTGATCGCCTCAATGATCCTGCGGGCGTGCTGGTTCACCCGGGTATGGGTGTAGCTGGAGAGAAAGCCTGGAATCTCGATGGCATTGAGCGCTGCGGCAAAGTGCCGATGGGCCTCATTGGTGCGTTCCGTCTCCTCCGCTTGCGAAGTGGGCACCGGGTACCAGACCACCAGCACTGCGGCGATGTCTTGCTGCGCAGCGATGGCACGGAGCGCGTCGCCGCAGCGCGCCGGCTCGACTCCGCCGGTCAGGTCAAGCGGGTTGTGGGGTGTGCCGAAGTCCGGCAGGGCGGCGCGGATGCGCGTGGCGACTTCGTCTTCGAGTGCGGGTACGGCCAGGCCGCGCCGCGATGCACTGTCGGCGGCGATCTCGCACACGCCGCCGGAGTTGGACACGATGGCCACGCCGCCTGCGCGCAGCACGCCGGTGCGGCCAGCCAGGTCGGCGGTGGCCAGGAGCGCTTCGAGCGAATGGACGCGCATCAGGCCGAGCTGGCGGCACAGGCCGTCGAAGACGCGGTCGTCACCTACCAGCGACCCGGTGTGGGCGAGCGCGGCCTTGGCGGTTGCCTCACTGGCGCCGACCTTGAGCACGACAATCGGCTTGGCGATGGCAAAGGCGCGCCGCGCCGCCGTGATGAAGCGCGCGGGGTTGCGCACGGTTTCAATGAACAGCGCGATGGCGCGGGTATCAGCATCGTCGACGAGGTGCTCGAGCACGTCGCTGATATCGATGTCGGCCTCATTGCCGGTTGCCACCACGCAGCTCACGCCCAGATCCTGCTCGCAGGCCAGTTCGGTAAGGAAATACGCCGCCGCCCCGCTTTGTGACACGATGCTGACGCCGCTGCTCCTGGACGGCACGGCTACCGGCGCCGACCACGCCAGCGTGCGCGATCCGTAACAGATGAACCCCAGGCTGTTGGGGCCGATCAGGCGTATGCCGTGTTCCCGCGCACGCGTGGCCAGCGCCGCCTGCATGCGCGCGCCCTCTGGTCCAAGTTCGGCGAATCCTGATGTCAGCAGCACCGCAGCGCGCGGCTTGGCGTGCGCGAGGTCTTCAAGCGCCTCGGCAGCGGCCTCTGCGGGAACCACAATCAACCCCAGGTCCACCTCGCGGCCGAGCGTCCGGCAGGAGGTTGCAGTGGTGCGCCCGCGCACTGTCGCACCGCGCCGGTTCACCAGGAGGAGTTCGCCCGCATAGGCACCACACTCCAAGTTGTCGAGTAGCGCACCGACCCCGCGCGAACGCTCGGAGGCGCCGACGATGACGATCGAGCGCGGATGAAACAGCGCAGCGAGCGAGCTTTGCTCGGATGCGGGGGCGCGCTTGACCTGGGCGTGCATGTCTGATTGTCAGGCGCGCAGCGCGTGGTTGACCAAGGGCATGACTTTCTCGGCCATCAGGACCAGGGAGTTGCGCCCCAGTTCCGGGTCGTGCCAATCCATGCCGCCGTAAAGCAGGGTCCCGAAATCACCGACAGTTTCGCGAAACGCCAGCACCTTGTCTGCCACCTGCGCGGGCGAGCCGTAGATGACGAGGTCTTCGATGGCGCCTTCGACGGTCACACCGGAATCCGGCGCATTGGGGTCGTTCTTGAACAGCGTCAGCGGCGCCCCGCGGCGCTTCAACTTGCTCATTAGCGAGCGATAGTAGTAGTAATAAGGGCCGTTGGGGTCGGTCGCATAGCGCTTGGCGGTCGCGTCGTCGGGGGCCACGCAGATCGTCTTGGCGATGCGCCAGTTGGCCGCTTCCGGCTTGCGGCCGATGCGTTCGCAGCCTTCGACGTACTTGGCCCAGTGGGTCTTGACCCATACCGGCATCAGAAAATTGGCCGAGATCGGATCCCAGCCGCGTGCGGCCGCTTCGGATACGCCTTTGGAGTGCGGCGCCACCGCCGTGACGACGATCGGCGGGTGCGGACGCTGCAGGGGCTTGGGTACCGTGCCCATGCCGGTTTCAGGAATGTAGGTGCGTTCGGTCGAAATGTTCCAGAACTGACCGCGCAGGCGGTAGGGCGCTTCGCCGGTCCACAGGGCCAGCACCTGATTGACCGCCTCCAGGAACATGGCGGGGCGGTCCATGTCGATGTTGCCGAACGCCTCCGCATCCGAAGGCAAGGCGCCCGGGCTGATGCCGAAGATGAAACGCCCGCCAAGCAGGTAGTCGAGCATCGCCAGGTTGCCGGCGGTTGCTACCGGATGTGTGTTGGGCATGTTGGTGGTGCCGGTTCCCAGGCGAATGTTCTTCGTCGCATCTGCCAGAGTGGCCAGGAACACAGAGGACGAGGTGACGCATTCTTCGGGGTCGGTTGCGTGCTCGCCGCAGTAGGCCTCGCTCATGCCGAGCTTGTCGGCGAGGATGAATGCCTCGCGGTCTTCGGCGAGTGAGCGGCCCCAGTCCTTGCCGACCGGGTGCATGGGCATGGTGAAGAAACCGAGTTTCATGATGCGCCTCCAGGTGCTGGAATGAGCGCCGCTGCCATGTGTTTAAGCTCGCGGCGCAGGAGTTTGCCGGTGGTGGTGACCGGCAGGTCGGCCCGGATCTCGACATGATCCGGGGTCTTGTAGGTGGCAGCAAGCGCACGGCAGTGGCTGCGCAGTGCTTCGGCGGTGAGCGTGGTCCCCGCCGTCGGCACGACGAAGGCGACTACGATCTCGCCTTTGACCGGATGTGGTGCGCCGGTGACCCCGGCGGCGGCCACGCCAGGGTACTGGCGCAGCACTTCTTCAACCTCGGCCGGTGCGATATTGATACCGGCGCGTTTGATCATCTCCGAATCGCGTGCCTGGAAGACCAGCGCGCCGGTCGCGTCGAGCATCCCCAGGTCGCCGGTGCGAAAGTAGCCGTCCGGGGTGAACGCGGCGGCATTCTGTTCCCGGCTGGCGCCCTCATAGCCGGGAGTCAGATTGCCCTTGACCTCGATCAGCCCGGCCTGGCCGCGCGCGACTTCACCGCCACTGGCCGGATCGACAATACGCAGCAGGACCCCCGGCAGCGGCGGGCCCTGGCAGGCCATGCGCCGCTCCAGTGGCCAGTCATGCGGCGTCACGCAGCAGTTGCCGTAGGACTCGGTCTGCCCGTAGATGTTGCAGACCTCACGCGCGCCGAGCGTATGGGCTACCGTGGCCACGTCCTGCGGCGTGCCAATGGTCATCGCGGCACGCAAGCTGGCGGTGCGCTCGCGCCGGAAGTCCGGGTGGCCAATCAGGGCTGCGGTGATAGTCGGCAAGGTATAGATCGAGGTGCAGGCGTGGTGTTCGATCAGATCCAGCGCTGCACCCGCCTCGAAGCGTTCCTGCACCACCAGGGCGGCGCCGTGGGTGAAGGTGGCGCACATCGCGTTGGCCGAACCGTAAGACCAGAACAGTGGCAATGGGAGGAACACGCGATCGTCGGGCTTGAGGCCCTGGCGCTCGCCAATGTGAAAGCCGTTCGTGATGGCCGCACCGTGCCGCAACGGGACCGCCTTGGGGTGCGAGGTCGAGCCCGAAGTGAAGAGCACAAAGGCAGTGTCCTCGGCGCCCGCGCGTTCACTTTGCGGCACGCTGTCGATGTCGACGGCGGAGTCGAGGAAATCCGGCCATACCGTCGACCACCCTTCTCCCGCGCCACCGATCAGAACGACCGATCGCAGATGCGGGCAGAGCGTGGCACGGCGTGCAAACAGCGTCGCAAGATCGGCGGCATAGTCGCGCTCGCCGAAGCGTGCCAGGGCAACCAGCAGGCGCACGCCCGAATCGGCCAGCAGGAACTCCAGCTCCCGGGTTGTCGACCAGGTGGAGAACGGTGCCGGCACTGCACCGATAGCTGCAGCACCCAGACATACCTCGACCCATTCGGCTCGGTTACCGATCAGTATGCCGATGTGATCACCGCGCCCCACACCCGCAGCGCGCAATGCGCCGGCAATCAAGCGGGCGCGCTCGGCCAGCCTGGCGTAGGAAATGCGCTCCTCGCCGGCAATCAGCGCCAGGGCTGCGGGGTCGCGGCCGGCCTGCTCGCATACGAGGTCGTAGAGGTTGTGGCTGAGGGGGGCGTGCATGGGGTGAGTGACGCGGAGGCCATACGTGGAACGTTGCGCTGAAGCTTAGCTAGCGCGTGACATAATATCTACTGATATTTAATTATCAAATTGCATCGATTATTCTGATGAATAGCCGAAAATGAAGCGCATCAGCCTCACCAATTTCGAAACGCTCGGCTGGATCGCACGCTTGGGCTCGTTCACTGCAGCGGCGGAGCGTCTCAACACCACCCAGCCGGCGATTTCCGGCCGGGTGCGCGAACTTGAATCCTCCCTGGGGCTCAAGCTGTTTCACCGCCAGGGACGGCGTATGGAATTGACCATCCAGGGCCGCGAACTGGTGGAACGCATGCGCCCCCTGCTCAATCAGCTGGAGGACGTGGTGATGTCGCTGGAGAATCCCGAGGCCGCCTCCGGGATCATCCGCATCGGCGTGGGCGAAATGGTGGCGGTGACCTGGTTCGGCGCGCTCATGGCCAAGCTCAAGCGCGAAATGCCGCGTGTGACCTACCAGATCGAAGTCGAGCTCACGGTGAACATGCGCCAGAAGCTCGAACTCGGTCAGCTCGATCTGGCGATCGTCGCCGCGCCCCTCGACGCCAACCGCCTGGTCGCCACACCGCTGGGCGGCCTCAACCTCTTGTGGGTATGTGCGCCCGCGGCGCGCGCCATGGCCGTCAAGCGCCGCCTCGGCATCGCGCAGATCCTGGCGACGCACCCGCTGTGGTGCCTGGCCCGGCCTTCGCACATGTACCCGCTTGCCGTCGAAACCCTGCGCCTGCATGGCGTCTCGCACCACGACATCAACACCTGCAACAACCTGCAGACCATGGTCTCGATGGTGGCCGGCAATGCCGGCATTGCCCTGTTGCCCGAGAACCTGGTCGCATCGCGCATCCGCCGCCGCGAGCTTGTGGCCCTCTCCGACCTGTTGCCGCCGATGCCGCTCAACTTCGTGATCGCCCGCCATCGCGATCAGGAGCAGGCGGTCATCCGGCGCATCATCGAGCGCACTGTTGAGGAAAGTGCATTTCTCAACGGTGGCGGTGGCGCGGCGTTCGCCGACTTGGAATGAGTATGCGAGCGCTTCGAAGCGGGTACCTGTATCTGCCTCAGGGGTGCACGCGGAACGTTCAGACCGGCTTCTGGCGGTTCTTGCGTTCGTGCTCCAGCTGGCGCAATCCCTTGCGGATCACCTTGCCGGTTGTGGTGGTTGGAATCGCATCGTAAAACTCGATCTCACGCGGATACTCGTGGGGGCTGAGGCGGTTGCGCACATGCGATTGCAACTCCTGCGCCAGTTCGGTTGATGGCGCAAAGCCCTCGCGCAATTGCACAAACGCCTTCACCACTTCGCCGCGGATCGCATCCGGGCTGCCGACCGCTGCGGCCAGCGCCACGGCCGGATGCCCGGCGAGGCAAGCCTCGATCTCACCGGGACCGATGCGATAGGCGCCGCTGGAGATCACATCATCCTTGCGGCCGACGTACCAGAAATAGCCGTCTTCATCCTTCCTGGCGAGGTCGCTGGTGAGCAACCAGTCGCCGGAGAATTTTTCGCGCGTGGCAGCTTCGTCGTCCCAGTAGCGCAGAAACATCGCCGGCACGGGGCGCTTGAGCGCGATTTCACCGACCTCGCCATCCGGCACCGGTACACCTTCCGCGTTGAGCAGCGTGATCTCGTGGCCGGGAATCGGCCGACCAAGCGAACCGGGCTTGAGCGGCATGTAGTCCGTCGAGTTGCCGATGATCATCACGGCCTCAGTCTGGCCGAACGCATCGTGCGGCGTCGCGCCGAGCGCATCCCTGGCCCAGCGGATCAGGTCTTCAGCCACCGCCTCGCCGCCGGTATGGATGGTGCGCAACTGCACGTCCCATCGTTTGCGCGGACTCTCGATCAGTCGCATCATCTTGAGTACCGTCGCCGGCAAAAAGACATTGCGGATCTTGTGTCGCGCCATCACCTCAAACGCGCGCTCGGCATCAAACTTGCGGCTGCGGTGCGCGACCACAGTGACACCGTAGTGCCAACTCGGCAACAGCATGTCGAGCAGACCGCCCGCCCAGGCCCAATCGGCCGGGGTCCAGAATCGGTCGCCGGGTTGCGGGAAGCCCTGGTGCACAAACTCCATCGACGGCAGGCGCCCGATCATGATGCGATGCGCATGCAGCGCGCCTTTGGGTGGGCCGGTGGTGCCGGAGGTAAAGATCAGCAGCGCGGGGTCTTCCGCGGCGGTCGCTACCGGCTCAAACACCTCGGATTGGGTGTCCAGCAAGGCGCCGTAGTCGATGACGTTTAGTGCGTCGGTACGGTCCGCACAGATGATGTGCGTGAGACCAGGGTACTTTTGCCGTACTTCCAGCAGCCGGTCCAGACTGGTTGCGTCGGTGATGACAACCTTGACGCCGGCAGTGCGCAAGCGGTATTCAAGCGCCTCGGGCCCGAACAGCGTTGCCAGTGGCAAGGCGATGGCGCCGAGCTTGTAAATGCCGAGGTGAGCGACGCCGGTTTCGGGCCGCTGCGACATCACGATCCCGACGCGGTCGCCGCGCGCCACGCCCAGACCCGTCAGGGCGTGGGCGAGCTGGTTGGAGCGTGCGCGAAACTCGGCAAACGTGTGCTCGGTGATCTTGCCGGCCTCGTCCTCGTAAATCATGGCCACGCGCGTCGGGTCGCCGGCGTGGCGATCGCAGATGTCGACGGCGATGTTGAACTGTGCCGGGATCGACCACTGAAAGCGGGCACACAGTTCTTCGTAGGTTTTTCCCTCTGGCAGGGCCTTTTTGTTCACTGCGATGGTTCTCCTGAGACAGGCATTTTCGTGTCCGCACAGTGCGGTGTGAAACAGCGCCTACTCTAACGCGTATCCCGTCGGATAGTTCGGCGATACCCGCCCATCAAGCGAGACCCTCACGATCCGGAGCGTGGCTGTTGACGAATGGGAGGCATCGTATCATAATAGTTATACAATTAGAAATACTGCAACACACAACACCCACACAACACCAACACACAGCACGCTGGCGACACCTCTCGGTCGCCGCCCCGGAGCGACGATGAACTGGCCGACCGTCATCTACAACGAAGAAGTCATGCGCGAAGGCTTCGGCATCGAAGACGTGGCGATTCCGTTCGAGGCGCGGGTAGCTTTTCTCGATGCGCTCTCCGAAACCGGCTTGAAGCGCATCACCCTGGGCGCCTTTGTGAGCCCGAAGTACGTGCCGCAGATGGCCTGTTTTGAAGACCTGCTCAAGGCCTTTCACGCCAAGCCGGGCGTGACCTACCTGCCTTACATCCACAACCAGAAGGCGCGCCAGCTTGCGCTGCAATATGCGCCGCCGCTGACGGTCGAAGAAGACGTGTTCACCCTGTTCATCGATATCTGTGACATTCACCAGCGCCGCAACGTCAACCGCTCGGTGCAGCAGATGCTCGATTCGTGGCCCGAGGCCATCGCCAGTGCGCAGGCGCGCGGGGTCACGCAAGCACGCATCGGCATCGGTTCGGCCTGGGGGTCGAACTTCATGGGCAAGTTCTCGCAGGCGTATCGCCTCTCCTTTCTGGAAAAGCAGGTTGCGCTGCTTGAGGCAGCCGGTATTACAGTGATCGAAATCGGCCTGCACGATTCGCAAAGCTGGTGCCTGCCTCACGAAATGGAAGCGGACCTCGCCGAGGTCAAGCGTCGCTGGCCGCAGGTCAGGCAGTTTCATTTTCATATGCACAACGCACGCGGCATGGCATTGCCTTCGCTGTACGCCGCGCTGCGCACTTTGGACAAGACGGATACCGCGCTCATCGAAGGCACCTTGGGCGGCATCGGCGGTGGCCAGTTCGGCGGCAACGGCCGCGCCTGCGGCATGGCCGCCACAGAAGACCTGATGCACATGCTCGATGGCATGGGCATCGAGACCGGTGTCAACCTCGACAAACTGATCGACTGCGTCTGGATGCTCGAAAAGCTCATCGGCCGGCCTGGCTACGGCATGGTGGCCAAGGCGGGCCCGCGGCCGATGACTGCGGATGCTTTTTACGACCCCAATCTGCCGGGCCTGGAAAGCCTGGAAGCGGCCAAGCATTTCAAGCTCGGCCCCAAGGTTTACGAGAAAGAAGGCTTTACACCCTGGAAGCACCCGATCACCGGCCCCTGGTACCCCGGGCCGCATTAACGCAACACTCCACATCAGACCCGACGCGATCCCCCGCCTTTCCCTCTTCTGATCGTCGCAGGCAATTCCCGCACTGCGGCGCGGCAACCTCTAGCTACCGACCCGAAGGAGCAACACATGGACTTCAGCCTTACCGAAAATCAGCTCATGATCCGCGACTCAGTGCGCAAGTATGCCGAGGCCGAGCTCCTGCCCAACTACCAGCGCTGGGACCGTACCGGCGAATTCCTCTCCAAGGATTTCATCCACAAACTGGTCAACATGGGCTTGCTGCGTCTGCGCCTGCCGGAA
>SXGT01458973.1_pt1 | contig 12142 bp, 13 predicted proteins | sample 3176221 | NCBI WGS metagenome assembly SXGT01 (sample SAMN11356862, study PRJNA531348) | freshwater metagenome | isolation source: freshwater sample F1-120 | place: China: Fuxian Lake, Yuxi | collected 2017-12-25
ACGGCGCTAGATTTTATGTTTCGTAATGGTTTAATTCAACGTGGTACATTATTAGCTTATGATGATTGGGGCGGAACTCCTGGTTGGCAAACTTATGCTGATGGCGAAAGCCGCGCTCATGAAGAAATTTGTAGTAAATATAGAGTTCAGGCTCATTGTATAGCTCAATATGGTATCGCTTATCCTCATGTACAAATGGTATTTTTAGTATGCTAGATAGATTAGAAAAATATGATTTACTACCTTGGTTAATTAATACTTACAACTGTAAAATAGGTGTAGAGGTAGGAGTGCGCGATGGTTCTAATGCTAAGAATCTTTTGGAAAAAACTAAAATGACTTTAGTTGGTGTAGATATATATGTATATCCACAGATTCAAGGCATCATTGAAAGTTGTAATGGTAGATTTTCTTTATACAATGGATATAGTATAAGAATGTCTGAGTATTTTGGAGAAGAATCATTAGATTGGATATATCTTGATGCCGGTCATACATATCCAGATGTTAGTGCTGATATAGAAGCGTGGTGGCCCAAACTGAAAACTGGTGGTATATTTTGTGGTGATGATTATTGCAACTGTTGGAATCCACAAGAAGGATTATATGAAGTAGTAAGAGCAATTGAGGAGTTCATAGAGGATAAAGATATAGTATTACATATTTCTGGAATAGGAGTTGTAGATAAACAAACAAGATTAGATTATGCCAATAAAATTGGTAAGCTTCATGAAGATAATTTTACAGGTCGAAAAAGAACCGAGGATGTACCAGTTCCTCAATGGTGGTTTATAAAAGGGTAATATAATGAAAATTTTAGTAACAGGTGGTGGTGGATTTGTTGGTAATGTCTTGGTGCGTCAATTGCTTGAAGAAGGGTATCAAGTTAGAATATTAGATAACTTTATTAAAGGTTGTCATGGCTTGATGGAGTTAGTTCCATATGTTGATTTTGAATTTATGGAAGGCGATGTAACAGATTTTGAAACTTGCAAAAAGGCAACAAAAGGTGTAGATGCTGTCATACATTTAGCAGCTATCGTAGGTTTTCCTGACTGTGCAAAGCAGCCTGGATTAGCAGAAGCAGTTAATATTCAGGGAACTAAGAATATGTTAATTGCCGCAGATGGTAGGCCATTTGCTTTTGCATCTACTGGTAGTGTATATGGTAAAGTAGATGGTATTTGTACAGAAGATAGTCCACGCAATGCTCAATCTTGGTATGGTATTACAAAGTATGAGGCAGAAAAGAAGGTTAGAGATACTGATAATACAGTATCATTTAGATTCGCAACTGGATTTGGACTATCTCCAAATATGCGTGTAAATCTTTTAGTAAACGATCTTGTATATCGCGCGATGAAAGAGCGAGTTATTGTTATCTTTCAAGCTGATTTTAGAAGAACATTTATACATGTAAAAGACATGGCTAAAACTTTCCAAATGGGTATAGAAGGCTTACTCCATAAAACACTTAAGCATAAAGTATATAATGCTGGAGGTGATCATCTTAACTGGACTAAGAGAGAGTTAGCAGAATATATAGGTAAAAAGACTGGTTGCTTAGTACACTATGCAGAGATTGGACAAGATTCTGATCAGCGTGATTATGCTGTGGACTATTCTAAATGGTATGCGGAAGGTTTTATTCCAGATTATAGTATGGAGAATGGTATAGATGAAGTAATTAAAGCCGTACCACTAATTCATATTACACACGCTTTTGAATAAGGGGTTCGACATGAAAAGAGTACTAGTTACTGGTGGTGAATCTATGATTGGTAAGGCTATTATAGAAGCTTTGGCAAGAGCAGGTATATGGGCCGATTCAGTACCTCATAAAGAGTGTGATTTATTAGATTATCGCCAAGTTGAAAAGAGGCTAAAGAAGTTTAAGCCTGATGGGATTATACATGCTGCCGGATGGAACGGCGGCATAGCATGGTGTAAAGAGTATCCTGCCACCATATATTATCGCACAGCTATGATGGCACTAAACGTATATCATGCAGCTATTAACTATGGTAAGGTAAAAAAAATCCTTGGCATATTAGCTTCTTGTTCTTATCCAGATAAACCAACTGAAGCATATGTAGAAACTGACCTCTGGGAGGGTAGACCAAATCTATCCATTGAATGTCATGGTTTATCCAAGCGTATCATCGCGGATTATGGCCGTCAAATTAGTAAGCAATATGCTCAAGATATAGAGTGTATCTCTGTAGTACTAAACAATTGCTACGGACCACACGATAGTTATCACCTTGAAAAGACTAAGGTAGTTGGTGCATTGATACGAAGGTTTGTCGAAGCCCAACAAAACCAAGTCTCTGCTGTAACCTGCTGGGGGACTGGTGCTCCACTACGAGAGTTTGTATTTGCACCGGACGCCGGATACGCTATCGTTCACTGTCTAAATCATTATTCTAATACATCATTGCCTATTAATATTAGTTCTGGTTATGAAGTAAGTATAAAGGAATTGACAGAAACAATTGCTGATATAGTAGGTTATACTGGAGAGATATGTTGGGATGTACATAAGCCAGATGGTCAAATGCGTAAGAAATTAGATACTAGTTTATTCCAAAGTATCTGTAATATGCAATTTACATCTTTAAGGGATGGTTTAAAAAAGACCATTGAGTGGTACATAGCTAACAAAGAATTAGCAGATAGTAAGGGGTTTTAATATGAGTATAGGTATAGTTGTACCACATTTAGGACAAGCTCAGATAGGTTTTACTGCCATCAAGACTGTCAACCAATTAATTTTAGATAAGAGTCCGCATGATTGGGTTTTATTTTTTGAACAACTTACTATGCCAGTCTTAACACCACAGTGTGCAGCTATGTGTATTAATGAATTAACTTCATTTAAAGGAACATTTATTACTACTACATTGGGCAATACATCAATGACTTTAGGACGTAATAGTAGAAAAACTAATAAGGTGATATTTTATGTGTGGGATTTAGAATGGATGCGTTCCGGCCAACATTCTTATTTACATAATTATCATATATTTAATAGCGTTACAAAGCTTATAGCCCGCAGCACTGAACATGCTAAAGCTATAGAAAACTATTGTAATAGGAAAGTAGATTTAATATTAACAGATTTTAATATAAATGAGATGATACAATGACACCAAACCAATTAATTGAACTTGTACAAAATGGTATTAAGAATGCTGATGCGCGTCAATCTAAATTAACGCCCGAAATTTTAAAAGTGTCTGGTATGAGTAGTGACAAAGTTAGACACTTTTTAAATAGTATCATTACTCCCGAGAGTAGATATTTAGAAATAGGATGTTGGAGAGGTTCCACTTTTGTTTCTGCATTGTACCAAAATGAACCTGAAATAGCTTTTGCAATTGATAACTGGAGCGAATTTACAGAGCCTAGCTTTAACATATATTGCTTTGAGTGTGTAACAGGTGCTCCCCGCGATGTATTTATATGGAATGTTAATCGTTTTTTAAATTGTAATATTGTTGTTTTAGAAGCTGATTGTTTTAAGATTGATCCATTACGCAACGGTATCGAGAATATTAATACATACTTTTTTGATGGTGGTCATGACTACACATCTCAAAAGTTAGCATTACTTCACTACTATGAGTCACTAGCAGACTGTTTTATATTCATAGTAGACGATTGGAACATGGAAGAAGCACAAACTGGGACAAGAGATTCTATTAAAGAATTAAATTTAAAAGTTTTATATGAATATGAAGGCACAGCACTCCACAATGGAGATATGGAAAACTGGTGGGACGGTTTCTATATTAGCGTTTTACAAAAGTGAGTTAGATTATGCAATTAGATATACAAAAAGTGTTGGATAGATATGATAACGGCGAGAGTACTTATGTGATTGCTGCCGCATATGATACTTATCCTAATAAGATTAGACGTATTTTGATCAAGCACGGAAGGGAGCTTAATGATCGAAGTACAGCACAGAAAAATGCCATTAAGACTGGTCGTAGTAAACATCCCACTCAAGGACTTAAGCGTGATACTAAGGTTAAAGACAAGATATCAGAGGGTGTTTACCGTAGTTGGAAGAATCTTTCTGAGGAAGAAAGGCAAAATAGAGTTGACAAATCCAGGGTTCAGTGGTATAATATGACAGAGCAGGAGCGTGATAGCCTACGTTCAGCGGCAGCCGTGGCTGTCCGAAAGGCATCTGTTGAGGGTTCTAAAATGGAGAACTTCTTAATGGTTGAGCTTACTCGTTTAGGTTGGGATGTCCTGTTTCATAAGACTGGGTTAATCCCCAGCGAAAGCCTAGAAGTTGATATTTTTCTACCTGCCATTAATACTGCCATCGAAATAGATGGCCCGGCCCATTTCTATCCTATATGGGGCGAGGAAAATTTACAGAAACATGTTAAAGCAGACGCTCATAAATCTGGTCTATTGTTGACTCAAGGTTTTGTAATCATTCGAGTCAAACATCTAACCAAAAGTTTATCTGAAAAACATAAGCGTGATGTATTAACACAACTAGTAACAGTATTAGACAGTATTAAAAATAAGTTTCCTAGTAAGAACAAAAGGTATATTGAATTGGAGGTAAAGTAGTGTTAGATTGGGCAAAATTAAAGATCGAGGATATTAAACAGTTACTTGTTGAACACGGTTTGTTTTCCAAAGAGGAAGTGGAAAACATGATACATAAAGGTAAAACTCAATGGGTAGAGTTTGCTAAAAGGGTGCTTGGAGAAGATAAAGATGGCGGCGTAAAGTTTCATTTTGAAGAATTAGAGGAGACATTAAGTAATATGGTTGCAGAACAAGAAGAAAAACAGACCGAACAAGTTAAGCAAACGCCAGGATATTCTGATCCAGAATGGCAAGATTATGTCCTGTCACATTTTGATCCAAAAGAATTGGTTGACGGCAAGTTTCCAAGTGTTAATGGTTTACGTCGTGTGGTTGATCTATTGCTTGGAAATGTAATTCAATCTGGCCCTATTCTTTTACAAACCTCAACAGATCCTACTATACTAGCTAAAGCGGTTGTTACATATGAGGTTGTTATTGCATGGAAGCTTGATCAATATATAAATATGATGGATGGTAGAGATTTACCAACTAGAGTATTTAGAGCCGTGGCAAGTTCATATCCTATGAATACAGACGATATGTATGCCGTGTTTCCAGAAGCGATAGCAGAAGTGCGTGCAGAAGGACGTGCATTGCGTAAGGCATTAAGACTTGCTGTAGTCTGTGCTGACGAAATTACTCGTAAGAATACAGCAGAAATTGTGAAGCAAACCTTGGCTAAAGCCGATAAGCCAACGGAGGGAGATTGGGATGAAGGGGCGCTTATATCTGATAATCAAATTAACAGTATTAAACTTATGTGTGAAAGGTTAGGTATTGACGTAGTTAAGTTTATAAACTCAGGTAGTAAACAATATAAAGATATAGTTGATATTTCTCGTCAAACTGCGGCTAATATGTTGAAGAAATTGAATGCTTATCAAAGTAGTGGTAATGGTTCGTTAGAGATTCCTCTTGAAATTTTGTTGGAGAGATAAATATGAAAGTAAATTACACAAGTAAGAATGGTAGGTTGGCTGTTGAATTTGAAGGAAAGGGCCACACCGGAATATGGAGTCAGATTGCTGCATTTCAAGAAGTGTTTGAAGAAGGCAATTGTGGAAAGTGTAAAAGTGAAGACTTGAAATTTGTAGTACGTAAAACTACAGATGGTAAAAAAGAATATGATTATTACGAACTGCGTTGTGTGCAGTGCGGTGCTAAACTAGCATTTGGCGTGATTAATGATGATACCGGCACTCTATTTCCAAAGCGTAAAGATAAAGAAGGTAACGCTGTCGGAGTAAGAGGTTGGGTCAAGTGGAATCCTCAAACTGAAAAGGAAGAATAAATATGGACGAAGTACCTGGACTAATGTTATTGTCATCTAACTATGAGTTTTCTAATATAGTAGATAATACAGAAGAACTAGAAGTTACTACTGTATCTAATGTACAATTGGCTGAACAAATTCGATTACAAGAATTAGGTTGGCTACCTAAAGCTGCCAATGTATATGTATATAAAAAACCGTCTACATTAAATGTAGTATTAGATAAAGTATTAGAGCCACCGGCTCCTGTACTAAAGCCGGTTCTACCTGCGTTAGAAGATGACGAAGATAAACCAGCAGTTGAAACAGAAGTCCCACCAAGCGTGGGAGGACTAATGGAAGATGTATAATAAAAAAAGCCCGAGTAATCGGGCCTTTTCTTTTGGACTGAGATATCTTAAGTTTATAGATATTCTGTTTCCACATACAATCCATATAGTGTTTTTGCACCAATACTATTTGGTGAAGCAGATATAACAACAAAGAAATCGTGTCGTGTGTCGGTCCAAACTGTGCTAGTTAATTTCCAACCACTAGAACCAGGAGAACCTTGTAGGGTTAATGGTACAGTACTACCACCTGGGGTTGACCATTGAAGATCACCACTACCATTTGTACCTGTATCATAAGGATGGATAATTTGGGCCACCTTAGTAGTAACACCAGAAGCAGGATTATTTATATTAGAACGGTCGAAAATACGCAGCTTTGTATTCTGTAATTTAACAGCACTAGTATGTTCAAATCTAATATTTAGGGTAGCCAATCTATTAGGAATGGCTCTTAATACTACTGGATTGGTGCCTAATGATGAATTGATACCACTATCTGGATGATTTGGATATCTAGTGTTTTCTACAGCGCCACCATTAATAGAACCATTTCCATCTGTAATAAAGGTAGTACCTTGCCATGCGCCTACCTCGACAGATTGGCCGTGACCGCCAGCGCCAAAAAAGCCTAGACCAGAACCATTTAGGTTAAGAGATAGATCATCAGCATAAAATGAAATTGTTGCCATATTTTAAAACTCCTTAAAGTTTGAATTTCTATATTATTATACGCCATTTTTAGGCGATTTGTGTATTTTTATACCGTCCACCTACCCAACGGACATGTTTGGCAAGGGTTTAGTATATATGCCTGAAAAGTTAAGCTGCATCCTAGGTCAATTTTAGTGCATCTATTATTTTTATAATTTTCACAAGATTCACATGTGGTATAACGGGAGCGTTCATGTTCTGAGGCTTTTTGAATTCCTAAGCCTTCTACATCCTCAACGCCACACGCACATACTACTGGAAAAAACATGATTTTAGCCATAAAATTGCAACGAGGACATTGCCAATTTTTTACGCTGAAGGTGTCCATCCCGCCCACGGTGTGCCATCTCCTGTATTAAAAGGTATCATTGCTGGTGTTAAACACGGTAATTTATCCAAAGATGATGAAAAAGAATACTGCCAATCCCATAAAGTTCTACCAACAGGTTTAGAAGTTAAAATTTCTAAACTAATAAATTGAATATATTCATAAATTAAATTTCCATCACCAGGATCACGCACATATTTAGTTATATAGGCATTAACAACTACATATTCATATGAATAGAAAGGGGTTGGAGTGCCTGGAATCCAAGGTGAATCATATATTATTGTTACTTTACTAATATGACGCCACCTACATTGACTCTCATCACTTTCTCCATAAGGGGTAAGAATATAACTTTTTCCGAATGGTCCATATCCAGGCCACCAACTATTAAGTGCTCCAGGTGTAGTAGGAGGTAGCCATACAGTAATAGAAGACGGCCTAACATCACACATATCACACAAGCACCATTTTTTACACAACCTATTAGAGGCTCCGTTATAGGCATCTCTTATCCATCTTTCATCTGAAGTGCTAATATCATCAAGTATAACCATATTTGGATATAATTGTCCCAAAAGTATTTTTGCATCTCTTAGTTGTGTAGCATATTGAGGTAATGTAATAGATCCAGAATTATCTAAGCAAAAAAGTAAAAGTTCTGGGGCATCACCATCTCCTTTTAGGCTATAAAACATACTCATAATATCGTCTTCAGATACTCTAGGAGATTTAGAACCCACAGCCGTATGTTCAATTTCGTCCACCACTGTATCTAAAGGCCAAGGAAACTGAGGATGTTTTACTTGAATTTCACTAGTTGATGGTATAATTAATCCTAGACGTATGATATTAGTAGTACATCTATTATTTTCAATCCATCCATTCCATCTTTCTAAGTCTTCACGATAATAATTACCATATCGGTCGCCACCTGGATTATAGTAATTAGCATTAGATTCATCATATATACAAATTACCATTATAGTTCTATAACAAAATCTAGTACATACACAACATTTAGAATTCCATGCTACACCAACAGGTGTTGGATTTGTACTAGTGCCCCAAAATTGTTTGCGTCCGCGTTTGACATGTATACCTTTCGCGTCTACCATAAATATTCCTTAATAAGGTTCATTGCCACCTTCTTCTGTTCCAGAGCATTCTACAAACTGATATGGTTCCGCAATAAAACCAGTCCAGTTTTTATAACGATGATATTTAACTCTTAAACCAGTTGGTAATTCTATCTGATGAGGATTAAAAATACGGTCTAAGTCTGTATTAGGAGATACAACCCAGTCTTGACTATAACGGCGGGCGTATCCATATGCTCTTGGTGCAATAGAGCTATATACTGTTCCTAAAAACGCTAACCACGGTGCATTAGGATCGTCCTCTGGAGGTAGTGATGGTGTACTAGATGGTGGTGGTACTGTCCATACTTTACGATCATCATCCCATCTAATGTCTAATGGTCCAACCTTCCACATGTCAGCACGGCTCTTGTAATTTGGTAAAAAGCCAGTTCCTTGTGCTGGAACAGGCTTATCATCTATATCATAACCCCAACCACCAACAACAATCGGAGCTTTTAATCCAATACCTTTTACATGTCCAGTATATGGTGTATCTGAAGCTTCTGTACCAAGATTATCTGGCAAAAATTGACTTTCTGGAAATGCTAATGCAACACCATCTGCTTGAAAAGGATTTAAATCATCGACTGTAGGAACTTTAGCTGTTGCAGCAGGTGTTTCAAAATGTGGCATATAACTAGTATAAGTTGTAGATGGATTAGTGGTATAAGGCACAAATATACCATCTAAGGACATACCGGCTTGTGTAGGATATTGCTCTGGATTTGTTTGAGACAATAATCTATAGCCAGCTATTGCAGCAACATTAGTAACAACTCGTAAATTTTCACCAGTACCAGACTTTAAAACATCTCCAGCTAATAAATTAACTGACGATTTTATACCATTGCGTCTTGCCCATTCAACAGCAGCAGTATTTCTATAATAATCTTGTATTCTTGGAGGCGACTGTTTAAATAATTGCCTAAATGCCTTACGCTGTTCTTGAGCTAACTTTTGAATGCGCAACGTTCTTTCCATATTATACTTACCAATACGTCCATATTGATATGTCCATGTACTCATTCTATAAGTAGTAGTAACTCCAGCAGACGATACACTTGTACTAACATCGGTTACTGCTGGACCTGAATCTAATAAAGCATCACCAAGTTGTACTGCTGGAACACCAGGAAATTCTATAGTACCTCGTTCGCTAGTTAATTGTGCCGCTTGAGCAGCTTGCACCTTAGAGCGTCCAACTAAATTCATTAAATCGTATCCACCATAATTCCAAGGAACTAAAGTATCATCATTTTCATATTCAACCTTGCCAGCACATTCTGCACTAAACCAAGGACCATATTGTAAAATATTACTTTGTAATGGTAGAACAGCTAAATCAGGCATAGTAGCGGCTGAAGATACATCAAACCATAATAATTCCGCCCCATAAACTGCTAATAGACTATTAATAAATTTATCAATATCGGCCTGATTCCATGCAGCATTTAATAATTTTTGATTTATTTTTATTGTTAAAAGACTATTACTACCAAGAGGCCCTCCTTCATCTGTAACAATTCCTGGTAAAGTAATAACCATACGAGGACTATATAATGTTTCTCTATCTAAGAAAACTGGTCTAGGATCTATTTCACATCTAACAAATAGATTTTCTCGTAAAAAACCATCTCTTGTATTTGGATATTGATCCAATATATAATCATCTTGAGATAATTTATTAGTACTATATTGAGTAGTATAACTAGTATTATCATCTAAAGGATTAGTTATTTTTTTTTCTGCTGCAAATCTAACATAACCCTTGATTCTATCGTCATCACTTCTAAATTTTTCTACATTAGCAGGCATCCAACCATCATATACAGCTCGTACAACTAAATCTTCAGTAGCATAGGCGGCTTCTATTGGCTCTAAACTAAACATAATAGTATTAGTTTCTGGTACTAGTTTAGTTAATAAAAATGGTACACGTACCATAAATTTTTTACCATAATATTCACTAGCATATATATTAATCCAATTATATATTCTATCAACAAAAGTAGTCTGAGTTGTAGCTTTAGTCCATCCATGTTCTATAGCTGCTTTATCTGTACGAAAGCTACTAATAGTACGTATTTTTTTTGTTGCTTCCGCTCCATCTCTTACTGCTCCATCAATATATTCTGTTAATTTGGAACTAAAGCCTTCAGATACACCTAAAAGTTGAGCTTTGCCATAATGTATACTATCTACATCCAATGCTTTTGACCAAATATAAGCTTCCCACGCATCCTGTCCTTCTAATGCTGCGCGCATTTCCCAAATATCAGTAGGATAATTTGTTAACCATTCATTGGCTGTTTCTTTAGCAATGGCTCGACCATCTAAACGAAATGTGCCATCATTATTCATGATAATCAAACGATCATAACAATCATATCCCCAATAAGGCATGATAGTATCATCATACATTATGTTGCGCGAATCATTTGAGGTATATTGTTGTGGTTGAAAATATAAATCGCAAACACGTCCACCAACTACAAATTTAGATGTAGTTTCGTTTCTTAATTCATAACCTTGTTCTTTTGATACTGCTCCAGTAGTATTAGAAATGAAAGTATTAATTGCATCATCCCTAAGTTGTGCATTTCTACTTATTGTATGAAGCATAATCCAATTAGCACCATTCTTATATTCCATATCAATAAAATAATCATATGCTAATGCTCCACAAATATCTTCTACAAAATCAAGCACACTAATATTATCACCACCGACTCTATAATACTGTGGTAATAATATTTCATCAACAAAAGGGGCAAAATAGAATCGTTCGCCACGAAAAAGTATAGGTTGTGTCGCTTGCAATACCCGAAAACCATCACGCACAGTCATCCAAGGCATTCCAGTTTCGTTAACTCTTGATGCACCAAAACCGTATGTTGATTCTACCCATCCATAAATATTATAAATATTCGGAATACCATAAGTACTACCATTATATCCATCTAATATTAGTTGTACTCCAGCCAGCAATTCACGAGGATCTTGTACTTGTACTTGATAGACAGAGTTACCTTCTTGTCCACTTTGTTTAATGATTGACTGTAATAGACCACCAAATTTCCAACCTTGATAATTAAAATATACAGGATGTCCAACTTCTGGTGCATTGATACTATCGCCATTAACAGGGTCTTCTACTAAACCAACCTCTAGTGTTGATGATTGATTTCCCCAACCATCACTAGCTGAAAAGCTTCTAATAGACGCGCCTAAGAATGTTTGTTGTGTAAATGTCATTATTCATATGTCCAATTTGTTGAATAAGAATATCTCCATTCAGTGATACTCCAGTTTTCTTGTGGTTGATCCTGATATACTTGTGTAAAACCGTAATTAAGTGGATTAGCAGCAGCTATAATATTAGCTATAGCTGCTGAATATGTTGGATTAATAGATGGTTTAGCATTTATTAAAGATTGTATCGTAGCATAACTATTATCAGTATATGTAATAGGATTTAAAACTAATTCAATACTTAATGATCTAGTATTAGCTGGTTTAGTACCTAATGGTTGTAAAACTGGACCGGGTACACGTCCTAATACAAAGACAGACGCAAAGAGTTCGCCACCTATATTGTCGCCAACATTAATAGATTCTGATTTAACACCAGATACTAAAGTCATTGGTCTAGTATTATATTCATAAGTATATGCTATTGTACCCTGAATAGGATTACGACCAATAGTAATATTAGTTGGAGTTAAATTTAATGATA
>SXGT01169995.1_pt1 | contig 12141 bp, 9 predicted proteins | sample 3176221 | NCBI WGS metagenome assembly SXGT01 (sample SAMN11356862, study PRJNA531348) | freshwater metagenome | isolation source: freshwater sample F1-120 | place: China: Fuxian Lake, Yuxi | collected 2017-12-25
GGAGCGGGGCCGTCCTCGCCTGCGCGGGGGGCGGCCTTGCGGGAGGGGCCGGCGGTGGCCTCGGCGTCGCGAGCGGGGGCGCGGGGGGCGGCCTCGGCGGCAGGGGCGGTGGGTTCGGGCCCGCCTTCTCGGCAGGGGGTCCCGACGGCGGCGGCACGTCCGTCAGCATGGCGGCCGGCTTCGCGAAGACCGGCAAGGTTCTCGACGACGGTACGCGCTCGATCTCCGCGATGAGCTCGGCGCGTGCCGCGAGCTCCCGGCCCGCGAGCTCCTCGACCCAAGCGCCGACCGCCGAGGGCGGCGCGAGCGAGACGATCGCCTCGATCGCGAGGGCCATCTCCTTCGCGGAGCGCGGCCGCTCCGCGGGGTCGCGCGACACGCCCCGCAGGACGAGCTCGTCGAGCGCCGGCGGCACGCCCTCGACCCATGCGCTCGGTCGGTCCACCGGCGCGCGCGCGATCTTCGCGAACACGGCGTGGTCCGTCTCGGCCTCGAACAGCCGCTTGCCGACGAGCACCTCCCACGCCACGACCGCCATCGAGTAGATGTCCGTGAGCCGGGTCGCCGGCTCACCCCCGAACTGCTCCGGCGCGAGGTACGGCAGCTTCCCCTTGATCTGCCCGACCTGCGTGTTCTCGCGGCTCGTCACGCCCTTGGCGATCCCGAAGTCGATCACGCGGGGCACGCCGTCCGCGCCCACGATGATGTTGTGGGGCGAGATGTCCCGGTGCACGATCTCGAGCGGCCGCCCCTGCTCGTCCTTCGCCTCGTGCGCGGCGTGCAGCCCGTGCAGGCACCCGGAGAGGATCGCCGCCGCGATCGGCACCGGCGTCGCGCGTCCGGCGCGCTTGGCGCTCTTGAGGAGCCTCGAGAGCGCCTCGCCGTGGACGTACTCCATCGCGAGCAGGACCTCGTCCTCCGTCGCGAGCACGTCGAGCGGCGTGATCACGTTGGGGTGCCGCACGCGCGAGACGAGGCGCGCCTCCTCCTGGATCATGTCGCGGAAGTCGGGATCCTTCGCGACGTGCGGCAACAGCCGCTTGATGGCGATCGTCTTCTGGAACCCGGTCGCGCTGTCGAGCTTCCCGTAGTGGACGCTCGCCATCCCCCCGTGGGAGATCTCACCGAAGAGCGAGTACTGCCCCAGCCTGAGGACGAGCGTGTCGGCCCGGCCTTCCCCCTTCACTCCTAGAAGCCGAACTGCATGCCCAGCTCGGGCGCGACCGACGGAACGAAGGCGTTCCCGAAGGCGAGGTTCAGGCGCAGGCCGCCCATCGCGGCCATCTTGGGGTTGATCGCGTAGCGCCCGCCGCCGCCGAGGACGAGGAAGAACGGCCCCGTCATCGACCAGGCGTCCACGTTCTTCGCCTTCGTGCCCGTGCCGGCCGCGTCACGCTCGGTGACGGCGACGGATACCTTCGCGTCGAAGGTGGAGAGGCCCATGCCGCCGAACGCGTACGGCGCGAAGCCCGCCTTCGCGAGGGCGTCCTTGCCGATGACGTACGTGGCGCGCGCCTCGATGTGGAGCGGGCTGATGAACGGTCGCTTGCCGTCGGTCGATGCCTCGTTCCCTGGGTACGTGAAGAGGGCGACGCCGAGCCGTGCTCCGGCCATGAGGTTCTTGTCGATCGCGTAGTCGCCCGAGACGAAGATGCGGAGGTTTCCCGGCGCCGTGCCGCCCGCCACCTTGTCGTTCTTCCCCAGGACGACGTTGTCGTTGTCGATGCGCGTCGCGTCGAACCTCTCCTTGCTCGACGTGTCGGCGCGCTTCGGATAGTCGGCGTCCCCGTCCATGCAGTAGTAGCCGTTGTCGTTCTTGGGGAGGTTGTAGAGGTTCTTGTCGGTGTCGTTGGCGTCGATCGGGTGCAGCTTGCACACGTCGTCCGCCGACGGCAGGAACGAGATGTCGAACGAGAAGAAGCCGCCCACCCAGATGCGCGGGAACTTGTCACCCTCTGCGACCTTCGGGGCGCACAGGCCGCCCGACGAGTTCTTCTTCTTCTCGCAGGAGTTGCTCTTGCACTCGCTGTCCTCGTCGCACTCCTCGCCGTCGGCCTTGCCGACGGGCTCGGGTCCGCCCGTGCCGCCGCCGCCCTTCTTGCAGCCGGGGAAGTCGGGGGGGCAGTCGCCCGTGTCCTGGCACTGCGTCTGGGCAGGCATGCCCGGGAGGTGCGGCGGCTCGCCGGAGATCTTGTCGCGCTTGATCGGCACCTTGTAGGTGGTGTTGCGATCGCCCGCGACGGCGACCGGATCGTTCTGCGCGTCGAAGCCCTGGATGTAGTACTGCAGGTTGCCGACCTGGACGTCGCCGCAGGGGACATTGCCGCCCCACCCCGTCTCGCCGATCTTCTTCATGTCGAGCGGCTTGAACTCGGACATGCCGAAGCCCTTGTAACGGGCGATGACCTTCACGAGCTTCGACTCGCCCTTGTACTCGACATAGATCGGCACCGCCGTGCGGTACTGCTGCTCGACCGTGGGCGTGTGGTCGAAGTCGCCGACGGGGGTGCCGGTCCCACCCGAAGTGGGCGGGGGCTTCACGGGCGTGCCGCCGCTGCTCCCCTTCTTCGCGGCCTCCCAGGCGGCCTCGATGTCCTTCGTCTTCAGGTCCGGATCCAGCGCGATCGACGAGTCGATCTTGAGCGCCTCCACGAAGCTCGCGGCGCCCTTCTCCTTGTCGATGCCGCCGCCGATCTGCACCACGCCGAGGTCGCGCTTGAGGAGCGCGCGCGTGTTGGCGATGCACTTGTCGGCGCCGCACATCGTGATCGCTTTCTCGAGCTTGTCCGCGGCCTTGGCGAATTCGGTGACGAGGTAGTCCTCCTCCATCGCCTTCTTCTGCAGCGCCTTCGCGGCGGCCTCGACCTTCTTGTCCTGCGCGAGGGCGGAGCCGGGCGCGCCGATCGCGCCAACCAGGAAGGCCGCGATGGCCGCGAAGGCCACGAAAACAAGTCGAAAAGCGTGGGATCTCGGGCTCACCCTCATGGTGATTCGGTGGATACACCGAAAGGCTCCGCTTTTGGCAAAAATTTCGCGGCTTGCCGTACCGAAGCGAGACGCGGGCCCACGCGTCGCGTCTCGGCCGCCCCGGTCAGGGGCCCTTCTCCGTCCGCATGAACTGGACGCGGCGATTGAGCTCGCGGTTCTTGTCGGTCGTGTTGGGCACGAGCGGCTGGGTCAGGCCGTAGCCCCTCGACACGAGTCGCGCCTCGGCGATGCCCTTGGCGATGATGTACTTCTTGACCGACTCCGCGCGCCGGTCGGACAGCTTGAGGTTGTAGGCCGGCGCTCCGACGTTGTCGGTGTGGCCCTGGATCTCCAGCTTGATGTTCGGGTTGTCCTTCAGGACGTCGGCCACCGCGTCGAGGATCGGGAAGCTGACGGGCCGGATGACCGCCTTGTCGAACTCGAACTGGATCTGCTGCGTGATCCGGATCTCCTTCGCCGTCACGACCACGAGGCCCGGGCAGCCGGGGCGCTCGCCGCCGGGGCGGCCGGGCGTGTTCGGGCAGTGGTCGTCCACGTCGAGGACGGTGTCGCCGTCGTTGTCCGCATCGGGGCAGCCGTCGTCGTCCTCGAAGCCGTCCATGTCCTCCGGCTTGTCGGGGCACTTGTCGAGCGTATCGGGGATGCCGTCGCCGTCGTTGTCGAGCTCGGGGCAGCCGTCCTCGTCGAGGTAGCCGTCCTTGTCCTCGGGCTCGAGCATGCACTGGTCGCGCGAGTCGGGGATGCCGTCGCCGTCCGTGTCGGGATCGTCGGGGCAGCCGTCCTGGTCCTCGAAGGCGTTGTAGTTCTCCTTGATGTCCGGGCACTTGTCGACGGTGTCCGGGATGCCGTCGCCGTCGCGGTCGCCGACGGTCACCGGGTGGTCGGTGCAGCGCTGCTCGGGGGACAGGTCGTACGCGGCGCGCGCGTTGGGCTCGGCGATGGCGACGTGATCCTCGGCGGCGACCACCGAGCCCTGGTCCAGCTCGACCGTCGCGAAACGGAGGTGGGCCTTCGCGAGCGCGAGCTCCCGCGGCGCGCAGCGTATCGCGCCGTTCTTCTCCGCCTTGGCGACGATGGCTGTGAGCCCGTCGATGCGCCCGCGGAGGACGGGGGCGGCGGTGCACGAGCCGAGCACCAGGGCCCCGAGCGCCAGCGCCAGAGGGAGCGCGACGGCGCCCCCGAGCCCCCTCGCAAGCCCGCGAAGCGCGAGCGTGGCTGCCGGCCCCCGCGGGAGCTGGACGCGCGCTTCACGACTCATTTCTTCTGCGCCTTGGCGATGTCGATCGCCTTCTGCGCGTACTCCTCCGCGACCTCGGCGAACGTGGCGGCGTCGCTGTAGCTGGCCTCGCCTGCCTCTGTCTTGGCCTTCTTGAGGTGCTCCTCGGCGAAGTAGTACTCGTACGGTGCGTACTGCGCGGCTCCCACGGAGCGCGCGTGCTCCACCCGCGTCTGCGCCGCGTTGATCTGCGCGGCGTAGTAGACGCTCCCGCAGCCCGAGACCGCCGGCGCGAGGGCGCCCACGGCGAGCGTGAGGAGGAGGCAGCGGGAAGCGGCGAGCATCAGGGCGAGGCTACAGGGAAACGGCCGCGGGTTTCAATGGCCGCGTGGCGGAGGCCGGGGGCCGCTCGGAGCCGTCCGCCCTGCGCCGTGGACCGGCTGCGGGGTGGCTCCCGCTCCCTATTTGTGACATCCCGATTCCCTTGGGATAGGCTCCGTGCGAGTGACCGCCCAGGCCAGCCCGTCCACGGAAGCGGAGACCGAGCGCATCTCGCAGCTCGCGAAGGTGCCCTTCCTCGAGGGGCTCACCGACGACTCGCTCATGCTCATCGCGCACGTGACGACCGAGGAGTCGCACGCGCTCGGCACGCGCATCTTCCAGTACGGCGATCCGGGCGACAAGCTCTTCATCATCCTCGAGGGCAAGGTGCGCATCTCGCGCGAGGTCTCGGGCATGGGCGAGGAAGCGCTCGCGGTGCTGGGGCCCGGAGAGATCTTCGGCGAGATGGCCCTCCTCGACGAGTCGCCGCGATCGGCGGACGCGCGTGCCCACGAGCGCTGCCGGCTCCTCGTGATCACCAAGGACGCCTTCGACGACCTCCTGTTCCTCCACAAGGACCTCGCCTACGAGGTGCTGTGGGCGTCGGTGCGCATGCTGTCGATGCGGCTTCGCGAGACAAACGACAAGTTCGCCTTCCTCTCCACCAGCGGAAAGTTCGGATGATCCAGGCCACGCGCTTCGGTACCCGCAGCCACACGCCCCACGCCCTCCTCGCCGCCACCGTCCTCGCGGGCGTCCTCTTCGCCTGCGGCGAGACGCCGCCTGCGAACACGGGAGGCACCGGCGCGACGGCGCCCGTCGTCACGCCGCCCGCCACCACGGCGAGCGCGAGCGCCGTCCCGACGGCCACCGCCACCACGGGCGCGACGGCCCTCCCGAGCGCGACGGCCTCCGCGACGGCCGCCCCTCCCCCGATGGCCGGCATCCGCGCGAGCCAGATGGCTGGCGATCTCCAGGCGGCGGGCGTCGATCTCAAGAAGCTCCCCAGGGATCTCGGCAAGCTCGAACCTGTGAAGCTCCGCAAGGTGATGAACACCTTCACCAAGTCGCTCGGCGTTCAGTGCAACAAGTGTCACCTGGACGACTTCAAGGCGCCCACGCCGATGAAGAAGGTCGCCGCCAGGATGTGGAGCGACTTCGTGGTCGGACTGCAGACGGAGGACGGCAGCCCGCTGTACTGCGACTCCTGCCACCAGGGGAAGCCCGAGTACCTCGCGAAGGGCGACAAGAAGGCGCTCTCCGGCTGGATGGACGCGAACTTCGTGAAGAAGCTGAAGCGCGCGGACAAGAAGGACCACGGCTGCGAGACCTGCCACGGCGAGCCCTTCGACGGCGACTTCCTCGGCAAGTGGAAGAAGTGATCCCGCGAACCCGGGCGGCCTGACAGGCCCCTGCTCGTGTCCCGGTGAACGGACCATCGGGCGCATCTCCGAGCCCGTCGAGCCGCCGGGATCAGCCTGAACGCGGCGCCGCTCGACGCACCTGAACACCCGGGTAATTCACATACATTTCATGGGTTTCTCACCAATCGTTCGACTTTACTTGACGTAAGAACGTACGTTCAGTATTTTTAGCTGCAACATGCAAGGGCTCACGCAGCGGCAACAGATGGTCCTCGACTTCATCCGGGAGTCGATCACCGATCGCGGCTACCCACCGACCCTCCGGGAGATCGGCGCCCGGATGGGCATCCGCTCCACGAACGGGGTGAACGATCACCTTCGCGCGCTCGAGCGCAAGGGCTACCTGAAGCGCGAGGACATGAAGAGCCGCGCCCTCCGCCCGACGAGCACTGGCGAACTCCCCGGAGGCGACGCCCTGGCGAACCTGCCCTCGCTCCCCGCGAACGACGACGACTTCGTCGAGGTGCAGATCGTCGGACGCGTGGCGGCGGGCCTCCCCGTGCTGGCCGAGGAACACGTCATCGACACCGTCAAGATCGACCGCGGCCTCCTTCGCGGCGGCCGGGAGGTGTTCGGGCTCCGCGTCCAGGGCGACTCGATGATCGACGCGGGCATCCTCGCCGGCGATTACCTCTTCGTGAAGAAGCAGCTCACCGCTTCGCGGGGCGACATCGTCGTGGCCCTCATCGGCGACGAGGCCACCGTGAAGTACTACTACCCGGAGAAGGACTACGTCCGGTTCCAGCCCGCCAACAAGACGATGGCTCCCATCCTCGTTCGCGCGGCGGACTTCCGCCCCACGATGCTCCTCGGCCTCGTCGTGGGTGTCTACCGGAAGGTCTGAGGGCGCCCGGGTTCGAGGGGGCCGGGAGACCCCCTCGAACTCCACGGGCAGCTAGCCGACGCTCAGCTCGTCGTTGTCGGCCTCCCACAGCGAGCCGAGCCTGCGTCCGTCGACGCTGCTGACCGCCTCGCTGACCGGCCCCTCCTCGAGCTCGTCGACAGCGTTCTCCGAGCTCGTCGCGCCAGCGATGAACCCGGCAGCCGTGGGGCCGAGCTCGGCGTCGAACTCCGTGTGGCCGAACATGCTCCGCTGCGAGACGTCTCGCGGCGTACGGGATGAATGGGCCATGAGGAACCTCCCACGCTAACTCTAGCGCTCCGGTTTCCATGTCCACAAGCGGTTCCGAGACAATCCCTGGGTGTGCAGATGAGGGCGCAGGTGGGAGAAATCGGCTCGGGCCTACGCCGGAAGATGTACGGTCGGCACACCCGGCCGACGTTCGGCCTCACACCATGCGCCCCAGCCTGCCCACGATCCGCCTCGCCTCGCTCGTCGCGTTCGCCTCGCTCGCCGCCCTCCTGCCAGCCTGCAGCAAGGCGAACGCGCCGCGCATGACGGCGAGCGAGCGCGCGCCGATGGACATGGCCAAGTCGGGCGCCGCGCAGGCGACGGCCGCCGCGCCAGCCGGCATCGAGGAGAAGAGGAAGGGCAAGGAGGGAAAGGACGACGACCCCGGCGTGAAGACGTGGAAGCGCGCGGGCTCCGCGACCCACGCGGCGCGCATCTCCATCGGAGACAAGGAGCAGATCCCCCTCCGCGGGATGCAGGTCAAGGTCGACATCGACGCCTTCCGCGCGCGCGTGGTGCTCGACGCCTACTTCGAGAACGACCGCGATCGGGCGTACGAGGGGACGTTCCAGCTCCGCCTGCCGGACGAGGCCACCCCCTACTTCTTCGCCTTTGGCGAGACGGCGTGGGAGCACAAGCCGACGGCGCCCGTCGCGGTCGAGAAGGTCGTGTACGTCGCGAGGGACGCACAGCGGAAGGCGGGCACGGCGCCGGCCGCGCTGATGGAGGCGCGCGCGAAGACGTGGCAGAGCCCGAAGGAGGCGCGCGTCGTCCCGAAGGAGAAGGCGGCGTTCGCGTACACCGAGACGACGCGGTCGCAGGCGGATCCGGCGCTCCTCGAGTGGGCGGGCGCGGGCGTGTTCAACGCGCGCGTGTTCCCGATCGCGCCACACAAGGTGCACCGCGTGGTGCTCGCGTACGACGTGAACCTCGTTCGCGCGGGGAACGACCTCGAGTACCGTCTGGATCTGCCGGAGGGTGTGCCCAACGTGGCGATCGACGTGTCGACGGGCGGCGAGGCCGTCACGGAGCCCGCGATCGTCGGCGAGAAGGAGGGGGGGCGTACGTGGTTCCACGCGGAGGGCGCGTCCGGCCGCTCCATCGCGTTCCGCCTGAAGAACCAGGGCAACCCGGTGATCGTCGGCAGCGACGCGAAGATCGGCCCGCACTTCGCGGCGAGCGTCGTGCCCGACCTGCCGAAGGCGCTGGCGGCGACGAGCGCCCAGGCGGTGTTCCTCGTCGACACGTCCCTCTCGTCGAACCCGGACCGCTTCAACGTGTTCGTCAAGCTCCTCGGGGCGACGCTCGCGAACAACCGGGCCACCCTCGCGCGATTCAACGTCCTCTTCTTCAACGTCGAGACGAGCTGGTGGAGGAACACCTGGGTCGAGAACACGAAGGAGAACCAGGACGCCATCCTCGCCGACATGAACGCGCTCACGCTCGAGGGCGCCACCGACGTCGGCGCCGCGCTCTCGGCCGCGCAGCGGCCCTCCTGGCTGAGCGAGCCCTCCCCGGGGTCGTGGGACACGTTCTTGCTCTCGGACGGCGCGGCCACCTGGGGCGAGAGCGATCGCAACGTGATGGCCTCGAGGCTCGCGTCTCCCCGGCGCGGGGCCCTCTTCGCGTACCAGACGGGCCTCGCGGGCACCGACGGCGCGATCCTCTCGGCCCTCGCGCGCGAGACCGGCGGCGCGGTCTTCTCGGTCGTCGGAGAGGACGAGATCGCGCAGGCCAGCACAGCGCACAAGGCGCGCGCGTTCCGGCTCGTCTCGGTGAAGGCGACCGGCGCGGAGGACGTGGTGATCCTCGGCCGACCCCGCGCGCTCTACCCGGGGCAGGCGCTCGTCCTCGCGGGGCGAGGCAAGCCCTCGGATCTCTCCCTGGTCCTCGAGCAGGACGGGAGGCAGATCACCGTGCAGCCGAAGCTCGGCGCCCCGAGGGAGAGCCCGCTCGCCCCACGTGCGTACGGGCAGATCGCCACCAGCCAGCTCGAGGATCTCGGCAAGGCGACGGAGGCCACTGCCCGCGCCTACGCGATCCACTACCGCGTGGCGGGCGAGACGTGCTCGCTCGTGATGCTGGAGCGAGAGGAGGACTACCGACGCTTCGACATCCGCCCCGACGACGAGGCGGCCACGGTGAAGGCCACGCTGGCGAGCGCCGTGCTCGTGAAGGCCGACCTCGCACTCGCCGACTCGCTCGCCGATCCGAAGGCGTACGTGCTTCGGTGGCTGGGCGCGCTCCGTGACAAGCCGGGCGTGAAGATCTCCCTGTCCGAGGACTTCATCCGCGCGGTCGAGGCGATGCCGCGCGACGTGTTCGCTGTGCGCGCGCGCCCGCTCGTCGTGAAGGCTCGCGTCAAGGACGCGATCGCGCCCGCGTACCGTGGCCTCCTCGCGACGCCCGGCAAGCTGGAGTACGACGGCGTGACCGCCGAGGCCGAAGCGCGGCAACGTACGTTCGGTACCGGCGACGCCTTGCGCGCGCTCTCGTCGCTCGTGGAGCAGAGCCCGGGCGACGGCGTCCTCGCCCGGGACGTCGGCTTCTCCGCGATCGAGCTCGGCCTGGCCGATCACGCGTTCCACCTGTTCCGTCGCGTCGCGGACGCGCGGCCGTGGGAGCCGCAATCGTACCGCGCGATGGCCGACGTGCTCGGGCGCATGGGGAACGCGGATCTCGCGATCGTCTACTGGGAGGTCGCGCTCCAGGGGCGGTGGGACGGGCGCTTCGGGGAGTTCCACAAGATCGCGGCCGTGGACTACCTCCGGTTCCTACGGCGCATCCAGAAGGGCGAGCTCAAGACGAGCGCCGCAGACTTCGCCGAGCGACGGCGCGCGGAGATGGCGAAGGAGGCCGGCCTCGACGGCGCCGATCTCGTCGTGATGATCACGTGGAACACCGACAGCTCGGACGTGGACCTCCACGTCACGGAGCCAGGCGGCGAGGAGTGCTATTACTCCAACCGCCGCACCAAGCTCGGCGGTGAGCTCACGCAGGACGTGACGCAGGGCTACGGGCCCGAGATGTACGTGATGAAGAGGGCCAAGGGCGGCACCTACGCGGTGCGGGCGCACTACTTCGCCTCGCAGCGCAACCGCGCGAGCGCCCGCACGAAGGTGATGGCCCAGGTCATCGAGAACTGGGGGACGCCGAACGAGCGCATCACGGAGAAGACCGTGACCCTGGCGGACGGCAAGCAGATGCACGACATCCTCGACGTGAAGCGCTGATCGCATTCGCCCTAGCGCGGCGCGTGGCGCAGGTACACGAACGCGAGCACCGCCACGGCGGCGACCACGAAGACCACCGCCACGCCGGCCAGGCCCGCCGCGACCATCACCGGGAGCGACGGGCCGCGGCGACGGCCCCCGGTCTTCTCGAGATCGTGGAACGTGGCGCGGAGGCGTGGATCGAGGGGCGCGGCGTCGGGGAGCGGCGCCGACACGACGATCTCCGGTGTGCGCAGGAAGCCCACGAGGGCGTCGCGCAGGGCGGCCGCGTCCGGGTAGCGGAGATCCCGCGGCTTGTGCAGGCACGTGTCGACGATGCGGGCGAGCGCCTCGGGGACCTCGGGGCGGTGCTGGCGCACGGAGGCGTGCGGTTCCAGCATGACCTGCACGCATAGCTGGGCGGTCTTCCCCGACGGGAAGGGGAGCCGCCCCGCGAGCAGCCCGTAGGCCACCACGCCCAGCGACCACACGTCCGCCCGCGCGTCCGCGCCCTTGCTGGACTCGAGCTGCTCGGGCGACATGAAAGACGGCGTGCCCAGCGTCTCCTCGCCGGCCGTGTGCACGCGATCGTCCCAGGACACCTTCGAGACGCCGAAGTCGAGGACCTTCACCGTGGTGCGCCCGTCCAGCGACTCTGCGAGGAACAGGTTCGCCGGCTTGAGGTCGCGGTGGACGATCCCGCGCGCGTGGGCGACGGCCACGCCCTCGCACGCTTCGATCAGCCAGCCGACCGCGACCCGGATCGGGGGCGGCCCGTCCTCCTCGATCACCGCGGCGAGGTCGCGCCCGCGGAGCAGCTCGAGCACCACCGCGGGGACGCCGCCGTCCTCGATGACATCGAGCACGCGGACCACGTGCGGGCTCGTGAGCTCCCGGGCCGCGCGGATCTCGCGGTCGAAGCGACCGCGGATTGTCGCGTCGCCCGCCATCGTGTGGTGGAGCACCTTGATGGCGACCTCCTCCAGGGTCCCGACGTCCGTGGCGTGGTACACCACGCCCGCCGCGCCCACGCCGAGGGCGGCGTCCACGCGGTACTTGCCGACGGTGCGGCCGACCCACGAGTTGGGGATCGGCCGCATCCGCTTCAGCATGGACGCGCTCGGCGCTTCGGGGCTCATCGGCGGTGCGCGCGCCTCCCCGGCTGGGCCGCCGCGATGAAGGCGAGGTCCGGGTGCTTCTCCATCATGCGGTTCATCATCCAGTCGGTGGAGAAGAGGAGGAGCGGGCGGGCCTCGATGTCCTTCACGAGCGACATCCCCTCGCGACGGCGGAAGTCGGCCGGATCGAACGTCCCCCCGATCCAGCGCGCGTACGCGTAGGGGAGCCGGTCGTAGCGCGGCTCGGCGCCGTACTCGGTCCTGAGGCGGTGGCTCACCACGTCGAACTGGAGCGGGCCGACCGTGCCCAGGATCGGCTCGGCGTCGTTCTCGTCGCCCTCGAAGAGGAGCAGGACCGCGCCCTCGTCCGCGAGCTCCTCCAGGCCCTTCTTGAGCTGCTTTCGCCTCATCGGGTCCTTCGCGCGGACGCGCATGAAGTGCTCCGGCGAGAACCTGGGGATGCCCGGGAACTCGAGCGCGGGGCCCGTCGACAGGCTGTCCCCGATGCGGAGCACGCCCGGATCCCAGATGCCGAGCACGTCGCCCGCGAAGGCCTCGTCCACCGTGACGCGCTCCTGCGCGAGGAAGTTCAGCGAGCGGCTGAGCGTGAGCTTCTTCCTCGTGCGGACGTGCGTGACCTCCATGCCGCGGGTGAACACCCCGGACGCGATGCGCAGGAAGGCGATGCGGTCTCGGTGGTTAGGGTCCATGTTCGCATGGATCTTGAACA
>SXGT01885676.1_pt1 | contig 12141 bp, 23 predicted proteins | sample 3176221 | NCBI WGS metagenome assembly SXGT01 (sample SAMN11356862, study PRJNA531348) | freshwater metagenome | isolation source: freshwater sample F1-120 | place: China: Fuxian Lake, Yuxi | collected 2017-12-25
AAGTTCATGATCAAATGGCCAACTTGATTGTGGCACAACTGCTGTTCCTGGAAGCAGAAAATTCTAGTCAACCCATTACCATGTTTATCAACAGTCCTGGTGGATCGGTAACCTCAGGCATGGCTATCTATGACACCATGCAGTTTGTTAAATGTTCTGTGTCAACTTATGTCATGGGTCAAGCCTGCTCAATGGGCTCGTTGTTGGCCACTGCTGGTGCCGCAGGACAGCGTTATATTCTACCCAATGCACGACATATGATCCATCAGCCCAGCGGCGGCGCACGTGGTCAAGCAACTGACATGGAAATTCAAGTTCGTGAAATTCTTGAAATGAAACGTAACCTTACCAATCTGTATGTCAAGCATAATTCCAAAAGCAAGTCCTATGAAGAATTTGCACGTGATATGGAACGTGATAATTTCATGAGTGCTCAGCAGGCTGTAGATTACGGATTAGCCGACGTAATCGTAAGTAAGCGATGAAATGGCAAGACGTAAAAAAACTACACCTTGAAATCAGCGCATTGTGCAACGCAGTTTGTCCACAATGCGCTAGATACCCTGCCGCCAGTTACTACGAACACCCCAGCATCAAGAACACAGATGTTTGGACAATTGACCAAGTTCAGCAACGCCTTCCAGTCAGCGATTTAAAAAACATTGAACATGTTTTAATCAATGGCACCATGGGCGACTTCATCACCAATAAACATGCATTGTCTATTGTTCAGCACATTCATGATGCATCTCCTACCTGTAAAATTTTAATAAACACCAATGGATCAGCCAGGATATCACGGTGGTGGGAAGAACTGGCATACATTTCCAATCTAACAGTTAACTTTGCCTTGGACGGGTTAGAAGACACGCACAGCCTATATCGTAGAAACACTAACTGGCAAACAATCATTGACAATGCTAGAGCCTTTATCAAACAAGGAGGATGTGCAGATTGGACTATGACAATCTTTGAACACAACCAGCATCAAGTGGAAGACTGTCAACGACTTGCTCGAGAACTTGGGTTCAAAAACTTTTGGGCGAGACACACTGATCGCGCCAGTGTTCCAGCAAGAGATCGTCTGGGCCAAACAACACACTGGATTCGACCAGCCACAAATTCACCAATGTCCATAGGTGAAATCACCGAGGAAGATATGCAGGCCAAAGAACAAAGGTTAATTGAAAGACCCGATTTGTTTCGTAGCAAGAATCAAGTTCACAACAATATACCTTTGCCCAGCCTTGATGCCTGCGACAGCCTACGAGAGCAATCAATATATGTGGGGGCCAACTGGACAGTGACTCCCTGTTGTTTCTTAGGTATCCTTAGTTTTACCAAAGAAAGTGATCACAGATACGACAACTTTGTTCACGCGGCACAAGAAGCCAACATTGACTTGAACTCGTTGACAGCATCAGATACTCAGTCCGTGAAATCAATTGTTGATCGAGGTTTTGGTTGGATCTATGATCGTATTACAACCACCAAAGCGTTGACTGGGTGCTACTACCATTGCCACCCTAAAGATTCCAACTACCGTGTGAGCCAGGCTACAATACAGCGTTCATAATTTCGGTTGACTTTTAGATCCAACCATGTTAAACTGGATCTATGAATAAAAATCAATGCATCAATGAAGTCCTGCAATGGGTAGGCGCAATATTCATCATCCTGGGCCATGTCCTCAACGCTGTGGGCAATCAGGACCCCTGGAACATAGTTGCCTTCTTTTTAGGCACCATTGCATTCCTCGCCTGGACCATTCGTGTGGGCAATCGTCCGCAGGGCCTGGTCAATGTCATTGCAATGGCCACTTGTCTGCTAGGGCTCCTTAGGGCTTGGCTCTAAAAAGTTGTGCAAAAACAACAGGTTAAGTTAGTGGTTGCTAACCTATTGATTTTGTTGTAAAAAAACCCACAAAAAAAGTGCTTTAAAATCAATGACTTACAGCACCCCTAAAAACCACCAAAAAAGTGCTTTAAAATCAATGACTTACAGCACCCCTAAAAACCACCAAAAATTGGCAAAAAACGGTTGACTTGTGGACCTAAAACCCATATAATAGTGACATACAGTAAGCAAACAGGATCCAAAATGGAACAGTTTAAAAGTTGGGAAGAGTTGAGTGATCTAGAGCAGGCGCAGGCCACTTACTGGGACATGTATAAGGATGCCCACGGCGTCCGCCCACGTGGCATTGACACCAGCACTTGGACCTTGGAAGACTTTGACCGTGAGTTCATTGAGTTGGGCGAAGCCATTAACCGCGAAGAGCGTGAGCGCATTGCCGCCGAAGCCGAGGCTGGCAAGAAGTTTGAACAGCATGTCACCAACACCATCTGCATGGGTGCCCGTGATCGTGAGACAGCACTCCGTTGGATTATGAGTGCAAGCGAAGCCAATGGCGACTGGGAATACTTTTGTTTCCTTAATGGCCTACCTTATCGTTACTTTGCCAAGGAGATGCAAAATGCTTGAACGTAAAACCTACACCGCAGAAGTTTACAAGGAAGACAAGCGCACCAAATCAGGTGAGCGCCTAGTGCTCAAGCAGGATCACAAAGACATTGCTGACATTGATCTGCAGACCCTGCGTCATCTGTATCTGACCACATGGTTTAAGAAAGACGGCTATCGTCACGAGTTCCACGAGACCTATGTGACCCGCCGGAACATGATGTCAGGCAACGAGTTCCAGGAACGCTACGACACGCCTTACTCCTGTTCGCCTTCGTCGGAGTCATATTGGAGCACTTAATGAGCAAAGGAATCTGTCCCGTTTGTCAAACAACAGAAGGAACTAGCATGATAGCAGAGAAAACACAATACAGTCAACGTCACGGTAGCCCATACGATCGTGGCTCTGCAGACAGTTACTATGGTCGTGAGTATGATCCGCACTACTTTAAAGGTGCAACCTATAGCACCGAAGAAGTAACTGAGCAGGATATGACGCCTGAAGAAATTCTAGCCTATGCCGCAGGCTATCAAGACAACGAAGCATCAGGTAACAAGAAGGAGTGGTAAGATGAAAATGGATTACACCAACATAGTAGACACCCAAAAAGGCATGGCACAGATGCTGGGCAAGACCTTTGTCAAGGTCGTTGGTTCCGTTGACGGCCACGAGATACTGTTTGAAACCGCACAAGGTGAACAGTTCCTGTTCGCTCATCGGCAGGATTGTTGCGAGACTGTGAGAATCAATGACATCACGGGTGACCTTGAGGACCTGGTTGGTGAGCCATTGTTGATCTCTGAAGAAGTCAAAGGTGCGACTGAGCCAGACGGAGAGCACTACGAGAGTTACTCCTATACCTTTTACAAGTTCGCTACCCGCAAGGGCTATGTGGATGTTCGTTGGTTGGTTGAGGGCATCAGATGCTACCCAGAGCGAGTGGATCTGTTTGTTGAGGAGACAGCACAATGAGCAAGATGGCAGAACTAAGCTACGACATTGAGCAACTATACATTGAGGGCCTTGACAGTCGTGCCATCGCGGCAGAACTCAATTGCCCCATAGAGCTGGTGTTGGGTGCGTTGGAAGCGATGAATGTGGCAGAAACACCACAGCCTAGACTAGGAGCCCTACTTCGTGAACGGTTGACCAAAGCCTGAAATGGCAGTATAATACACACATAGTAAGAAATAAGGTTGCTGAAGGAAAGAGCATTTAAGACCGCTGAGGAACAGTGGTAAAGCCCTAGAGGAACTAGGGCACTTAGGTGGGGCAACGAATAGTTTATGGAATAAAGTTGTTGCAAAAATACAACACTTTTTAGACCAAAAAACGGTTGACCTTATGGGCTAATCCGCCTATAATATGAAGTATGTTAAACAAAAAGGAGCCAGTAATGACACAAGTTGAACGCAATCTTTTAGCAGGTTCTGTCCGTGATGCAGTGGCTATTGCCAAACACGAAGCCGCCCATGCCGCCAATAAATTCTTCCAAGAGAAGTTGGGCGGTGTTGACCAGTATGCTTGTGGATTTGCTTGGGTCACCATTCACGAAAAAGGTTCCACCAAGTTGGGTCGTGCCCTGCTTGAAAATGGCTTCCGCAAGAGTTATGATGGTGGTCTCCAAATGTGGAACCCGTCGGGCTTTAATTGCCAGAACATTGACACCCTGGAGGCTGGTGCAGAAGCGGCCGCTCGAGTGCTCACTGAAAAGTTAGGTGTCAAGGCTTACGCTGGTTCAAGGTTGGATTAACCCTAGGCCCGAAAGGGCTTTTGGTTGACCGTTTGGCGGAACGGCGTTATAATAAACACATAGACACACAAAGGAGCTGATATGCGCGAATACACTAGCAAGCTGATCGCAATGATGGACGAAGGTCTGATCACAGCAGAAGCAGTTACCGAGATGGCTTTGGCTTATATGAGCGAAGACGATGTGAAGGATATGTGCCTTGCTAACGATCTCCTGCTTGGAGAGGATGACGAGGATTATAACGATGACTTTCCATTGAGTCTTGAATACGACGAGGGCGAATAATGGAAGCCCTCCGCGAAACCACTGTTTGGGACATTCCGTTTCAACCCAACCATACCTACCTACTGGATGGCAACAGGCTGGTAGCCTATATCAAGAAGGGCGAAACCCAACCGTTCTATTTCAAGAATGGTATCAAGGGCTTCGACAAGCGTGGTCGAAAGTTTGAAGTAGTTAAACCAAATCCGTTTAAGGAAGAGAGAAAATCAAATGCAATCACAGTCACTGGTTCTAAAGGTCAAGTCTATACAATCGATCCCGAAGCAAAAACCTGCACCTGTCTCGGCTTCACCTATCGTGGTGCCTGCAAACACCTGGCAGAACATGGTTAAACAATTGATAAAGGGCTGACAATGGGTTTGAAGACCACTTGGGATATCGCATCGTGATTGATATCATAATTGGTATTGGTATGTGTTTAGGCATACTGTTTGGTGGATGTTTAACCTAGGAGTTACCATGCTGTCACGTTTTCCCCATCTGTGTCTTGCGACCAACGACCTAGATCCTACTTTGCTGAATATTGTTGGTCGTGAACTGCACCTTTACTCAATAGATGTGCAGACTGAGTATCAGGCCTACCGCGAGTTCCAACTGGAATACGAGCAGTGGCTTGACGATCAGGAAGAAATCAATTACTTGCAGGACTACTGATATGAGCGAACCGCGGATTACCATCAATGGGTTGTCACCCAGGCAGGTCAAGATGCTGGACGTTATGTGGAACTTGCAAACACCAGAGGACTATTTTGAATGGTATGAAAGCCTCACTGAACCCATGCAACGCCAAGCAGACATACTGCAAAGGATGTTAATCCTGGCCATGTCAGATGAAATGGTCACAGAAGATCGTCGCGATTATCAAGAAGCACGTGAAGTGCTGGGCAAGTTTACATTGAGAGGTCATATATGAATATTCGACAATGGGTTAAAAACTGGTTGTTTAAAGATCTAGACCTTGGGTCACAAAATATTGCAGGCAATAGGATTTCCACGTCGTCTCCGTCTGAGCAGATTGATCAAGGGTTTAGATTTACAGTCATGCCCGCTACTGGCGGCAAAATTGTGCAGGTTGAACAGTATGATCGCCGCACGTCCCAGCATTATAGCAAACTGTATATCATTGGTCCTGATGACAAGTTTGGCGAGGAGATCGAGCAGATCTACGCCATGGAACAGTTGAGCCGATAAGGAGAGCGTAATGAAAACTTGGCTACTGTTAATTGCATTTTACACACCCGGTGGTGACTACATTTACACCAGCAAGAATGAATTTAGCAGTCGCCAAGAGTGCGAACAAGTTCGTCAAGCGTCAGTGACTCAACATTGGCCCATGCAACAGCGAGTTCGTGCAGTCTGTGTTGATGTGACTGAATATCGTCAGGGAGGATCAAAATGAATCTGCTGGTTTTAGGACATTGCTATGAACCAGGCAAGCACGACAAGATCTGGGGCCTAATGCAAGAAGGCGACGGTGCGTTGAGTTTTTGGGGACGCCGAGGTGGTTCGTTAAGTTTCAAACGCTATTTGGCCAAAAGCCAAGCCATAGCAATTTGGCGGACCAAAGCCAAAAAGTATGATATGGTTGGTCCCGAACATTGGTCCAGATTGTTACCTGAAGACTTTGATGGTCAGGTCCTGTTGGCCAAATTGGGTCAAATTAAATTTGAATGATTTTTATCAGAAAGTGGTTGACCACAGCACCGTTTTCTGGTATAATAAGAATATGGGCAAGGATGCTCATGCCCGTGGCAAGCGGTTTCTTGCCAAGTGTTAGACACACACAGGAGAAGTTGATGAGTGATAAACTCTTTACCGTTGCTGGTTACAGCACTAAGGATGGCAAAGTTAAGGCTCGCTTTGCCACAGACATGACCCGTATCAAGACCTTGGTCAAGACTGGTCATACTGACATCCAACTCTATGAGTTGGCCAAGCCCATGCACAAGGTCCAGGCCTTGGAGTTCTTGCATACCAAGAACGTTCCTGGTTCCGCAGGTATGGCTATTGCGGAAGAACTGGCCAAGCGCACCAAGCGCAAGGTTGCAGAGTTAGTCAAGACCGGCCCCGTATCCAAGGCGGCCTAATACCCTTGGTCCCTTGGGGGCGGGGTTAAGCCCCCACTAATATTTTCATCGGAGCCATACTATGAATACACCTTGGAATGTTATTGCAGAACTTGAAGCCAACAACAGTAAGTTGGCCAAGGAAGCCATTGTTGAACGTGAAGCCCGTTCAGACAACACAGAGTTCTTTGAAGGTGTTAGGCTTGCATACGATGCCATGATTACTTTTGGCATTGCTAAGGTTCCAGAAAAAACTGATGCCGATGGAACCGGACTTGCCTGGAATACGTTTACCCAAGCAGTTACCGGATTCATTGGTCGCACCGTTACAGGCAATGCCGCACGTGATGCAGTGGCAACCCTTATGGCCACGGCCACCAAGAAACAATGGAACGGTTGGTATCGTCGCATTCTAATCAAAGACATGCGAGCCGGCTTCAGCGAAACTACCGTAAATAAGGTCTGTAAAAAGACCAACCCCAAGTTTGTAATTCCTGTATTTGAGTGTCAATTGGCACACGACAGCGCCAATCACGAGGAAAAACTATGTGGCAAAAAATTGGTAGAAACAAAGTTAGATGGTGTCCGTGTGCTGACGATAGTTCACCCCAATGGCAGAGTGGATCAGTTTTCGAGGAATGGCAAAGAACTGGTAAACTTTCCGCACATCAAGGAACAATTCTCCCATACGGTTACAGGCCTAACCGAGCCGACAGTATTCGATGGCGAGGTGATGAGTGGGAGTTTCCAGGACTTGATGAAGCAGATTCACAGGAAGGATAATGTTCAAGCCAATGATGCGGTGCTTCACTTGTTTGACTTTTTGCCCTTGCGTGATTTCCAAGCAGGTGGTTGGGACCGTCCTCAGATCCAACGCAGTGAAAAATTGCGTGCCTGGAAAGATCTCTGGGCCAACAAAACACCCAATATCGCCATTCTTGATCAGCAGTTAGTAGACTTGGACACTGACAAAGGTCAGTCCGAGTTCAAGGCCATCAATGCTCGAGCCATTGCCGGCGGCTACGAAGGTATCATGATCAAAGATCCTGAGGCTGGATACGAGTGCAAGCGAACAGTAAAATGGATGAAACTCAAGCCCTTCATTGAAGTCAGCCTTACTGTGGTAGACACCGAAGAAGGCACAGGTAAGAATGTAGGACGCATGGGTGCATTGGTCTGTGAAGGTGTTGACGATGGACGTCAGATCCGAGTAAATGTTGGTTCTGGATTCAGCGATCAACAGAGAGAAGATTTTTGGGATTGCCGTGCCGACGGACACATTGTGGAAGTTCGTGCCGACGCAGTTACGCAGAATCAAGACGGCACGTTTAGTTTGCGATTCCCTCGCTTCAAGAGTTTCCGTGGGTTTGAGGTTGGAGAAAAGATATGATTTTTTTTAGACTGGCTATCCAAAGTCCATTTAAGTCACTGCCTTGGCGCGACATCTGGCAACGAGAATTTTGGCTTTCAAAGAACAAGGCTTTGGAACTTGGACTAGATTTTTATCTGCATGACCTTGTTGAGTTGGCAGTAAATTTGTATTTTCCTTGCGGTGATCATGATGGGCCCAGCATTGAATTCAGAGTGCTTGGTCTGGGTTTTAGGATTGCCGTTAGGGATCGGCGCCATTGGAACTCGGACGCATACATGTGGGAACAACATTGAAATAGACTCATATTATAATTCTTAAATAGCGGTATGTGCCCAAGGAGAATAAATGAATGTCAACAGTAGCGATCCTATAAGACTCAAACCATTTCGAACATGGGTTCAGAGAATTTGGTATGCAAATTCAGAAGAACACTTGACTTATGGCGAACTTCCATATACAATACAACAATACTGGTCAAAGTATAAATGGTGGCTACGTCGAGAATACAAATTCCGACGAGTTACCGACTCGCTTGACAAGGACGTTTAAAATGGCTTGGTGGTGTAATGTTAATGTTTGAATTGGTGTTGTTGTTGCTGTTTGTCAAACACTATTTGTTTGACTTTGTTTGGCAGACCACATCGATGATTCAACACAAAGGCATCTATGGAGATTTCAAAGGGATCATACACAGTTTGGGTCATAGTGTTGGAACATTTATAGTAATTGTTCTGCTCATGGGTCCAATTTGGGCATTGATTATTGCTGTAGTTGATGGACTAATCCACTATCACGTTGATTGGATTAAAATGAACCACGGCGAAAAAGATATGTCAAATCCGCAGTTTTGGAATCACTTTGGTTTAGATCAATTGGCACATAGTCTGACCTATGTGTTTATTGCAGGTTTTGTTCTTAGAAGTTTATAAAGGAAAAGGAAATGAAAATGCTCAAAGAGTTTATGGAAATCACCAACTATCGCATTACCGAAGGTAGTGACTTTTGTTGGACGTGTTTTGGATCTAATGCCTATTCGCTAGATTCCTGGAATGGCGAACATGACGGACATAGTGTTCGTATAATTTTTGATACCAAGACTCAAGTCACGTATCAACTTGACGCCTACGATTATCTACATAACCGTGCATATCGTTGGACCAATCCTGATTATAAAAAAGCGCATGATGATGAAGGTAAAGCAAAATGCCCAGGTCATGTGAATCAAGCCTGGGACGATGTTAACTATGTTGATCTTGAAACTGTAGAAGACTTTTTTAGAAAGGCCAGCAAGATTGTGCAGGGACTTGACTATGACACACGAGTAAATGTGCCCATTGACTTGCCTGATGACGTCATGTTTGAACTAATGAAGAAAGCACACGAAATGGATATTACATTCAACCAGTTGGTTGAGAAAGCACTACAGGAGGCCATCGACAGGCATTCGCGTGGTGAGGACCCATTCCCCAATTATGAAAGAGTTTGATCGCAAAGACTATGCATATGGTTGGAGCAGTGATTTAGAAGAAGATAGGTTACCACCTGGACTCAATGAAGATACTATCCGTGCTATAAGCCGCCACAAGCAAGAACCCAATTGGTTGCTTGATTGGCGGCTTGCCGCCTATGCAGGCTGGCAGAAAAAACAAGAGCCCAAGTGGTCAACCATGCAGATGCCCCAGCAAAATCTGCAGGCCATTTCTTATTTTTCTAAACCCAAAAAGAAAACTCGAGAAGACATTGATCCTGCTGTCTACGAAGAATTTGAACGCTTGGGTATTCCACTCAAGGAACGAGATTGGTTGGCAGGAGTGGCAGTGGATGCTGTGTTAGACAGCGAAAGTGTAGTGACCACACACAAAGAAAAGTTAAAAGAAGTTGGGGTTATTTTTTGCGCCATCTCAGAAGCAGTAAGAGATCATCCCGAGTTGGTCAAAACATTCTTGGGTAGTGTTGTTCCTATCGCAGACAATTATTGGGCAGGACTAAATTCCGCAGTAGTCTCTGACGGTAGTTTTGTTTACATTCCACCAGGTGTTACCTGCCCAATGGAACTCAGCACTTACTTTCGCATCAATGCACAAGGCACAGGACAATTTGAACGCACATTGATCATTGCTGACAAAGGCAGTCGTGTCAGTTACCTAGAAGGTTGCACCGCGCCTAAACGGGATGAAAATCAACTGCATGCCGCGGTGGTAGAGTTAATTGCACTTGAAGACGCAGAAATCAAATACTCAACAGTTCAAAATTGGTATCCGGGTGATAGTGAAGGCCGCGGTGGTATTCTAAACTATGTGACCAAGCGTGGCCGCTGTGCTGGTGCTAGAAGTCGTATTGTCTGGACACAGGTAGAAACTGGTAGTGCTGTTACCTGGAAGTATCCCAGTTGTATTCTAGAAGGTGCAGACAGCGTAGGAGAATTTTATTCTGTGGCTGTGACCAGAGATCAACAGCAGGCTGACACAGGAACTAAAATGTTACATGTTGGACCTGGCACTCGTAGCATTATTGTTAGCAAGGGCATATCTGCTGGCACCAGCACGAATACATATCGTGGTAATGTTTGGATTGGCCCCAATGCTAAAGGAGCAAAGAATACCACTAGGTGCGATAGTTTGTTAATTGGATCAGGCAATACTGCTAGAACCATACCTGTGGCCAGCAGTCAGAATGACACCGCCAGCATAGAGCACGAAGCCAGCACAGGACGCATCAGCGATGATCAACTTTGGTATCTTGCACTACGTGGCTATGATGAAGAACAGGCCAGCAGAATGTTGGTAGGTGGCTTTTGTAGAGATGTGCTAAAAAAACTTCCATTGGAATTTGCCTCTGAGGCTGATAGATTATTAAGTGTAAAACTAGAAGGAGCAATTGGCTAATGCTAGAAATAAAAAACTTGTCAGTGCAGGCCAATGGACGACTGCTCCTTGATTCGGTGTCATTGACAGTTCTTGCTGGCGAACGGCATGTGATTATGGGACGTAATGGTTCTGGCAAAAGCACCTTGCTCAATGCTGTCATGGGGCGCCCTGGATTGGAAGTTACCGGCACAGTGAGTTTTTTAGGCCACGACAACATATTATCCATGCCTGTGCATGAGCGTGCCAGAGCCGGCATTTTCTTGAGTATGCAAAGCCCACCCGAGTTGGCAGGTGTAGGTAATGCTAGATTATTGCAAGAAGGTTTGTCTGCTTCGGGTCGTGCTATTGGTCTTGACAAGTTACTGCCTACCATCAACGATCTCAGTGAAAAACTAGGGTTACCCGAACGCTGGGCCATGCGAGCATTGAATGTAGGCGCATCTGGCGGCGAACGCAAAAAGAATGAACTGCTACATTTACAAATCCTCAATCCTAGGTTGTGTTTGCTAGATGAAATTGAAGCAGGGTTAGACAGAGACGCTGTGAATATTGTGGGCAGTATGCTAGAACAACTCACACAAGAGTTAGATCGTGCTTGGCTAATGGTTTCTCATGCACCAGAAAAACTGCGAGTAAGTCCTACTCATGTTCATGTTATACATCAAGGGCGTATTGTGAGATCTGGTGGTGCTGAGTTGGCAACAGAAATTCAAGCGAGGGGCTATGAAACTTTGGTTTAATCCCAACGAACCTGATTGGAATTTAATCAATCCAGGTCTACGCAACTGGGAATTTGACTATCATGGTCCTGGCGGCGAATTCCATACGTCTGGTCTTCGTGATATCACAGTCTATAACAATGGCTCCATGACACGGATGCAAGATCGCAATGAAGCAAATCATCAAGAGAACTACAATTTTATTGCCAATGAATCCACCGGTGCTTGGTCTAGAAATTTTCATATTCCCAAGCATCAAAAATTAGCAGTCTATGTAACCAGCAGATCTGCCAATTCAACTGTGGTTGACTTTGAGTTTTTCTTAAATGAAGGTAGCGAATTAGAACTGCGATATCTAAACAACGCCGAACACAAACAGTCTCACGCTAGGTTTAGAATCAACCACTGTGGTGCCAATAGCCGCAGTGATATTAGAACAGCCACAGTTGCACACAAAGATGCCGCCAGCACAGCAATGGTAGATGTAAGTATGCCAGCAGGATGTGCAGGTAGTGTCAGTCGAGTAAAATGCTACAATTGGTCTGCCGGTGGACGAGTAGGATCATTACCTATCATTAGTGTTGCCGAACCCAACGTAGAAGCCACACACGGTAATGT
>SXGT01789682.1_pt1 | contig 12140 bp, 7 predicted proteins | sample 3176221 | NCBI WGS metagenome assembly SXGT01 (sample SAMN11356862, study PRJNA531348) | freshwater metagenome | isolation source: freshwater sample F1-120 | place: China: Fuxian Lake, Yuxi | collected 2017-12-25
CCAGCATATCGACGAGTTCAAGGACGTCCCGCTGGACTACGTGATCACGGTCTGCGGCCATGCGGACGAGAACTGCCCGATTTTTCACGGCCCTACGAAGGTTGTGCATCACGGTTTCGACGATCCGCCGAAGCTCGCGCGCGAAGCGGCTACGGAGGAAGGGGGCCTTTTCCATTACCGTCGTGTGCGTGATGAAATCCGCGCTTATGTGGAGACCCTGCCCGAGTCGTTGACGGTGTAGGGCCGGGCTTGCGCCGGGCTTTGACGTCAAGTCTGCGGACGCGCTTTGTATTTTGAATATGTTTTCATATGAAAGTTAGTTCCTGTGTCTTCGCCCTCCGCGCGGATACATTCACCATGCCAACGGAGTTGTTCCATGAACCAGCCAGCCTGCCCCGATTCAAAATCGTCCATGAGTCTCTTTGAACGCTATCTCACCGTGTGGGTGGGCCTGTGTATGGCGGGCGGTATTGCGCTTGGCTCCATCGCGCCGAATCTCGCCCACACGCTGGATGGCATGTCGCTCAACATTAATGGCGCGCCGGTGGTGTCTATTCCCATCGCCATTTGCCTGTTTTTCATGATGTATCCCATCATGGTGAAGATTGATTTCAGTGAAGTGGTCCAGGCAGGGAAGAGCACCCGTCCGGTGTTCTTGACGCTCTTCATCAACTGGGCGGTGAAACCCTTCACCATGTATGGATTCTCGCTGCTCTTTCTTGGCGGTCTGCTGAATGGCTTCATCGGCGCGGACGCCATTGACCTGGTTAAACTGCCGATGGGAGTGGAGCTCGCGGCTGGCGCTGCCTATGGCGCGGGCACAGTGGTGGAGACGGCCCAGGGCCTGATGCTTGAAGTGCCCTTGTGGCGCAGCTACCTGGCCGGTTGCATATTGCTCGGCGCCGCGCCCTGCACGGCCATGGTGCTGGTGTGGGGTCACCTGGCCCGGGGCAATGCGGGCCACACCCTGGTCATGGTGTCGGTGAATTCTCTTTCGATGCTGGTACTCTACGGGCTTATCGGCGGTTTTCTTCTCGGCGTGGGCAAGCTCCCCGTTCCGTGGGAGGCGCTTCTGCTTTCCATCAGCATCTATGTGGCCCTGCCGCTGGTGTGTGGCTATGTCAGCCGGAAGCTGATACTTCGAGTCAAGGGCGAGACTTGGTTCAAAGAGAAGTTTCTCCACGTGCTCACGCCGATCACGATTGTGGCGCTCCTGCTCACGCTTGTACTCTTGTTCTCTTTCAAGGGGGCGGTTATTCTTGCGAATCCGCTGACCATTCTCTGGATAGCCATTCCGATCACGATTCAAGTGGTTTTCGTATTCGCCCTGACCTATGCGCTGGCCTGGTTTCTCGGGCTCAGCTATCGGGATGCGGCGCCTTCGGCCCTGATAGGGGCGTCCAACCACTTCGAGGTGGCCATCGCGACGGCCGTCATGCTGTTTGGCCTGTCGTCGGGTGCGGCCCTTGCCACCGTAGTGGGCGTACTGATAGAAGTGCCTCTAGCCTTGGCGCTGGTGCGCTTCTGCACGCGGACCGAGGGATGGTTTGCAACAAGGGAGTCCCGTGAGGTCAAGTAAGGGTTGGAGGTCCGCAGGACGCATCCAAGCTCCGCTATCGCGATGACGCGAGCTCAAGGTACGGTCACATCAGATCCAGCGATTGATCGCAACAATGAGTTCATTTATGTGGAATGGCTTGCGAAGGATTTCACGAATGCCGCTCTCCTGGACGTCGTCCAGTCTCTCGTCGTCGATAATGCCCGTGGCCAGGAGGATAGGCAGGGCGGGGTAAAGCGACCGGATAGAACGGGAAAGTTCGATCCCGTTCATGCGCGGCATGGTCAGGTCGCAGATGACGACGTCGAACGGAGCATGTGAGCGCTGAAGTGTCTCGAGGGCATCGGTGGGATCGTTAAAAATCGTGACAACAAATCCCTGGCGACGCAGGACAATGGAGACCATGTTGGTGATGGATTCGTCATCGTCCACCAGCAGCACCCGGCCTGAACCTCGGGCCGGGGGCAGATTCAACCCGTCTGTTTTGGGTGCCTCCGCCACAGCGACGTGGCTGACGGGCAGGAAGACGGTGACACAGGTGCCCTGATTCAATTTGCTTTCGATATCCACTCCGCCATCCATGCGGGTTGCAATGCCGTGGACCATGGACAGTCCGAGGCCGGTGCCTTTGCCCACTTTTTTGGTGGTGTAGAAGGGGTCGAAGAGTTTATCAAAGCTTTCTGGACTGATCCCGACGCCAGAGTCCCTTACCTTGAGGATCCCATATTCGCCGGGCGGAAGGTTTCGGCTGAGCGTCTGGCGGGATACGCTCAATTGCGCAAGATCTACGGTGACCTCAAGCGTGCCTCCCTTTTCCTCCATAGCGTGAATGGCGTTGGTGCAGAGGTTCGTCACCAGTTGGTGGAGTTGGGTGGGATCGCCGAAAACATTCACGACCTCCAATCCAGCGCTGAACTGTATATCGATCGTGGGCGGCAGGGAACCTCGGAGGAACCGCAGGGCGTCATCGATTTCCCTGACAAGGTTGATGGTGGTAAAGCGCACTTCCGAGGTGCGGCTGAAGATGAGGATCTGCTCGACCAGGGAAGCCGCGCGATGGGCGCCCCGCTCGATTTCCGCGAGGTTCTGAGCAAGCGCGTCCGGGTTCTCAACACCTGTTTCCCGCGCGATGTGGCAAAAACCGAGCATGGAGTGGAGAATGTTGTTGAAGTCGTGCGCAATCCCGCCCGCCAGGGTGCCGAGGGCTTCCATCTTCTGTGCCTGGCGGAGCTGTTTTTCCAGCTCTACTTCGTGGGTAATGTCGGGCTGGACGCTGACATAGTTCACAATGGCGCCATTGGGTCCGAAGATCGGAGAGATGGTGGCCCGCTGGTGGAAGACTTCGCCGTTCTTGCGCCGGTTCAGAAACTCACCCTGCCAGGTCTGTCCGCTGGATATCGTATTCCAGACGCTGTCATAGAACTCTTCATCGTGCATGCCGCTCTTTACGATGGAGATACGCTTGCCGATGGATTCCGCGCGGGAGAAGCCGGTAATCTTTTCGTAGGCGGGGTTGACATATTCGATTACGGCCTCCGGATCCGTGATTACGATGGATTCCACCGCCTGCTCGATGGCGGTGCCGAGGCGATAGAGGTCAGCTTCGCGGGCCCGCTCTTCCGTGAGGTCAACCGTGTGGCCCATGATTCGGTATACCTTGCCATCATCATCCTTCAGGGGAATGAAACTGGAACTGAATATGCGTGTGCTGCCCTTGACCTCAGGTGTTACTTCGAACGCCGAGTGTTCGCCCGCGAGCGCCCGTTCGAACAGAATCCCGATTCGCTCCCGATCGCGCGGGGCCATGATGTCCAGATATTTCCGGCCGAGCACTTCGGAAGCATCGGTGGCGCACATGATGCACAGCCCCGCCTTGTTGATCTCCACAACGACTCCGTCCGTGTCCATCTCATGAATGCAGAGGGGCAGACGCTCCACCAGACGCCGGTAGCGCTCCTCCCGCTCGCGCACGCCCTGCTCCGCCAGCTTCTGGGTGGTGACGTCCTGGCAGATGCCCCGAAAATCGACGACCCTGCCGTCTGACCCGAGATTGGGCCGGGCAATCGAAAACATGTAGTGCAGGGTGCCATCGGGGTGTACGAGCCTCCATTCCGCCTGTACGGTTTCCCGCTCCTGCACCAACCGCCGGGCTTTTTCGCGGAGTATCCGTCGGTCGGGAGGATGGACACGTTCGACGAAGGCCTCGAAGCTTGTATCCAATTCCTGTCGCGTGGCGCCAAGCAGGTTGAACATCTCTTCAGAACCCCAGATAAAGCCGGCATTCGGGCGCCATATCCATGATCCGATGCGAGCGATGCGCTGGGACTCGGCCAGTCTTGCCTCGCTTGCCTGCAGATCGCGTTGGGCCCGTTTCCGCTCGGAGATATCGGTAAGCACACCGATCAGTCTCCCGGCGGTCCGCCCCCCGTCCCTTTGAACGGTTCCGTTGGCCGCGTACCAGTGGGTGGCCCCGTCGCTCCACCGCATCCGAAACTCGACGCTGAAAGCACCTGTCCCCGCGTGGGCCTTCCGGAATCCCGCAAAGATTCCCGGCCGGTCCGCCTGATGCACACGCTTGAGCAGTTGCCGGTACGTCTCCCGGACGGCGCCCGGAGGAAGACCAAGGAGGGGCTCGACGTTGTCCGACCAATCCAGTTTTCCATTGGCCAGATTGAGCTCCCATACGCCAATTCGTGATGCCTGAGAAGCCTGCCGGAATAACGCGGTTCCCCGATCCCGGGCGGCCTCGGCCAGGCGTCGGCGGCTCTCCGACAGAATCAGGCTGCCGATGATGAGCGTGCCGAGAGGATAGGTTACGCCCAAGGGAAGGAGAAACTGGAGAAAGCTCTCCACCGCTGAATCCCCCGGCAGGACAAGCGTCCAAAGCAAAAAAAGCGTCCCGATCGCGCACCCCAGCGCGAGAAGATGCCGGCGCTTTACATTCTCGGGGGCATCGCCCAGGGCTCGGGCGAATAGCAACCCCGCCAGCATGGCGCACAGCGTGGCGGCGGTGCCTGGCCATGCGCCGGCGCCACCCAGATAGATCCGGAATGCGCAGGGTGGCAGAACCGAGGCGAGGCCTGCGAGCGGTCCGCCGAAGAATGCGGCCAGTCCCACGAGTACACCCCGACTGTCCATGAGGACACCGGGGGTCAGCTCTACCGGCATCAGCATTCCGCCGCAGGCGGCCAGGCCGAAGAGCAGTCCGAAGCTGACCCGCTCCCACCGGAGTCCCATCCGCTTCGCACGATATTCCATCCACTGATAGATGAACAGCAGGGCGAGTACGAGGGCCATGTTTTGGCCCAGCGAAATCAGAACATCTGTAACGCTCTTCATAAACGCAACACCCCTTGCGATTTTTCCGGCACTGCACGAGTTTCCGAACCGGGATAGTGCCCGTGGAGCCACGCTTGCGTCGGCTTCCGCTGTTGCGTCAGTGTAGTCCAGCCGTGGGAAAAATACCAGCATGCTGGGCATCAATTTACGGGGCTCGAAAGACGGCTACCTCGCGCAGGTACAGATCGGCTGTGGTCCCTTCGAAGGTGAACCGGAGCGCATCGGCCTTCACAGTCTTCAGCGACTGGATGCGTTTGCGTCCCACCGTCTCGCCCTGGGCCACCGCTTCCCAGTTTCCTCCGACCCGCGCCTCGATGGCATATCCCGTGATACGCTGGCCATGACCAAGATCTTCTTCCAGCGCGATTTCGCGCAGGATGATGGGGGTGCCGAGATCCAACTCCCGGGCCGTGCCGGCTTGGAAGGGCGCCAGATCAGAAGCGCGCAGGGCCGGCTTGTCATAGCGCGCCGCCACGGCCGCGCCGAAGCCTTCCAGCATGGCGACCTCCGCCGCGGGAATCTGCCCCGAGATGTCCGGGGTCATGTTGATGAGCAGGTTGGCGCCATGGCCGATGGACTTGCCATAAACGTCCATCATCTGATCTATCGTTTTCAGGCTTCCATCCGAATCGGGAGACCAGAACCAGTGGGAGCGGGTGAAGATGTTGGCCTCGGGGATGAACCATCCCTCGGCGTCGTGACGCACCCAGTTCTTGGAGCCTTCGCCGGGATTCACCACATTCCACAGAGGGTAGTCCGCCAGGCCCTGTTCACTTCCAGACCAGCGGAGGTCCTGCTGGGTGCCGCCCATGATCACGGCGTCGGGCTGGAGTCTCCGAATGAGATCGACTACGGCGTCCCCGTAGCGCGCGCCAATGGCCTGCCCATTGGCATCCAGCACATCTGACCCGATGGGGCTGAAGGCTTCATCGAGCCAGACCACTTCCAGGGGGCCGTAGTTCGTGAGCAGCTCGCGGGCCTGCTCCATGAACTTGGGGAAATAGGCGTTGAGGTCGCCGATGAGTTTACGTTTGCCAATGGGATCGGGCGTGCTGGTGACGCCTTCGTGTTTGTCGCCGGCGGAGAGATAGAGACCGGGGGAAAGGCCGTGTTTCCGGGCGGAATCGACAAATTCGCGCACCACATCGCCCTGACCGTTCTTCCAGGGCGATTGCTTGATGGAATAGTCCGTGGTGCTGGTTGGCCACAGGCAATAGCCATTGTGGTGCTTTGCCGTCAGTACGATATGCTTCGCGCCAAAGGCCTTCGCGGTACGCGCCCACTGATCGGTGTCGAGCTGGGTAGGGTTGAAGGTTTCTGCGGGCGGCGTGGCAAACATGTCGCTTTTTTCGGTGTAGGCCGCCGGGCCATAGTGGACGAAAGCGCCCAACTGACTTTCCTGGTAGCGGGCCTGGCGCGGGGTCGGCACCAGCGCGCCCTCGGGCGTGAAGAAGTGCTCCAGCAGTTCCCGGGGCGTGCCCATGAATTCGGCGCGCTGCAGATCGCCGCAGATCTGCTGGTCACCGCCGGTGTAGTAAACGATGGTCTTGCCGCCGAAGTAAACCATCTCCGCGTCCGAGGCGTTCTGCTCGCGGATGTAGTGAGGGCGCAGGGCGTGCACCTTGAGCTCGGGCTGGTAGGTCACGAAGGGTCGGCCTTTCGGCGCATCTTCCCAGGTGACGAGATCTGTGGAGCGCGCCACACGCGTCTCATAGTGGGCATTGCCGAGGGCCTCAAGATAGAGCGTGTAATATCGGCCGCCTTCGAAATAAAGCGCCGGGCCGCCCACGTACTTTTTGGTGCCGTAATAGGCTTCCGGCACCTGCGTCCACGTCATCAGGTCGTCCGATGTGAAGTACTTGAACGTGAAGGCGGGCCAGCGGGGATCGTTGGTCTCCACGAGCAACACGAACTTGTCTGCGCCACGACAAACGGCGACGTTGAAGAAATTCTCGTCCTCGTTCGCGTGCAGGACTACCCTCGGCTGGGTCCAGTTTACCAGATCGTCCGACGAGGTCACGCTCACGTCCTTTACCTGCCACTTCTTCTCCGTGCCCCAGTTGCTTCCGAAGACATAGACGCGCCCCTCCCAGACGAAGGTAAAGGCCAGGCCATGACCCACCAGCGGTGTGGAGACGATACGGTCACCCGCCACATCGCGGATGCGCACCTGATCGTGCTGCATGCTGCTGCCCTCGGGGACACCGGGCGTCTCCCACTGCACCTGCCAGCTCTCCATGAGGTAGAGCTTGTCCTTGAAGACGAAGGGCGTCGTCTCCACGAGGGGCGAGTCCAGCTTGGTCCAGTTGATCAGCGGGTGCTTCCATGTCGCGGCTTTTTCAGCGGCCGGGGCGATGGGGGAGAGGAGGGCGGCGAGCAAGAGCAGGGCGAAGTATTTCATGAGGGATTCCTCGCGGTTTCGGCGAAAAGACAACCGAAGCATACTGGCGGTGGAAGGGGGCGCTTGTCAACCTTGTATCGGACCGATCAGACGGATCGGACCGATCTGACCACTCCGATCCGTCCGATCGGTCTGATTTCTCATTCGACACCGCCATGACTTTCCGCTACCATAGCGGCTCCCCAAAATAAGGAGAGCGCACCATGAACCGAATGATCCAATCCGCCGCATTTGTCGTCGCGACACTTTGCAGCATGAGCACCCTGGCCGAAGAGCTGGCGATCCCCCACGCGACCCTGCGTCTTCAAGGCGAGGTGGGCCGGCGCACGGGTGCCGTGCTGGAGAACTGGGTGCTGCCCATGCCCGATGCGAACCCCGCGCTGCTGGAGATGTTTCGCCTGCGCGATCGCAATCCGGCTTATGCAAACCCCGTGCCCTGGGCGGGGGAATTTGTGGGGAAATACCTTCAATCGGCGATTCAACTGCTCCAGTTTACCGACAGCCCCGAGTTGCGTGCGCAGGTGGAGGCGGTGATCGCCGAGCTGATTTCTACCCAGAGTCCCGAGGGCTATCTTGGTCCCTTCCGAAAAGACGAGCGCCTGCTGGGCCAGTGGGATTTATGGGGACACTATCACGTGCTCTACGCGTTGCATGCCTGGTACAAGGCAACGGGCGACCAGGCCGCGCTGGACGCCGCAACGAAGGCGGCGGACTTCATCTGCGACACCTACCTCGACACGGACAAACGCGTCCACAATGCGGGTAGTCACGAGATGAACATGGCGATCATGCACGCGCTGGGCATTCTCCATCGCGAGACAGGCAACGAACGGTATTTCAGACTGATGAAGGAAATCGAGAAAGACTGGGAAGTGGCGCCGGCGGGCGACTATCTCCGCACGGGCGTGGAAAAAGTACCGTTTTATAAGACGCCGAAGCCGCGCTGGGAGAGTCTCCATTCCATGCAGGGCCTGGGCGAGCTCTACCGCATCACGGGCGACGAACAGTATCGCGACGCGCTGCTCCACTTCTGGCACAGCATCCGCCATTCCGACATTCACAACGCGGGAAGCTTCTCCACGGGCGAAGGTGCCATCGGCAATCCCTTCAAGCCCGGCGCGATTGAAACCTGTTGCACGGTGGCGTGGATTGCCTACAGCGTGGATGCCCTGCGTCTTTCCGCGGATTCCACGATCGCCGACGCCATTGAACTGGCCACACTGAATACCGTGCTGGGCTATGAGCATCCCAGCGGTCGCTGGTGCACCTACGACACGCCCATGGACGGCAAGCGCCCGGCCTCGGCCCACACCATCGTTTTTCAGTCGCGCGAAGGCACGCCTGAATTGAACTGCTGCTCCGTCAATGGCGCGCGGGGTCTCAGCATAATCGCGGACTGGGGCGTGTTGGAGAGTACCGACGGCCTCTACGTGAACTACTACGGACCGGGTACGGTAAAGGTGGAGTCCGACAACCTGCGGACCTGGATCCTGACCCAGGCAACGGAATATCCCGCCGAAGGGAAGGTGGCGATCAGTGTGGAGCCGGGCGCCGCGGAAGAGACCACGCTCTACTTTCGCATCCCGGCGTGGTCCCGCGTGACGAAGGCTTCATTGAATGGGAAGACCCTGCCCGATCCAACGGCGGGCGACTACCTTGCCCTGCGCCGCGCGTGGAAGGCGGGGGACACGGTGACGCTCGATTTCGACATGACCTTCCACACCCTCGCGGGTGATCACTTCGTGGACTTTCGCGGCTCGCTCTATCGCGGACCCTTGCTGCTGGCCTATGACCAGAAGCACAACACCCTTGACCCGGCGGATTTGCCGGCGCTCGATCTCCAGGCGCTGAACGCGAAACCGGCCACAACCGACGCGCGATTCCAGCCCATGGTGCTGTTAAGTGTCGATACGGACAAGGGGCCGCTTCAGTTGGTGGACTACGCGACGGCGGGCGCCCACGGTACCTATTATCAGTCCTGGCTGCCGATGAAGAATCTTCCGCCGGTGGCCATGAATCTCATGCGGCCCGGTCACGGCGACACGCTGCCGTAAGGCGAGGTATTCTTCCAGTGGAGCCCCGCCGGCAAGGACCTGCGCTACACCCTCACCGTTGCCCGCGATGCCGCCATGAATGATGTGGTGGACACGATCACGAATCTGGAAAAGACCGCACATTTCTATCGCCCGCCTGCGGAGCGGGGGGATCTCTATTGGGCCGTGACCGCCACGGGTGCCGGGGGCGAGGCCCGCAGCCAGAACGGCCCCTTCAAATTCACCATCGATCCCGCCCTGCCCGAAGCAGAGTCGGGCTTGCTCCTCGATGCGCCGCTCCACGGCAAGTCCGCCGCCCTCACAGGCAATTTGATCATCAATGAACATGCCCGCGCGGTGCCCGACCGCGATGGCAAAGAAAACGGTGCGCTCTACTTCGATGGCAAGAAGACGAAACTGGTCTACGATATCGGCGCCTTCCCGGCACGGAACTACAGCTTCAGTGCCTGGTTCGCACCGGATAACCTCGCGGCGAACGACGACAAGTGGCACCATATCCTTTCCGCCTGGGCCCAGGGCTCCGATGATCCTCTGCGCGTGTCCGTGCAGAACAAACGCCTTGTGGTCAATATCGAAATGCCGGACGGCGGTGCCCACGGCCCAGGCCCCGAACTGAAGGACGGCGAATGGACTCATGTGGCCGTGGTGAAGGAAGAGACCCAGCTCCGGCTCTACGTCAACGGGGCGTTGATCCACACAACCACGGTGCCGGAAGAGCTCAAGACCTCCGCTACGAAGATCGGCCTCGGATGCAATCCCAACTTCGGTGAACTGGAAGGCTATCAGGGCGCGATCTCGGATGTGCGCTTCTACGCGGGCGTCCTCACGGATGCGGCGATACAGCGCCTCCAAGGGATTGAGGCGGTGCAGTGACCCGGAAGGCGACAAAGACAACATGTCAAGGTTCCCGGTCGAACCGGGCGGGACGAGCGTATCGTCCGTGGCTGTTCCATATATTCACAGTCGTCTCGGCTGTGTTTTGGTGGCGTAGCAACCATATTTTCATTCTCTGAGGATGACGTGACGGATCATGATCGCCTCTGCCGATCGGTTATGGTCGCGGTACGGGACAGTCGGTTGCAACCCAAAACTCGGTTCCAGAGTGCGCATGCCGTTCGTGTTATAATGGGGTTGTCAAAAATCAAGACAGGAGACATAACATGCAACTTACCGTAAAGATTGGGGATGCCGACGGAATTATCCTGCCTGCTTCGGTTCTTGATCGCCTGAATGTGGTAAGTGGGGACAGCGTCTATGTGACCGACGTACCCGACGGCGTAAAAATATCTACTCGTGACGCGGATTTCGAGTTGGCTATGATGCATGCTGAACGTGTCATGCGCGAAAACGACAATGCACTGAGACGGCTTGCGGAGTAGTCTTGTGGACCAGTCTCAGGTTGAGCCCCACTGGGTAACGATGCGCGTGGCATTGGAAATCCATGGTCGGCAGATCGCGCGATATGGCGGTTCTGACGGCGTCCGCGATCTCAGTCTCTTGGACTCGGCGTTGAATCGCCCCCGCAACTTGTTTCACTACGAAGGCCCGGTTTCGCTCCCGAGACTGGCCGCGAGTTACTGCTTTGGTATATCGAGAAATCACCCGTTCATAGATGGCAACAAGCGAGTGTCATTCGTTGTCGCAAGTGTTTTCATGTTGCTCAATGGTTTTAATGTCACAGCATCTGAAAACGACGTCGTGTCAACTATGCTGGCCGTCGCCAGCGGAAACATGGCCGAGGACGCACTAACCGAATTCTTCTCCGCACACCTGACTTCGCCCTGAGTCTTCTCATTCAGGAACCCCGCCCCGCGGCGTCCCCAACACCGCGACGCTCCGATTCTCCGGCCGCTTTGGCATCTTGCCCTCATAGAACGCCTTAATCACCTCAAAATCCCTCGCCATGTCCCCCGTGGGCGCGATGACTGGCCCGAAGCCGGTCTCTTTCTTTTCGTAGTCCGCATACATCAGCACAATGCGTGCACCCGCCCGTTCGGCGATGTGATAGAAGCCCGTGCGCCAGTGATCGGTGTAGCGGCGCGTGCCCTCGGGCGCGAGGCCGAGGTAGAACTGTTCATGGCCCGCCAGCGCTTCCACCGCGCTGTCCACCAGATGCTCCGTGCGCCGCCGCACCACGGGTATGGCGCCGACCGCGCGCATGAACCAGCCCAGCGGCGGACGACAGAGGGTGTGCTTCGCGAAGAAGTTGCCCTTGAGACCCCGGGCCGTCACCATGAGGAAGATTATGACGAAGTCCCAGTTCGACGTGTGGGGCGCGAAGATGGCCACCAGCCTGGGGTCCTCGGGAAAAACGCCGGTGGTCGTCCAGCCGAGGAGGCGGAGCAGCACACGGCAGATCCATTGCATGGGGCGGCTTACCTGGCCGAAGTGACGTTCGATGCTGCGGTGCCCGGTGCTCATCGCGTCGGTGTCGCGGCGCCGTTCCAGCCCAGATGGGCCACGGCAATGCCGAGGAATACTTTTGGATCCACCAGAAGCTCACCCTGGGAGCGGCGCTGCAGCCAGTCATAGGCCTCCGCCACCGGCACCACGTGCACCGTGATGTCTTCGCCCTCCACACCGCCGCCCTCGTGGGCTCTGGTAGCGCCTTGAGCGAGGTAGAAGTGCACCCGGGAGGTGCTGATGCCACCCGCGCTCGGCCCGACCATCAGTAGTTCCAGTGCGGGGGTGTGATAGCCCGCCTCTTCGAGCAGTTCGCGCCGTGCGGCTTCTTCCAGTGACTCTGGCCCCTCATCACCCGCAAGTCCGGCAACCAACTCGATGGTAC
>SXGT01134254.1_pt1 | contig 12139 bp, 9 predicted proteins | sample 3176221 | NCBI WGS metagenome assembly SXGT01 (sample SAMN11356862, study PRJNA531348) | freshwater metagenome | isolation source: freshwater sample F1-120 | place: China: Fuxian Lake, Yuxi | collected 2017-12-25
GCGCGCGACGCCGAGCCCCTTCGCCCCTTCGACCGGGCCGGACTCCCACGCCAGCGCGCCGGTTTCGGTGTCGAGGGCGTACACCCGCTCGCCGTCGGCCGGGACGACGAACACGCGCCCGCCGAACGCCACCGCCGGGGCCGGGTCCGAGGTCGCGCCGGCCGCGGCCTTCTTCGCGCGCGGGTAGCGAAAGCCCCACGCCCGGCGGCCGGTCGCAGCGTCCAGCGCGACCACCGCGCCGCTGTTCGAGTTGAACACGAGGTTCCGCCCCGCGAGCGTCAGCAGTTCTTGCCGCGTGCGGTCGTTGCCTTGCACGGCGTCGCACAGTTCCATCGTCCACGCGGGGCGGGGCGGGGCGTCGGTCGCGTCGGCCGGGTCGTAGCACGCGGCCACCTGCACCGCCCGCGCGCCGTCGAACTTGGTGTAGACCGCCCACAGCTTACGCCCGCTTACGACGGGCGCGCCCTCCCACACGGCCGGCACCTTCGGGTCTTCCGGTGGCGCGAGCTGCCACAGCTTGCCGAGTTCACCCGGCTTCGGGCGCAGGCAGACGAGAAACGATTGTGTGCCCGGCTCGTTGGGCAGCGGCGCGCGCACCGCCGCGGGGCCGACGCGCGCGTAAAGCAGCCCGTCGGCCGCGGTGAGCGTGCAGTTGAAGTGACCGGTCGGCACGTTCTGCAGCAGCGGGATCGACTCGCGCCGGCGCGAGGCTCCGGTTCGCAGGTCGAAGCCGAACAACTGTGAACCGTTGGCGACGAACACTTCGCCGTTGACGATGACCGGGTGGCCGAACGGCTGGCCCGTCGTGTCGAGTGCGGGCAGCGGCTTGTCGGCAGTGGTCCAGGTCGGGCGACCGGGCCAGGCGTTGGGGATGCCGCCGGACACACGGCCTGCGCGATCCGGCCCGCCGCCGAACGCGGTCCACGCGGTCCCGCTGGCGGCGTCCGGGGGCAGCTTCGGCGGCGCGTCGAGCAGCGCCTGGAGGGTGTTCACCAGCGGCCCGGTCTTGCCGGCGAGCGTGCCGGTCGCTGTCGGGTGCTTGGCCTTGAACGCGGCCACCTCCGCTTTCGCTCGTACCGGATCATTCTGGAAGATGACGGCGAGCGCGATGCGGGCGCGCACGAGCGCGGGGTCGGCCTTCGAGCCGGGGTACGCCACGTCCGCGCTCGCGTCCGGCACGAGCCGCCGCCACTGCGTTTCCGCCGCGCGGAACTCGCCGCGCTCGAACAGGTGATCGCCCAGCAGCAGTAGCGCTTCGTCCGCCGGGCGCGACACGAAATAGCGGTCGAGGAGCTGCCACAGCGGGCGCGGGTCGCGGTCGCGCCTGGCCTGATCGAGGAGCCGCTTGGCCGGTTGGTCGGTGCGGTCCTGGTACGCCTTCAGCGCGTCCGGCGGCAGCTTCGCGAGCAGTCCGTGTGCGACCCATCGTGCCGACCGGTACTGCTTGTTGTCGAGCGTGATGAGGTCGTCCGGCACCTCGTCGAGTAACCGCTGAAGATCGTCCGCGGCGTCGGCGGCCTTGCCGTTGAGGAGTTTCTGTTCGGCCTCGGCGAGCCGCTTGCGGGTCTGGGTCGATTCGCCGCGCAGCGCGGCCGACTCCGGCGCGACACCGGCACCGGGCTGACCGGGCGCGGCCGACGCGAGGAGCAACACGAGGAGGGGTACGGCGCGAACGGCCCGATTCATAGAATGATGCCCGTGAACTGACTCCGTCCCATTGTTGGCATTCCGACCCGAAGCACAAGCGCCGCGGGCGAAGATTTCGTCCGAAACACGCCATGAACTATATCCGCACCACGTTTGCGTTCGCCGTGTTCGTCGCGCTGTCGGTGGCGCTCGTCGCCGGGTGCGGTAGTTCGAACGCGCCCGGCGACACTCCGGCCGCGCCCGCGGCGCTGCTCGCGGTGCGCTACGCGCCGCGCACGGACCTGCTCGCGGTCACCAGTCCAATCGGTAGCCCGTCGCGGTGGCCGACCGCCGGGTTCCCGCCGCCGCGCAGCGCGCGCCTGTTCCCCAACACGCCCGACCGCGACCTCGCCAAGCTGCTGCTCGACCAGCGCGGCAAGAGCATCCTCGACCCGCTCAACACGGAGGTGCTGTCGCCGACGCAGGCCGACCGCGTCGCGCGGCTGGTGGACGCGCACTTCGGCTCGCCGCTCGCGCCCACCGTGCGCCTGCTAGACTGGGACACGGTCGTCGCCAGCGCGGTCGTGCGCGTCGACCCCGAAAAGCCGACGCTCGGCGCGACCCTAAAAGCCGCAAAGCAGAAGCTCGGCTCGTTCAAGCACGCGCTCTGGAAGGCGGACTGGGAGGCCGCGGTCGCGGCACAGGCGGAACTGAAACTGGACGAGGCTACGCTCGCACGCGGGTCGGGGCTGTACCGGCGCTGGTGTATGCAGTGCCACGGGCCGAGCGGGGCGGGCGACCCGGCGCAGGCGGTCGAGGGCGGCCCGACCCCGCGCGACTACCGACAGGGCGTGTTCAAGTACGTCTCCGCGTTCGCGCCGCCGAAGCTCCCGAAGAAGGGGCTGGGCGCGAGCAACCGTGCCAGCCGCGCCGACCTCGTGCGCACCGTGCGCATCGGGATCGAGGGCACCATCATGCCCGCGTTCCCGTCCCTGACGGACCAGGAAGTCGAGGACGTGGTGAGCTACGTGATTCACCTGAGCATTCGGGGCGAGACCGAGTTCGCGACGCTCGCCACCATCGCGGACGTTCTGAAGTACACCGACGACACGCCGGACTACAACGGCGGCGAACTGGACTGGCTGTTCGTGCAGCACGAAGTGTGGGTGCTGCTGAACTGGGGCCTCGCGGCGAAGCACCCGATCCCGGTGCCGCCGGAGCCGTTCGCTGGTGGCGACGAGCGGCTCAAGTCCGCGGTGCGCGGGTTCAAGCTGTACAACTCGACCGAGTTCGCGTGCGCCGGGTGTCACGCGAGCTACGGGCGCGGGCTTCAGCTCAAGTGGGACGCCTGGGGCACCGTGGCCCAGCCCCGCAACCTGACGCTGGGCGTGTTCCGCGGCGGGCGCAAGGGCGAAGACTTGTACGCGCGGCTCTACGCCGGCATCGGCGCGTCGGGCATGACCGCGTTCCACGACAAGGTGACGGGCGCGGCCCCCGGCACGCCCGACAAGCTCTGGGACTTGGTTCACTTCCTGCAAGCGCTGCCCGATCCCGCCGACCGCAAGCGGATGCAGGCGCTCGACCCCGAAGTGAAGCTCGACCCGTGATCGAGGGGCTGGGTATCAATCCGCCTTGCGTGCGGTGCCGGTGCGGAGCGGCTTCTTCGCCTGGTACAGCTCCAACCGGAACCGCACGCTCGGCCCGTTGGCCGCGACGTAGTCCTTGTCCGCCAGTACCCGCGTCTGCCACTTCATCGCTTCCTCGAAGTTGCCCGCTTCCGCGCACGCGGCGGCGTAGCCCTCCATCGGGTAGCCGGCCTTCCAGTTCGTCAGCTCGCACGCCTCTTTCGCGTCGGCCAGCGCCTTCTTAGCGTCGCGCAGTTTGTCTTCGGGGCAGGTCGCCCGGATCATCGCCCGGTGCGTCAGAGCGTTGACGTGCTTCGGGTCCAGTTTGATGACCTCGTCGAAGTCCGCTACGGCCTGTTCCCAGTCGCCGCGGATCACACGAACGATGGCCCGGTCCACATAAGACGACGTGTCCTTCGGGTCGAGCTTGATCGCTTCCGTGAGGTCGAGCAGCGCGCGAATGTAGTCCTCGGTGCGGGCGTGGGCGCACCCGCGGCCGTAGAAGGCTTTCGCGCTCTTGGGGTCGAGCTTGATGGCCGCGTCGTAGTCGCGGATCGCGCGGTCGTACTGGCCCCGCACGAAGAACTGGTTGCCGCGCGTGACGTGGGCTTTGGCATCGGTGCCGAGCAGCGGCGGGTCGAGCCGGTACGGGCGCTTCGCGGTGTACGTCGCGAGCCGGTCCGCGGCCGTCGTGCCGGCAGCCGCCGCGTACAGCGGGTCGTCGTTGGCCTTCTTCTGCCACTTCTCCGCGCTCGCGTAGTCGCCGAGTTCGGCCGTGGCTGCGGCGAGCGCTTCGAGTGCGAACCCGTTCGCCGCGCCCATCAGCTCGCGGGCGCGTTCGGCGTCCTTGAACGCCTGCACGCCGTCGCGGTACTTGGCATACGGGCAGCACGCGAGGACGACCGCGCGGGCGCGGAACCCTTCGGCGAAGTTCGGACCGACGCGGGCCGCCTCGTCGAGGTCTTTGAGCGCGTCGGCCCAGTCGCCGCGGGCCGCGAGTATGCCGGCCCGGTGGTTGTATCCCGCGGGGTCTTTCGGCGCGAGCTTGATCGCTTCGCCCGCGTCTCTCAGCGCGGCCTCGGTGTCGCCGGTCCGCATCCGGCAGAGGCCGCGCACGCGGTACGCGGTGGTGTTCGCCGGGTCGAGCTTGATCGCTTCATCGAGATCGGCCGTCGCCTTTACGTAATCGCCGCGCGAGGCGTACAGGGTGCCGCGCTCGGTGTACGGGCCGGGCAGCTTCGGGTCGAGTTTGATGGCCGCGTCGAAGTCCGCGAGGGCCTCGTTGAGCCTGCCGAGCGCCTGGTGCGCGGCCCCGCGCGCGGCAAAGGCCGGGGCGAACTTCGGGTCGAGCTTGATGGCCGCGTCGAGGTCCGCGAGTGCGCGGTCGGGGAAGCCGAGGTCGGCGCGCTTCGTCCCGCGGTCGAAGAACTCCTTCGCGGTCTTCGGCTCCTGCGCAGCGGCCGAGAGCGCGAACAGCGCGAGGACCAGAACCGCCGCGATGCGTGTGGACACGGGTGCCCCTCCGATGTGGTGCGCCGAGTGTATCCGCCCCGCGCGTGCGCCGCCAGCAGCGGCCCGCGGCTCTCATCAATCTTGTGCGACGACGCGGCCCAGGTTGCGTCGCCCGCGAACGATGTGGAGCACCTCGATGCCGTCCGCGGTCGGCAGGTAGAGGACCACGAACTGCCGGTACCCGCTGACGGTCGTGATCCGCGCCCCGCGAACGTTCGGGTTCCGGGTGTGGTACCGGCCCCCGGAGAGCGGTTGCGATTCGAGCAACTCCAGGGTGTGTTGGATCGCATCTTGAACGTCGTCGGCCGCACGCGGATTGGAGATGCGGATCTGACCGACCAGATCGGCCGCTTCCTCCAGTGCCCGCTCTCGTACGATGATGCTCATTGCCGCCCCTTCAACTCTTCGGCCCGCGCGATCGACCTCCTGCGCAGGTCATCCCAGAATCCCGGCCCGACCGTGATCGCGGGGCTTTCCAGCGCCTTGAGCAAATGCGCCTCGAGCGCCTCTTGGCTCTCGTGGCCCAGGTCTTGCGGGGTGAACTCAACGTCGGCTTCGTCCGGCTCTTGCAGCCGCCAGCAGACGTATTCGTCCACGGTGGGAAACCCGGCGGTGTGGGCCTTGCGCTCGAGTTCGTCGCGCAGCTCGTCCGGCAGTGTGATCGTCATCGCGAACCTCCTGTACTCACATTACCCGGCGGGGCGCGGGGCGGTCAACGTGCGTCACTTGGTGGAGAACTCGGCGCGCAGGACGCGGTCGCGGTCGCCGCTGGCGCGGAGCGGTTCGACGTACTCAACTGCCACCGTGTCGCCGGTGGCCAGTTCGAGCAGGTTCGCTGCGCGAAGGCCGGGCGCTGGCTTCGTGGCGATGGTGCCGACGTACACGCCGGACGCGGGCGCGGTCTCGCGCAGCGCGATCGTGCGCTCCGCGCCGGCCCGCGTGCGCACGGTCACGCTCGGGAGCGGCTTTGCCGGGTCGAGCGCGAGGTCGGGGTCGGTGAGGTACACCGTGAGCGGCGCGCCGGGCACCGCTTTCGCGCTCGGTCGACCGTCCGTGCCGAGCAGTTCCAGCTTCGCGTCCGCGCCCGCGAGCAGCACCTCGCCCCAGGCGTGCGGGTGCATACTCACGCGCAGGTTCGGGTCGTCGCAGGCCCAGAAGTAGTACACGTTCGTGCCCGTATCGAGCTGCAACTCGAACCCGATCTTCGCGCCCGGCTTCACTTCGTTCTGCCGCAGCGCCGCGTACGGGATCAGCATTTCGATGGTCCAGCCGGTGTCGGTCTTGCGGCCGGCTCGCTCCATCACCGCAGCGCCCTTCAGCGGGGCGATGGTCCAGGCCGTGCGGATGATCTTCGACTCGTACCCGCGTGCGCCGTCGTCCGACTTCGTGCCGAACGGGAACGCGAAGAACTGGTGATGGTGCAGCGCCCCGCGATCCGGGTCGCGCGAGTTGATCGTGTCGATGAACACCTCCAGCGCGTCGTTGTCCCAGAAACCCCACGCGCCCTTGTCCGGTTTGGGGACGTTCTCCAACTCGCCGCTGGTGTCGACCACCTCGGCCGCGACCAGCAACCCTTTCGGGCAGTACGCGACGAACGCCTTCTGCGTCTTCGGCGCGGTCGCCACCTTCTTCGTCGGCTTGCCGCGCTGGTTGACTGTGAGCGTCAGGTGCGGGATGTCCTTCCAGTCCGCGAGGTTGCCGTCGATGCGGATCGCGTCGGCCGGCAGCAGCGGCGCGGTGAAGGTGCCCGCGCGCGGCTTCGGCGGCGCGCCCTTCACAAACGGTCGCGGGTCGGGCGCGGTCTCGATCCACTTGATCGGCGGCAGCGGCGCGTCGGGTGGCGTGACCTTCGGCGGGATCACGTCCGGCGGTTTGGGCTTGGGCGCGGGCGGCACGACCGGCGGCTGCGGGTCGGGCTTGGCGGCCTTCGCGGTGTCGCCCTTGTCGTCCGGCTTCGGTTCGGGCTTGGGCCAGAACACGAACGCGCCGCCGCCCCCGAGGATCAGCACGGCGAGCGTGAGCAGCAGCATCGCGCGCCCGCCGCTGGGCGGGGCCGGCTCGTTCGGCGCGGGTTCGGCCTTCGCCGCCGGTTTCGGCGCGGGTTCGGGCACGACGGGCGCGGGCTTGGCGGGGTCGTAGCCGCACAGCGGGCACACCTTCGCGGCGGTCTCGCCCTCGCGCGGCAGCCCGCACCCGGGGCATTCGGACAGGTTCATCGGCGAACCTCACAGGCGGGAGAAGTCGGCAGCGCCCGATTCTCGCCGCGCGCCGCGCGCGAGGCAAGTGAGGAGAAGGGATCGATCGCGTGTGACACGGCTTTTGTAAGCTACCCGTGTCGCCGGTGCGCGGGAGGCTTTGCCGTGGAACTGACCTACGCCGATTACTTGCACGTCGAGGAACTGCTCGCGCTTCAGCAGCCGCGGTCGGAGCCGGAAGAGCACGACGAACTGCTGTTCATCGTCGTTCACCAGGCTTACGAGCTGTGGTTCAAGCTGCTGCTGCACGAACTCGACAAGGTGAAGGCCGATCTCGCCGCCGGGCGCACCTACCCCGCGATCAGCACGTTCAAGCGCGCCCGCACTATCATGAAGGTCGCGGTCGAACAGGTGGACATTGTCGAAACGCTGACGCCGATGTCGTTCAACAGCTTCCGCGACCGGCTCGACAAGGCCAGCGGGTTTCAATCGGCCCAGTTCCGCGAGCTGGAGTTCCTGCTCGGCTACAAGCGCGCCGACATGCTCCAGCATCAGCCGACTGGCACGCCGGCCTACGACCGCCTCGTGAAGCGGTTGAACGAGCCGTCGCTCGTGGACGCCTTCTATGCGTTCCTCGGAATGCACGGCGTGCCGATCCCGCACCACCTCAGCGCGCGCGACCTCACGCAACCCACGCAGCCCGACGAGCAGATCGAAGAGGGTATCCTGCGGCTGTACAAGAGCCAGCCGGACATGGAGATTCTGTTCGAACTGATGACCGACTTCGACGAGGGCTTGCAGGAGTGGCGGTACCGGCACATCAAACTGGTGGAGCGCACCATCGGCAGCAAGCGCGGCACCGGCGGCTCGCTCGGCGTCGAGTTTCTCAAGCGCTCGCTGTGGCTCCCGGTGTTCCCGGACTTGTGGGCCATCCGTCACCGGCTGTGATTGTGGACACGGCCCGCCACGGCGGGTAGGCTTTGGGTTCGTCTCTCCACCACGAAGGAGCCTCTCCCATGACTCGTCGCATCACCCGCCGCCGCGCGCTTCAGGTCGGCGCGCTCGGGTACTTCCTCACTGCGGAGGCCGCGTCCGCGCGCCGCGCGTACGGGGCCAACGAGAAGGTGCGCCTCGCCGGGATCGGGATCGGTGGCAAAGGCTCCAGCGACATCGACCAGGCCGGCAAGCTGATGGACGTGGTCGCCCTGTGCGACATCGACGACCAGCGACTGAACCTCAAGGGCGAGGCGTTCCCGAGCGCGAAGAAGTACATCGACTACCGCGAGATGCTGAGCGCGATGGACAAGCAGATCGACGCCGTGACCGTGTCGACCGCGGACCACTCGCACGCCCCGGCCGCGGTGCTGGCGATGCGGGCCGGCAAGCACGTCTACGTTCAGAAGCCGCTCACGCATACGGTCTTCGAGGCCCGGCTCATGCGCGAGGTCGCGGCGAAGGCGAAGGTGTGTACGCAGATGGGTAACCAGGGGTCCGCGCTCAACGGCCTGCGCCGCGCGGTCGAACTCATCCACGCGGGCACGCTCGGCCCGGTCCGCGAGGCCCACGTCTGGACGAACCGCCCGGCGCACTACTGGAAGCAGTCACCGGACATCACCGCGCGGCCGAAGGAAGCGCCGGTCCCGAAGCACGTGAGCTGGGACCACTTCATCGGCCCGGCCCCGATGCGGCCGTTCGCCATGACCACGGCCACCCGCGCCGCGTACCACCCGCACGACTGGCGCGGGTACTGGGACTTCGGCACCGGCGCGCTGGGCGACATGGCGTGCCACACCGCGAACATGGCGTTCCGCGCGCTGAAGCTCGACGCCCCGGTCGCGGTGGTCGCCGAGGCCGGCGAGATCAACGCCGAGACGTTCCCCGCGTGGGCGCACATCCAGTACATCTTCCCCGCCCGCGGCGAACTGCCGGCCTGCACCCTCCACTGGTACGAGGGGACGAAGGACGGCAAACTGGTGCTGCCCCCGGACGAGCTGCTCGCGAAGCTGCTCAAGAAGGGCGAGAAACTGTCGGACAGCGGCTCGATTCTGGTCGGCGAGAAGGGCGTGCTGTTCAGCCCCAACGACTACGGCGCGAAGTTCCAGCTCGTCGCGCACAAGGACGTGGACCTGTCCGGCATTCAGACGACGAAGCCGGAGAAGCTGCCCGCCGGCGTCGACACCGATCACGACGCGCACATGAAGAAGGAGTGGTTCGACGCGATCGTGGCCGGAAAGCCGGCGCTGGCGTCGTCCAACTTCGACTACGCCGGCCGCCTCACCGAGACGATGCTTCTGGGCAACATCGCGGTGCGGTTCGCGGGTACGATGCTGAAGTGGAACTTCGCGAAGCTCCAGTTCACGAACTCCGAAAAGGCGACCAAGCTCGTGAGCAAGGAGTACCGCAAGGGTTGGGACTTCCTCACGAAGGGGTAAGGCCGTCGCGCGGTCGGTGGCGCGTCACCCGCCACCGGCGCGCCCTTCTTATTACAATGCCCCACCCACCCCTCTGAGGAAGCAGCGGAAACAGCGGAACCGGCCAATCACCACGCGCATGCGCGTAGTAGCGGTTGTGGGGCTTGCGCGCGCCCGGCGCGCGCGCGTTCGGTCTTGGTTCGGCGGCGCGGGGCGGGTAGACTGAACGCCACCGAATCGAGCGGTCGCAGTATGCAGGACGGGTCCACCAGTACCGACGGGCTGGAAGCGTGCCTCGCGCGCGTGCGCGCCGGCGACCCGGCCGCGCTCAACGACCTGATCGTGCGCGCCGGCAAGCGGCTCGAGGTGCTCACGCACCGCATGTTGCGCGACTACCCGCGGGTCCGCCGCTGGGCACAGACCGACGACGTGCTCCAGAGCGCGCTGATCCGCCTGTGCCGGGCGCTCGAACAGGTGCGCCCGGCGACCGCGCGCGACTTCTACGCGCTCGCCACGGTCCAGGTGCGGCGCGAACTGATCGATCTGGCCCGCCACTTCTCCGGGCGCGAGAACGCTGCCGCGCATCACGAGAGCGGCCCCGCCGGCCCCGGCGAGGCGCGCCCCGACCGCGACAACCCGGACCTGACGAACGACCCCGCCGCCATCACCGACTGGACCGAGTTCCACAACCAGGTCGCCGATCTGCCGGAAGAAGACCGCGAAGCGTTCGGCCTGATCTTTTACCAGGGGCTGACGCAGGAAGACGCCGCCGAGGTGCTGGGCGTGTCGGTGCGCACCGTTCAGCGCCGGTGGCAAGCGGCGATGCTGGCCCTGCACCGCGCCCGCGGCGGCGAGGCCCCCGGCTCATAGGAGCGCCTGTGTCTTCGTCCGGCACACTCGACGAGCTGCTGATCCGCTGGCAGGACCAGCGCCGGGGCGGGGCCGCGCCGCCGCTCGCGGAGTTGTGCGCCGATCACCCGTCACTGGCCGGCGAACTGGCCCGCCGCATCGCCGCGTTCGAGTCGATGGAGCGGATGCTCGGCGTCAGCCCGGACGGAACCTGCGGCGAAACGCTCGCGCCGCCGACGACGATTCCCCCGCACCTCGCACAGAAACTGCGCCCGCTCGGTTACGAGGTGCTCGAGCTGATCGACCACGGCGGCATGGGCGTCGTGTACAAGGCCACGCAGATCGAGCTGCGCCGGACGGTCGCATTGAAGATGATCGCCGGGCTGCGGGTCGGGCCGAAGCAACTCGCCCGGTTCCGCACCGAGGCCGAGGCCGTCGCCCGGCTCCACCACGCGAACATCGTGCAGATTTACGAAGTCGGCGAGGTGGACGGGCACTGGTACTTCAGCATGGAGTACGTCGCGGGGGGCACCCTCGCGCACCGGCTCGAAGCCGGCCCGCTGCCCGCGACCGCCGCCGCGACGTGGATCGAACTGGTCGCCCGCGCGACGCACCACGCCCACTCGCGCGGCATCGTTCACCGCGACCTGAAGCCGGCAAACATCTTGCTGGCAATCGACGTCCCCAAGATCACCGACTTCGGGCTGGCGAAGCGGCTGGGCGCGGACACGGACCACACCGCGACCGGCGAGGTGATCGGCACGCCCACCTACATGGCCCCGGAGCAGGCGCAGGGGCACTCGGACGCCATCGGCCCGGCGTGCGACGTGTACGCGCTGGGCGCGGTGCTGTACGAAGCGCTCACCGGTCGCCCGCCGTTCAAGGGGCACACAGTTCTGGAAACGCTCCGGCAGGTGATCTCCGACGAGCCGGCCGAGCCGCGCCGGGTGAAGGCCGACGTGCCGCGCGACCTCGAAGCGATCTGCCTGAAGTGCCTGGAGAAGAACCCGGCCCGCCGGTACGCGAGCGCCGAAGCGCTGGCCGACGACCTGCAACGGTTCCTCGAAGGACGCCCGGTTACGGCGCGGCGCGTGTCGCGCCTCAACCGCGCCGGGCGCTGGGCCCGCCGGCACCCGGCCTGGATCGCTGTGGCGACGCTGGTCGCGGTGACGAGTGCGGTCGCGGCCGTGCTGGTGGTGGCGGAGTACCGCCGCGGCGGGGCCGTCGAGTTCACCCGCGCCGAGTACGAGCGGCTGAACCGGCGCGCGGTAGAAGTCGCCCCGCAGGCGCGCGAGATCCTGCACCGCCACTGCTTCGCCTGCCACGGCGGGGCCAGCACCGAGGGGAACTTCAACGTGCTCGACCGGGCCTCGCTGCTGGACCCGGATCGGAACCATTTGGTGCTCGGACTGCCCGATCGCTCGCGCCTCATCCGGCGGATCGACGACGGTTCGATGCCACCCGAAGAGGACGACGAGTGGCTCCCGCGCGTCGATGCCGCTGAGCTGGCGGTTCTGAAGGATTGGATCATCGGCGGCGCGCCGGAGTTCCCGCCCGAAGACCCTCAAAACCCGACCCCGCCCTTCGTCCCGTATTCCGAGGCGGCCGACAAGGTTCGCGGGATCATGGAGGCGAAGTGCATCGAGTGTCACAAGGCGTCGAAAGCCGGGGGCGTGGTCGCGAAGGTGGACGGCGGCATCCGCATCTTGAACCACGATCTCCTCGTCACCCGGCTCAAGGTGGTCGTGCCGGGCGCGCCGGACCAGTCCGAACTGTACAAGGTCGTCACCGCGCCGGTGACGAACCCGACGATCAAGTTCATGCCGCCGAAGGGGTACGAGCGCCTCGGGGCGGACGAGATCGCGACGATCCGCATGTGGATCGCGGCCGGCGCGCCGCCGTTCCCGCACAAGAAGTGAGC
>SXGT01177445.1_pt1 | contig 12139 bp, 8 predicted proteins | sample 3176221 | NCBI WGS metagenome assembly SXGT01 (sample SAMN11356862, study PRJNA531348) | freshwater metagenome | isolation source: freshwater sample F1-120 | place: China: Fuxian Lake, Yuxi | collected 2017-12-25
AGCGCGTCGAGGGTATAGATGACATCCGGCGAGGTGTTCACCAGCAGTCGATGCCACTGCTCGGATTGCTCGATCTGTTGCGCCATGCGCACGTTCTCGCGTTCGAGTTCGAGCTTGCGCACGACATTGCGCACGGCGATGTCGCCGCCGTCGTTCGCGACCGCTGGGCGGACGCGGGTGTCGATCAGGTCGCGGATCCGCGCGACGATGTCGGCGTCGGCGGGATCGTCCGCGAACGCCTCCTCTTCGGCCGGCACCGAGAAGCCCGCAGAGGGGCCGCGGAACAGCGGCATCTGCGCGGTGAATTGGTCCATCAGGATCGCGAGCACGTCGGGCTTGAGCTGCGCCCAGGCGACGCCCGGCGCGGCGGTGACCGACACGAAGTCGCGGCCGAAGAACACGCCGGTGACGTCGCCCAGGTCGAACAGCGCGCCCGCCAATGGGCTCGCCTCCGCCTCCTCTGGCGTCGCGAAGTCGCGGGTGCCGGCATCCATGACGGTGCGGCCCGGCAGGAACTTCAAGGTCGCCGGGTTGGGCGTGGCTTCGGTCTCGATCAGCATGGAGGCGATGTGGCGCGTCCGGCCGGGGGGATCAAGCCGCGAGGAGGAAAGGGTTGGTTGCCGGTACTGCTCCCCTCCCTATCAGGGAGGGGCTGGGGGTGGGTGGAGTGCTCGTGGTACGATAGGGCTAGCGCTGCCGGCCACCGTACCACCCGGCCGCCACCCACCCCCAACCCCTCCCTGATAGGGAGGGGAGGGATTCAAACGTCCAGCTGCTTCACCGCCGCGTTCCACTTCGCCACGTTGTCCCGCGCCTCCTGCACGAATGCGGATCGCTTGACGAAGCCCAGGAACAGGTCTGCGAACCACTTGCCCGGCTGTTTCAGCGGGCGCTCGAACTGCACCAGCAGGACGACGCGGGTGCCGTCGGTGTCGTTCCACACCTCGTGCTGGTAGGTGTCGTCGAAGACCAACGTCTCGCCCTCCGCCCAACGCACGATGCGGTCGTCGACGCGCATCCGCACGTCGCCGTCGCGCGGCACGATCAGGCCCAGGTGGCAGGTGATGAGCCCCTTGGTCACGCCGCGATGGTCAGGAATGTGGGTGCCGGGCGCGAGGATCGAGAAGAAAGCGGAATTGAGCCCCGGGATTCGCTCGATCGCCGCCTTGGTACGCGGGCAGCGCGCCAGGTTGTCCTCGATCGGATAGCCGTAGCCCCACAGGAAGAAGGAGCGCCACTTGTCGACCTCGGCGATCGCGCGGTGGTCGGGCGAGATCGTCGCCAGGCTCGGCGCCGCATGGCCCACCAGCGCGACCGCGCGCGCCTCGTCGCGGATCGCTTCCCAATTCTCGCGGAGCACCTGCGTCCAGGCGAAGTCGCGCACGTCGAGCACGGGGTCGTTCGACACCAGCGACGAACCCGCGATCAGCCGGTCGAACACGCCGCGCAGGTGCTTGCCGATCCGGATCGCGAGCGGCCGGTTCCCGTCCGCCTTCATCTCCTGCCCCGGCCTGGGCGCGCCCGAGATCACGTTGAGGTCGGGGACGCGCATCCGGCCGGCGATGCCGGCGCCGATGGGGGCGGGGGCGCCGGGGCGGGGAGGGGCCGTCTTGAGCTCGGCGGTCATTCGCGCTTCCTGTCTTCCTGTCGCACGACGTCTTCGGTCGCATCGAACGATCACCGGCTAGGATCGGTTCGCGACCAAAACATGGCGGCGTTCGGGCAATTGGGGCGGCGGGGGCGGGCCGGCAAGGTTGCCCCCGCCGGCCCCGCCCGGTAGAGCGCTGGAGCAATGGTAGTCTTCTCGCGCGTGCTCGCGAGGCCGCTCGCGGCCGCTTCCCTCCTCCTGCTGGTCGCCGATCCCGCGATCGGTCAGCAACAGCGCCCGCGCCGCGCGGCGCGACCCGCGCCCGCCGCCGCCGCACCGGCACCGAAGCCGGCGGCGGTCGACACCTCGCCGTGGCTGTTCAAGGGATCGGACATCCCGCCCGATCCCGAATGGCATTTCGGCCGCCTTCCCAACGGCCTGCGCTACGCCGTGCGTAAGAACGGGGTGCCGCCGGGGCAGGTCGCGGTGCGCGTCCGCATCGACGCCGGCTCGCTCTACGAGGGCGACAGCGAGCAAGGCTATGCCCACCTCATCGAGCACCTCTCGTTCCGCGAATCGAAATACGTCCCCGACGGCGAGACCAAGCGGGTGTGGCAGCGCTTCGGCGCCACCTTCGGCTCGGATTCGAACGCGTCGACCACCCCGACGCAGACGGTCTACAAGCTCGACCTGCCCGGCGCGACCGAGGCGAAGCTCGACGAGAGCCTCAAGATCTTCTCCGGCATGATGGCCGAGCCCGCGATCTCGCAGAAGGGTCTCGACGGCGAGCGTCCCGCGGTGCTCGCGGAGCAGCGCGAGGCGCCGGGGCCGCAGGTCCGCTACGGCGACGCGCTGCGGCAGACCTTCTTCGCCGGCCAGCCCCTCGCCGACCGCTCGCCGATCGGCACGATCAAGACGCTGGAGGCGGCGACGCCGGAGAGCGTGCGCGCCTTTCACGAGCGCTGGTACCGGCCCGAGCGCGCGGTGGTGATCGTCTCGGGCGACATCGATCCCGACGTCGCGGCGAAGCTGGTCGTGAAGAACTTCGGCGGCTGGCAGGGGAAGGGGCCCAACCCCGCCGACCCCGATTTCGGCAAGCCCGATCCCAAGGCGCCGGCGACCAAGACGGTGGTGGAGCCCTCGCTTCCCCCGATCGTCGCCACCGCGGTGCTGCGGCCCTGGGTCTATCGCGACGACACGATCATCTTCAACCAGAAGCGGCTGGTCGACTTCCTCGCGCTGCGCCTCATCAACCGGCGGCTGGAAACGCGCGCGCGCGGCGGCGGCAGCTTCCTGCAGGCGTCGGTCAGCCTCGACGACGTGTCGCGCTCGGCCAACGGCACCTTCGTCAACATCATGCCGCTCGGCGACGATTGGGAAGCCGCGCTGAAGGACGTGCGCGCCGTGATCGCCGACGCGATGGCGAGCCCGCCAAGCCTGGGCGAGGTCGACCGCGAGCTCGCCGAGTTCGAGGCCGCGATGCGCAACGACGTCGAGACCGCGCGGGTCGAGGCGGGCGCGAAGCAGGCCGACGACATGGTCCAGGCGCTCGACATCCGCGAGACGGTGGCGGGGCCCAAGACCTCGTACGACATCCTGCTCGACGCAAAGAAGAAGGGCTTCTTCACCCCCGCGGCGATGCTCGAATCGACCAACCGCCTGTTCAAGGGCGACGCAAGCCGCGCGCTGCTCAACACCCGTACCGCCGACGCCTCGGCCGCGACCAAGCTCGCTGCCGCGCTCGCCGCCGACGTATCGGGGCTCGCCGGCAAGCGGTCCGAACAGGCCGCGGTCGACTTCTCGCGCGTGCCCAAGCTCGGCACCCCAGGGAAGGTCGTCGCGCGCACCACCGTGGGCGACCCGGCAATGGAGCAGGTGACGTTCTCGAACGGCGTCCGCGCGCTGGTTTACGCCAACAATGCCGAGACCGGCCGCGTCTACGTCCGCGTCCGCTTCGGCCGCGGCTATCGCGCGCTGCCGTCGAACAAGCCGACCGTCGCCTGGGCCGGCGATACCGCGCTGGTGGCGAGCGGGATCGGCGACCTCAACCAGGGCGACCTCGACCAGCTCACCACCGGGCGGCGCATCGGGCTCGACTTCGACACCACCGACGACGCCTTCGTCATGAACGCGCAGACCACGCCGGCCGATTATGCCGACAACCTCACGCTGATGGCGGCGAAGATCGCCTATCCGCGCTGGGACGCGGCGCCGGTCGCGCGGGCGCGCGCGGCGATGCTGGCGGGCTATCCCGCGCTTGCCTCCTCGCCCGACGGCGTGCTGGCGCGCGACCTCGAGCGGCTGCTGCGCGACGGCGACCCGCGCTGGGGCGTGCCCCCGGTCGAGGAGGTGCAGAAGCTCGACGCCAAGGCGTTCCGCAAGCTGTGGGAGCCGTTGCTCAAGACCGGGCCGATCGAGGTCGACGTCTTCGGCGACGTCAAGGACGCCGACGAGGCGATCGCGGCGATCGCGAGGAGCTTCGGCGCGCTGCCGGCGAGGAAGCCCGGCAAGGACCGCTCGCCCGAGGTGCGCTTCCCCGCGCACGTCGACGCGCCGGTGGTCCGCACCCACGACGGCGACGCGACCCAGGCCGCGGCGGTGATCGCCTGGCCGACCGGCGGCGGCTCGGCCGACCATGCCGAGGCGCGGCGGCTCGACGTCCTCGCGGCGATCTTCTCCGACCGCCTGTTCGACCGACTGCGCTCGGCCGCGGGGGCGAGCTATTCGCCCAGCGCGCAGAGCCAGTGGCCGGTCGGCCAGCCCGGCGGCGGGCGCCTGCTCGCATTGGGCCAGGTGGCGCCCGACAAGGTCGACCTGTTCTTCAAGCTCTCGCGGGAGATCGCCGCGGAGCTGGTCGCGACCCCGATCACCGAGGACGAGCTGCGCCGCACCGTGGTGCCGATGCTCCAGTACATGGCGCGCGCGTCGAGCGGGACCCAGTTCTGGCTGCTCCAGACGCAGGGGAGCACGTACGACCCCAAGCGCATGGAGGCGAGCCAGAGCCTGGTCGGCGACATGACCAGCATCACCCCCGAAACCCTCCAGGCGACCGCGGCGAAATACCTGCGGGCCGATCGGGACTGGACGATGGCGGTGCTGCCGAAGGCGGCGGCGGCGAAGTAGCGGCGGCGACTGGTCGATAGAGACATGGGCCCCTGCCTGCGCAGGGGCGACGGAGCCTCAATCGGCCGTCGCCCCTGCGAAGGCAGGGGCCGATCTCTATCTCGGTCCGAGCTGCCCTACATGTTGATCGCTTCGAACAGATCGTCCCAGTCGGGGTTCATCCGCCCGATCAGGTTGAGCTTCCACGCGCGCTTCCACTTCTTCAACGTTTTCTCGCGCGCGATCGCATCCGTGATGCTGGCGTGTTCTTCCACATAGACCAGTCGCGTCAGCCCCCAGTCACGGCAGAACTCCGACCCGCGCCCCTCGCGATGCTGCAGCACGCGCGCGGCAAGGTGCGCCGTCACGCCGACGTATAGCGTGCCGCTCGGCGCATCGGTCATGATGTAGACCCAGGCCAGCTGCACCTCCCGTGGACAGAGACATGGGCCCCTGCCTTCGCAGGGGCGACGGGGGCTGGATCGGCGCGGTAAGTTACCCCTTGTACAACGCGTCCAGCCGCTCTCCGTACACCCCCTTCAGCACGTGCCGCCGGATCTTCAGGCTCGGCGTCAGCTGTTCGTTCTCGATTCCGAAGGGCTCGTCCGCCAGGATGAAGCGGCGCACGCGTTCGATCACCGACAGGTCGCGGTTGGTGCGGTCGACCGCGGTCTGGAGCGCGGCGCGGTATTCGGGATCGTCCTTGCTCTTGCCCGTCCTCGCCGACCATTCCGCGGTCCATTCGGGGTCGGGCACCAGCACCGCGACCATGTGCGGCTTGCGGTCGCCCGCGATCATCGCCTGCACGATCTCGGGCTGCAGCGTGAGCATCCCCTCCACCTTCTGGGGCGCGACGTTGTCGCCCTTGTCGTTGATGATGAGGTCCTTCTTGCGATCGGTGATCTTGATCCGCCCGGCCGCGTCGATCTCGCCGATGTCGCCGGTGTGGAGCCAGCCGTCCTTCAGGACGCGCGCCGTCTCCGCCTCGTTGCGCCAATAGCCGTGCATGACGAGCTCGCCGCGCACCAGGATCTCGCCGTCCTCGGCGATCCGCACCTCGGTCGCGGGCAGCGGCGGGCCGACGGTGTCCATGCGGATGCCGGCCTTGGGGCGGTTGCACGAGATGACCGGCGCCGCCTCGGTCTGGCCGTAGCCCTGGAGGAAGGTGAGCCCAAGCGACTGGAAGAACAGCCCCACCTCGGGCGTCAGCGGCGCGCCGCCCGAGACCATCGCCTTCATCCGCCCGCCGAACTTCTGCGCGATGCGGCGCTTGAAGACGGTGTCGACCACCAGCGCCTTGGGCCGGTCGATCAGCCGCAGCGTGCCGGTGTCGCGCCGCCGCCCGACCTCCAGCGCGGCGCCGAGCAGCTTGAGCGAGACGCCGCCCTGCTTTTCGATCGCCTTGGAAATGCGCGCGCGCAGCACCTCGAACAGCCGCGGCACGACGAACATGATCGTCGGGCGCACCTCCTCGATATTGGCGGCGAGCTTCTCCAGCCCCTCGGCATAATAGATCTCGCCGCCGAGCCCGATCGGCACGAACTGCCCGCCGGTGTGCTCGTAGGCGTGGCTGAGCGGCAGAAAGGAGAGGAACACCTCGTCGTCCCAGCCGAAGTCCTCGGCGATCACTTCGATGCAGCCCGCGACGTTGTGCAGGATCGCGCCGTGATGCTGCATCACGCCGCGCGGCGCGCCGCCGGTACCGCTGGTGTAGATGATGCAGGCGAGATCCTCGCGCGCGAAGTCCGCCGCGGCGGCGACCGCCTCCACCGGCGCGGCGTGGCGCGCGATCAGCGTCTTCCAGTCGTAGACCTCGAACGGCGTCTGCCCGAGCCGCACGGGATCGATGCCGATCAGGATCTGCGGCTGGATCGAGCGCAGGATCGCCGGCATCAGCGTCTTGGCGAGCTTGTCGGTGGAGACGATCACCGCCTTCGCGCCCGAATTCTCGATGATGTGCGCGTGGTCGCGCTCGGTATTGGTGGTGTAGGTCGGCACGGTGACGCAGCCCGCGGCCATGATGGCGAGGTCGCTGAGACACCATTCGGGGCGGTTCTCGCTTACCAGCATGACGCGGTCCCCGCGCGACAGGCCGATCGCCTTGAGCGCGGTGGCCAGCGCCGCAACCTTTTCCGCCGCCTCGCGCCAGCTCGTCGGATGCCAGGCGCCGCCCGCCTTGTGCCACAGGAAGGGCGCGTCGCCCTTCTCCGCGGCGCGCGCGAAGAACATCGCCACGAGGTTGGGGAAACGTTCGAGCTTGCGCATGTCCTCTCCCGGCCCCGTCGCGCGGGGCTCTTGCATCGTTACTGCTGCAGCGAATTGCCCGGGCTGCGCGGATCGGCGGCGCCGACCCAGCGACCGTCGGGCAGCTTCTCCGCCGCGTTCGCCTTCAACCCCAGCTTCGCCACGCTGACCGTCTGGCCGAGCGTCTCCAGCGCCGGCTGGAACCGCGCCGTCGTGGTATCCTGCTCCAGCACCAGTCCGTCGGCGTTGAAGAAGATCTGCCCCAGCGCGATCGCCTCCTGCGCCGACAGCCCCCAGTCGAAGTGCGCGATCAGCGCCTTGGCGACCTGCATGATGATCGTCTTGCCGCCCGCCGCGCCGACCGCGAACACCGGCTTGCCCGCGCGGTCGTAGACGATCGTCGGCGACATCGACGACCGCGGACGCTTGCCGGGCTCGAGCCGGTTGGCGACCGGGCGCTCTTGGTCGTCGTCGGGCGCGAGGCTGAAGTCGGTCAGCTCGTTGTTGAGAACGTAGCCGTTGACGGTCAGCTGGCTGCCGAAGGCGCTTTCGACCGTGTTGGTCCAGCTGACCACGTCGCCGTCGGTGTCGACCGCGACGAAGTGCGTCGTCCCCGCCACCTCGCCCGAGGGCACGGCGGTGCGCGCCGGCGCGCCGGGGGGCGAGCCGGCCTCGTAGCGGCCGAGGGTGCGGGTCGGCGAGATCAGCCGCGAGCGCCGCGCGAGATAGCCGCGGTCGATCAGGCCGCTCACGGGCACGGCGACGAAATCGGGGTCGCCCTGGTACATGTCGCGGTCGGCATAGGCGAGCCGCATCGCCTCGCCGATCACCTGCCACGAGCGCGGATCGTCCTTGCCCCAGGTCGCGAGCGGGAAGCGCTCGACCAGCCCCAGCACCTGCAGCACCGTCAGGGCGCCCGAGGAGGGCGGCCCCATGCCGCAGATCGTCCATTGGCGGTACGGCCCACACACCCCGGCGCGGTCCTTCGCCTGATAGGCGGCGAGGTCCGCCTCGGTCAGCGGCACCGGATTCTTCGGCGCCTCGCTGACCGCCTGCGACAGCTTGCGGGCATTGTCCCCGCCGTAGAACGCCTCGGGCCCCTCCGCGGCGATGCGGCGCAGGATCGCGGCCATCGCCGGATTCTTGAAGGTGTCGCCCTCCTTCAGCGGCGCGCCGTCACGCCAGTAGAGTTCGCGCATCGCCGGGAAGTCCTTCCACACCGGCGCGACCTGCTGCAGCGCGCCGGCGAGGCGGGCATTGACGACGAAGCCCTGGTCGGCGAGCCGCACCGCGGGCTCGAACAGCCGCGGCCAGGGAAGCTTGCCCCATTTGCGATGCGCCGCCTCGGCGAGGCGCAGCGTGCCGGGGACGCCGACCGAGAAGCCGCCCGGCCACACCTCGCGGAAGCTGCGCGGCTTGCCGTCGGGGCCGAGGAAGCGATCGGGCCGCGCGGCGGCAGGCGCCTTCTCGCGGCCGTCGATCGTGTCGAGTACGCCGGTCTTGCCGCCATGATGGACGATGAACCCGCCTCCGCCGATCCCGCTCGATTGCGGCTCGACCACGTTCAGTGCCAGCACCATCGCGATCGCCGCATCGGTCGCGCTGCCGCCCGCGCGCAGGATCTCCTGCCCCGCGGCGGTGGCGCGCGGATCGGCGGCGGACACGACGCCCTGCGCGGCGGCGGGGAGGGGGAGGAGAAGAAGGAACGCGAGGATCAAACGGGTCATCGCGCGCGACCCTATCGCCTGATGCCGTAGGGGCAAGCGGGACGTGCGTGGCTTCTTCGCTCCCCTCCCTCTCAGGGAGGGGTTGGGGGTGAGTAGGGTCCGGGTGGTACGGTGAGATCGGCGATGCCGGTGCCGTACCACCAGGCCTCGACCCACCCCCGACCCCTCCCTGAAAGGGAGGGGAGGGTTAGCGGCCCACCACCTCACTCACGCTCGTGGCCCCATCCCGCGCCATCAGCGCCGCCAGCTCGTGCACGATCCGCCGCGCCAGCCCCGGGCCCTCGTACACCAGCGCGCTATACACCTGCACCAGGCTCGCCCCCGCGCGCAGCCGCGCATAGGCCTCCACGCCGCTGTCGATCCCGCCGACCGCGACCAGCGGCACCGCGCCCCCGGTGGCGACGCGGAAGTCGCGTAGCCGCTCCGCTGCCAGCGAGCGCAGCGGCGCGCCCGACAGTCCGCCGATCTCGCCGGCGTGGCGCGAGGCGAGCGGGGGGCGGCTGATCGTGGTGTTGCCGACAATCAGCGCGTCGACGCCCCGGTCGATCGCGGCGCGCGCGATGCCGTCGATCTGCGCCGGCGTCAGGTCCGGCGCGACCTTCAGGAACAGCGGCGTCGCGCTCTTGGCGGCGGCGCAGCGCGCGAGCAGGTCGGCGAGCGCCGGCCCCTCCTGCAGGTCGCGCAAGCCCGGCGTGTTGGGCGAGCTGACGTTGATCGTCACGTAATCCGCCACCGGCGCCGCGGCGGCGACCCCCGCGACGTAATCGGCGACGCGGTCGGCGGCGTCGTTGTTGGCGCCGACGTTGATCCCCAGCACCCCGCCGCGCCGGTCCGCCGCCGCCGCGCGCGCGATCCCCGCCGCCTGCCCGCCGTTGTTGAACCCCATGCGGTTGATGACCGCGCGATCCTCCGCGAGGCGGAACAGCCGCGGCTTGGGATTGCCCGGCTGGGGCAGGGGGGTCAGCGTCCCCACCTCGACCGCGCCGAAGCCGAGCGCGAACAGCCCCGCGACGGCGCGCGCGTCCTTGTCCAGCCCCGCGGCGAGCCCGACCGGATTGGGGAAGTCGATCCCCGCGACGCGCGTCGGCAGCCGCGGCATCGCGCCCGCGAACGGCGCCCCCAGCGCGCCCCAGCGCCCCAGCGCGGCGATCGCGGCATGGTGCGCGCGCTCGGCGTCGAGGGCGTGGAGCGCGCGGTGGAAGCGAAGCGAGGCCATGAAGCGCGTTTTCGCGGACCGTGCGCGGCGGATCAAGCACGCGCCCGCGCCCCATTGTAAAAAACCGCCCGTCGCGGTGTCGAATCCATCCAATACTTTCGCCGCCGCTTGCTCTTTACAGGAGTTGCGACCCGAGGGGCATTCTTCCAGAACGCCCTTTCCTCAAAGGCCCGGCACGTTCGCGTGCCGGGCCTTTTCTTTCGCCCGGCGGAGGAGTATTCCTAGGGCGTCAGAATGCGGGGGGCGTATGGGGGACGTAGCGCTCGACTATCGCGTGCCCGACGACGACCTGCGGGCGTACGTCACGCTCTTCTATTACTTCCGCGCCGACGTGGCGCGCTTCCAGGACGTGGAGCGCGCCGACCACGCACAGCTGCGCTTCCGGCTCGACGGCGGCCATGCCGAATATGCGATGGCCGGGCGCGCGGGGCAGTGGGTCGGCCCCTGCCACGTCATCGGGCCGAGCAGCGGGGCGCTGCGGGTCGATGCCGCGGGGCCGATCGAGCTGGTCGGCATGGGGCTGCAGGCCGCAGGCTGGGCGGCGTTGATCGGGGTCGACGCCTCGGCAATGCTCGACCGCGCCTTCGACGCGGCGCAGCTGTTCGGCGACGCCTGGTGCGCCAATGCCATCGTCCGCGTCGCCGCCGCGCCGACGATGGACGCCAAGTTCGAGGCCGCCGCTTCGCTGGTCCGCGCGATGCTGAGCCGCGGCGCGACCGATGCGGTGGATGTCGCGCGCGCGATCGACGCTTGGCTCGCCGACAGCCCGGCGCCCGCGGTCGAGGACCTCGTCGCCGCCACCGGCCTCTCGCGCCGCCAGGTCGAGCGCCGCACCAAGGCGCTCTACGGCGTCCCGCCCAAGCTCCTCTCGCGCAAGTATCGGGCGCTGCGCGCCGCGGTGACGCTGGCCGAAGGCGCGCCGATCGGCGAGGCGCTGGCGATCGGCGGCTTCTACGACCAGTCGCACCTCAACCGCGAGATCAAGCAGTTCGCCGGCCTCACGCCGAAGCAGATGCACGCCGCCCCGGGGCTGCTCGCGCAACTCACCATCGGCCAGCGCCGCGCGCTCGGCGGGCTGGTGCCCCCGACCATCTCGGACACCTGAAATCTCCCGCCGAAAGTGATCTTCCCGAGACGGTTGATTTTCCGCGCTGCAGCGACCATCTGGCAATCGGAACGAATTGCTCCGATTTGAGAACCGCTCGCAAGATGCGCTTATCCTCGCTCGCCGACTATGCCGTGGTGATGCTCACCGCCGCCGCCCGCCATTGCGGCGGCGTGGCGCGGATGAGCGCGACCACGCTGGCGGAGGAGACCGGCGTGCCGCTGCCGACGGCGCAGAAGCTCGTCAGCCGCCTCGCCGCCGCGGGGCTGATCGAGAGCACGCGCGGCACCGGCGGCGGCATCCGCCTGTCGCGCCCGCCCGCGACGATCAGCCTCGCCGACATCGTCGAGGCGGTGGAGGGGCCGATCGCGATGACGGCGTGCGTCGAGCATGGCGCGCAGGATTGCGGGCTCGACCACCATTGTTCGGTCAAGCCGCACTGGAATGCGGTCAACGACGCGGTCCGCGGCGCGCTCGCAGGGATCACGCTGGCGAGCCTCGCGGTCGCGCCGGTTCAGAAGATGAAGGTTGAGGCATAATGGCCACGAAGAACGCCGAGGCTTACGAGGCCGTCTCCAAGAAGTACGAATGGGGCTTCGCGACCGAGGTCGAGCAGGAGCTCGCGCCCAAGGGGCTGACCGAGGACACCGTCCGCTACATCAGCGCCAAGAAGGGCGAGCCCGAATGGATGCTCGACTGGCGGCTGAAGGCGTTCCGGCTATGGCTGACGATGGAGGCGCCGGACTGGGCCAAGCTCAACGTGCCGCCGATCGATTACCAGGACGCCTATTACTACGCCGAGCCCAAGCAGAAGAAGACGATCGCCTCGCTGGACGAACTCGATCCCGAGATCCGGCGCACCTACGAGAAGCTCGGCATTCCGATCGCGGAGCAGGAAGTGCTCGCCGGCGTCGAGGGTGCGCGCAAGGTCGCGGTCGACGCGGTGTTCGACAGCGTCAGCGTCGCGACCACCTTCCGCGAGGAGCTGAAGGCCGCGGGCGTCATCTTCCTGTCGATCAGCGAGGCGATTCGCGAATATCCCGACCTCGTCCGCAAATGGCTGGGCAAGGTCGTGCCGATGCACGACAATTATTTCGCGACGCTCAACTGCGCGGTCTTTTCCGACGGGACGTTCGTTTACATCCCGGAGGGCGTGC
>SXGT01741430.1_pt1 | contig 12139 bp, 14 predicted proteins | sample 3176221 | NCBI WGS metagenome assembly SXGT01 (sample SAMN11356862, study PRJNA531348) | freshwater metagenome | isolation source: freshwater sample F1-120 | place: China: Fuxian Lake, Yuxi | collected 2017-12-25
CGTCCAAGGCGCTGCTGCGCTCGTCCGAACTCTACGAGGAAGCGCAGCACGGCTTCCAGATGCACGGCATTTCGGCGCAGGGCGTCAAGATCGACGTGGCGACGATGATCAAGCGCAAGGACAACATCGTCACCCAGCTCACCGGCGGCATCAAGGGACTGTTCAAGAAGAACAAGGTCACGCTGCTGCCCGGCCACGGCAAGTTCGTCAGCCGCGAGGACGACCGCTGGCGCGTCGACGTCAATGGCGAGATCGTCGAAGCCACCCATGTCATCGTCGCCACGGGCTCCAAGGCGCGCCACCTGCCCGGCATCCCGGTCGACAACAAGATCATCTGCGACAACGCCGGTGCGCTGTCCTTCGAGGCCACACCCAAGCGCCTCGGCGTGATCGGCGCCGGCGTGATCGGCCTGGAACTGGGCTCGGTCTGGAAGCGGCTCGGCTCCGAAGTCACCATCCTCGAAGCCATGCCGGATTTCCTCGCGTCGGCCGACCAGGCCGTATCCAAGGAAGCGTGGAAGACATTCACGCAGAAGCAGGGCCTCAACATCCAGCTCGGCGTCAAGATCACCAAGGTCGAGGCCGGGAAAAAGGGCGTCACGATCGATTACGAACTCGGCGACGAGTCGCGCAGCCTGCAATGCGACCGATTGATCGTCTCCGTCGGTCGTGTGCCGAACACGCAGGGGTTGGGCGCCGAGAACGTCGGCCTTGAACTGCGTCCTAGCGGCTACATCAACGTCGACCACAACTGCCGTACCAACCTGCCCAATGTCTGGGCGGTGGGCGACGTCGTGCCCGGTCCGATGCTGGCGCACAAGGGCATGGAAGAAGGCGTCATGGTCGCCGAGTGCATCGCCGGCCAAAAGGGCCACGTCAACCTCGACACCGTGCCCTGGGTCATCTATACGCACCCGGAGATCGCCTGGGTCGGCAAGACCGAACAGCAGCTGAAGAACGAAGGGGTCGAGTATCGTGCCGGCCAGATCCCCTTCGCCGCCAACGGCCGCGCGCTGGGGCAGGGCGACACCACCGGCTTCGTCAAGATGCTGGCCTGCGCCAAGACCGACCGCATCCTCGGCGTACATATCATCGGTGCCAACGCATCCGAGTTGATCGCTGAAGCCGTCGCCGCAATGGAGTTCAACGCATCCGCCGAAGACATCGCGCGCATCTGCCACGCCCACCCGACCTTGTCGGAGGTGGTGCATGAAGCCGCCCTGGCTGTCGACAAGCGGCCGCTGCACTTCTAAAATCGGAGCAACCCCGTAACAGGGCGGGCGGGTTTTCCCGGCCGCCCTTTTCATTGATGCCGCACAAGATACTCAACGTCCCCAAGGACGGCATGATCGACGGCTTCAACGCCGCGCTGGCAGCGCGCGGCATCGTTGCCGATCCCGCGCAACTGATGGCCGCAATGCGGCTGCAAAAGTTCTACGACGACCTGATCGCCTTCAAGGCGGCACGTCGCAGCAGGTTGCGCAAGATCCTGGTGCGTCCGGAGTTGCCGCGCGGTGTCTGGTTCTGGGGCGGGGTAGGGCGCGGCAAGAGCTTCCTGATGGACTGCTTCTTTGCCGCCGTTCCCTACCAGCGCAAGCGCCGGGTACATTTCCATGCCTTCATGCGCGAGGTCCATGAATCCCTGCGCAAGCATCGCAACGAAGCCGATCCTCTGGCCAGGGTGGCGGCGCGCATCGCGCGCGAAACGCGGCTCCTGTGCTTCGACGAGTTCCATGTTTCCGACATTGCCGACGCGATGATGCTTGGACGCCTGATGCAGGCCTTGTTCGACGCCGGGGTGCTGTTCTGCGTCACATCGAACTATCCGCCCAAGGGGCTTTATCCAAACGGCCTGCAGCGCGAGCTTTTCCTGCCGACCATAGACCTGCTGCAGAAGACCCTGGACGTGATCGAGATCGATGCCGGAATCGATTACCGCCTGAGGGCTTTGCAGCAGGCCGAGACATTCCACTCCTCGTCCGGCCCGGAAGCGCAGGCAGCCATCGCTCGGACGTTCAATGCCATCGCTGGCGGAGAAGGGCACACGCGGCCGTTGCAGTTGCTGGGGCGCAGCGTGCCCGTGCTGCATCGCGCGCCCGGCGTTGTCTGGTTCGATTTCGCCACGCTCTGCGAAGGGCCGCGCTCGCAGAACGACTATCTTCGGTTGGCCAACTGGCACCATACCGTCGTCCTCACCGGGGTGCCGCGCATGAGCCGCGACATGGCCAACGCGGCGCGGCGCTTCACCTGGCTGGTCGACGTGCTCTACGACCACCGCGTCAAGTTCATCGTCGGTGCCGCCTGCCCGGCGGAAGAGCTATACACGGAGGGTGTGCAGGCCGGGGAATTTGCTCGCACCGTGAGCCGGCTCATTGAAATGCGCTCGCTGGAATACCTGGCCAGCCCGCACCGGCGCGACGACGTGCTTGGCAGCGAGGAACCCGAAGAGGCTTGATTTCTTCCGCGCAGTCTCGGTTAGAATGAATCGGGATTGCTGCAGGAGGAGAGGGAATGCTGCACGCAGGTGTAAAGGCACCCGAATTTTCATTGCCCGATGCCGACATGGAGTGGTTCGATTTCGGATCGCTGCGCGGCCGGCAGCACGCGGTGCTTTTCTTCTATCCGCGCGATGGCACACCGTATTGCACACTCGAGGCTGCGGATTTTTCCGATCACGAAAACGACTTTGCCAAGCTCGATTGCGTCGTGCTCGGAGTGTCCCGCGACGACTGCCTTTCCCACGCCGATTTCCGCGACAAACACGGCCTGTCGATTCGCTTGCTGTCGGACGAGGAGGGCGACGTCTGTCGCAAGTTTGGCGTCTGCCAGTTCCGCGAGCGCGACGGCCACAAGAAACTATGTGTCATAAGGTCGACCTTCATTGTCGACAAGGACGGAATTGTCCGTCACGCCCTCTACGATGTGAATCCCAAGGGACATGCCGCCGAGGTCTATCAACTCGTAAAAAGCCTCAACGGCAAGGGAAAGCAACATGCTCATCGCTAGGAACACAGTCGTCACCCTCAAGTACAGCGTCCGCGACAGCGACGGCAGCACGATCGACGAGGGGACCAATCCGCTGGTCTACCTTCATGGCGGTTATGGTGGGATTTTCGACCGCATCGAAGAGGAACTGCAGGGCAAGGCGATCGGCGATTCGCTGGAGGTCCGGCTCGAGCCTGAGGAAGCATTCGGCGATTACGATGCCGACCTGGTTGCGATCGAACCGCGCCAGTTGTTCCCGGACAACATCGAAGTCGGCATGCAGTTTGAACGCGGGGCCGAAGAGGGCGAAAGCGAGGATGCGCTGTTCACCATCACCGACATCGCCGATGACAAGGTGGTGGTCGACGGCAACCATCCCCTGGCGGGGATCACTCTGCTGTTTTCGTGCACGGTGGCCGGCGTGCGGGCCGCCACCGCCGAAGAAGTCACCCACGGGCATGTGCACGGCGAACACGGGCATCATCACTGAGCCCTATTGCCGCTCTCGCCCAAACCCGGAGTGACCGGCCTCGGACAGGGCAAACCGCCGGATGCCGATGTGTCGGTGAATTGGCCCAAGGTTCCCGCCTGCTACGGCTGGTTGTCGCTCGACAGGCGGGGCGGCTGGCGCCTGAAGGGTGAGGTGATCCGCCACACCGGGCTGATCGCCGCCATCAACCGCAATTACGCACCGGACGCCAACGGGAACTGGATATTCCGGAACGGGCCGCAAGCTGTGTTTGTCACGCTCGACTACACCCCGCTGGTGCTGCGTCTGGAACTCGACCGGTTTCTCGTGCTGCATACCGGACACCCGGCGGGCATGCCGGCAGCCAGCTACTTGGACGAGGATGGAAACGTGCTGCTGGCGGTGGATTCCGGGATCGGCCTGCTCGATGATCGCGACCTGGCAGTTTTCATGGCGCAATGCATTGGCCCGGACGGGGCTGCGGCAACCGACGAAGAGTTCCATGCCGCCATGCTCGGCACGACCAGCCTGACCTGGCAAGGTTTGGGGCTGCAGACTACCCGGCGCAAGGAGGTGGCGTCACGGTTCGGTTTCAATCCACTGCCGCAGCCAGGGCAACACGCATCCTGAAACCGCCTTCGGGCCGTGTTTTGACTTACGGCTCAGGCGCAGGAGCCGTCCCGCCTGTCGTTGAGTATGGGCCAGAGGTGGTCCCAGGCCGTACCCGAGCACAGTTTGCGGCATTGCTGAAATGCGACCGTAACGCGTTCTTCCTGCTCCCAGACACGGACGATGCAGGGGTCGCGCAGATGCGTCAGTTCAACATTGGGGAGCTCGCGGGTCTGGCGAAAACTCTTCAGGTCGAAGCGGCAGGTGCCGCGCCCCGGAATATTCACTGCCGCTTCGAAGGCCTGAACCTTCGCTTCCTGCACCGTCAGTCTTAGGTTGCCGTTGTAGCCGGTTTCATCCTTGAAGCGGCATTGGGCCAGGACGTTCAGCGCCCGGGTGGGAATGGCGCCAGGGCGCTTTGCCCGAGATGCAGGCGGAAGCTTTTTGGGGCGCTCGGGCGCGGGCGCGGGCGTGGTTTGGGTTGCTTGCGGTTCTGTTGCGGGTGCCTGTATGGGCGAAGGCGCAGGCTCGGTGGTTGAGCAACCGGCGAGAATGAGCAGCGGAACGGCGACGAGGGAATAGAGTAGCGTTACATAGACGATGGAGCTGTTGGTGCCATAGGGGGGCGGCCTGCACTTATACCCGGCAGTTAAAGTAGACATAATGCCAATTATCGGCATCAATATAAGGTCTAAAGTCTTACTCCACGGCGCCAACGCTGCGCAGATACTCAACCACCTCGGTGTGTCCAGCCTTTTTTGCCAACAGGATTGCGGTGCCACCCTCGTAGTCCGCCAGATCCATGTCCGCGTCGGCATCAATCAACAGCCTCACCAAAGGAAGCTTTCCCGACTTCGCAGCGAGCATCAGCGCCGTCTGGCCGTTGGGAGCGCGCGCATCGAGTTTGGGCTTCTGCGCGATCACCCAGGCAAGCAGTTCAGGGTTGTCGCCGAACACCGCATAATGCAGCGCGCTCCAGCCACCGGGCTCGATCAGCCCGCCATGGGCGTGCAGCAACTGCAAGGCGGCCAGATTGCCCCTGACCGCCGCCAGCAGACTGGCCGTATCGCCGAAACGATTGCGACGATTGACGCCCGCCTTGTTGGACGCCAGAAACTGGACCAACTCGAGATTGCTGTTTCGCGTGGCTATCATCAACAGCGTATTGCCCGCGGAATCCGCGGTATTCACATCCATGCCGCGCTTCAGCAGGCTGACCACAACCTCGTTCTCGTTCTTTTCCGCAGCAGCCAGAATTTCTTCGTAGGCGCCCGCGTGAACACCGCCGACAAGCAGCAACAAACATAATCCGCACAATAGCTTACGCATTCTGATGGGTCCCGAAAAGGGCATGGAAATTGGCCGTTGTTGCGTCCGCAAGCCGATCAAGGGGAATTCCCCTGAGTCGTGCGACTTCTTCCGCCACATGGCGTACCAGCGCAGGATGATTCAACTTGCCGCGATGCGGCACGGGTGCCAGGTAGGGGGCGTCCGTTTCCACCAAAAGACGATCCAGCGGTACCTGCCGGGCAACATCATGCACCTGCAGCGCCTTCTTGAAGGTCACGATACCCGAAATCGAGATATGAAAACCCAGCGCCAGCGCCCGTTGTGCCACATCCCAGGTCTCGGTGAAGCAGTGGAATACCCCCCTGACGCGACCAGCGCCCTCTTCCTCAAGGATGCGCAAAGTATCAGCCGCAGCTTCTCTTGTATGAATAATCAGTGGCTTATCACATTCCTGTGCCGCGCGAATATGCCGCCGGAAGCGTTCCCGCTGCCATTCGAGGTCGCCTTCGAGGCGATAATAGTCGAGCCCGGTTTCCCCGATTGCCACGACTTTCGGATGGTCCGCCAATCGGACCAGAAGCTCTTCGGCGGGGTCGGCGCCCTCCACGGTATCGGGGTGTACCCCGACCGCAGCGTAGAGGCGCGGGTAACGTTGCACCAGGGCCATCACCGCCGGAAAGCCTTCAAGCGTGACTCCGGCAATCAGGGCAGTTTGCACGCCGTTGTCTTGCATGGCGCAAAGGAACTCTTCTTCGCGCCCCTGAAACTCGGGGAAATCGAGGTGACAATGCGAGTCGACCAGACTGAAACTCATGCCGGGACAGGTCGCAGAGCGCGCAGGAAATGGGTAGCCATGTCCTCAAGAAAAAGCAATTGATTCAATGGATGACGAGAGCTTCGTCGAAACTGCATTAACTCTTGCCAAGCACTCAGGAGGGCGATCGGGTCAAGGCTATTACCTGCCGCCTTCGGTCGCGGCCAACCCGCGTGATACCGCATGCGTCCCGCCATCCGGTCCTGGGCGAGATCGAAAAGCCAACGCTGGACTTCTTCCACCAGGTGCTCCAGGCTGAGCGCCGGTTCCGACTTCAATAATCCGTCCCAGCGTGCCGCGAGGCTGATCGGGTCGGAAGGCTGCGCCGAAAACGTCTCGATCAGGGCCTGCAGCGGCCTGAGCACCCCGGACTCCTTCCACTTGAGCACACGCATCGGGACGCCGCCGGCGAGATGAAGAAAGCGCTCGTCGGTCTGCGCCAGTCCGGCCTGGGCCAGAACCTCCTTCGCGACCGCCGTCTCGGGTGCAGCGAATGCCAAGGTCCGGCAGCGACTACGAATCGTCGGCAATAGAAAGCGTTGCCTGGATGAAGTCAATATAAAATAAACAGATGCCGGTGGTTCTTCAAGTATTTTAAGAAGTGAATTCGCGGCGGCGCTGTTCATTGCCTCTGCCTCGGTCAGAAGTACGACGCGACGCCCCATGCGATGGCTGCCGACGAAGACGAAGGATTCGAGTTCCCGAATCTGGTCGATGCGTATGATTCCGGGGCCCCGCTTCCTGGCTTTTTCGCGCCCGCCCTCCTCTTCTTCCTCGTCGGCGTCGGGTCGGACGTGACGAAAATCCGGATGATTGCTTCCGGCCAGCCAATGGCAGGCCTGACATTTGCCGCAGGCAACATATCCGCTGGGCGATTCGCACAACAGCAGGTGCGCGAGGTTTTCGCCAAAAACCGCCTTGCCCAGCCCCTCGGCGCCGATCAGCAGCATGGCGTGCGGCAGCCGGTCAAGCCCCGCACCTAGCAATTCCCCAAACCGCCTTTCAAAAGTACTAGTCATTTATTATCATATAGTTGTTACTATTTGTTCAAGCTCTTTATTGATAACCTCGCGGCTCCGAGTGGCGTCGATCAAGCGAACTCGCTGAGGGTTTTCACGGGCGATCCGAAGGTAGGCAGTGCGCACGCGCTCGAAGAATTCAGCCTTTTCCTGTTCGAATCGATCGGGCTCGGCTGTCGCTGCGTGGAGGCGCTCTTGGGCGATCGCTACCGGCGCATCGAAGATCAGGGTCAGATCAGGGCGCATCGAACCCAGTACCCAGGCGGCGAGGGTTTTGAGTTTGTTCCAATCCAGTCCCCGCCCGCCACCCTGATAGGCAAACGAGGCATCGACGAAACGATCGCAGACCACCCAGTCGCCGCGCGCGAGGGCCGGTTCGATAACCTGTACCAGATGTTCGCGGCGAGCGGCAAACATCAGCAGCGCCTCGGTTTCAATGTGCATGGCGTCGCTCAGTAGTAGCGCGCGCAGCTTTTCTCCGAGCGGAGTTCCCCCCGGTTCGCGCGTGGCAACGACCTGGCGTCCCTGCGCTTTCAGGTAATTGACGAGCCAGGCGTGCTGGGTACTCTTTCCGGCACCGTCGATGCCTTCGAAACTGATGAAACGACCTCGCGCCATGTCAGCGCTTCTGGTATTTGGCGACAGCGGCGTTATGGTCGTCGAGGGAGGCGGAGAATTCGCTGGAGCCGTCGCCGCGGGCAACGAAATACAGCATGTCGCTGGGTGGCGGTTTGGCGGCGGCAAGCAGGGATGCCATGCCGGGAACCGCGATCGGGGTCGGCGGCAGGCCGACCCGGGTATAGGTATTCCAAGGGGTGTCGGTGAGCAGGTCGACCTTGCGCAAATTGCCGTCGAAACGCTCGCCAAGACCGTAAATCACCGTCGGATCCGATTGCATGAGCATGTTGCGCCGCAGGCGATTGACGAACACCGCTGCAATCTGGGGCCGATCGGCGGCGAGCCCGGTCTCCTTTTCGACGATGGATGCCAGGATCAGCAGCTCATACGGGTTCTTCAGCGGGATCGTGGCCTCGCGCTTGCTCCAGGCATCCTCGATCTTGGGTTGCATTGCCTTGTAGGCGCGGCGCAGCACGTCGAGGTCGCTGCTGCCCTTGCTGAAAAGATAGGTATCTGGAAAGAACAGGCCTTCCGGGTGCGCTTCCTTGGCGCCTATGGCCTTGAGGATTTGCTGGTCGCTCGATTTGAGCGTGTCGTGGGAAAGGTCGGGATGTTCGTTGAGCGCCGCACGAAACTGGCGGAATGTCTTGCCCTCGACCAGCACCAGCTCGCTGAAGAGCACGTCGCCGCGAGTCAGCTTGTCGAGCAGGCCGGTGACGGTGAGCCCGCTCTCGAGCTCGTAGCTGCCCGCCTTGATCTTGGCGGAACGCCCCATTACGCGTCCGAGGATTTCCAGCTGCCATGCCGGCATTTCGACTCCGGCCGCTTCGATGATCTGCGCGGCACTGCGCAGGCTGGCTCCCGGCGGAATCGAGAAACTGACCGTTTCGCTACGCATCGGGACATGGCGCACGGTAAACCAGCTGGCGCCGACGATGGCGCCAAGGAAGGCCAGAATCACCAGCAGCAGGACTATCTTGAATGTACGCATGATGGCCTTGAATAATTGACGAATCGACTCAACGTGACCCCTTGTCGCGATAATAGCATCGCGTGCATTTCTAACCGGGCGAACATTATGACTCAGGACTGGATTTCGTTTCTCGCCAGCCAAGGCCTGGCGGCCGATGGCGGCACGTTCGGCGACGCCGCCGGGGAACTGGCGGCGGCGCGTGACGGCAAGGTCATCGCTCCGGTCGTCGACCAGGGCCTGATCCGCGCCAGCGGCTCCGATGCGGCGGAGTTCCTGCACAATCTCGTGACCAACGACATCAAGGGCATCGACGAGCGTAGCGCCCGCCTTGCCGGGCTTTGTACCGCCAAGGGCCGCTTGCTGGCTCTGTTTCTGGTGTGGCGCGAGGGCGAGGATTTCCTCCTGATGCTGCCGCGCGACATCCTGCCAGCCATACTCAAGAAGCTTTCCATGTATGTGTTGCGTTCCAAGGTCAAACTCAGCGACGCCAGCGGCGAACGGGCATTGATCGGAGTTGCCGCCGCCGACGCCAGTCCGCCGAAAGCCGGCATCACCCTGACCGACCTGCCGCGCCGGGGCGTCGCCGCCATCAGCGGCGGTCGTGCCATTCGGCTCGACGGCAATCGCTGGTTGCTGGCCGTGACGCCTGACCAGGCGACGGATTCGTGGCAGGAGTGGATCGCCTCCGCCCGTCCCGTCGGCCTGGCGGCATGGAACTGGCTGGAAATCGCTCAAGGGCAGCCGCGGGTCCTTGCCGCTACCCAAGAGGCTTTCGTGCCGCAGATGCTGAACATGGAACTGCCGGCTGTTGCCGGCGTGAGCTTCACCAAGGGCTGTTACCCGGGGCAGGAGATCGTCGCCCGCACCCAGTATCTCGGCAAGGTCAAGCGGCGCACTTTTCGCGCCCGGATGGCCATGGCCGCCCTCCCCGGCACCTATGTGTATTCACCGGAAACGGGCGATCAGCATTGCGGTGCGATCGTCAGCATCGCACCATCGCCGGCAGGCGGCCACGAATGCCTGGTTTGTGTCCAGATCGGCGCCCGCGAAAGCGGTGAGGTTCGGGTCGGCAGCCCCGCGGGCGAGCGCCTGGAATTCCTGCCCCTGCCCTATGCCGTAAAGGACGACGAACCGGCGGCGGCTTAGGATCAGACCCGGGCCCGGAGCATGTGCCTGATCTTCGTCGCCTGGCGCGCCGTTCCCGACTATCCCCTGATCGTCGCCGCGAATCGCGACGAGTTCTTCGCGCGACCAACCGCCGTCGCCGATTTCTGGCCCGACGCACCGCAGGTGCTCGCCGGACGCGATCTCGACGCGGGCGGCACCTGGATGGGCGTCACGCGCGGCGGCCGCTTTGCCGCCCTGACCAATTTTCGCGATCCGGCGCAGATGCGTAGCGGTCTGCCCTCGCGCGGCGCCCTGGTATCCGGCTTCCTGACCGACCAAATCTCTGCCGAGGCCTACCTGCGGCAGACGGCAGCGAGAGGCCGGGAATGCAATGGCTACAACCTGCTGCTGGGTGATGGCAAGGAGCTATGGTGGTCATCCAATGTCGGCGGTGCCGCGCGCCGGCTGGAGCCGGGAATTTATGGCCTCTCCAACCACCTGCTCGATACCCCCTGGCCGAAAGTCGGCGCTGGCAAGACGGCGTTGAGCCGGGCGCTCGACGATCTGCCCGACGAGCAGGGACTGTTCGATCTCCTGCGCGACGACAGCATCCATCCCGACGAGCAGCTACCGGAAACAGGCGTTCCCCTGGAATGGGAACGCCTGCTGTCAGCCGCCTTCGTCCGGTCACCGGCCTACGGCACGCGCAGTTCCACCATTCTCGTCATGCAGCGTAGCGGAATCACGGTCTTCGACGAGCAGACCTGGCTGCCCGGTACCGCACGAGGGACGCGGCGGCGCTACCGGTTCCGCATGAACCCGTAGCGCCTGACGCAGCTTCAGGCCTGACGCCGCATCGCCCGGTGCGCCATGCCGGCCTCGATGAATTCCGCGCCAACCTCGACGAAGCCGAATTTCCGGTAAAAGTCGCAGGCCTGCACCTGGGCGTTGAGCGCCAGGGAGGACATGCCGGCGGCTCCTGCTTCGTCCAGCAGGCGTTCCAGCAAGGCGCGGCCGACCCCCTGCCCACGCCAGGAGGACAGCACCGCCATGCGGCCGATGTGGCCGTCGGGCAGCAGGCGCCCGGTACCGATCGGCGTGCCGAAGGCATCGCGCGCCACGACGTGGCGGCTGCGGGAGTCATTGGCGTCGAGTTCCAGTTCGCGCGGCACACCCTGCTCGACGACGAAGACAGCTTCGCGCACACTGCGTGCGGCTAGCCCGAGCTTCTCCCAGTCGCCCGGCTCGATGCCGAAATCGTCGATATCGACGCGGGTGTAGGCCGGAACCCGGTCGAACAGTTCGATGATGTCCGCATTGCGCATGCGCACGCAGCCGTGGGAACCGGGTGTGCCTACTGGGGCATCGTCCGGGGCGCCGTGCAGGTAGATGTAGCGGCGCATGGTGTCCTGTGGCCCGAGGCGGTTGCGCCCGGGCTCGGCTCCGGACAGCCAGAGAATCCGCGTCAGTATCCAGTCGCGGTCGGGATGCTGCCGCGCCAGTTGTGGGGTCCACAGTTCGCCGGTCGGACGCCGGCCGCGGAACACCGTATTGGCCGGCATCCCGCTCCCGATTCTGGCGCGCACGAGGTGGCGGCCGCGCGGCGTACAGTGGCTCCCCGCCTCCTCTCCCGCCCCATTCAGTGCCGTCGAAACGGAATAGCGCCGCAACAGGTCGCCGCGCTCATCGCGCAGTTCCAGCGTCTGCGCCGGCAGGCTGATGCGGATCCGCGGCGGCATCAGACCACCTCGCGGCGCCCGCGCCGCGCCGCGAAAAACGAGGACAGCAACGCGCCGCAGGCTTCGCCGAGCACGCCGCCGGTGACCGTCGCATGATGGTTGAGACGCCCTTCCGCGAACAGGTCGACCACGCTGCCGGCGGCCCCCGTCTTGGGATCGCGGGCGCCGAAAACGACCCGCGCGATGCGCGCATGCATGATGGCGCCGGCGCACATGGCGCAGGGTTCCAGGGTGACATACAGGGTACAGCCCGGCAGCCGGTAGTTGCCGAGCTGTTCGGCCGCCTTGCGCAGGGCCATGACCTCGGCATGGGCCGTCGGATCGGCGCGGCCGATCGGCTGGTTCCAGCCGCGGCCGACCACCTCCCCCTCGCACACGACCACGGCGCCGACCGGCACTTCGCCGGCGGCGCCCGCCTGGCGCGCCAGGTCCATTGCCTGCCCCATGAACGCCTCGTCATCCATGGGGCGATTATGGCATCAGGCGTTCTTGCTGACCGCCCCTCCGGCATCCGCC
>SXGT01915963.1_pt1 | contig 12139 bp, 10 predicted proteins | sample 3176221 | NCBI WGS metagenome assembly SXGT01 (sample SAMN11356862, study PRJNA531348) | freshwater metagenome | isolation source: freshwater sample F1-120 | place: China: Fuxian Lake, Yuxi | collected 2017-12-25
AGCCGAAGCTCAAAAGCGGAACATTACCAACGTAAAATTCATTGATTCGGTACCCAAACGCGATGTTTTCAAGTACATATTAGCATCGGATGTGGGGGCGTCGGTTCTCAAAAAAGTAGACACTTCAGCGCATTGGCAAACTTGCCGACACGCGCCAGCAGTTCTTTGTAGGTGACACGAGTGATTTCGCCCTTGTCGGCTTCGAAAATGATCGCGGTTTTGTCGCCCAGACCGGCTTCGACATTCTTGTCCAGACAGTTCCAGGAAACATTCAGCTTGCCGTCGGGAAACCATTTGTAGAACGGCGCGTTGGACTCATCGAGTACCGTGGTGAAAGGTTGTTTCCAGACCACATTCTCGCGGGCCAGCTTGCCCCAGTACCCCTCGTAATCAGCTTCCGCCGCGGCGCACAGGGCTTTGTAGGCGTCCATGCCGGAAACATTGGCTTGCGCCACGAATTCCGGGGAAGGCGCAAAGACACGGTTTTCGTGCAGAACGGATTCTATGGTGGTGCTAATGACAGACGTCTCCTCAGACGGACAAATGACAGCAATTAGTCGATAGATACAACGGCTTCCTCCCCCAAGGAAGCAGCGAACTTAGGCCACTTCCGGCGGTTTGGCATTTTGCACCGCAACAACGATTTGTCGCCAGTGCCCGCCGAATGCACTGCCATGCGGAACGGAGGCTGACCGGCCTCTCAAGTTTCGAGGATATCCACCGATACAACCGCACCATTTCAAATTCAAAGGTAGAAGCGGCATGAGCATGAAACGTCAGATTTCGGTCACTTTGCTGGTCGTCGGTGTCCTGATGAGCCTTCTGCTCGCGGAAAGCATCTATCTGGTCGAGGAAATCGGTGCGGGCATCGAACAGCGCGAGCGGATTGACGAACCCTATGAGGCAGCGCTGGTGTTTCGTTATCACGTTTCGCAAGTACAACAGTTCGCCACCGACGCCTCGGCGGTAGGGGACGCCGAACCCTTGAAGGAAGCCGCAGCCCACTTCGGCCTTGCCAACCAGCAACTCGATGCGATCGCCAAGTCCTTGCCCGAACAGGCGCCCCAGGTCGCCGCGATCCGCGCCAACCTGTCCCGATTCCACGATACCGGCATACGCATGGCCAACACCTATATCCAGCAGGGTCAGGCCGCCGGCAACAGCGTGATGAAACAACCGGGAGAGGGCTTTGACGATCAGGGCAAGGCCCTGACCGGCAGCTTCGACGATCTGTTCCTGCAACTGGAGAAAGCCAGTTCCGAACTCAAGAACAAACTGCGCGAAACCGAAAAGCGCGGTCGAATCTGGATGGTGACGACCCACTTGGCGATGCTGCTGGTGGTCATGGCGTTACTGGTCCTGGGCGGCCGGCGAATCATGCAGATGCTGGGTGGCGAACCTGCCTATGCGGCCGAAGCCGCACGCAGAATCTCCGCCGGCGATCTGGCAACCAACATCAACTGTGATGCGGGCACCGACAGCATGCTGGCCGCAATGGCAAAAATGCGTGACGGACTTCAGGACACGGTACGCACAATACGCGGCAGCGCCGATGCGGTACTCAAGTCGAGTCATCGCCTCAACAAGGAGGCAGCGCAAGTGGTGGACAGTTCGCGCGCGCAAAGTGACGCAGCCGCTTCAATGTCCGCATCGACCGAGGAAATGACCGCCAGCATTACCCAGATGGCCGACTTCTCGCATAGCGTCAGCCTGCACGCAAAAGAAGCCGGCGCGGTCGCCCAGCAAAGCAGTGCCGAGGTGCATGCCGTGACCAAGGAAATCGGGCTGGTTGCCGACTCGGTAAACCAGGCAAGCCGGGTGATCAGCGCACTGGGCGAGGAATCGAAACAGATCACCGCCATCGTCGACACCATTCGCGACATTGCCGACCAGACCGATCTGCTTGCGCTGAACGCCGCGATCGAAGCAGCCAGAGCGGGCGAGCAAGGGCGAGGTTTCGCGGTCGTCGCGGATGAAGTCAGGAAACTGGCCGAGCGAACCACCAAATCAACCCAGGAAATCTCCGGCATGGTCGAGGCGATCAACAGTCGCGCAGACGAAGCGGTACATCGCATGCAGGACAGCCTTGCTCTCGTCGCACAAGGCGTGGACCAGGCCGAGCATGCCTACAAGGCGATGACGCAAGTCGGGGAAAATTCGGAACAGGTCGTCGTGGAAATCAACGAAATCAATTCCACCTTGCAGGAACAGCGCAAGGCCAGCTCGCAGATCGCCCAACACGTCGAACAAATCGCCCAGATGGCCGAGCGTAACGTGGCCTCGATTGCCGAGATAGCCGGCCATGTCGGCAATCTGGAACAGCTGGCCAATAACCTGGAACGCCAGATGCAGCACTTCCGCGTCTGATCAACGGCACGCTTCCGGACAGCGCACCCCATTTCCAGCCAACCCGCCCGCCTTGACGGGGCGGTTGCAACAACCACTCAGGAAGAAAATGCGAGGCCTCGAACCATGACAAAAAATCGAATCTGCATACTGGCAGCGCACGTTTTCTGCTTCGTGTGCCTGCTGTCATCCTCCGCGCAGGTGCAGGCCGGCGAGAGCGAGACCGCCGATGCGAGCGAGCCGGCTGCCTCGTTTTCAGCGGTTTACAAACTGGATCTGCTGTCCAGCACCGGTGGCGGCGATGCCGATGCCGGCGGAATAGGCAATCTGGACTTGATGCTGCGCACCGATCTGGATGCGCTCTGGGGCTGGAAAGATACCATCGCCTACCTGCACGTACTCGCCAATCACGGCGCCAAGCCGAACGGCAAACACGCCGGCAGCCTGATGGGCATATCAAACATCGAAGTGCCGACCAACACCGCCAAGCTGTTTCATGCCTGGGTGCAGCGCAGTTTTCTCGATGACCGGCTAAGTATGCTGGCCGGTCTCTACCCGATCGACTCCGAATTTTCAGTGATGGAATCGGCCGGCGTGTTCACCCATCCGGCGTTCGGGCCGCCGGCCGACCTCTCCCTGACGCGCGGCCCCTCCATCTTCAACACCTCCGCCTTTGGCCTGCGCGCCCGCTGGGACGGCGCCGAGCGAGACCGGTATGCCATGGTCGCGCTGCTCGACGGAATGCCGGGAGATCCGGCGCAACCGCACGGCACCCATATCCGCTTCGACGCCGGCGATGGCGTTTTCGCCATCGCCGAAATCGGTTTCATGCCTCCCGAACGTGGCCACATCATGGAGCCGACCGACCCTTCCAGCCCGCGCGTGCAAGGCGAAGACATGCGTCTGCATGAAAAATATGAATCCTTCGGAAAGTATGCGTTCGGGCTATGGGGTTACAGCGAGCGGGTTGACGATCTGGTTGAACTCGACAGCCTCGGCAATCCGCTCCGGCAGAGCAGCCGGGGCGGCTATGTCCTGGCCGAAAGGACGCTGTACCGGGAACCCGGCAGTCCAGTCCATCATCTCGCCGGATTTGCGCGTCTTAGCCGAACCGATGGTGATTCGACCCAGATCGACCAGGCCATCAATCTCGGTTTGCGATTGCGTGCGCCCTTTGCTGCGCGCGAGGACGATATCGTCGCGATCGGCTTCAGCCACGGCCGGTTGGGCGACAAGTACCGTCGCGCCCAGACCGCTGTTGGCGCCGCCACCCACAACGCGGAATCGGCGCTGGAAGTCACCTATCGTTACCAGGCCCGCGATTGGCTGGCGTTGCAACCGATTTACCAAACCATTCGCCATCCGGGCGGCGATCCGACCCTGAGCAATGTGAAAGTCATTGGCATCAGAATCGAGATCAGCACACCCTGAACGAAAGCGCCGCGCCGATGTTTTTGCGGCATCGGTCGGTTGCCGGGGAATAACGGCGCGTCCGACTTACCTAATCCGCGTTTCCGCCGCAAAATCGGCGCCTTGCCGCTGAAAACCTGCCGCCATGCACTCACCCGCCGAAATGCTTGCCCGCGCCACCGCCCATAGCCGATGGCTAAGCGGTCGCCTGAATGCCCGCCCGGAACTTGCCGAGTGGCTGGCAGGCACACTCGATAGTCCGTTTGCACGCCAGGAAATGCTGGATTACCTGGCCACCGGCATCGGCGTTGAAGAAGACCTGAAACGTCAGCTTCGCCGCTTGCGGGAATCGGTGTTCGCTCGCGTGATGACGCGCGATCTGAACGGTCTCGCCGACCTCTCCGAAGTCACCTTCTGCCTGACCGAACTGGCCGAAGTCACGCTGCGTAGCGCACTCGACTTTCATCATCGCGATCTTGCCGCCATCCACGGCGAACCGCTCGACAGCGCCGGCCAGGCGCAACAACTGATCGTCGTCGGCATGGGCAAGCTGGGCGGCGGTGAGCTCAATGCCTCCTCCGACATCGATCTGATCTTCATCTATCCGGAAGATGGCGATACAGCTGGCGGGGCTGGCGGTGCACGCAAGATCAACAACTTCGAATTTTTCACCCGGGTCGGCAAACGCCTGATCAACGCGCTCGACGACAAGACCGGCGACGGCTATGTCTTCCGGGTCGACATGCGACTGCGGCCCTATGGAGATTCCGGCCCGCTGGTCTCCAGCTTCGGCATGCTGGAAGACTATTTCTACACCCAGGCGCGTGAATGGGAACGCTACGCCTGGATCAAGGGTCGCGCGTTGACCGGCGACAACGGGCGCATCGACGATCTGGAAAAACTGCGCAAGCCGTTTGTCTTTCGCAAATATCTCGACTTCGGCGCTTTTGGCTCGATGCGCGAACTGCATGCCCAGATCCGGCGCGAAGTGGCGCGCAAGGACATGGCCGACAACATCAAGCTGGGGCCGGGAGGCATCCGCGAGATCGAATTCATCGCTCAGGTAGTCCAGCTTATTCGCGGCGGCCAGAAACCCTCGTTGCAGATGCGTCCCACGCGCACACTGCTGCATCAACTCTCGGCTTACAACCTGATCCCCGAACAGCAGGCCGACGAACTGGAAACCGCCTACGTCTTTCTGCGCAACCTGGAACACCGCCTGCAATATCTCGATGATGCGCAGACCCAGATGCTGCCGAGCAGCGACGCGGATCGCCAGCGCATCGCGGAGTCGATGGGTTTTACTGACTGGGCCGATTTGCTTGCCAGACTCGACCCGATGCGGCGCAAGGTATCCGGGCAGTTCGAGCAGGTGTTCGGCGCGCCTCAGGAGGACCAGTCAGGCCATCCTTTGGCCGGACTGTGCGACGCGCAACAGGACGAAGCCGAGGCGCGTCTGGTGCGCGCCGGTTACAGCGCCCCCGCCGGTGTGCTGAATCAGGTTCGTGCGCTACGCCAGGGTGCGCGCTACAACAGCCTGCCGGCCAGCAACAAGGCCATGCTCGATGGACTGCTGCCGCCGCTGATTGAAGTCGCCGCAAGCTTCCCCAACGCGGCGGACACGCTCGGCCGCATTCTCGACCTGCTCGAAGCCATCGCCCGGCGCGGCCCCTATCTGGCCCTCCTCAAGGAGTATCCGCAAACCTTGCGCCAGGTTGCCCGCCTGGTCAGCAGCAGCCCCTGGGCAGCGCAGTATCTGACCCGGCAACCGCATCTGCTCGACGAACTGCTCGATACGCGCCAACTCATGGCGCCGCCCGACTGGGTGTCGGCGCGTCAGGAGTTGCGGCAGCGACTGGCCGGATTCGAGGGCGACGTGGAACGCCAGATGGATCAACTGCGCCACTTCAAGCAATCGGAAACCTTCCGATTGCTGGCGCAGGATCTCGGCAGCCTTTGGACACTGGAAAAGCTCTCCGACCATCTTTCCGATCTGGCTGACCTGCTGGTGGGCGCAACGCTTGATCTGGTCTGGCACAGTCTTGCCGGCAGACATCGCGACACCCCGTCTTTCGCGGTCATCGCCTACGGCAAACTGGGCGGCAAGGAACTTGGCTATGCCTCCGATCTGGACATCGTATTCCTTTACGACGACCCGCATCCCGACGCGCAGGACATCTATGCCAGGCTGGGCAAACGGCTGAATACCTGGATGAGCACACCGACCTCGGCCGGCATCCTGTACGAGACCGATCTGCGCCTGCGTCCTGACGGCGCCGCCGGCCTGCTGGTCAGCAGCATCGACGCCTTCGAGGATTACCAGTTGCACCACTCCTGGACCTGGGACCACCAGGCACTGACGCGCGCACGCTTCTGCTGCGGTGATGCCGGTGTCGGCGAGCGCTTTGCGCTGATACGCGAGAAGGTTCTGCGGCAACCGCGCGACGCCGATAAATTGCGCGCCGAAGTCCGGCAAATGCGCCAGAAGATGCACGACGGCCATCCCAACATCAGCGGCCTGTTCGACATCAAACACGATGCCGGCGGCCTGGTCGATGTCGAATTTGCCACGCAATATCTCGTGCTCGCCGCCGCCGCCGAGCACCCGGAAATGACTGCCAACATCGGCAATATCGGCCTGCTCAGAAAAGCCGGCGAACTCGGCCTGCTGTCCGAAGAGATTTCCCTTGCCGCCGCCGACGCCTACCGCGAACTGCGCCGGCGCCAGCATGCCGTCAAGTTGCAGGGCGGCGAACATGCACGCGCCGAACATGGCGGACTCGGCCAGGAAACTCGGGCGGTGAAGGCGCTCTGGACGAATGTATTCGGCGTTGCCTGAAGGCGAGTCGCTTACGCCTCCGGATTAATTGCGAATGCGGCGGAAAGCAACGAAGGCAAACAGACCGAAGGTGGCCATGACGATCAACAGGATGATCAGCGTGCTCAGCTTGCCGCTGGCAACCTGTGCATGCGCGCTGTGCCTTGCACTATCCGTACCGGCCTGGATCAAATCGGAAAGCTTCTCCATTTCGATCTCCAGTTGATCGAAATCCTTTTCGAATTCGGCAATTTTTTCCGCCTCCGGCCGTCCACCGGCAGCGATCGTCGCGACCAGTTCTCGCGCCGCCGCGATATAGCGCTCCAGGCTGGGTTCCGTGCGCAGCGACTGCCTTCGCACGGCATCCCCCAGATCGGCCTTGGCATTGTTGATGATGTTCAGTTTCAGCCGCTCACTGTGTGCAGCCAGATCATGCTGGATATCCGAAACGCCCTCCGTCTCGCCCTGACTCTCGGCTAGCCGGGCGGCAAGCACATCGGAGCGGATCGCATCGTGCATCATGTCGGCGTCCATCTGACGCCGTATGGCCAGCGCAGCATCACTGACCTGAAGCAGGGCATTATCCAGCCTCTGGATATTGATCAGACTGTCGCCGGCAAGGGCCAGCATGGCCAGCATGAAGAACGCGGTCATCGTAATCAGCATGCCGCGCACGCGCAGATGAAAGATGCTCATGTTGCAGTCCTTGTTGGAACGATGTAGCCCGCCGCACCGGGAAAACAGCCGGATACCCGGACGATTTGAAGTGGCCGGATTATCGGCTGGAAGCAGCGAACTTGAAACGGATCAAGGCTCGAGAGGTCGTCCAATACCGGCAAAAGGCAAGGCTTGGTGTACCCTGCCGGCCTTCCGTTTCATTTGCCCAGGAATTCGCGTGCCCGCCGACCAGACAGATTCTCCACTTGCCGACCTCGTTGAACATTTGGCCGCAGCCTTCGTCGCGCGGCAGGACTTGATCAACCAATGCCATGCCGAGCATACCGATGCCTATCGCCTGTTCCACGGCAGCGTCGAGGGAGAACCCGGACTGACGGTTGATCGTTATGGCGAACTGATCATTGTGCAGACCTTTCACCGGCCGCTGGATGCCGCACAACGCGATGCGCTGGAAACATTCTATGGCGAAGTCATGCCTGGCCTGCTCATGGTTTACAACGATCGCAGCCGGTCCAATTCACGTATCGCCAACTCACTTTCCCCGGAAGCGATGGCGCTCGCAACCCAACCCCGCCAGTTCCAGGAACTCGGCGTCAACTACCGCATCCAGGCCCGCCATGCCGGGCAGGATCCCTGGTTGTTTCTCGACCTGCGCGCCGGACGTCGACGCGTGATGCGAGAGGCCGCCGGAAAATCCGTGCTCAATTATTTCGCCTATAGCTGCGGTGTCGGCATCGCCGCCGCCAAGGCCGGTGCACGCCTGGTGGTGAATGTCGATTTTGCCGAGTCGAGTCTGGCCATCGGTCGAGAAAATGCACGCTTGAACGAATTGCCGACGCGGCCGCGCTTCGTAAAAAGTGATTTTTTTCCTGCCGCTCGACAGTACGCCGGCATCGGACAACCCAAGTTCGTGCGCGGGCGCAGTCTGCCGCCGTTTCCCAAGTTGGCACAGCAGGCGTTCGATCTGGTGTTTCTTGATCCGCCACGTTATGCCAAGAGCATTTTTGGTGTCGTCGATGTCGTCAACGATTACCCTGCCTTGTTCAAACCCGCGCTGCTCAGCACCGCCGAGGGCGGCACGCTGATCTGCTGCAACAATGTCGCCGAAGTCGAGCGCGAAGGCTGGCTGGCGCAACTGCAACGCAGCGCGCTGAAGGCCGGGCGCGAGATTCGCGAATTTGAATGGATATTGCCGGACGCCGATTTCCCCAGCGCCGACGCCAATCCGCCGCTGAAGATGGCGTTGCTGCGGGTCTGATCAGGCGGGTTCCAGCAACCTGACGATCAACGGCCCGGCGGCATCGCCATGCCGCTGGAACAATTCAATCATGCGGCGCGCGGCGGTCAGCCATTTCACCTCCCCGCCGGCGCTGACTCGATGCAGTTCGGCGGCATTGCCCGAATCCAGCCAGGTTTGATAGGCCGCCGCCAGTTCCGGAAACAGCTTCCGGCGCATGCCGGTGAAATTGGCGAAGAAAAAATGGATCGCCGCCGGGTTGCCGCGCGCCAGCAACCCCGGCAACGTGGACAGACAATCGGCATAAAGGTCACGTACCGCGCGCGCAAAGATTTCCGCCCGCGTGCGCATCACGGCAGTCAACAACCGAGTCCAGCCCTCCCCCAATTCCGCACCGGCGCGCGCCTCACCCAGTTCGTGCAGGATCACCGATTCCGTCTCGGTAGCGGTCATCGCCTGCAATGCGTTTTCCGGCGCATGCTGGAAGTCATAGCAACCGACCGCGCGAGTCATCGCCACGTTGCGGTGATTCCAGTTCCATTCCTCATATTTTTCCCACAGCCAGCGTTGCAGGGATTCGGTGCGTACAAAGATGGTGTCGTCCAGCATCATGCCCGGCGGTGCATCCAGATCGCGCGCAAATTCGCAGCCGGAGACGTAAACCTTGAAACCGTCACGCATTTCCTCGCGCAGCAGGCTGCCAAGAAAGAAATGCGGCTTGCAGGCACGGCCAAAGCCGCCGGAATACACCAGTCCGTGCGGCGCCAGTTCCCGGTTGGCCTGCGCCACCTCGAACGGATCGACGCTGCCTGAAGCCAGCGGCAGAGCTTCATAAGGCGCGGCTTCGACCGCTTGCCAGTAGCGTTCGCGCTCGCTCATCCAGTCGCCGACATCGCGCTTCGGCATCTCCCGCGTCAACGGGATCTCGTTTTCCCAGCGATACAACTCGCGCATCTTGAGCAGAAAGGTGCACAAGGTCAGATCCGCCGCGTACTGAGCATCTGAAATGTGGCAGTTTTTCTGCACGGCGCTGACAATCGCACCCAGTCTGAGGTCATTCATGGCCGCCTCCAAAAATATCCGAGTGATTTTGTCGGATTATGGCGCGGCCTTTTTCAAATGGGAAACAGCATGCGTTACTGGTTAATGAAATCCGAACCATCCGAATACAGCATCGACGATCTGGCGCGCGATGGCGGCGTAGCGTGGTTCGGCGTGCGCAACTATCAGGCGCGCAATTTCATGCGCGATCAGATGCGGGTGGGCGATGGTGTGCTGTTCTATCACTCGACCTGCGCCGAACCCGGCATTGCCGGGCTGGCTGAAGTCGCCACTGCTGCCTACCCCGATGCAACGCAGTTCGACGCCGCCGGCAAGTATTTCGACCCGAAGGCCACACCGGAGAATCCGCGCTGGTTCAATGTGGAGGTGAAGTTCGTCAGGAAGACGCGCCTGATCCCGCTGGGCGAATTGCGCGCAGCCCCGCAACTGGCGACGATGCGGATTCTTGCCAAGGGCAATCGGTTGTCGATCACGCCGGTTGATCCGGACGAATGGAACCTGATTCAGCGCCTGTTTTGATGGACCTGTTCCTCGCCTTCTACTTCGGACTTGGCCTGGCAACGGGATTCGTCGCCGGACTGCTTGGCGTCGGCGGCGGACTGCTGATGGTGCCGGCGCTGACCTGGGCGTTCGCACAGCAGGGCTATTCACCGGAATACAACATCCATCTCGCGCTGGCGACATCGCTGGCGGTGATCGTGCCGACTTCAGTCTCCAGTTTGCGCACGCATCATGCGCATGGCGCGGTGGATTGGTCGGCGGTGCGCCGGATCGCGCCCGGCATTCTGCTGGGCACGCTGACTGGCAGTTTTGCGGCGGCGAAGTTGCCGGATGCCGGACTTAAAATCTTCTTCACCCTTTTCCTGTTCTATGCGGCAACGCAAATGCTGCTGGGATTCAAGCCGCCGGCTTCGCGCCAGATGCCCGGCTGGTTGGGCATGTCCTTGGCCGGCTCGATCATCGGGCTGATATCAAGCTGGGTGGGCATTGGTGGCGGCACGCTGTCGGTTCCATTCCTGACCTGGTGCAATGCCGGATTGCGGCGGGCGATCGGAACTTCCGCCGCGATCGGCCTGCCTATCGCGCTGGCCGGCAGTCTGGGCTATATCGCGGCAGGGCTGCATGTCGATGGCCTGCCGGCGCAGAGTATCGGCTTCATCCATCTGCCGGCATTGTTGGCGATTGCGTTGGGCAGTTGGCTGACTGCGCCGTTCGGCGCACACGCCACCCACAGATTGCCGGTGCAGCGGGTGAAACGAATTTTTGCCGGCCTGCTCTATCTGCTGGCAATACGAATGGCCTATGGTTTGTGGGCTGGTTGACCGGTTGATCCGGTTGCTTTTTCAATCGACAAGGAGCTGCGATGCGTTTTCCAACTACAGCAACTGTGCTTGGCCTGGCTTTCACTCTGGCTTTGACCACCCCGATCGCCCTGGCTTCCGACTATGCCAGAGAGAAGAACTGGGCGAACGAAGTGCTGCCTTCGGTGATGACCGGTGACCCCGTCTGGCTGGAATTGTCGGGCGGACACAAGTATCTGACGCTCTTGACCGAAGCCGCCGACGCCAAGGCTGGCGTCATCGTGGTGCACGGCATGGGCGTGCACCCGGATTGGGGCCTGATCGGACCGTTGCGGCAGAATCTGCCCGAACGCGGCTATGCCACGCTTTCGATCCAGATGCCGGTGCTGAAAGCCGATGCGAAAGGAGAGGCCTACCCGCCGACATTCGACGAAGCTGCCGAGCGCATCAAGGTGGCGCTCGATTTCATGGCGGCGAAGGGTTACCGGAAGATCGTGATCGCCTCGCACAGCATGGGTTCGCGCATGACTGCGCACTTTCTGCAAAAACATCCTGACGCCGCCCTGGCTGCCTGGGTGGTGATCGGCGCGCCTGCCGCGCTGGATTACAGCAAGCTGAAGTTTCCGGTGCTCGATTTGTATGGCGAAAACGATCTGCCGGCAGTGCTCAAGTTTGCCAACGAGCGCGCCAAAGGCTTGCGCGGCAATGCCAAATCAAGCCAGATCGTGGCGCCGAAAGCCGATCATTTCTTCGAGGGCAAGGATGCCCAGTTGCTGGATCTGGTCAAGACCTATCTCGACCAGACGCTGTAGTCGGCTCGCCGCTCCCCGGCGGGGGGGGGCGGCGATCAAACGATGTTGAGATGGTCCAGCCCGGACAGCGGACCTTCCTGATTGCCATCCTTGACATGCAACTTGATCTTCAGGCGCAGGTCGTTGAAGGAATCCGCGTTGCGCAGCACGTCTTCGGCACTGACGATGCCGATACAGTAAAGATCGAACAGCGATTGATCGAAGGTTTGCATGCCCATGTCGCGCGAGCGCGCCATGATGTCCTTCAGTTCATCCAGATTGCCTTTCATGATCAGATCGCTGACCAGTGGCGAATTCAGCAGGATCTCGACCGCCGGAATTCGCCCCTTCTTGTCGGTGCGTGGCACCAGGCGCTGCGAGATCACCGCGCGCAGATTGAGCGACAGATCAAGCAGGAGTTGCTCTCGCCGCTCGCGCGAGAAAAAGCTGAGGATGCGATCCAGCGCCTGGTTGGCATTGTTGGCGTGGATGGTTG